>Ga0181573_10000215_pt1 | contig 60585 bp, 45 predicted proteins | sample 101ome_25_FD_148643 | JGI IMG/M metagenome (GOLD analysis project Ga0181573, IMG submission 148643) | Coastal salt marsh microbial communities from the Groves Creek Marsh, Skidaway Island, Georgia - 101409BT metaG (spades assembly) | ecosystem: Environmental > Aquatic > Marine > Intertidal zone...
CAACGTCGAGTTCAACGTCGAGTTCAACGTCGAGTTCAACGTCGAGTTCAACGTCGAGTTCAACGTCGAGTTCAACGTCGAGTTCAACGTCGAGTTCAACGTCGACAAGCTTCCCGGTATATGCAAGCATTCTTCTAGTAGTACTTGCTATCTTTGGGCTTACGGCGCTTCTCACGTATGTATTTTGCACGAGAGGGCGGAGCAAGTGTGACTGTGAGTTTATTTTGAACGCATGCAACGATTCCTGTATATGTTGTATAGCAGGCAAAGGAGGCGGAGGCGGCGGAGGCGGAGGCGGTTACGGTGGAAGTTACGGCGGTCGTGTCGGCGGCGGCTGTTGCTGCTGAATTCGGATTTCTGATGATAACAAATTCAAACCGTGCACAGTCACAACTCCTCGATGTTCTCGCCTCGAAGGGATATTCAACGATGAATTCGTAGCCGACATCTCGCCTTTCAGCGATGATTGACGACAGTTCGTGCGACTTCACGAGTGAAGAAGAGAGCTCGAACGCGCCTTAAAATAATGTCAATGTTGAAACCAGCGTCACACCTTCGAGCGCTGAGGTGCCGACGACGACGTCGACGCGCGAGGCGACGATGACGCCGAGCGCGTCGCGGACGTCTCGTCCACTGTTCGGCGGTGCGCTGACGTGCGCGCTCGACGCTCGGTTCGAGGACGCGTCGACATTCATGCCAACCGTTCCCGACCACCAAGAGATTTTCGTCGACCGCGCGCGCGACGAGACCGTCATCGTCGAGCTCGTGGACGCGATCGAGGACCGAACCGGATCGACGCTCGGCGCGTTCGCGTTCGAGGACGCGTGCGACGCGTGCGACGCGATCGAGCGACGATTGGTGACCGCGAAGACGGTGTCGACGTCGGGACGCGGCGGCGGCGGCGGCGGCGGGGACGTCGTCGTCGTCTACGGCGTCATGCGCGCCGCGAAATCGAGATCGACCGACGTGAACGACGTCGACGTGTGGGGTGCGATCATTCGTCTGCCTCGAGCGAACACCGACGCGTTGGTGTGGCACTGCAGACCGTTCGCGTTCGCGGGCTCGGCGACGACGCCCGGCGGCGACGACGCCGCGCCGAGCGACGAGACGCGCGTGCGTCGGGGCGACGAGACGCCGTCCGAGGCGTTGCGAGGGGTGGTGGAGACGTTCGAGGTTCGAGATTGGGGACTGTTCGGCGAGGGGACGTGACGCGTAGTAGAAGACGTTGTACGTACGTAGCGAAGACGAATTAGAAGACATCGGCAGTCACCGACGCGCGACGACGCGCGCGCGCGCGCGTCGCGTTTTTCTCCACCGCGCGTCGTCGCGATCTCGTCGACATGCCCGCGACGCTCGCGAGCGCGGATCCGAGCGCCGAGCGACGCGATTTCGTCGAATGGTTGACGAAGACGCGCCAGCGCGCGCCCATCCTCCCGCCGCCCTTCGTCCCGTTCGACGACGCGAACAAGCGGTCGAGGGAGTCGATCGCGCGCGAGACGCTTCGCGCGTGCGGTGCGGCTCTTCGCGTGCTCGAACGATCGAGCGACGGCGACGAGACGACGCCGGGTGAAAATGACGAGGTGTTGTATCGAGCGACGGCGACGACGAGCTCGGGCGTCGCGCTCGGCGATCCAGGCGGCGATTCCGACGTTCCGCGACGCGCGGTGCTTCAGGATGAACACTGCGACGTGACGCGCGGGTTGGAGATCGCGCTGATGAACATGGGCGTGGGCGCTCGGTGGCGCGTTCGATGCGACTGGAGCGTGACGTACGGGCACGAGACGGCGAAGACGAGAGGCTTGCGACCGGATCCGAGATTGCGTGAGGGCGACGCCGTGGTGTACGACATCGAGGTGGTGAATCGCATGCCCGTGGTGGCGATTCGCGTGCGCGAACCGGGGGACGGGTCGGACGTGGCGTTGGCGACGGGCGCGCGCGCGCGAGCGACGAAGAAGGTCGTCGTCTCGGGAAGCGGATGGGAGACGCCGAGACCACCGTTCGAGGCGACGATCGAGGCGAGCGCGATGTTGGTGCGTCACAAGTCGACCGAGCGCGGGGTGGACGCGGAGGAGTTCGTGGAGAAGAAGACGGTGACGTTCGAGGTGGGCGACGGTCGATTGCCGCTGGCGCTCGACGCCGCCGTGCGCACGATGCGTCTGCACGAAGAGGCGCTCGTTTGGAGCAATTACGGAGGGTTCGGGGCGAAACAGAAGGGATCGTCGAGAGCGACGCGATTGATTCCCGCGCTTCCGAGGGACGATTCGGACGCCCCGGACGGGGTGGCGTACAAGGTGCGATTGGCGGCGATGCGACAGGTGCGAGACGTCTTCGACGACGGTACGACGAAAAAGACGCGCACGCGAGAGGGTCAGGGACACTTCCCGTCGGATTGTCCCATGAACGATTGCATGGTGCGCGTGCATTTCGTGTTGTCCACGGCGACCGCCGTCGGCGCGCGACGGACATTGGCGCCGAGGTACGACACGCGCGCCGACGCAAAGTTGAAAGGGAAACCGTTCGAGTTTCGACTCGGATGCGGCGCGTTACCGGAAGCGTTGGAGACGTCCATCAGATTGATGATTCCTCAGGAAGAGTCTAGGGTAGTTTTAGATTTGTCGCTCGGCGAAAAGGCGCGTCAGCGCGGGTACGACGCGAAGACGTGTCGCTCCGACGCGCCGGGACGAGAACACGGCGCGAGCGAATCCCTCGCCACGGTGCAGTGGGACGTCGTGTTGGAATCGTTCGACGCGGCGGTGAATTGGTACAAGGCGGACGTGAGCGATATGCTCGAAGAAGCGCTCGTCATCAAGGAGGAGGCGAACGCGTTGTTCAAGACGGAGGTGTACGAGCTCGCGCGCGCCAAGTACGAAAAGACGCTACACAAACTCGAAAGTCTGCGAGGATTAGACGAAGCTGATTTCGAGCGCGTGGACGCGATGAAGCACACGCTCGCCCTCAACCTGGTCGCGAGCCTACAAAAGCTCCATCGCCACGTCGACGCGATGAAACGAGTGAACAAGATTTTAGACGCCGATCCGACCGACGCCAAGGCGTTGTTTCGACGATCCGTCTCTTTTCTCGCCCTTCACGAATTCTCCGCCGCGCGCGACGACTTATTCGCGTGTTTAGACGCGAATCCGTCGTTACAGAGCACCGTCGCCAAACAACTCGACGTCGTGAAACGACACGAGCGCCAGGCGCTCGCGTCCGAACGCGCCGCCTTCAACTTCAAAGGCAAACTGATGTAACATATTCATTAAAGCGCGCGCGCCGCCCTCACTCACTCACACAAAGTACTTGGCCATCTGAATCTCCTTTCTACTGTATCCACAACGCTCGTAAAATCCCGCATTCTTCTCCGAACAATCCAAGATGACTTTATAACAACCGCACACCTCCGCCGCCTTGGTCAGCGCCTCGATCATCACCCGTCCCAGATCCTTCCCACGTTCGTTCGCGTCCACCACCACGTCCTCGATGTGTCCACACGTCCCACACCCTCGCGTAAACTTTCTCTCGAGCACGAGCGTCCCGCTCGCCACCACTCGATCGCCCGACTCGCTCTCGATCACGTACACGTACTCGGGCCCATCCTGAATCGCGCGGAAACGTCGCTTAAAATCACCCTCGCCCACCTCGGTGAGCTGCGCGAGGAGCGCGCGAAACCCTCGACGATCGTCTCCGGCGCGCAGGCGCCGAACCGCGATCGGCGGCGCGTCGGGACGCTTGTGAGACGTCACGCGAAGTCGCGCGGGCGGGGACCGATGGGAATCCCGGAGGCGATTGATTCGACGAAACAGCGCGCTCGCGAAGAGACCGAGGACAAAGGTGAACGAACCGCGTTTACTGAAGTACAGCGCGTCGGCGCGCATCGTCGCGGCGGTCGTCAGCGCGCGAGGACGGCGCGGTGTGTGGATTCGAGTGAGGGTGAGGACACGGCGCGTCGAATGCGATTCGGCGAATGGATTCCTTGTGTGATGACTCGCGCGCGGTGCGTTGTGCTACGTGGTGCGCCGTGCATATTAATGATTGCGGACGCACTAGTCGCGTCGGGACGCTCAGACGCGGTCGTCGGGCACCTCGGTGGATTCCTCGTCGACGCCTCGCGCGCACGACATCGAGCCGCACGAGAGACCGCCGTCGTCGTCGTCGATGTACAGCTCGAGAAAGGCGGAGAGGAGGACGAAGGCGGTGCTCGCCCAGAAACACGCGGCGAAGCCCTCGACGGTGGTGCCGGCGTAGGAATAGAGCGCACCGCTGATGATGGTGCCGATGAGACGGCCGAAGGCGTTGGCCATGTAATAATATCCGACGTTGATGGCCACCTTGTTCCCGTCGGCGTATTTGACGACGAGATACGAGTGAATGGCAGAATTCACGGCGAAGAGGAAGGCAAAAACGAAGACGCCGACGAAGATGACGATCGTCTTGCCCGTCGTCTCGCCGGGGTGATTTTGGAAGAGACCGGATTGGATGAACGCGCCGAGGAAGAGCGGCACGCTCACCAAGGCAAAATTCCACACCACCGCCACGTACTTGTTGGGTGGATTTTGTCTGAGCGGTTCCAAGAATAGTTTCGGCGTCCACGTCTGTAATTGTCCGTAGACGATGATGTACCCGGCGAGGATGGCGCCGACGGCGGAGCGCGGCCAACCCATCCCCGTTGCGCTGCGCAAGAAAAACGGCAGCGGCACCTCGAACCACAAATCTCGACTTCCGAATAAAAACATGCGACTGAGCGACAAGACGTTCATGTTATAGCTCTGTTTGAACACGGTGCTCATGGTGATGTTCTTTTTCGAGACGCGTCCGAGAGATTCGTCCAGACAAAACACGGCGAACGGCATCGCCGCGGCGACGAGCGCGATTTGCACCCACAGCGCCGCCTCGTAACTCACGCTCAGCATCGCCGCGCCGATAAAGTATCCCACTCCCTTGAAACTATTTTTTAACCCCGTGATGGCGCTCACGAGCTTGAATAACGAATTTTGCTTGTCCTCGGGCGTCACGAGCTTGGTCACCGTCTTCCCGCCCAACTTTGTCAAATCTTTCGCGATTCCACACAGCGCCTGCGCGCACGTCACGAAGACGATCGCCGTCGTCTTATCCCAAGAATCTTTCCACGCGAACAACATCCCCAATCCCACGATCTGCAGCGTCAATCCCGCCACGAGCGTCCCTCGAATGCCGAAACGTGCCCCCGCCACGCCGGCGGCGAGGTTCGTCCCCGCCCCGCACAGCTCATACAGCGTGAACATGATCGCCACCTCCATCGCCGTGAACCCCTTGGCGTACGCGTGCATGAGCACCAACATCCGCACCGCCCCGTCCGTGGTCGTGAACAGAATGTACGCCAGAGAGATGACTGCGAACGGGCCCAGAAATGTCTTCTTTTCCATCTTCGATGTCGACGCGCCCATCGCGCTCGCGCTCGACTCGCGCGTCGTCTCCCCCTCACGCGCGGTATTAAGCTCGAAAGACATACTCGCGCGTTTTTTTTCTGGCGCCTTTTTCGCGTCCACGCGCGCGGCGCGTCGCGCGCTAACGTCCGGAGCGCCCACCGAAAAAGGTATATTCCACGAAAATGAGCCGAAGCGTCATTCGCGCGCGCGGCGTCTCGCCCGCGCGCCATGTCCCGCGTCCGTCGATTGGAGGACGCGCGAGATCTCACCGGCAAAATTGTTCTCGTCCGCGTCGATCACAACTGCGTCAAGCGAGGCGTCGTCAAGGATGTCCACCGAATCGAGAGCTCGTTGCCGACGCTGTACAACATCGTCGAGCGCGGTGGACGCCCGATCCTGATGACGCACGTCAACAGACCGCGCACCTCGAGCGGTGACATCGTTCGCGACGACGCGAACGACGGCGTCGGGGCGGTCGTGGACGTGTTGAGGGCCAAGTTGGGAGTGACGTTCGCGGCGCCGAGTTTTCAGTGCGACGGCGCGCGCGGCATTCGAAGCGTGGACACGTCGATTAATTTCTTATTGGACGACTTACGAGCGCGACGAATCGGTGGTATATATCTTCCGAACACGCGTTGGTTCGAGGGTGAGGAGTCGCCGCCCGGTTCGGACGCGTACGAGGCGTTCACGAGACAACTCGCGGGTCTGGCGGATGTCTTTGTGAACGACGCGTTCGGGTCGTGGCAACCGCACGCGTCGACGGTCGGCATCACGAAATATCTTCCGTGTTACGCCGGATTGTTGATGCAAAAGGAACTTCACGCGGTGGAGGCGGTGTTGAACCCGGAGCGACCGTTCGTGGCGATCGTGGCCGGGGCCAAGGTGGACACGAAACTCGGGACGCTGCGCGCGGTGGCGTCTCGATGCGATTCGTTAATCCTGGGCGGGGTGGTGTATAACGCCTATCTGTGCGCGAAATACGGCATCGAGATCGAGGGCGTGAGCGAGTCAGACGTCGAGCTCGCGCAAACGCTCCTCGATCCGACGGTGCAGGCGAAAATCGTGGAATTACCCGTCGTCGTCGAGTCGACGTCGCTGCGCGGATGCGGATGCGTGCCTCGAGAGGGCGAGTGCGCGGCGCCGAAGGAAGATTTAGGACGCACGCGCGCGATTCGGGTGTGCGATTTACAACCCGGCGCGAGTTACGCGTACTTTTTAGACGTCGCCGCGAGTTCGTTCGAGGATGAACGCGTGAAAACAGCCATGGACGGCGCGAAAACCATCTTCGTCAACGCCGTCATGGGGTTCACGTCGAGCGGATTTCACGAGGGCACGACGGCGCTCGATCACGCCATCGCAGCGAATAAGAGCGCGCGAAAATACTTTGGAGGCGGCGATACGATTCAGGAGTTCAAGTCGCTCGCGCCGGCGCTCTACATGTCCGCGGCGATCGATCCTTCGTATTATTTATTCACCGGCGGCGGCACGGTGTTAAAGGCGCTCGAGCTCGGCGGCGCCGAACACCTGGAGACGGTGTCGTGTCTCGTGAGCGGTGAGGACGAAAACGTGCCCCCGAGGGATGAACCCAAGTGTAAACAATTCGCGGATTGCGAGTGCTGATCTCGCTTGTAATTAAAAATAGTGCTACCGGTACGTACTGTACTAGTTTTGGCTAATTATTATTAAATCGACGCCGCCGCCATCTTCACGACGTCCACCATGCGGCACGAGTATCCGTACTCGTTATCGTACCACACGTACAGTTTCAAGTGCGTGCCGTCGACGACCATGGTGGATTGCGCGTCGACGATCCCAGATCGCGTGTCGTTGATGAAATCCGTCGACACAAGCGGTTGTTCCTCGTAGCCCATGATGCCGACGAGCGGCCCCTCCTCGGAGTGCTTTTTGAGAATCGCGTTCACCTCCTCCACGGTCACCGGACGCTTCGTCTCGAGGACGATGTCGGTGAGCGACCCGTTGATGAGAGGCACGCGAACGGCGAGACCGTTCAATTTACCCTTGAGCTCGGGAATGATGAGCTGCACCGCCGTGGCGCTCCCCGTGGATGTCGGCGCCAAGTTGACCAAACCGCTCCTCGCCCGTCTCAAATCATCCTTTTTCACGTTCGGCGCGTCCACCATCGACTGCGTGTTCGTCACGTTGTGCACGGTGGTGATACTTCCGCGATGCACGCCGATCTCTTTATGAATCGTCGAGATGACGGGCGCGATGCAATTCGTCGTGCACGACGCCGCCGTCAACACGCGATGCTTCGTCGCGTCGTACTCCTCGTGATTCACCCCGTACACGACGTTCAACGCCCCCTCGCACTTCACCGGCGCCGACACCACCACCTTCTTCACCACCGATCCGTGCTTCTCCCCGAAATACGCGCTCTCGAGCTTTTTCATCTTCAAAAACGCCCCCGTGCACTCCAACACAACCTCGCACCCCGCCGCCGCCCACGGCGCATCCTCTGGATCCTCACACGCCGAGAACCCGATCTCGCGCCCGTCCGACACGCGCAGACACGACTTCTCGTCGTCGAATCGCAACCCTTTACTCCATCGCCCGTGCACGCTGTCGAACTCGCCGAGATAGGCGCACGACCCGCCGCTGCCCGGCGTCTCGTTCACGTGCACGATCTCCAAACTCGGATCGTCGTACGCGACGCGAAACGCCAATCGACCGATGCGGCCGAATCCATTGATACCGATCTTCGTCGTCTTCGTCATCGCGCGCGTCGGCGTGTCGCGTCGATCGCGTCGTCGGCGTCGGCGTGTGAAGGATTGGAAAGAATATTCCGCGAGAAGGCCGACCGACGTTTCGAGACGGCGAGTGGGGGACTCCCCATTGGGTCATGACTCGTCGTTTGTTTGATTCGCGCGTATGGGGAACAGCGTGCTCGGTTAGGGTTTAGTGATCGTTTAGGGTTTAGAAATCCACCGTCCCTCGCGCGGGACTTCACGTCGACGCGTCATCCATCGCGCGCCGCGAGCGCGTCACCGCCGTCGCGCGCGTCGACGCGCGCACACGTCGACGAGAGTCGAATTTACTCGATCTTGCGCGCGCGTCGACATGTCGACCGTCATCGCGCGAGGTGGATGCGTTCGCGTCGCCGTGACGCGGATAACGAGGACGACGAGCGATCGACGACGACGCGTCGTCGTCGTCGAGGCGAAGAAGAAGCGACGCGGCGGTGGATCGAACGAACGCGGTGGGACCGAGTACGCGGATGATTTCGCGCTGTACGGCTCGTTCGATGAGTCCTACGCCGACGGCGCGGGGCTGTTGCTCGGGAAGCGCGAGTTCGGGACGACGTCGGGACGGCGCGGTCGAGACGGCGGCGGCGGGTACGACGCCGTGGTGGGCGTGTTGGACGCGCTGTCGGAGGTTCGGAACGAGCGACGGAATCGTCGGGATGTAGGCGGGAGGTCGACGCGAGCGAACGAGGACGAAGCGTACGAGGACGAGGAGTACGCCGACGACGAGTACGCCGACGACGAGGAGACGTCCGCCGACGCCGTCGAGACGCCGAAACCTCGACGTGCGACGCCGCCGACGCCGGCGCCGGCGCCTCGAAACGTGCGTCGACCGGTGGAGGCGCCGAAACCTCGACCGAAGCCGCAAGTCGTCGTCAAGCCGCAGAAGCAAGCCAACGCGGCGGCGACGGATCCGAGCTCGACCAAGGCGAAGGCGTTGCAGACGCTGTGCAAGTGGGGATTCGCGACGAGCGACGCGGAGACGGCGATCGAGGCGACGAGCGACGCGAACGGGGACGCGGCGACGGCGAAGAAGCGACAGATCGCGGCGCTCGATTGGTTGTTGGCCAACGCGCCGATGGACGCGGTGCCCGAGGAGTATAAAATTGAAGCGCAACGGGCGAGAGCGTAGACGCGGCGCGCGCGGCGGCGGCGGCGGCGGCTAGTACGACATGTAATATCACAACGCTCGATCAAGCGAACGAATCAATCGAAGAGCGAACGAAACAATCAAAATTCACGATCTGGGAAGAGCGCGGGGGCGACGAGACACCACGCGTAGAGCGCGCCGGCGACCCACACGCTCGAAAATTTCACCCACACGCTCGTCCAATCGTTTCCGACGGCTTCGGTGTCGTCCTCGCGTCGCGTGCCCCATCCCGTGAGGAGCATGGAGGTGTACATCGCGGCGAGGGCGAAGATGAGATGGAAGAAACTGTACGAATACTTGACCGGACCTCGAGCCTCGTCGTCGTCGTCGTCGTCGTCGTCGCCGTCGTTGAGCACTTCTTCGCGGAGTTCTCCACCCTCGTTTGACGGTTCCATGTCCCAGAAATTGCTCTCTCCCGCGCGCACGGCGGCGTAGACGACGGATGCGAGCGTGAACATCGTCGTCACCAAATTTGCGGGTTTTCTCAGCGCCTCGTCGGCGTCGGCAATGGTTCGCGGTCGACACGCGTACGTCGACGGTTCCGACGCCAACGCCGAGTAGCACAGGTAGGCGCAATACAACGTCACCGCCGCCGACGGTAACAAACATCCCTCCCGCGACGACGGATGGAACGTGATGACGGCGAGGACGACGCACAGAACCGCGACGGAGGTGATCATGGCGACGTTGCGTCGACACTCTCTGTTCGGCGCGTACGCGGCGTACATCTCCACGAAGAGCGCGATCGTCGCCGCGTACATGCCCACCGTCGACGCCAAGAGACCCGCAATCCATCCCCAGTGTTCACCGCTCGCCCACGACTCGCTCCACGCGAACGCGACGTCTAAAACGATGATCATCTGAATCACTAAAAACACGCCCGATCCCAAACGCGCGCAAAACGCGTACGCCTCCATGCTCTCATCGCTCGCCCAACACATCGTCATCCCCTGCAACGCCGCGAACGCCAACAATTTCAACCCCCAGTGTCCTCGATGAATCCCCGCGTCTCGAGGATCCGACCGATCCTTCGTCCCGAACAACGCCGCCGCGAGCGCGAGAAAAAAACACGTCGTCGCGCACGAGACGCGATACACCGCCTGCGTCTTGAACCACGCCGCGCTCGCCGCACCGCCTCGTCCGATCCCTGCGCGTACGATGCACACACGAAATCACGCGCGCGTCGTCAGTCGCCACGCGCGCGCGCGTCGTCTCCGTCCCCGCGCGCCCGCCCCTCGGCTCGACCGTTGACCACCACCCGCGTCACGCGTCTCCCCCGACGACGCGCTCTCGCGACGCGCGCGCGCGCGCACGCACACTTTTCCAACGTCTTCGCCCCCTCGTCCCTCGCGCACCACGCCGCGATCGTCGCCGACGCGAAGAGCGCCGCGTACGCCGCGCGCGCGGGAGGTGCCCTCGTCGGCATCGCCGCGCACGCGCAACTCCCGACGCAGCTCCCGAGACACGACGTCACCGGCGCGACGAGACACGTCATCAACGACGCCATCGCGCGCGCGTCCAGTCGACGCCGTCGAGTCGAGTCGCGGGACGACGGCGCGCGGCGTTCTCTGTCGTCACTCGACGGTTACGCCCATCGACCGCGCGATGCGAGACGACGCCGCGCGCGACGCCGATCGACTCATGGCGTCCGCGCGCGCGCACGGCGTCGTCTCGTGCGTTCGGTTCGACGACGCGCCGTCCGCGCTCGAGTTCGCGCGGTGCGTCGGCGCGAACGCGCCGTGCGTGATGTCGGCGCGCGCGCTCGAAACGTCCCCGGCGCTGTCGCGCGCGCGTCGCGAGTGGGTCGATCGACGCGGCTTCGCGCGAAGCGTCGGCGGCGAAAACGTCGAGGTGGACGTGAACGTCACTCCGGGGGGGAGAGCGGACGCGGTGCACGTCGCGACGCGCGATGGGCGGGTGACGGTGAACGCGCGAGGCGAGACGGCGGCGTCGAACGCGAACGACGGCGAAGTTCTCTTCGTCGAACCGGCGACGACGACGATGACGGTGAAAGCGTTGTTCGATTGGTTTGAACGACCGACGACGGAGGAGGTGTTGTATCTGTCTGGACAGGATGATAATTTACGGCGAACGAGTCTGTCGCGCTCGGTCGACTGGGACGCGTTTGAGTTTCCATTCGCGCGAGACGCGTTCGGCGAGCGACGGTTAGAGGCGGTGAATCTGTGGATCGGGAACGCGGCGTCGACGACGAGTTATCACGCGGATCACTATGAAAACCTGTACACGGTCGTGCGTGGAAGTAAGAGGTTTAGTTTGCGACCGCCGTGCGACGTCGCGGCGATGAAATTCGTCTCGTGCGCGCCCGCCGTCTTCGAGCGCGAACGAGACGCGGGCGATGGACGCGCGTCGTGGCGAATACGAATGCGTCCGAGTTCGACGTCGAGACGCGTGTGTTGGTCGGCGCTCGACGTCGACGACGAGGGTGCGCCGATATACGGCGACGAGGACGCGTTGAACCACTCGCCGCTCGGCCGCGCGCACGCGAGCGTCGAAATCGAACTCGTAGAGGGCGAGACGCTGTACATTCCGAGCATGTGGTACCACCGCGTGCGAGGCGGCGGGACGCACGAGTTCGACGTCGCCGTCAACGCGTGGTACGACATGGATTTCGGTGATCGGTACGTCTATAATAGATTTTTGCGTCGGCGGTTCGGCGTCCCGGACGAACCGGATGACGACGAGGACTGACTCGGCGTCACTCGTCGACGTCGTGACGTCGTGAAGACGCTCGGGCGGTGGAGAGTGACGCGAAGGATGACGCGCGCGACGCGCGCGCGCGTCTCGCGCGTCGTCGACGCCTCGTCGGGACGCGATTTCCGACGAAAGATGAGCTCGAGCGCTCGGACGCGGGGACGCCCCTCAATCTCGGCGAGCGCGTCGAAGCGCGCGTCCGGAGTCAAGCCGACCGAACGTTCGTACGTCATCGAACCGTTTCACGCCATCTTGGGATCGAGAAAGGCGAGGCGGGCGCTGCACCATCGAGATTTCGAAGAGATGCAGCGCGTCGACCGAGACGGCGGCGGCGGCGTGGAGGCCATCGAGCGCGCGTTGGAGCGAGAACGTCGCTTGCACGCGCAGATCGCGACCGAGTTGGAAGAGGCGGAGGCGGCGTACGCGAGCGATTTGGAGGTGCGGGCGATGAAGAGTAGAAAATTGAGATTGAAGGATGCGGTGGCGGCGTTGGAACGCGACTTGGTTCGCGCGAGAGAGACCGCCGAAGTCCTCGGCTCCGGAGCGTACGGACGCATCTTCAAGGCGAAAGACGCGTCGACGGGCGAACCGGTGGCGGTGAAGGTGGTGGACGTCGCGGATGAGGACGCGCTCAAGGCGGAATTTTCGTTGTTGCGAACGCTGTCGGCCGACGATTCCAGATGTTTTCCGAAACCCCTGTGGTGCGGGCGACAGACGGTGATGGGACAAAAGGCTCGAGTGATGGTGATGAATTTACTCGGGGAGAGTCTGGAACAAATCAGTCAGCGGGTGACGATGGGAACGGGGTTTTCGAGGTGCACGACGGCGCGCGTCGCCAAACGTCTGTTCACCGCTCTCGAGGCGTGTCATCGAAACTGCGTCGTGCACGGCGACGTCAAGCCAGATAATCTCTTGACGGAGGTTCATGTCGGCGGTGCAAGACGAAATGGGATCGTCTTGGTGGATTTCGGCGAGGCGATACGCTTCGACGATGACGACATCGCTCGCCTCGACGAGGACGTCTCTCGAGAAGACTGGCGAGGAACTCTTCTCTTCTCCAGCCCCAACGTCGACGCCGGGGCGAAGATGGCGCCGAGAGACGACTTGGAGAGTGCGATTTACACGCTCGCGTACCTTCGAACCGGCCGTTTACCCTGGTCTCGCGCGCTCGATACCGACGAACGCGAGGTGGACGTGCGTGAGCTCGCCAAGGCGAAACGCGCCGTCGATTCCGGCGCCGCCCTGCTCACCCCCTTCGGCGTCGACGACGGTCGCGTTCCGGACGATTACGAAGACGACGTTGACTTTTTCGAGCGGGTGCTATCGCACGCACGAAGTTTACGCGCCGCCGACGCGCCCGACTATGATTTTCTCCAGCGCTCCGTCGCCGAGTGGCGCGACGGCTCCGACGAACCCTACGAATGGGAGCGAGACCCGTGAGCGCCACACATTCTAGTACATTTTTAGACGCGCGCCAGCGCGCGCCATTCGATCCTAGCGCTTTAGACGCGACGCTTTTGTAGCACGAGACTCGCCGTCGCTCAAAACCGTCTTCACACGCCGACGCGCGCGCGCCATGGCGCTGACGTCCGACTTCACGCGTCGCGCGCGCGCGCTCGAGGACTCTCTCCTCTCCCTCGCGCGCAACGGTTCCGCGCCCGTGGACCCGACGTCGTCCACCGCCGCCCTCGCGCGCGCGAACGTCTTTGAGCGCGTCCCCGACGCGGACGATCCTCTGCCGACGTCGGAAACGCCGTGCGTCGAGCACGCCTACCATCGCGCCGCGGTGACGCTCGCGAGAGAGACGCGCGAGCGCGGCGTCGCGCTCATGCGCGCGACGACCGAGGGCGCGCCCGTCATCTCGGACGAGGAGGAGGATTACTTTGGGAGCTCGGAGGAGCGCGCCGACGCGTTCGGGACGTCCGTGGCGGCGAGACTCCTCGACAGCGCGCTCTCGCTCGTGGAATCGTGCGGTGTGAGCGGTGCGCCGTTGTTCACGACGATCGAGGTGATGATGGAGGCGTGCACGCTGCGAGAGGCGCTGGATCTCGTGTGTTGGTGCGAGACGCGAAAGAGTCGAATGCGCGAGGAGCGCGTGTGGAAACGAGGGAAATTGACGACGCTTCGCACGCTCATCGCGCTCATGAAGCGATGCGCGGGACGAGGGATGCGCGAGGCGAGGTTAAAGGGACGAGCCTCTGTGCTCATGAGTTGGTTGATGGGCGTGAGCGATCGCTCGGGTTTGAATTTGAGCGGGACGCCGAATCCAAACGTGACGCCGATTTTTGAACAAGAGGCGTGGGTGCGAGACGCGAGCGACGATGGGGACGCCATGGACGCGGACGACGTGCAGGTGGTGGAGGACGACGCGAACGACGTCGTCGACGCGGACGATACCGGCGCGTTCGGCGCGGACGAGGCGTTTCACAAGACGTTTTGGTCGCTTCAACTCTACTTTCAAAATCCTCCCGAGACGATGACCAAGGACGGCGCGTGGAACACGTTTTGCGCCGCGCTGCGCGTCGTCTTGGAAAAGTTTGAAGAGCACCCGCTCGGTGAGACGGCGATGACGGTGGACGCGCCGGTGGGATCGGAAATCGCGGATTTGATCGGCATGCGTTTCCTCACCGCGCGTCGGCTGTTGCCGCTGCAAATGACGGATTACCTGTTTCGGCGCCAAGTGTTGATTCAGTGCGTGTTTTTCCTCGACCACGTGGGCACGGAGAAGTACGCCGAGCACGTCGTCGACGACGAGATCAAGGAGATGTCCGATCGCGCGATGGAACTGTTGAAACGCACGGGACCGGGCGCCGAGACGACGGCGACGCTCGTCTCGTCGCTGGTGGAGGACGAAGCCGGGTGGAGAAAATGGAAAGAGGACGGATGTCCGAGCTTTGAGAAACCGCCCATCGACTTTGAGACGGAACCGATGCCCGAGAATTACGATCCAAAGTACTCGCAGTGGCCGCCGGATCAATACCCGCCCTCGGATCCGAATCTCAAGCACGATTTCGGTTACGACGAACTCAACCGACTGTGGAATTTGGGCGACACGAGCGACGCGCTCAAACCGCCGACGTTGGAAGAGTTTTTCGGTCCGTGCATCATCGAGATGGACCCCGCGCAAGACGTCGAGGAGCAATACAGACGTGTGAACGATCCGGTGTTCCGTTGGCGAGCGCTGCGACTGATCTCCGCCGACCACATGCACCTGTTGCCGAAAATCACCGCCGAGGGATTGGAGAGCGTCATTCCGGAACTCTTGGGCGTGCCGGATCCGCGTCCGCCGAAACCGGAGAAGGAAAACGAGAACGAGGGCGAGGCGATGGACGAGCGACGAGACGTGCTCTCGACGAAGATTGAACCCATCGAAGGCGAGCTCGAACAACTCGCCGAGGAGGCGCGCGCGGCGTGCGCGGCGGCGACGGTGAACGCCCCCGAGACGACGGACGCCGCCCCGGTCGAGGACGCCATGGACACGGGCGCGGCGGACACCGACGACCAGGCGCCCGCCGAGGCGGAGGTGGAGGCGGAAGCGACGCCGATCGAGGAGAAAACGCCGGAGGTGAAGACGGAGAAACCGGTCGAGGAAAAAGAACGCGCCGAGGCGACGCCGGAGGAAAAACTGGCGACGACGACGACGACCGAGGAAAAACCGGCGACGACGACGCCAGAGTCGGACAAACGCGCGGACGGACCGAGTCAACGGCGAGACGATCGTCGTGGACGAGGCGGACGAGGCGGACGAGGCGGACGAAGCGGACGAGGCGGGCGCGGAAGAGATTACCGAGACCGCGAGCCTCAACAGCAGGCGCGCGCGGTGCGTCCGCCGCCGCGGCAACAGGCGCCCTCGCCGCGAGACCATCACCAACCTCGTCGCGACCAGCCCGTGGTGCGAGGCGGTCGCCAAAACCCACCGCCGCCTCGGCATCAGGACGACCGCTCGCGGGGACCGCCTCAAAATCAAAGGGACGGGCGGGAGCGACAGCAGCAACCGCGCCGACAGCAACCGCCGCCGCCGCCGCCGCAGTCCAATCTCGGGAAACGTCGACGAAGCGACGACGACGGTGGACGCGGCGGCGGCGGTGGGCCGCACGACGCGCCGACGCAACACGGCGGTCCGCGAGCGAGAGGGAATCAGGGGCAAAGATACAATAACCGCAATAACCGAAACTATAACAATAGAAGTAGACGATAGAGAACGACGACGACGAATGTACACGAATAAACGATAGCTTTGATTCAAGGTTTCGCGAAAAGCCTGCGGTATCTTACAACAAATGCGCGAATCACTCGCTCGCGCTCTCCGATCCCTCGTCGCTGTCGTACGCGGCGAAAAAGCCCATGTCGGGACGCTCCCGGCGATGCTCGTCGGCGACTTTTTCGCGAGGCGGCGGCGCCGTCTCCGCGATTTTCCTCTCGTCCTCGTCCGCCTCGTCGTCCACGGGTGGTAACGACGCCAGAGCCGCGCGTTTATCGACCACTTTCACGCTCTCGTCCACCCACGGAAACATCCAAAGCGCCTTCGTCGACCCGGCGTCGGCGAAAAAGTCGTTATTGACGAAGAATCGAAACAGTTGCAACAACCGCCCCTCGTCTCTTCGAATCTCCTTGTCCAAGAGCTTCTTCAACAGCGTCTGCGGATTCCCACCCTCCACCGACGTCGTCTTTTTCTCCGCGAGTTCGTGCTTAAACGGACACCTCGACCCGGATTTACACCTCCCGCGCGCGAAGAATCGACAGCGTTGATCGCTGCTCGGCGCCGACGCGTGCTTGAAATCGCACGCGGCGCCCTTGCGACACCCGCCCTGTAACCAAAATCGACACACCTTGGTCGACGCCGCGCCGCCGCCCTCCGTCGTCGGCGGCGGCGGCTCCACGACGCCGTCGCCGTCCTCTCCGATTTCCTGCGACGCCTCAAAGTGTCCCATCTCGCGTTGTTTCGCTAAAATTTCCCTCAACCGCCGCCGACGCGCCTCACTCGCGCGTTCCTCCTCCCCCGCCTCCAACTTTGCCCTGACGTTACGATCGCTCGGCCAGTGTTTCGCGCGTTCCTCGCGATACTTGCGCACGTCCTCGGACAAACGCGTCGGGTCCGCCGGTCGCAGTTCCGAAACGTCGGCGGCGGCGGAGTCGTTCGACGCCGACGTTCGTCTCTTTTTGGTGGCCGACGCGTCCATCGCCGCGCGCGCGCGTCCAAGAGACGTCCCCGTCGACGCCGTCCCACCCCCACCCGTCCCCATCGTCGTCGTCGTCGTCGTCGTCCCGGCGTCGCCGCCGCCGTCTCGCGCGCGCGCCGTCCCGACGCGCGTCGTCTCCGGTGCGCCCGCCACGCGATACCCACCCCCACCCGGCGCCCCCGGCGGGACGTACGCGCGCGTCGACGGCGTCGGCGTCCACATCGCCGCGTGGTGCATCGCGCCCACCGTCCTCGGTGTCGTCGTCGTCGTCGACGCGAGGTGCGCCGCGCCGTCGATTGTAATGTACGCGGGACACGCTCCCGACGCCACCCACGGCGGCGGCGGCGGCGGCGGCGGCGGCGGCGGACGCGCACGACGACGCGCGTTCGCGTCATTCGACGACATGTCCGCGCGACGCGTCGAATTCGTGCGCGCGCGTCGGCGTGTGACGGTTTCATGAGCGATTTCATCAATTCGCGCTCGGCGGCGTCGAAAAAGCGCGGCGGCGAGCGGCGAGCGGTCGAGACGTTTGCGCGAGACACACACGCATACACAAACTCTATGATATATAACTCCTAAAAAACGTTTCTACGCCGTTCTCGCCGCGCGCGCGATCCTCTCCTCTCGACTCACCGCCGTCTCGACGACGGCGTCGGCGACGGCGTCGAAACACGCGCGCGCCTCGGGCGGCGACGCGTCTTTAAACCGTTCGATTCCCATCATCCCACCGTCCAACACGCGTTCGCGGTAATACCGCGCGCGACGCACCGCCTCCTCCGCGCCGTCGATATCTCGAGGCGGTGGACGCAGGGTCAATCCGTGTCCGTGTCCGCCCTCGCGCCGCGCCGCGCGTCTCGCCGACGCCGCGGCGACGGACCCGCCCGTCGGCACGGCGACGCCGAGCACGACGAGCGCCCGCGAGTGATCGATCGATGGCACGTACGCGCTCGCGCGTAACGTCTCTCGACCAAACTCGGTCGTCATCGCGTCCTCGTCGTCGTAATCGACGCCCGCGCGTCTCGCGGCTTCGCACAACGCGAGTCCCGGCGCGCACGCGTCGACGATTTTCCCGCCGACATCGAGCCACGCGCGCGCGCGCGCCTCGCGTCGTCTCTCCCCCGTGTCCGCGTCGTACGTCGTCACCGCGGCGTACCCGACGACGATGTGAATCTCTCGATCGTCCCCGTTTCGTTCGATGGCGCGTTTCAACGCGAGCGCGACGAGCAACGACCCGTCCTCGTCGTCCAGTCCGCTCTCGCACGCCGCATCGATGGCGCGCGCGACGAGGGCGCATATTTTCCGATCTCGCACGCGCATCGTCGCCGACGACGTCGCCACCGCGTACGCGCAATCCGCGAGCGACGCCGTGTACGAAATCGGCGACGCCCGCGCGATCTCTCGCGCCAACGCGCGTCGTCGCGCGTCGTCGTCGTCGTCGTCGTCGACGACGTCGGACGTCGACGCGATGCGTTCACCGCGCGCGTTCGAGTCCGCCACCGCCGCGGGCGTCACGTCACGCCGCGCGCGTCGACGATGACGATGACGATGCGGACGTTGCGGATGATGATGCGAAAGACGACTCTGAATCCTCGTCGTCGTCGTCGTCGCGACCATGGTCGTCACCGCCCGTCGTCACCCGACGAACCGAGGAGACGCGTCCTCGTCGCGCGGCGTCGGCGTCGACCGCGCGCGCGTCCCCTCGCGCGTCGTCGTCCGTCGTCGTCCGTCGTCCTCGACCGTGTCGTTATTCGATTTTGGGAATAATCCCATCATATTCTTCATCACACTATATACTCAGAGACCGTATTAAAACATAACATTTCCCTAACGACCGACAACCCACGCGGGACCGCGAGTCGGGGGATAGAATAAGGAACGAACGGGCGAAGGTGAGTACTTAGTACATTACATCTATAAGTAGCCGAACACATCCGTATTCGAGTCCGATTTTGGGTAGTATCCGATCATTTTTGTATCTACGAGTGATCACGTCGCATACAGGTATATACTAGGACGTATGATATATACTGTATATACGTATAAGACGAAGAAACAGTCATCGATAAACCACCCGCGCACGGCTCGCGGGAACGCGCTCGCGCGCATTCGTTGAGAATTCGCATTCAATCATTCAATCGTTCGTCCCGGCGTCACCTCGCGACGCGCGTTCGTACCGCACGTCCGTACCTCTCGACGCGCTCGACCTCGATCGACTCTCACTGACTCTCACTCCGTCATCATGGTGGCGAAGAAACCCGCGGCGAAGAAGCCGGTGAAGAAGACGACGACCGCGAAGAAGACGACCGCGTCCGCGAAGAAACCCGCGGGGAAACGCGCGACGTCGGTGAAGAAGACGACGGCGACGAAGAAGAAACCGGCGGCGAAGAAGAAACCGACGGGTGCGTCGCGCGTTTGCGCGTCGTTTGCGCGTTCGTGACGTGGGGGAGAGCGACGACCGCGCGCGTGAGTTGAAAGGGGAGGGGGAATGCGCGATCGTGAGAATTAAGGGGATTTAACGACGAGGAGACTGACGACGAAGCGCGCGCCGCGACGCGCTCGGTGTTCGACGTACAGCGGCGAAGAAGAAACCGGCGGCGAAGAAGAAACCGGCGGCGAAGAAGAAGCCGGCGGCGAAGAAGCCGGCGGCGAAGAAGAAACCGGCGGGTGCGTGGCGTGAGACGCGCGTCGGGGCGGCGTATTTTTTGCTCGTCGTCGTCGTTTAAACGCGAAACGCGCGAAGGGATCGAGAGACTGACGGTACCGACCTGTTTTTCACGTAAAGCAGCCAAGAAGAAGCCGGCGGCGAAGAAGAAGCCGGCGGCGAAGAAGAAGCCGGCGGCGAAGAAGCCGGCGGCGAAGAAACCCAAGGCTAAGGCGTCCAAAAAGTGAGGCGTCTTTCTTCGCGTCGCCGAGACGCTCCGCGCGCTCATTCTCGAACGCGCGGGGGCGGAGATGATTATAGAGAGAGACGCCTCGTGTCGTGGGTTTGAAGTCTTCGTGGACGACGTCGCGGTGGTATCCTTGTTGGATATGCCTCGACCGTTCACGAAACTGCGCCAACTCAATCTCGAACAGGTTGCAAACGACGTCGCTTCGTTGTGCGCCGCCTAGACGAGAGACGCGCGAGTCGTCGGAATAAAAATTATATCAATAAACAACACGTGGACAACATATTTTGCGACACGATGTGTACGGAGAATGGTCGATCGCGAGTGACGCGACGAGACGAAATCGCGCGATGCGTGCGTCGCGCGAGTCTCGTCGTCGATGGTGCCTCGACCGAGCGCGTCGCGTAGTCCTTCTCGACGCGCCCTTGTCATAGTGGAAGATTCTTCGCGAAAACCCCAAAGGCGTCGAACCGCGAAGCGCGCGCCTTCGACGCGCGGACGTGTACGGACGCGCGCGCATCGCTCACGACGCGTCGCGCGTGAACACAACGCACGTCAATCTCCCACGCATCGCGCGAACGTCCTCTCGTAAGAGTTCGCGCACGTCGTCGTCGACAAAGACGCTCGGCGCGTCGACGTCGACGTCTTCGCCGGCGCGGCGGCGTTCATCCTCGAGCGCGCGCGCGATGGTCGGTCCTTTACTCTCTCCGGGCATCACTCGACGCACGTTCGGACGCGCGACACCGTGCACGCGTAAATACGTCTCTATCGCCTCGACGTGTGAATTTCTCGTCACCACGTACGCGCGCGCGTGCGAACGCGCGAGGGCGAGCAAGGCGGCGTCCGCCGCGCGTCTTCGCGCCGCGTTTTCGAGCGCGTCTTCGGACAAGTCTCTAAAATTCCCCGGAAGCGGTGACGCCCCAGCCTTTGTGGCGCACATCGTTCGATCGAAATCGAGAAAGACACAAAACGCGCGCGTCGTCTCGACGAGTTGCGCCACGTCCTCGGCGTCGCCTCGAGAGACGCCGCACGCGTCGCACGAGACGCGTTCGCACCGGAGACACGCGCGCGCGTGCGGGCACACGAACGCGGACCCGCACGCGGAGGCGGTGGGACACGTACCACGCCGTCTCGCGTCGTGTTCGCACACCACGCACGCGCGCGTGTTCGCGCTGATCCATAATTTTGAATACGATCGATCGCATCTCGCGCATCGCATCTTTCCCTCGACGCGCGCGACGCGTTCGACCGCGTCTCCGTTCGACGCGAACGCCCCCGCGAGCTCGGCGAGCATGCCGGGTTCGTACCGCTCGATCGTCGTCGCGTATTCCTTGATCATTTTCGCCAGCGCGAACCCATCGGGAACGAACGATGCGGTGTGCGCGTCGTCGCCCGCGGCGAAGAGCGTTCGTCTCGGATCGTCGAGCGCTTCGTCGATCCATCGCCGCGTCTCCTCGAGCGCCGGCGCCGATCCCTCGAGCGCGAGGACGCGGGCGTCGATCTTAGCGGCGATTTGTAACGCCTCCAACGCCGACGGCGACGCGTGTAACCATCCGGTGGTTTCATCGACGACGGTGAATCGTTCGCGCACGACGTCGTCCGGATTCGCGTGGTCTCGTCGCGCGCGCGTCGCGAGCGCCTCGGCGTCGGCGCGAATCCTCGCGCACGCCGTCGAAAACGCGGCGAGTTCTTCCCGAATCACCGACGCTTTCGCCACGCCTCGCGCGATGAGCGTGGCGACGATGAATTCAATCTCGTGCGGTGGTAGACGTAATTCTTCTCTCGCGCGACGCACGAGACGATCGAAATCGTGCGTCAACGACGGACGCGTCTCGTCCTCGCGCGTAAACGCGTACCCGACGACGGCGTCGTCTTCCGAGGCGTCGCCCAACGCCGCGCGCGCGCGCGTCACGAATCCTCGAGAGATCATCGTTCTCGGCGTCGTCGCCAACCGTTTCGGACGATGACACTCTGGATGTCTCGGCACGCAACAAATCTGTTTGAGATAGACGCGCGCGTCGCAGATGGCTTGCATGGCGCCTCGACACCGTCCGTGCGCCGCGCACGCCGCGCGATATCTCGCCGCCTCGCGATAGCCTCGATCCTTGTGCATGTCCCCTCTGTAATACGTCAATAATCGACGCAATCGCACCTCGAGCGCTTGCGTGCGCTCGAGCGTTCGTAGGAGGACTTTTTTTAAATTCACCGCGTTGGTTCGAATCCCGAACGCATCCTGAATCGCGCCGACGTCGTCGAGAAACGCGCACGCGTCGCGCGCGACGGCGTCGCCGAGCGCGGCGGCGACGTCTCGCGTCACCAGTTCCCATCGTCCCTGTTCGTACGAATCGATGTTTCGAGCGTTCACGTCGAGTGGACACAGTCCCTGTATTCGTGCGTCGGGCGTGAGGGCGTACATGGCGCGCACGCGACGACGAAACGCATCCGGCGACTCGGGCGCGGAGGTCGACGCGGCGGCGTCGCGAGACGTCGTCATGAATCGAACGATGATGACGACGGAGATGCGCGGACGCGCGCGAGTCGGCGCGTCCAGCGAAGACTTCCGCGCGTCACGAAAGACGTGTGTCGCGCCTCGGAGTCGGTCGCCCGTCACCGACGCGTCGCGACCGCGCGTCGCGCGTCGATGCGTGACGCGTCGAGACGAGACGCGCGGAGAATCGTCGATCGTCTCTCGTCCACCGACGCGCGCGCGAGACGATCGACCCAACTCGCGACGCGTCGAGAGGTGCGCGCGAGATTTATACGCTTTACTCGTCCATCGTCGCGACGCGTCGAGGCGTTCACCGACGCGCGCGCGCGTGCGAATCGAGACGCGCGCGCGCCGTTCCCCTCGGGCGCGACGACGACACGGTGTCCGACCGACCGCGATGTTGTCCCGGTTCCATACTGTGCGTCTTCGAACGCCATCTATGCGGAATTCGAATGGGCACGTACGTGCGCCTTTTTACATTCCTCTATCCATGGGGTGTTTGTATATGAGGATATGTCTCCTAGTCGAGACGTGTGGGAGACCATGAGAAGGACCGTGAGTGGACAAAGAGCCGTTGGTCGGGGGGACGACGACGGGAGACGACGACGCTCGGAGACGCGGCGCGATGTCGACGCCGGCGAAAGAGAACGCGCGTGCGGACGCGGGAACGGTGAAAACACCGTCGTCGGTGCGTGCGAGATCGATCGGGGGGGGTGTGAAGCGCGCGAGAGAGCGCGGGGGTCGAGTGTGGGTGATGTGGATGGATTTTAAATGCGACGCGACGAATGAATGAATGAACGCGCGTGGACGTCGTGCGCGAACGTTTCTCGTGAACGAACGGTGGACTGACAATATCGCGTCGTCGTCGTGCGTTCGCGCGCGTAGATTTTAAAGCGACGGGGACGGACGCCGACGTCGCCGGCGCTCGCGGAGAATGGCGAAACCGCCGAACGGGCGACGCGGTCGAGCGCGAGGAGACGATCGGGGAGACGCGATTCGGCGGTGAGTCAAGAGGGTTCGGGTGAGGGCGGTGAGAGCGCGGCGGTGGCGGCGGCGGCGGCGCCGCCGTCGCCGGCGTTTGCGAAGAGGAAAAAGCAGAGACAGTCGCTGGGACGGCGCGTGTCCTTCGCGGCGCCGGCGGTGTTGGAGACGGTGCGCGAGTTTGAACCGGAAGGGGACGAGGATAAGAGCGGTGAGACGTATGAGGCGAGCGCTGAGGTGCCGGCGGGCTTTTCGATCGTGGAGGAGGCGAGCGTGGAGACGGCGCCGGCGCGGGATCGCACGGAGACTTTTGAATTCAAGGCGTCGGCGGAGACGCTCAACGTCGCGGGAGGGGCGACGCCGTCGCCGGCGGAGGACGCGAATGCGGCTGATTTCTCGTTGTCTCCGGTCGCGAACGACGAACAGGAGGCGCCGAACAGCGCGCAGTTGAATAGCGAAGGGAAGCACACGCCGGGCAAGAGACGGGCGAGCGTGGGACGCTTCGGGACGCCTAACTCGGCCGATCGCACGGGCGCGTTCACCTTTGACGCGACTCGAAACATGGACGACGTGACGTCGGAGGTGCCGACGATGGGGGCGCTCTTGGACGCGGCGGATACGGAGAACATCACCGGCGCGGTGCCGTCGTTGTCCAACCTGTTGAACGCGGACGAGTCTCCGCTCGGGTACAGACCGACGCCGACGCGCGTCAAGCCGGACGCGACGGAAGACATCACCGGTACCGTTCCATCGCTCGCCGCGCTCGCGAACGAGGACGAGGAACACACCACGACGTCGCAAGGGGAGGTGGACATGGACACGGGGAACACCACCGACGGTATTCCCGCCTTTGAGCCCACCGACGATCTCACCCAGCGCGCCGTCGACGCCGCGCACGCGAGCGCGCTCGATCTGGCAAATACGGTGATGATGGACGACGCGACCATGGCGTTCAGCATGGGCGCGCCGACGCCGGGATCCGTCGCGCCGGGTCCGACGCCTTCGTTGACCTTTGCCTTTGACGAAAAGAGCGGCAAGCGCGAGAGCGCCGGGTTACCGCCCCGATCCGTCACCGCGAACACGCGACCGTTCAACCTGACCGATTCCACGAATCTGGATTTGCAAGGTCAAGCCAAGGGCGGGATGGGTACGAACACGTTCAATTACGTCTACGGCGCGAACGGCGACGGCGCGACGACCGCCGGCACCAGCGCGCCGACGAACCAGCCGACCACCGACTTCCCCACCGCCGAAGTGACGGGCACAGATGTGCAAGCGGCGATGGGCGTGACGCCCGCGAACGGCGCCGGCGTCGCGGCCACTCCGAACACGGATGGTTCGATCGCGAGCTCGCACGACGGTTTCACGCCGGGCGACGAGTCTCTGCGCATGGCGGAACTCTTGCGTCAAAAGCAACACGGTGATGAAGCGTTGATGAGCATGAGAAAGGTGTACCAAGAGCGCACGACGCCGATGCAGGGTCGATACGGTGCTCCTCCGGTGATGCAAGCCTTCACGCCTTCGAGAACGATTACGATGGGAGGCGCCAACTTTATGCAATTCGGCGGGGCGGGCACTCCCGGCGCGGCGATGCACAATCCTTTGTTTGGCACCCCGGGTGGACACACGGGTACGATGCTGCAAGGACTTCCGACGTCGTTGCCGCCGATTCCAGACGCTCTCATGAACTCGAAACCGATCGATTTAGAAACGTTCTTTTACGCGTGCGAGATTTCCTTCATGGAGGCGAAAAACTTGGGTCGACGATCCTCCATCGCCATGGGCGCCTTGGCCACGGCTCCGCCACCGGAGACGCAATCCGAGGCGCTGAAACTGTGCTGCTTGACCGCGCCCCTCATCGAGGCGCTCGAAGGCTTCCACGAACAGTTGAACGTGCGAATGAACGCGCTCACCACGGAGACGGAAAAGTTGCGCTCCACCGTCGAGGCGACGCAGCCGCCACTTTTGCGCTACGCCGCTTCCGACGATCCGGCGCACGCCAACGAGCTTCGACGTGCGGGTAAAGCGCTCAAGAAGGAGTGCCAACTCGCGGCCAAGGAGCGATTTGCGCAACAACGAATGGAAACCGAGGAACTCGTGCGAGAAAGCTTGAACTTTCACAGCGAAATCTTGTTGAAGAGCTCTCAGAGCATCGCCAACTCGCGAGCAATCGCGGCGGAGGCGATTTCGAGCGCGAATGGGCACATCATCAAGCTTCGAGCGCAGCGGGCGGCGAGCTCGAGGCGCTTCGACGCCGCCAAGTCGACGTCGGCGACGAAGGAACAGGTGTTGGAGGCGTTGGCAAACAAGCGCGCGGCGATCAAAGCGGCGCGCAGAGCGCTCGTGGCGAGCGAACAGAACTTGGAGCGCATGAACTCGCGCAAGATGACCATCAAGTCTGAACGAGACCGACTGCAAGAAGAACTCGACGCCATGCGAGAGGCGCAAGACGTGGCGGCGGACGCGACTGTTAGTTTCAAGTCCTTCGGAGGCGTCGACATGGATGATACGCCCTCCCGACTGCGACGAGCTAGTCAAGTGCGATTGCGCGCCAAGGCGAAGAACGCGCAGGGCGCCAGTGAAGAACTCGGCGTTCTCAGCGGTCTCGCGCCCTGGCGTTTGGAGGGCGTGGGCGGACCGCCGGGAGCCGAGCTCACCATTCGCGTGGGTTCACTCTTCCGAGTCACGCTCGACGCGAGCACGGGTGCCGGTCGCGTGACGTCGGTCGATGGACCCGAGATGACGCCGAAGGGTGGCCGCGAGTTCGCCGCCGCGTTGGCGGGTGCGCCGATCGCGTGGAGCGAAGACGCCGTGCCGGCGGGCGGCGTCGCGGGTGTCTTGCAAGAGCTCGCGCCGAAGCTGTCTCGCGCTGAACGCGTTTTGGAGGAGATGGAGGGGTGCCGAAACGAGTTCCCGCGACTCAATAGAATCAAGTGTAGCGCGACGGGTGTGCTCGAGCTCACCTTTGTCGATTTCGTCAACGAAAGACTGTTTAGCGTGAAACTGAACATGATGGGCGGCGCGTACCCGTACGGCGCTCTGAGCCCGGAGGTGGTCGTGCAACTCACGGGGAAGAAAGGCGTGAGTGAGTTACCGAACGTTGAAGCGATTCAACGCGCGATCAACTCCGTGCCCGTCGGTCCGCGCCGTTTGACGAAAGTGTGCCGCATCTTAGATTCCATAGTCAGCACCGGCAAGAACGCGTTGACGTCCTTCGCCGCCATGCCGGCGCCGGCGCCGCGCCGACCGTCGCACGCGCCTTCGCTTTTGTATGCTCGATAGTTCGTATATTAATAATTGAAAACAAGCAATGTCTATTCTACGCTATACGCCAACAGTAGACGCGAAGACGCTCGTCAACGCTGAGAGTCAAAGGCTATGCGAAGCTCCGGGGGTGATCCCTCCGCGGCGCGCGCCTCTTCGCCGTCGCCTATCGTTCTAAACGCGAGACAGTGGACGCTTCGGTGTCGTTCGTAGGCGATTCGGTCGAAACCAACCTTCAGAAACGCCTCTCTCCACTCTGCGAGCACGGGCAGCGCCTTGTGCGGACAGTGTCCCTTGTCCGTACTGTGTGGAGTGATGACGAAGAAGAGACCGGCGCCGCGGTTTTTCAACGCCAAGCGCGCGCGGCGCACCATCTCGCCGCGTTGTTTCGGTGTCGGCAAGTAGCTCAGAACGAGTGAGAAGACGATGACGTCCGCGTCGTGTTCCCGCACCGCTTCGAGAGCGGCGGATTCGCCCTCTCGAGACGCCGGCGCGACGCGCTCTTCCTCGCCGAATCGCACGTTGAGCCAATCACAACGATACACCGATGGTACGGCGGGACACAGATCGCACGCCACGGCGTTCACGGTCAGATTTCCCGGCCACGGACCTTTGAAGTGCAGATTAAAGTAGTCCCAACACGAACCGACGTCCAAGAGCTTCAACGCGGCGCCTGCGACTCTTCGATCCGGCGTCCCGAGCGCGTCCTCACTCTCGACGATCGTCTTCAGCACGCTCTCGAAAGGTTCTCCGCGCTCGCGCGCCAACGCGCGCGCGCGTCGCTTATTCGCCGTGGCCCACGTCGGCGCTGTTTCGCTCGGCGCGCACCGCTCCACGTCCCCGAAATACAATCCAGTCGCGTTCACGCACCACTCCAACGCGCTCACCACCCACGCCCGGTTTCCAACCTCCGTCGCCGCCTCGGCGTATCTTCGCAGCGCCTCCGCCCCGTCCTCGCTCACCACTCGCTCCCACGTCTTCTCTGCGTCCTCCGTCTCTCGCGCGTCGGCTCGAAGCGCTCTGTGATGATTCACGATGACGTCTCGTCGCCACATCGACCGCTCGCGATCCCGATCGCTCTTCTCCATCGCCATCAACACCTCCACCTTGACCGCATCCGCATCGAATCCCTCCTCCGGCCGTTTCGACGCCTCGGCGAAGACGCGCGCGCACCGCGCGCGCTCCGCCGCGAAATTCCTCGCCAACGCCTCGCACGACCTCTGCACCCACCCCATCACGCTCGACGACGCCTCCGACGGCTCGGAGCCGTTCTCAGACGACGTCTTCGCTCGTTTCCGTCGTCCATCGTCCTCCCGCGCGTCTCTCTCGCCCGCAACGACGGTGTCCCCGACGGCGCACTTTTCTCGTCCCAGCGCGAACAGCGCCGAGACCACCGCCTCGCACGTCCGCTCGCACCCGAACGCCACCCCTCTCGCGTCGAACGCGTCGCGAATGATGGCTTCGTCCGCACCGCTCGCCCGCTCGCGCACGCGCGCGCACGCGCGACGCAGGCGTCGGACGCAGTGCGCGCGGAGCGACTCGACGCCGGGCGTCGACATCTGTCGTCACTCGTCGTCGCGCGCGCCGCGCGTGACCGGACGGACGACCGCGAGGAAGAGCGCGACTCGCGTCTCGCGCGTCTCAGCGCGTCTCCGCGCCTCGTCGACGTCGTCATGGGCGCGCGAGACGGCGCCGAACGCGCGCGCCGCCGCCGGAAGAAGAAATCGACCGACGCGCCGCCGCCGCCGCCCGTGGCGCGCGCGAGCGACGACGACGATTCGGACGGGGACGTGAGCGATGAAGACGTTCGATTCGTTCGTAAGAACGCGGCGTATGCGTCGTTCATGACGAGTGGGTCGTTCGAGGAAGCGCCGTCGGGGAGTCGGCGGCGAAGAGACGACGACGACGACGACGCGCCCGAGGCGGCGCACGGTCGCGCGATGCGAGAGCGGGCCAAGGCGGAGGCGGAGGAGGCGGCGCGAAAAGCGAATTTACCGGAGGAGCGTAAACCGTTGGCGCTGCCGGTGAAACGGTTGGATGGGACGGTGGTGAGGGACGCGACGGCGCCGGCGGACGCGCCGGAGAGCGACGGCGACGACGACGACGACGACGGGCAGGAGGGCGAGGGGAAGTGGAGAGACGTCGGCGCCGGCGAGGGGAGAGGTCTCGGAAAGAAGGCGATGGCGCGCGAGATTCGCGAGAGCGATCTCGGACGTGAGACGACGAAGTCAAAGAAGAATGAAAAGTGGTGGGAAAAGCAGGCGGAGGACGCCGCCGCCGCCGCCGAGGCGGAGAAGAAGAAGAAGCGCAAAAAGGGGGACGATTCGTCAAGCAGCGATTCGGAGGATGCACGAGAGGAACTCGCGGTGAAACTCGCGGATAAGCGTCGGGCGGATCGCGAGGCTCTGGAGGCGGAGATGAGCGCCGAGGCGAGACGCGAGAGCGTCAAGATTCGCATCGCGTCGACGTGTCAGGGCATTCTCGAGGATCCGGAGACGCGGTGGAAAGAGTTGAAGGAGGTCGGGACGCTGTGTGAAGACAGAGACCCCGAAGTCGCTCGATTGGCCGCGCTCTCGCTCACGCTCGTGTACAGAGACATTTGTCCCGGGTACCGCATTCGTCCGCCCACGGAGAAGGAGTTGTCGATGAAGGTGAGCAAAGAGGTGATGAAGACGCGCGCGTTCGAGAGCGGTCTCCTCGAACACTACAAGGCGTACGTCAAGACGCTCGTGCGTTGTTCCGGGGCGAAAAAATCGCGCGCACAGCGCGGAAGAGGCGGTCCAGACACGGAATCCGCCATCAAGTGTCTGTGCGCGTTGCTCGTCGGTTTACCGAGCTTCAACTTTCGCACGGATATCTTATCCGCCCTCGTGCCCGTGTTCGACAAACGGGACGAACACCACGCGAAACTCGTGGCGAACGCCCTGGGCGATGCGGTCGAGAGCGACGTTCGCGGTGACTTGACGCTCGAGGCGTTACACATGACGGCGCAACTCGTCAAGCAGAGTCGATGCGACGTCCAGCCGAGCGCGTTTTCCTACTTTCTCAAGGTTCGATTCGACGAGGGCATCCTCGTCCCTCTGGTGCGCGATAAGAAGGAGGTGCTCTCTCGCAAACAGACGTTCAAGAAGAAACAGGAGGAGCGCGAGAAGATTCGCAAGGCTCGCGCGGAAAAGATGAAAAAGCAACAAGAGAAGGAGCGCATGAAATCCTTTGGACACGAGGTGGATTCCTCGGACGATAGCGAAGACGAAGAGGCGGCGTTTCGTCGCGATTTAGACGAAGGTTCCGCCGTGATGAGTTTCGGAGAGAAGAAAAAGATGCAGAGTCGACTGTTAGAGGCGACGTTTGAGATGTACTTTCGAGTGTTGAAGAACGCGGCGAGTCCCGAGCCCACGCCCGGATTGCCCCTCCTGAGCGCGGCGCTCACCGGTTTAGCCAAGTTTACGCACTTGATCTCCATCGATTTCTTGGGTGATCTCATGGAGGTGTTTAGAAAGTTACTCGCCAAGGAGGACTTATTATCGGACGCCCTCAAGGCGCAGACGTTGTTGACGGCGTGTGAGATTTTGAGCGGTCACGGCGAGGTGCTCCAAGTGGACACGGGCGAATTTTATAGACAGCTGTACGTCATGCTCGGGAAACCGAGCGCCGGGAACGCCGGTTGGCAGGAGGGCATGTCCATCACCGATCAACGCTCGCTCAGTCACGGCACGCTTCGCGTGCGAGCGATTCAGAGATTCATCGGTGGGTTTAAACAGGTGGACCAGGCGCGCATGGCGGCGTTTTCCAAGCGTCTCGCGTCGGCGTCCATGGGCATGGAGGCTGGAGAATGCCTCGGTTCCCTCGGCGTCGTGCGTCAAATATTAGCCTCGTACCCACGCGTTCGCAATCTACTCGAGAACGAGCGCATCGGCAACGGCGTGTTCCAGATGGATCTCGACGATCCCGAGCACGCGCAGGGCATGTCCGCCGTCTTGTGGGACCTCTCGCTCCTCGCCTCGCACTACCATCCGACGTGCGCGGCCGCGGCGAGAGAGGTGGCGAATTTACCACTGAGCGGCGCCATCGCCCCACCACCGGGTTCACACGCCCCGAGCGAACTCGCCAAAACGTACTCCACCCTGCGAGGCGACTTCAATCCGCCCATGGTCGAGCCGCCGACGCTTCGCGCCGCGCCTCGCGCGCCGCGCGACAGAAAATCCTTCGTCGACGTCTTCAGCGACGAATTCGCCCAGCGCGTCGCCCAGCGCACCACCACCGATTCCCACGACGACGCCGACTTTCGTCGACACTTTCGTCGTCAACGCGCGCACGTCGCGCACGCGTCGCTCCTTCGCGAGCGGGACAGACTCGCGCGTCTGTCCCGCGCCGCGCGCGACCGCGCCGACGAGATCGCCGCAAAGACGAAGACAAAGGCGAGGAAACGAACGAAAACGTAACGTGACATCGCATCGTCGTCCACGCGTCGTCGACACCGCGTCGACGCCGCGTTTCGTCCCCGTTCGCTTCGCGGCGACCGACCGACCGACCGCTCGTAATGAAAAAGAATTAGTGTTGTCACCGATCGTCACCTCCCCGCGCGCCCCGGCGCCCTCGCGCGATCGTCATGGCGTGGCAATCGCGCGTCAGGGACATGGAGCGCTCGTTCGAGACCGCCGAGTCGACGATACTCGCCGCGCGTCGACGAGGGAAGGGCGGGAAAGTGCATGATGCGAGCGCGACGATGCGTAAAGATTATCGTGCAATGTTACGCGACGCGGACGACGCCGGCGCGAGTGAGCGGGCGAGAGTGGAGGGGGGGAGAGATGGGGTCATGTCGGACGATTCAGCCGAGCGCGCGTCGCCGGGAGAGACGCGCGTGCGCGTGGACGTGGATGAGACGTCGACGTCGGGCGAGGCAGAGCCGAGACGCGACGGAGACGGAGACGGAGACGGAGACGACGAGGGCGTCCACGGCGTGCCCGGCATGGAAGATTTCGGACCCGCGATCGATGCAGACGTCGAGCGACCGGCGATGCGGCGGATGAGGCCGAAAGGGGAGACTTACGCACCCACGGCGTTGATGCGCGCGCTCGCCTGGACGCGACGGCTCGGTTTGGTCGGCGCGGCGGCGCTCTTCGGAATATTTCTCGTCTTGGTCGCGTTCGCCGTGTACGAAGAGATGCGCGCGGTGACGCCGTACGATCCGTTGAGACCAGATTTCGGACCGAACGGACCGATCGTGGACTCGATGACGGTGGCGGAGGAAGCGGCGGCGAGAGGCGAGAGCGCGACGGCGGCGCTGTTGGACGTCGAGCGCGAAATTAAAGGGGGCGGTGGACGGTAGACGCGCGCGCGCGCGAGTGATTTCTCGAAGTATTATAGATGTGTAACTGTGGATGATGGAAATTAATGTACAAAGATTGAACTAGGCGCGGCTCAACCAAAAGTGAACAAACGGTTGCGCGACGACGACGGCGAGCAAGACGTAATTGTGCGACATGCTCTGCGAGTATCCACCCTGTCTGGACTCGCTGAAGATGATCCTCTTGAGCGTTTTCGCCATGAAGACGCAATTACACAGGGTGGACCAGAGGAGAAAGAACCAAAAGACGTACGAGGCGTTGAACATTTTCGACGCGAGGACGAGCGAGGCGTACGTAAACGTGTACCCGACGTACGCGGCGATGTCGAGAATCGGCGCCGAAACGAGATGATTGGCCGAGCTCGCCGAACGAAGGGCGACCCATATGATGGCGGATTCGCTCGACCAGAGCAATCCACTCCACCACGCGTGCGTCGCGAGCGCCTCTGGCGTGAACGAACCTTTGCCCGACGACGCGAACACCTCGCGAATCGACGCGATGAGCACGTACGTCCAAAACGCCATCAACGGAATGTACAGATCCGGCGCGTTGATGTCATTCTTCGGCGGCTTATACGCCGTCCCCCCGGCCACGGTCTCCGGCAGACGAACCCAAGACCCTTTGTGCAAAAACGGACACAAAATCAAACGCAACTTGTGAAACACGTACGACTCCGTCACGTCGAAATACGCCCGCATGGACGCCGTGCTGAAATATTTCGCATAGTTTGAGCTCATAAACGACGCTCCGTCGTTCAAAAACTTCCCTCCGTACATCCCGAACCCGGCGGCGGCCAAACTTCTCGGACTCATCGGCATGCCAAAACCGGCGCCGGCGTCGCTCGAGCTCGCGTCGCCGTACCCTCTTCCACCCGCGTTCACCGGCGGCACCGGCGGTGCGGCGTATCCACCGCCCGCGTGCGCGTCACCGTACACACCCGGACTCACATTCGGCGCTTGCGGAACCGCACCACCACCGTACGACGCGCCCGCGCGCGGTTCGCCGTACGGCGTCGGCGTCTGTCCCCATCCGCCCGCGCTCTGCGAAGGCGCCTGTTGCCATCCACCACCCTCCTATCGACACCACGCGCGCGCGTCGCGACACACCGTCAGTCTTTCCACCTCTTCCACGCCTCGCGTCTGCGTCACCACCGTCGCGCGCGCGTCCACCGACGCGTCCGACGGTGCACCGCGCCCCCGCCGTGTCACACAAAAGATGACGCGTCGAACCGTTCGCGCGTCTCGCCCGTCCACGCGCGCGCACCCGTCGAGGAGGCGCCTGTTGCCATCCACCACCGCCTCCACCGGGCGGTTGCATCGCGCGCGGTCGCCGTCGCGCGTCGTCGTCGTGTGTCGTTCGAACGGATCCATCGTCGTCGACCGAACGCGTGTGCACGATAAAAACATATCTACATACCCTTACACACCCTTTGACTATAGTATAGGGTTTAGACTAACCTTCGAGCGCACAGCCTAAACCCTCGCCTCTGATCCCCATCGCGCGCGTTCGCGCGTCGCCGCGTCCCACACACCGCGACGCCCGTTCGCGCGTCCGATCGACGCATCGACGCGAGGTTCGCGCGCGACGTCTTTTTTGTCTCCCGCGTCGCACACCGCGTCACCCCGCGCGCGCGCACCGCGTCATCCATCATGTGGCTCTCGGCGCGCCGTCTCGCCCGCGCGACGACCGCGCGCGATGTCGTCCATCGTCATCATCGTCTCTCCCGCGGCGTCACCGCGAGCGCGACCGCGGCGACGCGCGCGAACGGACCGAGCGATATTTTATCGACCCCGCGTCCGTCGGTCGACCGTCCGTCGGCGTCGATCGACGAGGCGTTGACGCGCGGACGACAATTGTATCGAGACGCCTGTCGAGAGATTCCGTGGGTTTTGTCCAATTACGCCATGGAGGAGGTGACGACGCAAAGCGATGTTCGACGCGCGCTCAAGGGGATGATTCGTGCGAAAGGGGAAGATATCATGCGGACATTACCGCGCGATGATTGGTCTGGGGCGTTGGATCAGGCGGTGATGCGTGGACGCGAGGAATTGGTCGCGCTCGAGGCGCATCACTATCAGCGCCATCACTTGATCGCGCACTTCGTCAACGCCGAGTGCGCGGAGACTACGTCCGAGGTGGAGAAGAGTGCGTTCGTGAAGAATTTCTTATCGAATGGTCGACGCGAGATGCGCTGAGGCGTTTGTAATGTACACTGCTGTAGTTTATCGTGTGTCACTCGGCGAGGCGCGCGCGCGCGGTTTGTTTTTTAAAACGGCGACAGACGCGACGAGACGACGAGACGACGACGATGACTGGACGTCGTCATTCATCGTCGCGCGTTCGAACGCGACGGTGGCGAACGCCACCGTATCATGAACGCGCTCGATGTCTTGTGCGCGCGCGTGGCGAACGACGAGGAACCGGCGTGGCGTTTGGTGGTACAGAGACTCAGAGATGCCTGTCCCGAGGGCGGGGATGAATCGACGACCGCCGCGGTGCGAGGGATCGCGGCGGCGCTCGTCCCGATCGCGGACGCGCTGAGCGATCGTCGTCGCGAGGCGACGGCGTTTCGAGCGGCGAGCGCGCGGGCGACGCACGGGGCGGCGACGTTGGAAAAGGTGGTGTCCCGCGTGGAGGCGCGAGACGCGACGACGACGGCGCGAGGGGTGAGCTTTAACGCGCCTCGAGGTAAATTCGACGCGCACGTCATGCCGAACGATGATTTAGTGCTCGAGAACGCCAAGGGGGCGCAGATCGTCGTCGAGGCGAAGAGCGTGCGACGGGTGTTGGTGTTGGAAACCGGGGATGCGAATCGCACGAGTTTCGTCGTCGTCGGTTTACGAGGCGAGGGCGTCGAACACGGGAAGAGTCGATTGAAGACGCTGTGCGCGACGTTTCGGGCCAAGGATGCGTTGGTGATGGAGGGTACGCGTGGAGGCGCGATGGAGGACGCGGGGCGGGACGAGAGAGAACACGCGGCGTGGACGTTTTATCGAGCGCTCGAACGCGCGTACGGCGCCGACGCGTGCGGGACGACGGATCCCGCGAGAGTGTTCGCGGGGGCGAAGGGGTTAGGACACGTCCAGGCGACCAAAGGGTTCAACTCTGGACATTTGTTCTTTCTCGAGGAGGGCGTGGCGTTCGGTCCCAGTCCCGCGCTGTACGTACACTTTGACGATTTAGAAGATTTGCGCGTGCTTCGCGCCGAAAATTCCGGTTCGAGCACGTTTGATTTGTCCATGACGCCCGAGAACGGCGCGACTATTGAATTCTCCAACATCTCGCGCGAGGAGCTCGAACACGTGAGCAGGTACCTGGCCAAGAAGTGTACGAGCGCGGACGACGCGCCGACGAATGTCGCCGCCGACGCCGCGGGCGACGCCGAAGACGACGACGACAGCGATGAAGACGACGAAGATTTCGTCGGACGTGAATCCGGATCCGAAGACGACGACGACGACGACGACGACGACGACGGTGAAGGCGGCGGCAACGACGATATGGAGTACTCGTTCGACGATTCGGACGAGGCCAGAGGCGACGCCCCTCGCGACTCGGACGAAGACGCCGACTCGCGCGAAGACGCCGACGCGAAACGTCGACGCGTCGACGCCTCCGCCGAAACCACCGCGCCCTCGAACGCGAACGACGACGACGACGAGGAGGAGGACGAGGGAAGTGATTCCGAATCCGACGATAACGCCTTCCAAGTCGTCGCCAAGTGATCGTCTCGACGCGTGAGTAATACTACTACGAAAAAACGCCTTTTTCCTTTTCCCTGAAAGATTCCTCTCATCGAATCCGCATCGTCCCGCGCGTCCCGTCGCGTCATGCCCCCGAAACGCAAGGCCAAAGACGAGGCCGACGCGAAAGATGCGCCGGTGCGTCCACCTCGTCGACCGCGACCCGATGCGCGCGCGCGCGCGAACGCACGACGCGCGAACGCGACCGAACATCGACTGACCTCGAGAATTCCCGTCGGGACGGCGTCGACGCCCTCGCGCAGGCGAAACGAGCGAAACGAGGCGGGAAAACGGCCGCCGGTGACGGTGGTGACGGTGCGAAATCGAACGCCCAGGGAGGTCCGAGCGCGGACGGGGACGACGAGACGGCGCGAGAGGAGGAGATGATCGACGGCGAAGATCTCGACCACAGACACCGGGACGACGACGCGGCGGTGGAGGCGCAGCGCGACGCCGATCGAGCGCGCATGCTCGAACTTTTGAAGACGTTCACGCCGTCGCAGATGGAGCGGTATGAGTGTTACAGACGATCGAATCTGAGTAAACCGATGCTGCGGCGGTTGTTCAAGGCGGCGACGGGGGTGACGCTCAACCCGAACGGTTTGATCATATTGGCGGGGATATCGAAAATGTTCGTGGGGGAGATGGTGGAGACGGCGAGGGACGTCATGCGGGCGAAAGGGTTGAATGAGTACGAGGAGATTCGACCGGAACATCTCAGGGAGGCGGCGGCGGTGATCGACGCGAAGGATGGGTTGATGCGACGCAAGCGAAATAAAGTTTTATTCTCGCGAGGACACCATTGATTTGTTTAGATAGGATGACGAGTGATTCGCGGTGATTCGCGCGATGTCTGACTCATCGAGTGTTGTAATATTAATAATGAGAGATTTACTTCGCCGCCGGCGAAGGGAAACTTGTACACGGATCTCCGTCTGTGCGCGAGACGAAGAGCGAGAGCGGGAAGAGAGCGAGACTCACCCGTGGCCGATGACGACGCTCGGCTTCCAACGGTAGTTTTGCACGCGCGCGCGAGTCATACCGCTCACGTTTTCGCGACCGTATCGATCGATCGTGGAGGCGACCTCTTCGTTCTCCCCCACGCGTCTCGTGTGTCGGATTTCGTACGTGCGCGGCGCCGGCTGCGCCGACGCCTCGGCGTCGCGCGTCGTCTTCTTGTCCACTGCATCCTTAACCGCCGACGACGTCTTTCGCGCCATCGTCTTCATACCCCTGCCCGCATCTTTCGCTCGAGCGATCGCCGCTCGCTTCAACGCGTCGCCACGCGTCGTGTTGAGCCCCATCGTCGCCAACACAGCTAACGCCGTGCCGAGCGCGAAGGACGCCAATCCTCCCAATCCGCCCCCCGCCTGTGACACCTTCCCACGCATCGCCTTACCGCGGTTCTCCGGCGATCCGTACGCGCTGTCTTCACTGATCCCACCGCCCGGCGAATCCATCACCCGGTTCGATTTCACCTCACTCTCTTGAAACGCGCGCGCCTCGTACGAGTTTTGATACATCGGCGTCTCCGGCTGCGAGTACGCGTTAAACTTATCAAACATCTTCGCGCAATCCGCATCACTCATCGACTCATCATCCACGAGCGTCGTCGGCTGCACCACCGCCGTCGTCATCGGTTTCACCACCGCTCCACCACTCGTCCCGCTCGGCGCGAACGCGCGTTCCGCCTCGCGTCTCGCCGCCCGCAACGGACTCTCCGCGACGTCTCTTTCGACGACTCGAACGTCTCTTTCGTCGTCACCCATCGCCATCGCTCGATCTCCCGGCATCTCCAAAAACACCACACACGCGCGACACACCTCACGCTCCTCGTTCACCCCCTCCAACGCCCGAACCGTCGCCGCGAACGCCTCTCGACGCGCGCGCTCCAACGACTCGCTCAACCCTCTGAGTTCCGACCGCTCCTCGCGCCCATCCGCCTCGAGCGCGCGCACCATGGCGCACAACCGATGCGACATCGTCTCCACGCACGCGTGCACGCGAGCGAGAAGACGTAATTCGATGGCGTCCGCGCCCTCGTCGAGACGACCGGTCGACCACGCGCGCGCTTCACACCGCGCGACGGCGTCGCGAAGATGGGTCGCGAGGTCTCGCGCGCGTCGAGACGCCGCCTCGTGCGGGGTGATGACGTCGCGGAGAGGGGACGACCGCGACGACGGGGAGGACATGGCGATCGGAGACGTTTTTGTGCGTCTCGTGCGAGCGTCGCGGGCGTCGCGAGTCGGTCGCGCGCGCGCGTGTGGGGACGATGATGATGGAAAGTGACCGTTGGTCGGGCCGACGGTTCGGTTTATCGTATGAAGCGGGCGCGCGACCGGGACGAGACTGGGGAACGTCGAGGATCGATCGATCGAGAGGGTGCGGAATGGAAAAGAAAGCGAATGGATGATGGTTGATGCGTCGTCTGTCTTGAGATCGAGGCGCGCGCTGCTAACTCTAGAGATTGACGAGGATGGGGTAGTCGCGTAAGAGTTCGGTTTGGGTGAGGACGTCGCCGTCCTCTTGCGGCGTCCAGAGCACCTCGACGGCTTGTAAAGCCTCGATGCGAACTGCGGCGAGACGCTTGAGCGCCGTCTTGAGATCGGTGGCGTCGGTGATGTCTGGCATTTTGAGACCGCCGTCGGCGGCGGCGAGAATGGTGACGAGGATGTAATCGTTGGTGTCGGCGTCGGGATCGACGCCGACGGCGACGGATTTTTTACGCGCGTTAACGTTGACGAGCGTTTCTTGTTCAAATTTCCCGCGCTCGTCGATGGAGAAATCGTTAAAGGTTTCTTCCGCCTGTTCGGGACCTCGACACACCTTGGACGTGGCGTAGCCGTAGACGCAGTATTCCGGGTTGCGCAACAGCGCGAGCGCCGTCTCCTCGAGGACGTAGTGCAACCCCTCGGACGACGACGTGTCCGCCTTATCCGCGATGCGTTCGAGATCTCTCTGCAACGATCGCGCGGTTCCGAGCAAACCGACCTGAATCTTCACCACGCTGATGGAATCTCCACCCGCGGTGAGCCCGTCGCCGAATCCGGCGCCCCCGGTCAAGTTGCGCAACGCGTTGGACACGAACATCATCGTCATCGCGAGGAGGATAAAGTTGAAAAAACCACCACCGCCAAAGTACAACCCCGGTCCCATGCCGAAACCGTACCCGAACCCAGGTCCGATCATGAAGGAGGACGTGCGCGCGATCGGGGCGCCGACGCTCGGCGCCGAGTACGACGACGACCCGAACGACGACGACGCGCGCGGCGCTCGGAACGACGACATCGAGCTCGATCTAAAGCTTCCACCGCCCATGCGTCCGCCGCTTCTCGCCGCGAGCGCTGCGTCTGGCGTACCCATCGTCGTCGCGAACGCCACCGCGAGCGCCAAGGCGGTGGTTCCCGCGGCGCGTCCCGCGCGCGCCCACCACGACGTCGTCGACGCGTCAGCATCCTCGCGCGCGTCGTCCGTCGACGTCGCCGTCGTCGCGCGCGCGCCGCGCGCGGTCGTCGATGACGACACCGTCGTCGTCACCGCGCGCGCGCGACCCGCGGAAACGATTCGCGTGGCGCGCGCGGGCGCGCGCGCACGCCGATGAAGATCGCGTCCGACACCAGCCCCGCGCGCCCATCGCGCGCGCATCGCCGTCGCCGTCGTCACCGCCCCGATCGTCGCCATGTTTGACGACACTCGGTGCGCACCGTCGAGTCGCGTCGCGTTCGCTCGCGGTCTCTCGCGTCGACGTCGACGTCGACGCGTCGTCGAGTGTCGAGCTCATTGCTCGCCGTGCGCGTTTCTCCCCACCATGCCTGCGCGCGCGTTCGCCTCCGCCCTCGTCGCGCGGCGCGCCTCGAGATGCGTCGTCGCGAGACGTTCGTCCATCTCTCGCGCGCGCGCGTCGAGCGGCGACGGCGCCGAGGGCGAGCGCGCGCGCGAGCGCCGACCGACGGTCAACCGCCGCCCCGAGCGCGGATTCGGCGCCGAGCGTCATCGCACCGCGGGTCGCACGGATTCCAATCCGTACGAGCGCGCGATGAATCGTGGATTCACCTCGCGCTCGAACGACCCTTTCGACGGCGCCGACGCCGAGGAGGAGGAGACGGAGCGCGTGAGTAAAATTCTGTCCCGCCGCGGCGACTGCAGCCGACGCGAGGCGGAACGACTCATAGCGGACGGTCGCGTGCGCGTGAATGGGAAAGTGATCACGGAACAGGGACACAGAGCGTCTCCGGTGACGTCCACGATCGAAATCACGGGCGAGGGCGCGAGATGGTTGCGATCAAAGTTGACGCTGGCGGTGCACAAACCGCCGGGGTTGGTGAGCAACCTGCCGACGGGGGACGAGACGCCGGCGAGCGCGTGCGTGGAACCGAGAAACGCGTGGATGCGAGCGATGCGAGAGGTGCCGATGGAGGATTTAAAGCGCGCGACGAGCGATCCGTCGAGGTTTAACGTGTGCGGACGGTTGGATAAAGAGAGTCGAGGGTTGTTGATTTTAACCGAGGACGGGGCGTTGGCGCGAAGCGTCATCGGCGGCAACGGCGTGACGAAGAGATACGTCGTCACGACGGATGCGGACGTGCGAGAATCACACATGCGTTCGCTCAATGGTCGCGTGCAATTAGATGGGGTGGAGCTGTTGCCGATGAACGTTCGGAGACTCGGTCGGGGGTCGAGAACGCTCGAGTTTAACCTTCGCGAGGGGAGGAATAGACAAATTAGACGCGTGTGCGAAAAATTCGGTCTTCGAGTGGTGGATCTATTTCGCGTGCAAATCGGGGACATCGACATCGCGGATCTTCCGGAAGGGGCGTGGAGAATATTGAGCGACGATGAGGTGCGCTCGCTTCGCGAGCTCGAGTTTGAGTGAGAGAGAGCGCGGGCGGCGTCAGTCGCTACAGCGTCTCAGAGGAAATGTTGTATATATTAAAAGAAATGTGTCAACTCGTCTCGTCTCGGTTTTTTGTGCATCTAAGACGCCAACTCGTTGAATTTCGACTTGTCCTTGGCGCCCTTCTTCTTCTTGGAAGATTGCGCCGCAGCCTTGGCGACGACGGCGGCGGAACCGGTGACTTTTTTCTTCTTCTTCGCCGCCGCGGCTTTGGCTAACTTGGCGCGAGCCTCCGCCGGATCGACGAGCTCGACGGGGGCGGAATCTTTCTCCTTTGCCGCGGTTTCTTCCGATTGGACCTCACCTCTCGCCTTAGCCTCAGCCTCAGCCTTTTCGCGCGCCTCTCGAGCCGCCTTTTTCCGTCTTCTCGCCTCGGCTTTGGCGGGATCGCTCGCCTCGTTGTCGATTTTATCATCCAAACCGAGCTCCTTGAGCGCGTTCTCAAACTCCTCCGCCTCCAAACGCGCCTTTTCCTTCTTAGAGAGTACTTTTTCGCTCTCCTTCGCCTTTGGTTTCGCCTGCGCCTTGATCGAAGCCGCCGCGTCGTCCTTCGTCTCCTCGGCGTCCTCCTCGTCGTCGTCGCTCGGAAGTTCCGCCAACATGTCGTCGATGCCTTGACTCTGCAACACATTCTTCACCTCCGCCTCCATCTTCGCCTTCGCCTTCGCCTCGTCCTCTTCCTTCTTCTTCCGTCTCGCCTCTTCCTCCTCCGCCTCGCGCTTCGCCGCCTCCTCCTCCGCGCGTCTCGCCTCGTCGACGAGCGGGTTTTCGACGCGCGTCTCCTCCTCGTCGAAATCCGCCCACGACCCCGTCGTCGTCAACGGCGGTAAATCCGGGAGCGCCGACACCGGCTCCGGCGCGTCTTCTGTGTTCGCCACCTCCACCATCGTCTCCTTCGTCGTCACCTCCGGCACCGCCTTCGTCGGCGCCGACGACTCCTTCGTCCCGGGCTCGCTCGGGGACGCTTTTTGCGCCACCTCGGCCACGACGTCGTCATCGCGCGCCGTCGTCATCGTCATCGGCGTCTCCACGGTGGAGTCACGATCGTGTTTGTGCTTCCCACCGCCGACGAGATTCTTCAGGAATCCCAGCGGCCCCATCGTCGTCGGCGGCGGCGCGTCGTCGCGTCGCTCTGTCGTCCCGTCCCGTCGGCGCGACCTAGGGGCGATTTGCTCGGTTTCAGATGTCCGAATGTGTATGGGTACGTATTCAGATTGGTGTGAAACCCATGTGTGGATATATAGTGGGTACATAGGTGTGGCGCGTGGGTTTGTCATTTGTGGGTTTGTATAGTGTATACGGTGTCGTACTATGGATACGTGGACGTGTATGTGGAGGTGATGTATGTTGACGACTCGTGACTCAAGGAGTATAGGGGTCTGGTGTGCCCCACGACGACGACGATGGTGCGCGAATGCGCGCGCGCGCGGTGACGACGACGCGACGACGCGACGCGACGCGACGCGGGATCGACGCGACGCGGGATCGATGGTGACGATGAGTGTCGACGAATCGGTCGACGAATCGGTCGACGCCGGTGGACGACGGACGCGACCGTCGGCGCGGCGAGGAAACGATGACGCGCGCCCATCGGCTCGTGATGGGGACGACGTCGAGGCGCCGCGAGGATCGACGTCGGCGGTGGACGACGATGAGAGAGATTTGAGCGTCGCCGAACGGTTGTGCGCGACGCAGTTGGGGGTGTCGTACGATAAGCGAGATCGGCCGTGGTTGGAACACGGCGAGGCGTGTCTGTTGGCGACGGGACAGCTGTATCCGCTGTGCGCGGTGGCGACGGGGATGCGAACGGCGAATATATCGCTGTGTGGGTACATGGAACTCGTGCCGAACATCGTGGGTGCGGCGTATTTCGTCGGTGTCGCGGGTACGGTGGCGTCGTGCGTGTGGGGGACGCTGCGCGCGACGCGGGCCGAGCCACATCGAGCGCTCAAGGCGGCGCGGTTCGCGGCGGGAATGACGCCGGCGGTGACGCTCGCGGGCACGTTCGTGTTTCCGAGGTGCATGTGGAACGTGCATCAGACGTGCGTGGTGTGGTGGGCGTGGAGCGCGCTGTTCGCGATGGTTTTCGAGTGGGTGGCGGATTCAAAGTTTGTGGCGAGACGCGCGAGGTGCGGGGAACGCGTGGTGACGAGCGACGTCGTCCTACCGCAGTTGACGTACGTCATCGGGTTCGCCATCACGCTCAAGTTTTATTACACCAACTCTTCCGATTTCTTTCGAGGGGAGATTCTGAGCGCGAATAGTTTTTCGTGGTGGTGTCTCAGCAAACACCGGGCGGGGACGTTTGCGGGGCGGTCCAAGGCGAGAACGTACACTTGGAGAGAATTGTTTCTCGTCGACGGGTTGTACGCCGCGCTCATGATGTGCGTGTACAGATTTAATCAGTACCACGGATGTGGAGGGACGTGGGGGACATTTTAAGGACGACAACTTGTCGTCGTTGTAACGTAGAAATCATAGTCGTGCCATCGAGTCAACGCGAGCGAACCTCACTCCTCGTCTCATGTCGTTCTGTGATAGACGATTCGACTCTTTTGCCGCGCGCTGGCGCGGAACAGCGCTCGCAAAATTTCTCGGCGTCGGATACGTGCACGACGGGAACGCGCGCGCCGAACCGACGCGCACGACGACGCCTTGGCGCGAGAAGAGTCTAGCGCTTCGCCAACTGGTGCGACGGAACCGCGAGCGAAAAGTCAAAGAGGAACGACGCGTGTCGAACGGATCACCGATACGATTCGCGAACAAGAAAAAAGTCGTGGCTAGATGAATAGACGTTATTGTTACACTAATTTGTGGTTGTTTCGAGCGCTTTCATGGCTTCCTTGGCCGACGCGTACGTGGAGTCCCACTTTTCTTGAGCCTCGTTGGCTTCAGCAACAGCGGCGTTCGCGCGCGCAATCATCTCTTCGCGCTCAGCTCCCTCAACGAGCGCAGCGGAGTCTTGCAGTTGTTTGGCGCGCGCGTGCGCCTCTTCGGCGACCTTGTAAGCCTTTCGAGCCGCCCTCAAGAGTTTTTGCGCATGCTTTTCGGCGCGCGCGTGTTTCTTCGCCTTGACCGCCTCAGCCTGAAGACGTGCCTGTTCCTTTTCGGCCTCGATGCGTCTAGATTCGGCTATTTCCGCATCTCGTCTTCGCTGTTCCTCTTCAGCCGCGAGACGTTGTCGTTCCTTTTCAGCCTCCATCAAGATTCGTTGGCGCTCTTCCTCCTCGGCGACGAGGCGGCGGCGCTCCGCTTCCTCAGCTTCGCGACGTTCTCGTTCGACACGCTCGCGTTCGGCGTCTTCCACTTGCTTTATACGCAGCCGTTCTTCCTCGGCCGCGATGTGTTGACGCTCCTCTTCGCGTTCTTTCTCCTCGGCGAGCCGCAACGCCTCCTTTGCTGCCTCGATGCGGCGCCGCTCCTCTTCTTCGGCTCTGCGTCTCTCCTCTTCCAGACGCGCTCGTTCGATCGCTTCGCTCTCCGCTTCCTCGGCTTGGATTTGTTTCAATCGTTCGGCGTGCTCCGCTTGAGCGCGACTCAAAGCAGCCTTCGCTTCTTCGGCCTCCTCCTTCAAACGTTGCATTTCCGCGGCGTCCGCCTTGCGCGCCTCTTCTCGAGCGCGCTCCGCGAGCTTTTGCTCTTCCTCCACCGCGCGCAACGCCAAAATGCGACGCTCCTCCGCCTCGGCCTTGGCGCGCTCGGCCTCGGTGCGAAGCGTTTGAGCCTTTTCGACCTCCGATTGTATGCGCGCAATCTCTTCCTCGAGCGCGGCGCGTTTGCTCTCTGCCTCGCTCTTGGCGCGTTCGGCGGCGACCGCCGCCGCCTGAAACTTGAGGGACTCTTCGTGACGCAACGCGCGCTCTTCCTCGGCCGACGCGAGTTTGGAGGAGATTTCCTCTTTTTCCTTCTGCGCACCGTCGAGATCTTGCTGAAGTTTGTCGTTCGCTTCTTGAAGAAGTCGCGCGTCGCGTTCGATGGCCTCGGTCGACGAGACGTCCTTCCCGGATGTCAAAGTCGACGTTTGATTTTCGTATCGGGCCATCTGTGATTCGAGCTCGATGAGCTCGCGTTGCGCCTTTTCAAGCGCCGCGTTTCTCACCGCCAACTCTTCCGTCACGCGCTGCACCTCTTTCATGCACTGTTCCTGCGCCGCGCTCGAATCCGCCTCGAGAACGCCCAGCTCTTCCTTCGCGTGCGCGTATCGCTCGAGCGACACCGTGAGCTCCTCTTGAAGCTGTGCGACGCGCGTGGTGTTACCTTGAAGCTGTTCTCGAAGCGATTTTGCCTCCAACTCGAACGCCGCGCGCTGTTCGTTCACCACAGAATCCAATTGCGCGGTGGAAACGACGATGTACTCGGAAATCGTCGCTTCGGCGTGTTTGAGTTGCAACACGAGTTTGGCGTGTTCGCCCTCGAGACGATGCACTTCGGCGTTCGATTCGAGCGCGGCGGCGGCGCGGGCCTCCGTGAGTCTTTGTGCTTCCTTCGACGCCTCGACCTGCGCGCGACGCAAATCCTCGAGGGCGTCATCGCGCGCCGTCTTCGCCTCGGCTGAAGCCGTCGCCGCCTCGACGGCGCGGCGTTTGCTCGACTCCAGCTCTGTCTGCATCTCGGCGAGTTTTCGCGCGAATTTTGCCTCTTCCTCCGACGAGGACTCCACCGCATCCTCCGCGCGCGCTAAAGCGCGCCGAAGCTTATCCTCGCTGGACGATAACTCCTCGGCCAGCGTCTCGAGATTTTTCTCTGAAGACGACAGGCGCCCCTCGAGCTCGCTGAGTCGCTCTTCTTTTTCAGCCAATTTCTGCGTCAACGCGCGCGTCTCGTTCTCAAGTCGCTCGCGTTCTTCCTCTTGTCGCGGTTTCGTCTCGGTAAACGTGTTCAAACTTTCATTCAAGCGCGCGACCGTGCTCGACAGTTCATCCACCTTGGCTCGAAGCGCGTCTCGACTCGCCTCGGCTTCGGCGAGCGCGGCTCGTAAATCGTCGTTGTCGTCACCCACGCTCGGATCACACGTCGGTTTCGACTTTAACGCTTCATCGAGCGCTGTCTTCGCCTGTTCCAAGTCGGCCGCCACGGACAGACTCTCCGTCTCGATCGTCGCTCGAGCCTTGGCGGCTTCAGCGAGTTGTCCTCGAAGCGCCTTCCACACCGCGTCGCGATCCGCCACGGCGGCGGCTTCGCGCGCGCTCGCCTCGCTCGCCTCCGTCTGCGCCTGCGCGAGTTTACGTCGCGTCTTTGCCGCGTTGCTCACCTCTTCGCGCGCACGCTCGAGCTCGTCGTTCGCCCGGCGAAGTTCCTCTTCCATCTCCGCGAGACGCTGCTGCAGAGGCGCGACGTTCGCCGCCGCCGTCGCCTCGGCGCGTTCCATCGCGCGCCAGTTCGGACCTCCGTACGAATTCAACGCGCGACCGCGCGAGTTGAACAAGTCGACATCGCGTAAACGAGAGCTTAGGGACGAAGTCGGCCCCGGGGCGAGCGAATTCGACGATCCTCCCATCACGAACGGCGCGACGACGGCCGTCGCTCCGACGGCGAGCGCGGCGACCCATTTCGCCGACATGGCTGCCACGCTCTTCGCCGCCGGCGCGACCGCGACGGACGACACCACCGTCGCCGCTGCGTTTTGGTGATCGGCACCGCGTTGAACGTCCGGTTCAGGCTCTGTCGCCGTCGTCGTCGCGGCGGTCGCCGCCGCCGCCAACGGCGCCGCCTCCAACCTCTCCGACGTCACGTTCGCGTCCCTCTCTTCATCCTCGCTCGTCGACATCGCCTCGTCCTCCTCGTACGCGTCCTCCTCCTCCTCCTCCTCATCATCATCATCATCATCATCGCACGCATCCTCCTCACCCGCGCTCGCTCTCGCCTCTCTCGCCCTCGCCTCTCTCGCCTCCAACGCGTGCTCGAACGCGTTCGCCACCGACGTCACGTACGCGCTCGTGTACGCCCACCTCGCCGCCCGTTCCTCCGCCTCCGCCGCCTCTCTCTCGTGCGCGTCTTCCCCTCCCCCCTCACTCTCGCTCGCACCGCTCTCCGTCCCCGCGCGCGCCGTCGCCGTCGCCCCGTCGCCGTCGCCGTCGGGTCCGTACGCGCGCCACACGACGGGCGCGCCGTCGATACCCCTCTCCCTCGACACCGCGCGTCGCTCGCGACGCCGAGACGCGAACCCGCGTCGCCACCGCGCGAAACCACCTCGCGTCGGCGTCGACGCGGCGTCATCACGGTCGCGACGCGCGAGCGTCTCGCGCCACGACGCGAGCGCGGTGCCCATGGAGAAATGCGAATGGGAACGCGCGCGCGTGAATGAATGAATTCGTCGGTGCGCGCGATCGCGAGACGACCGATCCGATCGCCAGACGACGAATCGACGACCGCGATTCCACCGCGCGCGTCGTCGCGTCGACCGGTGACGCGCGCGCCGGTCACCCGTCGTCACCCGTCGTCACCCGTCGTCCTCTGACGCCACGAATTCAAACGAACGCGCCGTCCGTCCGTCCGTCACGCGTGTGTGTTCGATGGGTGTTTCTGGTCTATTCTATGAGGTAGGTACACACACTTTGTGTCACACACACACACGTATTCCACGTATCAAATCACCCATCAAATACATCACACAGTACGGTGTCACACACACACACGTATTCCACGTATCAAATCACCCATCAAATACATCACACAGTACGGTGTCACACACACACACGTATTCCACGTATCAAATCACCCATCAAATACATCACACAGTACGGTGTCACACACACACCATCGCCCCCTCGCCCCGTCGACGCGTTCGCCCGCACAACTCGACCGACCTCTTCGCACGATGGTGGCTCTCACGACGCAAGGATTCGCGCTCGCGACCGCGACGCGCTCGGCGCTCGCGCCGCGAGGTGCGTGTAGACGACGACTCGTTTTTCACTGCGCGCGATGATTCACGACGTCGACGACGACGACGACGACGCGATGGGACTACGGACGACGACGCGCGGGGTGGAGCGATACGCGACCGAGATACGCGATCGATCGGGCGATCGGGGGGCGCGCGCGTCGATCGGGCGAGACGCGCGCGCGAGTGCGTGTTCGAGCGCGTCGGAAGGCGAGACGGGTGGGAGGATTACGTGGACGCGCGTCGTGACGGTGTCGGGCATCGCGCGAGACGACGACGACGACGACGACGACGACGGATGTCCACGATCGACGACGGACCGATCGGTGCGATGGCGTGGGTGCTCGAGGATGGAGTTCGTGGAGGGGGGTGGTGAGGAGTCGTGATTCGTGAAAAAAAGACGTGTGTGGAGACTGACCTCGACGACGCGCGCGATCGCTTCGATTCGTCTCGCGCAGCTCGCAAGGCTGTCAAGGCTCGCGCCTCCGTCAGGTTGCCGCGTCCGCGGACTTGAAGTTTGACGATGACTGGAAGAAGTCCTCCGTCCCGGTGCACCTCGCGTCCTTGTTCGGCTGGGTGATCCCGTCGGCGTCCCCGTGCCCGGCGTTTCCGGACAACGCGTCCTTGTTTGAAGTGTTCAGCGAGCGCATCAGCGCCAACTTGGCCAACTTCCCGCAAGGTCCGGCCGCGGACGACAAGATCTGGTTGTACATGCTCACGTGGCACATGGGGTTGTTCGCGTGCATGATGTTTGGCCAAATTGGTGTCCAAGCGCGCAAGCAAGGATACTTTGATTAGACATTTTCTCCGGATGGGTTGGACGCGTCCAAGGGTTTTTAGAACGCTTTGTAAAAGAGCATAACCAAGTTAAATTATGATGATGAAGCTACAACAAAATGCTATGAATGACGTGCGTTCGAGGCGCGTCGTGCGCTCAGTCCTCCATCGCGGTGGCGGGCAACACCGCCACGCCCGCGGCGCTCTTGAGTCGCTCGACGAAGGAGGGACTCGCGGCGCTCTTGCTCGGCGTCGAGTCCGCTCGCTTGGCGCTCGAGTTCTTTCGGAATTCAAATCCCATTGGTTTGAATTTGAAATCGAAAAAGTCGATAAACTGTTTCGCGTACGGCGTGGGGTGCACGGTGGAGATCGGTCTCGGCGCGAAGAGGTACTTGATGACGTGCGCCACTTTTTTACCGCCCGTCCAACACTGCAAAAAATCGATGATGCCAAAGTATATGATCAACACCTCCCCGCCGTACTCGACGACGTACGGTTTGTTGTGCACGTCACCCTCGAGCATCGTCGCCTCCTCTTTGATTCGATGCGTCGGCACGCGCTCGACGGCGACGAGCAAAGAATAATCCATCAAGTTGTGCTTTTCAAAGAGCGCGACGTCGTTCCTCAGCGCCGTCATCACCTCCTCCCGCTGCTCTTCGGTTAAATAAATCGGCGCGTCGAACGCTTCGTGTTTCCCCTTGAGATACCTCCGGCGTCGCACCGGCACGGCTCGAAAACATCCGAAACACTCTCGCACCATGAGCGGCACGTTGTACCAACGCTTGTGCGAGTGATACACCGTCGACCCATCCGCCACGAGCGTCTTATCGTCCGCCGTGCCCTTGAGGTCGTACAACCGACTCCACATCTTCACGCGAGGGTTGACGCAGTTGTTCATCACGATGAACCGCCCGTGTTTCTCGTGCACGAAGACGGCGAAAATCTTCGTCACCAGACTCTGCCCGCTCGTCACCCGCGCGACGTACTCGCGCAAAAACGAATCCTCCAACAGACTCTTCCCGTCCGACTCGTTTAAAAACTTGACGAAAAAACGTCCATCCCTCGTGCGCGCCATCGAATCGCCACCCTTCCCACCCCCCGCGGACAGAGATGCGAAATCAAAATTGTTCCTCAAAAAATCATCCTCGATCGAATCCGCCCGTCTCAACACTGAAAACTGATCGTCTCGAACCGTCTCGCACGCCTCCGCGCCGACGATCAATCGAGCCGTCGCCGGTCCGAGCGATTCCGCGCGCATCATCGCTCGATCGATCGCGTCTGCGTCACCGCGTGGCGTCGTGTAATCACGCACGCATGCATTCATCATTTTTCACCTCCGGTGAGAAACGAAACGATGTTGGAAAAGGGCGTCGGCCGCAGATCGCGACGCGTGTGCGCGTGAACACCGCCGCGCCCGACGGACGCGAGCGAGTGAGAAAGGCGTGTGAACGCGAACGATCGATCGGTTCGCGTCGAGCGGTGAGACGATAGACGCGCGTCATGGCGACCGCGTCGATGGGTGGTGGGTTATCCACGGCGGATGCGCTCAAGTGGTTGAGTAATTTCGTGAGCTCGGTCGCCATCGTCATGGTGAATAAACAACTCATGGGGACGCAGGGATACGCGTTTCAGTACGCGACGACGCTGTGCGGGATGCACTTTTTGTGTACGATGAGCGTGCGGTTTTTTCGACGCGACGGCGGCAAAGGGGGCAGAGGCGGCGGCGGTGGTGGCGCCGAGATGAAGACGGAGACGGCGAAGGGTGGACGAGAGATGCCGAGAAATAAATTGTTCATGTTCGTCGCGATCGCGTCGACGAGCATCATATCTCTGAATTTATCGTTGATGATGAATCACGTCGGGTTTTATCAGTTGGCGAAACTGTTGCAAATTCCCGCCGTGTGTCTGCTCGAGATGGCGTTCTTGGGTCGAAAGGTGTCGTGGAAGATCGCGCAGGCGATCGCGGTGGTGATGTTTGGCGTCGGTATCGCGACTTTACAGGAGACGACGATGAATTTCTGGGGCACCGTCGTCGCCATGATTGGCGTCTTGTCCACGAGCGCACAACAGATTCTCGTCAATCGTTTGCAAGTAGAGTACTCCATCGGGAGCAACGAGTTACTGGGCAAGACGGCACCGCTCATGGCGCTCTCCATGCTCACCGTCGGTCCGTTCTTGGACCAAATGCTCACGGGAAGCTTCATCACCGAGTATTACTGGACGGGCGAATCCGTCATGTTTCTCGCGGCGTCGTGTTTGCTCGCGATTTGGGTAAACATTTCCCAATACATGTGCATCGGAACCTTCAGCGCGCTCTCTTTCCAAGTCATCGGTCACGTCAAGACGGTGTTCATCTTCTTCTTCGGATGGTTGCTCTTTGACATTCCCGTGACGTTCAACAACATCTTCGGCGGCGCCGTCGCCATCGCGGGCATTTCGTATTACTCGCACGTGTCCGCGCTCGAAAAGGCGACGGCCGCGGCGCGAGCGCGTGCGCCCGTGTAATACGTATAGATCGATATATGTCGTTGTTATCCTATATAGCTACACATTGTGACATAAAAAAACTAAACCTCTCGACGCGAGCGCGCGCGAGCCCGCCTCGCCTCGCCTCGCCTCGCTCACTTCCTCGGATCCGTCACTTCCACCCCCATCGACCTCGCCGTCCCCAACACCGACTTCGTCAGACTCATCAGACTCACGTTTCCCAACCCTCCATCGTTCGCCTTGACCTTTGCGATCTCGTACGCGTGCTTCAGGTTGATGCGTCCCGCCGTCACGTGTCCCGGTCTCTGCGAACACGTCTTCACCCCCGCCGCCCGCGCCACGAAATACGACGTCGGCGGCGTCTTCATCGTCCAATCGAACGTCTTATCGCCGTATATCTCGATCACCACCGGCACCGGCGTCTCCGCCTTGTGCTCGCTCGTCTTGGCGTTGAAATCCTTGCAAAAACTCATAATGTTCACGCCGTGTTGCCCGAGCGCCGGACCCACGGGCGGGGACGGTTTCGCCGCGCCCGCCGGGACGACGAGTCGCACGACGGCGCTCACCGCCCGCTTACTCATCCTCGCGTCGGCGCCGCGCGCGTCGGCGTCTCCCGCGACTCGGTCGGAGGAGGTTCTGTGCAAAACCTTCCCAACACCGCTGTTTGATGGTTCGCGACTCAAGATCGAGTCCCTCGTGAACGTCCCGAGTCCGTTCCCAAGTGGGAAAGATGCGCCACACGTCGCGTCGCACCGCGCCGCGCGTCGACGCGACACCCGCGAACGGCGAACGAACGTCAGTCATGGCGCGCGCGTCTCGCGCGTCCAATCGCGCGTCGACCGCGACGACGCCGCTCGGGAAGGCGGGAACGACGACGACGACGACGACGACCGCGCGGGACGAGGGCGGCGGCGGCGCGCGCGCGGTTCGTCTGAGCGGCGGCGCGCTCGCGTCCGCGCCCTCGGGGGCGTTCGCGGTGAACGATACGCTCTTGGTGACTCCCGCGAGATGGCGCGTGCGCGCGCACGACGCGGACACGGGGAGAGGCGTGCGCTCGAGCGAGGCGCCGGGGGCGGAGCAGACGTGCGCGGCGGCGAGTCCGTACTCGAGCGGCGTCGTCGTCACGGGAAGCGCGAGCGGGACGCTCACGGTGTGGGACGCAGAGACCGGGAAGGTTGTGCGGAGTTACTCGTTTCCGTGCGCGATATACGATGTGGTGTACCCGGGAGGTGAGGCTGGGAAGGACGCCGTCTTCGTGAGCGCGAGCGCGCGCGAGGACGGCGGCGGACGCGTGTACAGGGTGAGTCTGTCCAAGGGGAAGATCGTGGAGAGGCTCGGGAAGACGACGAGACCGTGTAAATTGGTGGCGAGCGCGAGCGGAACGTTCGTGGCGTGCGCGGAGAGACGGACGATTTACGTGTGGGGGACGGGGAAGGATCGAGGAGGAAACGCGGCGAGAGCGCTTCGCATTCATCACACCAAGGGGGTCACCGCGTTGGCGCTGTCGAGAGACGACGAAATCTTAGCCGCGGGGGATTCGAGCGGGAGGATCGTCATGTGGCACGGATTCGCTCGGGCGGTGAAGCGATTACAGAACGAGGCGCAAGGGGAGGAGACGGAGGTGAACGGAGACGCCCTGCCGAGCACGACGTCGCATTGGCACTCTCGCGCCGTCGGATGTTTACACTTCTCCGGTGACGGCGCACACTTGTTTTCGGGCGGTGAGGAGGCGGTTTTGGTGATTTGGACGCTCGATGACGGGAAGAAGACGTACCTGCCGCGATTGGGCGCGCCGCTGACGAAGATTGTGGCGCGCCGAGACGATCCGTCTCGTCTGGCGCTCTTTGGAGCCGACAACGCCATCCGTCTCGTCAACGTCGCATCGCTCACCGTGGAAGGGACGATTCAGGGCGTTCGACCGCCAGTACTCGACGCGTCGGTGGCACCCGATGCGTACGCGTCCGTCGTCGCCTACGATCCGCGCGCGGATGTCGCCGTATTTTCCGCCGCCGGCGCCGCGCTGCAATTTTTCGATTACGCGCGCGACGATCACGTCGCCGATCTCGCCGTGGCGCCGAGAAACTACGTCAACACGAGCGGTGATGCGGATTCACCCATGGAGTCGCACGTCGCACACGCCGCCTTCTCGCGCGATGGACGCGTTCTTCTCACCGTCGACAGGCGCAGCGATCAACCGCCCGCGGTGACGCGCGCCATCGAGGAGACGCTCAAAATTTGGGAACGTCTCGACGCGCCGGATGAAGACGAAGAGCCGGCGGCGACGCCCGTTCCCGGCGGCGCGTTCACGTGTGTCGCGCAGTGTGAGATTCCGCACAAAGGCTTGATCACGACCGTCGGCGTGCGACCGAGCGCGCACAGCCTCGAAGAGTCCATGGCGTTCACCGCCGGCGTCGACGGCGAAGTCAAGATTTGGGTACCCAACGGACGCGTCTCCAGAGGTGGCGAACACGCCGGTTGGCGATGTCGATCGAGCGCGTCGCACCCGAGCGGATCGTCGATCACGTGCGGGGCGTTCAGCTCGGATGGATCCATCTTGGCCACCGCGGCGAGCGAAATCATCCTTTGGGATCCAAAGACAAACGCGCGACTGGCGACGCTCACCATGCCCAAGTCGTCCGCGGACGGCGCGCAGCCGGCCATCAAGTCGGTTGCTTTCGTCGCGGGAGAACCTCTGTTTGTCGCCGCCGATGGATGCTCGTTAGTGGTCTGGAACTTGCAAACGCTTCAACCGTGGCGCGTGTACGCGTCGCCATGCGTCGACGTCTTTGCACACCCGTCGACGCCAATCTTCGCCGCCGTCTTCGCCACGACCGGCGACGACGACGCTGCCGTCGTCGTTCGTTTCGAAGGTCGCGACGTCACGCCTTCGGGGGCGTACGCGTGTCGAGACGGTCCACCCGAGTCGGTGTTCTTCCCGCCCGGCGATCGCGCGTCTCGAGACGCGTCAAGCGCGCCGGAATCTGTTCCCATGCTCGTCGTCACGCGCGACCGAGAGATCGTGCGCGTCGGTGCGGAGACGAACCGAGAAGCGCGCGCGAGAGACGATATGGACGTCGACCGCGCGCCCGTGGCGAGACGGTTCCCGGGAGGCACCGCCGTCACCGGCGCCCCCGTCTCCGCGGAGACGCGCGCGTTGCTCGCCGAGGCGGGCGACGCCGTTCGCTCGCTCGATCTGAACGGCGAAGACGAGGACGAGGACGTTTCCACACACGAACGCATCATCGGAGGCGCGCACAGAGGCGTCGGGAAGATGCCGTGGGGTGCTCTCTTTGACGCTCCCTCGCACGAACTTCCGCCGCTCACGACGCTCTGTCCTCGATTTATGGACGCCATGCTCGCGAGACAAGCCAATCCGGACGCCGAGTAGAGCGCGCGAGCGACCGAACGACCGAACGAGACTACTACGAACGCATGCATCGTCATCATCACGTGTTTGTTTTTATAATACTTAGCTACTAGTCTATCATTCGTATTCGCGTCCTTTGTCCCTCCTATCACTTTGGGTTTCTCAACACGAGAATCACCGAATCACCGCGTAAAAACATCTTAGAGATGAACCTATCCTTATTCACCGGTTTCGCCTTGGCCGCTCCCTTCCCAGTCTTCGGCACCTCGGTCCAAATCTCCTTGACGTTTTCCAAAACCATGTTACAGTGTCTGTCGAACGCCTTGACGCGCGCCAAGAGCTTGCGATTGTTTCTACAGTTGATCAACACCTGCGTATTCGCCTTGACGCTCGCCGTGAGCACGCTCAGCGGTCCGGTGACGAATTCATTTTCCTCTTTATCCGCCTCCTCCATGACGCCGATGCCTCCGCGTCACGCACGGCTCGTCGTCGTCTATTCGTCTATTCCCCGTTCGGTCGAAACCTAGGAGACGAACGAATGAGTGACGAATGCCCGTCGAGTTCGTTTCGAAGAACCTCGTCCTCCGTCGTCGAGTTCGGTGCGATGTGAATCGATCGATCGCGCGGTGATTCCAGCGCGCGGTCTCCGTCCGTCGACGCGTGACGCGCGACGCGGCGTCGTCCGTTCGCCCGTCGAGTCCGCGGTTCGCCGCGGTCGATCGAATGCGCGGTGGTGCCGACACTCTTACCGTTCACACGTTCTTGTGTGCGAGAAACACGACGTACTTGAGTTACTTAACCCTCTATGTACGCGCCCACGACTCTAGGTTGGCATATACAACGTAATCGGTGTTGTACGTTGTATATACAACGTGAAGTTGGAGTCGACGTTGTATATACAACGTACATACTTAATATCACGAACGCCTATCTAATGGTGTACACATGTTCATGATACCACTACATTGATTAATATACGTACTAATTCCACACTGCCTCAGAAATCGTCCATCACATACTTAACACTTAATATACCTAACAATCACATTCCGCGGATCTGGAGCCTCGACGTCTATGGCCGATACAACGTGATCGGTCGTTGTTCGTTGTATATACAACGTTGTATGGGATCTGTAGTGCCGTTGTCCAACCTAGCCACGACTTGTGATACGATTCGCGCGCGCCGGCTCGACCGCGAACGTTCGCGTCGCGTCGTCGACAGTGCGCGCGCGATCGTCCGAGCGCGTCGCGTGCGTCGGTCGCGAACGTTCGCGTCGCGTCGCGTCGCGTCGTCGCGTCGCGTCGTCCTCGCGCGTCGGTCGTCGAACCGGTCGTCGGATCCGACGTCGGCGCGCGGCGTCGGATAGCGCGGCGCCACCGGGGAACGCCGTCGTTCGAGCGCGCGCGGGAGTCGGAGGAGAGACGCGATCGGGCCGTCGGACGGTGTGCACGGTGGTGAAGTGAGTCGCGCGATCGGGACGCGTAGGCGGCGCGCGAGATGCGCGCGGTGACGCGAGTGGGGACGACGGGAACGCCGACGCGAGGGACGGAGGCGCGAAGACGACGACGCGCGAAAGGGGTCGTCGGGACGCGTGAAGGCGCGTGTAGACGTCGATGGGATGAAAGCGGTGGGCGCGATGGTGTCGTGCGCGCGTGGACGCGCGAAATGGATGGACGACGAGGCGGGGATGGGGAGGACGAAGGCGCGCGCGTCGGGTCGGCGAGGGCGACGACGTCCGCGGCGACGTCGACGTCGGCGAGGGCGAGGGCGCGAATTCGAGGCGCGAGGGCGCGACGAGGAGAGTTGGTGGGCGTTGTGCGCGCCATCGATGATCCTCGCCGGTTTCGAGACGCGGAAGAGGAGGAGCAAGCGGTGGCGAGCGCAAATAGAGGCGGCGACGCCGAAGATTTGGACGGCGCGTTCGCCGAGGGTACCGTGTACAGGAAAAGGGTGGAACAACCGAGCAGTGAAGAGGCGTGGTACGCCGGATACATTCGCGAGATAGAGGGATTGAAATCCATGGACGAGGAAGAGGAAGAGGAGGAGGAGGGTGAAGAGTTGGCGGACGGGTCGGCGCGCGGCGGGAAAAAGTCAACGGGGGCTCAGGGCGTGGCGGGAATCTTGAGTTATGTCTTACATCGTCTCCCGGGTCAGTCACGAACGCCGTTGCCGAGCGTGGTGCAAAATCCAGTGGATAATCTCTCCGTCTGGGCGCTCGCGACGTGTGGTTTTTTGTGGACGTCGTCCACGTGCATGGTGTTTTCGTTGCTCCCGGTGTTTTTGCAAACCGAATTCGGTTTCAGCAACACGCGCATCGGCGCCATGGAGGGTTTCGCGCTCTTCGTGTCCAACTTTAGCAGAGTGTTTTCCGGTGTCCTCTCCGACGTGCTCAAGTCGCGCGTAAAAGTGATCGCCGTCGGTTCGGTGATGACGGCGGCGATGAAGTTGACGCTCGCGTCGGCGGGTAACGTGCAACAGGTTGTGGTGGGTAAATTACTAGATCGGTTCGGTAAGGGCATTCGGGCGGCGCCCACGGATGCACTCATCGCGGATTTATCACCTCGACCGAAACGTTCGTCGACGTACGGTTTGCATCAATCGATGACGACGCTCGGCGGTGTCGTGGGCTCGCTCGCCGCCATGACGGTGATGAAGGCGACGCACAACAACTTTCGAGCGACGTTCACGCTCGCGGCGTTCCCGTCCATCATAGCGATATTCATTCTCATCAAGGCTGTGCGAAAGCCGAAACGTCAGATGAGCAAGCCAAAGTACAAGCCGCTCATGCTTCCGGGTAGAGGTCGAGCGCTTCCTTCTTGGAAGCGCCACTCGCGGGGACCGTTGGCGATGCCTCACCTGCGCGCGCGATGGCGCCGAACCGCGTGCACGTCCAATATGCGCGACATCGTGTGGCACCGTGGGCAACAGACGTGGAGAACCGTGCGAGACTGGTTGTGGCAGATGAAGAGCCGAGCCAAGATGGTGTCGCCGTTTTTGGATCAAATCGTCGACGGCTTTGAGGAATCCAAGGGCGTGTCGGAGGACGTCGGAACGGTTCGAATAAGAAAGACGAGGAAGCGAAAGAACTGGTTCCGTCGCGTCGACGGTGGTGAGATGACCCAAGACGATTTGCGCACTCGAGCGTTGATCTGGGCTGACGATCCGTGGGCCGAGGCGCAGCGACAGAGCAAGACAAAGTCTCGAAGCTCAAATTCGTCGAGTTTCATGTGGGGCGAATGGAAATGGAGCTGGACCGAGGTGGCTCAACTGCCTTGGGCGTTCTGGCGGGCGTTACTCGTGTTCTCGATCCTCAAGGTTGCGAGATTTAGCGAAGCGTTCGTCACTCTTCACGCCAGGGCAGTCGGCATGCAGGTGGCGTATCTGCCGGTGCTCATGTTTGCGACGAACATCATGCAATCGGCGCTGACGTATCCTCTCGGCGTGTACGCGGATAACGCCGATCAACTCGGAAGAAATGGGCGCAAGACGATGCTTCTCGTCGGCTTCGGTCTCATGGTGGTCGCGGACGTCATTCTCGTCATGGCCAACGTCCCGTGGCAGGTGTTCCTCGGCTACCTCGTCGTCGGCGTGCACATGTCGATGACGCAAGGCAACATGAAGGCTGTTCTCAGCGCCACCATGCCTCCGAACGTGCGTGGCACCGGCTTTGCCATCGCGGCGATGTCCCAGGGATTATCTCTCGGTTTCGGAAACTACATGGCTGGTTTCCTGTGCGATCAACTCGGTTCGGCGGGCGCGTTTTGGGGCGGCGGCGCGTTCGCCCTCCTCGCCCTCGGCGTAGGCTGGCTCCTCTTGTAAAAACAAATGCATGCAATCGCAGAGCTTTAAAATAAAAAAATGGAGCGCACACAATCATCATAGTCATCGCGGCTTTGTTCGACTCGTCAGCAATCTCGTCATGAGTGTTGTTTACACATTCTCTCTATCTCTACGCTGTCAACTATTTTCAAACTCTTCTCACTTGGCTTCGACTTTCGGCGCCTCTGTGCCGGCGGGTGGCGCGTCTCCGGCGGGTGCCCCGACTTTTTCGTTTCCTCGGGGGACATCCTGTTGATGCATAATCGATTCCATCATGTGAGGCGGCATCGCGGAACCCATCATCGCCGCCATGAGCATCGGGTTCTGCATCGCAAACATCGGCGCGAGGTACGGATTCACGCCGCCGTTTGAGTCTGCACCGGCGCCGCCGCGCTCTCCTCCACCGCCCTGGGACTGCTGAGATGGATTCATCATACCCATCGGAGGAGGGAATCCCATGGCTTGGTTCGCGCCTCCGAACATCGGCACGGAGGCCGCCTGTTGCATCATCATATTCAAAAGTTGTGTCTGTTGAGACGCGTCCGGGCCGCCGCCTCCGGGTCCCATCGGTTGACCAGCCATCAACGCCCCCATCAAGTACGGATTCATCATGAACGGTGAGAAACCTCCAGGCGGCATGCCCCCGAACGGAGCGCCAGACGTGCTCGCGTCTCCCATTTGTTCTCTGCTCGCTTGCGTCTCGTCGCCGCCCTTCGCGGCAGCGGCGGCGGCGGACGCGTCTTGATGCACCGTCATCGTTTGCTTTGAAACCTTTTGCGTGAAATCTATGAAGTGTGCAATATACACGTGCGCGGTGGCGTTGCGGAACGGTTTCGTGCGAGGAACTTGTGCGTGGAACGGATTCGCCACGCCGAGCAGAGGCACCGGCGGAGGAAACGCTCCGAGCGGCGGAAGTCCCATGCCCGCGTACACGGGCGGTAAGCCCCCGGGCGCGGCATCCCCCGCGCCTAAAACCGTCTTAGCGCTCGTCTTAGCGCCTCCGGCCGGCGCGCTCGCCTTTTTCGTCGCTCGCGGTTTCTTCCGCTTGCTCGCTTTGCCGTCCGGCTCTTTGTCGGCGTCCGCGGCGAGCGTGGCGAGATCAAACAACGCCTCGGCAATCTCGTGTTCGTCCTGTTTCAGCCCCTTCCGTTTCGTCCCCTTCGTCGCCGCGGAAGCTTTCCTTTCGCGCGGTTGCGTCTTCTTCGCCGGCGCGCTCTTCGTCTCGGGGACTTTCGCCGGGGCGACAACCTTATCGTCATTCGCGGGTTCGCCCATCGCCGCTCCCTCTCCTCCTCGCTCCTCCTCCTTCGCGTCGTCGCTCTTCTTCTCCTCCACCGCGTCTCCTCGCTCTCGATCGCCCTCGTCTCCCTCCGCGGGCTCCCCCGAGTGATCGTCGCCGCCATCCCCCCCCGCCGCGCCCGTCGTTTGCCGTTGCTTTCGGAGATTCGCTGCGCGAATCGTCGCGTACGTTTGCGTCGTCGTCAGTCGCACATTCTCCCTCTCCCTCGCGCGCGTCGCGGGACCCGCGCGCGTGTTTTCAACGCGCGAATTTCACTCCCCGCCTCCATCTCTCCCGCATCCACCATCCACCTCGCCTCTCGCGTTCCCCCCGTCGTCTTCGTCTTCGTCTCACGCACCCGTTCTCGCCCGTCTCGGCACGGTAATCACGCGCGAATCATCATCGCCACTCTCCCTCTCCCTCCCTCGTCGCGCACTCATCGCGTTCACCACCGTCTCCCCCCGCGTCTTCCGTCGAGTCGCTCCCGATCGCGACCCACGTCTCGCCTGCGTCGTCGTCTCGTCTCGCCGTCAGTCTCGTCGTTCGCGCTTCAAACCTCTCGAGAGGTTCCTCGCGTCTCGCCGCGAATCCATCCATCGATCGATCGATTCATCGATGGATTCGCGTCTCCTCGACCACGACAAAACGCACGCGCGCGACCGACACACGCGAAGACGTCGTTCGTCGGTCGCCACACGCGTGTACCGACCGACCGACCGATCGACCGAATCATTCATTCAATCGAATCAATCAATCAATCATCCATCGACGTCCCGTCGCGTCATCCATCCGTCACCCATCACCCATCGCGTCGCGATGACGTCCTCTCGCGTCCGTCCGTCGTCGTCTCGTCTCTCTCGTACCTCGCCTCTCGACGCCATCGCGCGCGATCGCTCGATCGCTCGATCGCTCGTCGCGCGGCGCGACGTCGCGCGCGTCACCCCACGCCCGTCGTCGTCGTCGTCGTCGTCGTCGTCCGCGTCACACAGCCGCCGCGTCGTCGATCGATCGATCGATCGGTGAGCGGTCTCGATCGATCGATCGATCGGGTGAGACGGCGATCGATCGATCGGGTGAGACGGCGATCGATCGGTCGGGTCTCGATCGATCGGCGCTCGAGCGGGCGTCCGTCCATCTCCGTTCGCGGGGGGGGGATGGGGAGT
>Ga0181573_10000216_pt1 | contig 60471 bp, 30 predicted proteins | sample 101ome_25_FD_148643 | JGI IMG/M metagenome (GOLD analysis project Ga0181573, IMG submission 148643) | Coastal salt marsh microbial communities from the Groves Creek Marsh, Skidaway Island, Georgia - 101409BT metaG (spades assembly) | ecosystem: Environmental > Aquatic > Marine > Intertidal zone...
AGGTCGGCGTTCTGCGCCGCGGGGTGCCCGTGCCTCAAGCCCGGGTCGGGGGGTCCCTTCAAGATGCCCAGGCTCAAGAAGTAAGAGTCTTAGTCGTGTAACTCTCAACTGGATCTGACCTCATATATACCTTCGTAGACTACAAAAGCTGCGCTCCTCAAAGTGGGAAAATAACAATCTGGGGCAAACCTGACGTGGCCACACGCCGAGAACCGCCCCTTCACGAGGGCGCCGATGACGACGACGTACACCCGCGCGGAGGTGGCGAAGCACGCGTCCGCCGATGACAACTGGATCATAATCGACGATACGGTCTACGACGTCTCGAAGTTCGCGCGCTTCCATCCCGGCGGGCGCGCCTTCATCGACGGCGTCGCCGGCCAGGATGCGACGAAGCAGTTCTACTCCTTTCACCGTCAGGACGTCCTCCGCTCGATGGCGGCCAAGTACGCGATAGGCACGATTGCGGATCCGCCCACCGGGAAAAAAGCGGTGGTCAAGCTCGCGCCCGGCGAGCTCTCCACCGTGCCTTACGCGGAGCCGTCCGCGTTTCAGGGCGTGCCCTCGCCCTACTACGACGATTCGCATCGGAGATTCCGACGCGACCTGCGGGCGTTCTTCGACACCGAGGTCATGCCCGACGCGGTCGCGAACGACGCGAGGGGCGTTCACCCATCGAAGGAGCTGTGGCGCAAGCTCGGCATGCGCGGCGTGCTCGCGTGCCGCGTCCAGAGCGGCCCGTGGCTCAAGGACGTCGTCGAGAACTGCGGCGTCCAACTCCCCGGCGGCATCACGCCCGAGCAGTTCGATCCCTTCCACGAGCTCATCGCGCACGAGGAGTCGTCGGGGCGGCTCGGCGTACCGGGCTACGCCGACGGCATGGGCGCCGGGCTCGTCATCGGCCTACCCCCGGTGCTCCAGTTCGGCGAACCCACCCTGGCGCGCAGGGTCGGCCGCGAGGTGCTCACGGGGGAGAAGCAGATCTGTCTGGCGATTAGCGGACCCGAGGCGGGCTCCGACGTCGCCAACGTCGCGTGCGTCGCGAAACTGTCCAGCTGTCGCACGCACTACCTGGTCAGCGGCGTCAAGAAGTGGATCACCAACGGCGTCTTCTCCGACTACTTCGTCACCGCCGTGGTGACCAAACCCGGGCGCAAGCCGGAGCTCAGTTTGATGCTCATCGAACGAGGCGAAGGCGTGGACACCAAGCCGATCAAGACGTCGTACTCGCCGGCGGCGGGGACGGCGTACGTGACGTTCGAGAACGCCCGGGTTCCGACGGGGAACGTGCTCGGAAAGATCGGCGAGGGGTTCAAGCTGATCATGCACAATTTCAACCACGAGCGCTGGTACATCGTGGCGGGCGCCAACAGAGCCAGCCGGCTGGTCGTGGAGGAGTGCCTGAAGTGGGCGACGCAGCGCGAGGTGTTCGGCGCCCGGCTCATCGATCAGCCGGTGATTCGGAACAAGCTGGCGAGGCTGGCGAGCCAGGTGGAGGGGGTGCAGGCGTGGCTGGAGGCGGTGACGTTCGCCATGAAGCACACGACGCACGAGGAACAGGCGGTGAAGCTCGCAGGGCCCATCGCGCTGCTGAAGCACTTCTGCACGCGAGTCGCCAACGACGTCAGCGACGAGGCGTGCCAGATCTTCGGAGGCCGCGCCATCACGCAGACGGGGATGGGGCAGGTGGTGGAGCGGTTCCAACGGAGCGCCAAGTTCGCCGCGATCCTGGGTGGATCCGAGGAGGTCATGGCCGACCTGGGAGTGCGGCAGGCGATGCGGGCCATGCCCAACGCCAAGCTGTGAGCAGAGTGTTACGAAGGTGTCCGAAGGTACCTTCGAAGGTAGTCTACGAAGGTACCTTCGGGTAACTCTCATTCAAACTAGTTATTCAGTCACGTCTACAGCTTGGCTCGCCGCTTGTTTCCCGACAACCTCTCGATCACCTTCCCGAGCGTCGCCTCAACCTCCGGCGTGCTCAGCATCGCCCACCCCCCGCTCGCCTCCTCCTCGATGTACGCCTCCCACGCCGTGGAGAACTCACCGCGGACGTTCACCTTGGTCGCGTGCCGAGCGCCGTCTGGCGTCTTGAGGAAACCCTCCATCGCCCTCGTCGCGGTCGGGATGAGCGCCGCGGCGGGTACCACCTCGTCGAGCAGGCCGAGCGCGTGGGCCTCGCGCGGCGCGAGCAGCTTACCGAGCTGCAGCGTGCGGTCCGCGCGGGCGGGATCGTTGGCACACGCGACGAACCTTCGCGCCCAGAACTTGGGCACCGGTATCCCCAGCGCCACCTCGTTCAGCCCGAACGTGCCGGTGTCGGACTGGACGCGGTAATCGCAGCACAGCGCCACGGCGCATCCTCCCGCGGGGCACGCGCCGCGGATGGCGCACACCGTCGCGAGCGGCGAGCGAAGCAGCCTGCACAGGAAAGTGGTCTGCGTGCGCCAGAACTCGCGGTATCGCGCTTCGGAGGTGGACGGGGCGTGAAGCTCCTTGATGTCGTTGCCCGCGGTGAAGATGTCTTTGCGCAGGGCGGACGCGAACACGACGCCGCGCACGGCCGGGTCCTTCTCCAGGGTCGTGAGCGCGTCCAGCAAGGATCTCCACAGGTCCAGGGTCATGGAGTTGACGGGCTCGGACCCGAGCCAGAGGATGGCGAAACCCTGGGGGTGTCGCTCGATCCTGACCGCGCCCGAGGCGCCCGTAGCGGCGAGCGCCATGGCACTCTGAGAGCGATCTGACGAGGCAAACTGAATTTATTCCAGAGTGACGGCGGCATCAACCCCAGTGCTGGAGCGCACCCGAGGGAGGGGTCGACGGCGACCATGCGGTTCGGTCGTCACCTCAAGGAGCAGCAGATTCACGGCTACGAGAAGGATGTCATTCACTACGACACCCTGAAGAAGGCGATCAAGACGCAGCTGCTGGCGCGTTGGGGCATCAGCGACGACCACGCGGAGAGAAACGACCGGGGGCGAGACGACGATGTCGACTCCGTCGAGGAGGCGCTGCTGGAGAGCGCGCACGCGGAGGACGGCGGCGAAAGCCACCGCGCCGCCTTCTTCGACGCGTTCGGCTCCGAGATTCGCCGCGTCTCCGAGCGGTACGACGCGACGTGCGCGCGCCTCCGCGAGAAGGTGGCCGCGCTGCTCGCCGAGGCGTCCAGGCCCCCGGTGCTCGAGAACATGTCCGTCCTCGCTCCGGACACCCCGACCGGCCTCGGGACCGCGCACTCGCGCAGCCAGCACGACGACAGGGTCGACCGCGCGTTCCGCCACGTCTACCACGAGATCACCATCGCCAGGCACGTCGTGTCGCTCAACTACACCGGCCTGCGCAAGATCGCCAAGAAGTACCTGAAGAAGTCGGCCAAGGCGGCGCACCTCCTCGCGCACGCGGTGGGGACGGACGAGCACGTGGTGGACGAGACGCTGCGAGACGAGACGCGCGAGCTGCTGAGCGTCATATCGGAGGCCAGAGAGGCGATGGATCACCTCAAGGGCGTCGGCGGCGGCGGCGGAATCGGGCGCGACGACGACACAGCCGGCACAGCTGGCGGGTCCGCGTCGACACAGCTGGCGCATCGCCCCCGAAGCGAGGGCGGGAACGTCGACTCCGACGACGACGGCGCTGGGACCCACCGACGACGCTCCGACGTCGAGTCCGGGTCCAGACGTCGACGCGCGGACTCGGAGAGCGTCGCGACTTATTCGCACCACTCGCACCACTCGGGGAGTTTGCTCGGCAGCCCGAGCAGGACCGTGTACCGCGCCTCCGCCGCTTTAGCGGAGGCTGACGTCCGCGAGCGGCTGCGCGAGCTCCCGTGCAACCGCGGCGACGAACCCGCCAAGTTGGAGACTGAGCTGGAGCGCGCGTATACCAAACTCCTGGGCCTGGACGAGGACGAGGCTTCGACGGGCGGCGGCGGCGGCGGCGGCGGCGGGGGTGGCGCGGACGTGGCCAGGCGGAGGCTGCGGCTGATCGAGCGTCCGGCGCCGCCCGCCGCCGGGCAGCTGAGCTCGTTCGCGTTCGGCGCGGGGACGATCGCGGCGTTCGCGCTGCTCGTGATGTGGATCCAACCGGTCACCACCCGCGGCCACGACTGCCCGCGCTGCCTGCAGTACTTCCAGGCGAGCCTCCCCGCGTTCAGGCTCGCCGCGATACCCATCGTGTGGCTGTGGTGCTGGGCCGGCGTGACGCGGGCGTGCGGCGCTCACTACATAAACTACCGGTTCCTGCTGGAGGTGAGCCTCGAGGAGGAAGCCGGGTGGCACTGGAACGCCGCAATCGCCGCGGTGCTCACCGCCGGATGGCTGGTGATCTTTGCACTTTTCACCGCGTGCGTGAGGTTCGGGATCGACCCGCTGGTGCCGGGGAGCGACCTGTCCCCGGCGTACTACCCGCTCGGGCTGTTGGTCTTTGTGATTTTGATTTTGACGTTCCCGCCGTCGACCATCTTCGCGGTTGGTCGGACGGCGGCGAACAAGAGCCCAGACTCGTCGGACTCTTCGGATTCGTCGGACTCGTTCGCGGCCAAGATGCGACGCGTGATGCGCATCTTCAACCCGAGGGCGCGCGCCAGCCTGCTGCGCAGCATAGCTCACATGGCCATCGCGCCCTTCGGCCCGCCGATTCGGTTTCGCGACAACCTGGTCGCCGACGTGGCGTGTTCCATGGTTCGATGCCTGGTGGACGGCGTCACCACCGCGCGGTTCTTCTTCACCGGCGAGTACGAGAAGCGAAAACCGTCCCTCGCGGAGGATTTGGGGCCCACGAGCCCGGTGATCACCGCGATTCCGTACTGGATCCGACTGCAGCAGTGCGTGCGGCGCTTTTACGACAGCCAGCAGGGCAGCAGGGAGCGGATCGAGCACGTGATAAACGCGGGGAAATACACCATGTCGCTGGTGTCCATCGGGCTGGCGAGCGTCGGGAGGTACAGCGCCATCGACGGGCCTTTCTGGTCGGACCCCGGGCGCGTGGCGTGGATATCTTGCCTGTTCATCGGCGCGCTGTATTCCTTCGCCTGGGACGTCGTCATGGACTGGGGCCTGGTGGAGGTTTCAAAGACGGACTCGACTGCGGATTCGACGGAAAACCTGCGGTTCCCGGTTTTCCCGTTGAAGATTCGTTGGAAGACGACGCGGGACCGGGTGTTTCGCTCCACTTGGTTCTACGCGTGGGCCGTGTGCAGCAACCTGGTGGGACGCTTCGCGTGGGCGGTGACCATCACGCCGCACATGAACCGCGGAGTGTTCTTCATCTTCTCCGGCTTGACCAACGAGGGCCTGGCCACCTTGGTCGCGGTGGTCGAGTTGCTGCGCAGGGCGCAGTGGACGTTCCTACGTCTGGAGAACGAGTACCTGAACAACGCGGCGCACTACAGGAGCGTGGTGGCGGCGCCCATGTTGCTCGACGACGCGTGGAGCGAGAGATGGGACGCCGAGTGGCGGTTCGAGCGCGAGGAGGCGGAGGCGAGTCGAACCACCGCGGCGGTGTACGCGGTGATGGGGGCGAACGCCGGGATGGCGCTGGCGGTGATCGGGGTGTTCTACCTGGTGTACAGCGGGGACTTTTAATCGTATAGTGCTACCACCGACAAAGAAAACCGGTGCGCGTCGACTCGGCGAGGACGCGGCGGACGGCGCGAGGCGTCGCCCGGCGCGCTCTGAAATGAAAAAAAAAGGTGATCTGCGCGACCGGGAATTGAACCCGGGTCTCCACGGTGACAGCGTGGGATACTAACCACTATACTATCGCACATTGTAATCCCGGATTTATAACCCAGGGATAGTACAGGAAATCCGGTATGAGCCGGACTGACTGTGATGGTCAAATTCGCTCAGTTGAGCGAACGCTGTTCTTGCAGGAGTTGCAGGAGTTCTGCTCAGATGAGCGTTTTGTGGGGATATAAACCTCCGCAATTTTACCCCTCGGGTTGCCGCTTCTCCCGGAAAATGTGGGTCGAGGCGATCGGTGAAAACAAGCAAACGCCGGTCAACAGGTTGGAATCGATCGATCAAAGCCCCGGTCAAATCCCCTTTCTCTCTCGACAAACGCATCTCGTTGGACCCCGAGACACGTCGCAACCCCGACGCATCCGGTACGAACACAACGCTGTGCGCACCTCCTAGGGCTCACAGTTTGTGAAGTCTCCCGAAGCTTCACTCGTCAACCCTTCTAAAGAGAAGATGTCGACCATGGCCATGGCGACTGTGTCCGTCGCGGCTCCCGTGCGCGCGACTGCCGGCTCCAAGGCGGCCAAGCCCGCCTTCATGGGCCGTGCTGCCGCCGGTAGCAAGGCGTCCCTCTCCGACGCCTTCTGCGCGATGTCCCTCGCCACCCCCGCGCGCAAGCAGGCCAACCGCAGCCTCAGCATCTGCGGTGAGTACGCATTCGGCGCAACGGCGGTGTCCGAGCGGTCCGGACGGCGTTATCCGGACCGCGAAGGGACCGCGCTTTTTTCCGGGATTGGAAACCCTACACCCTGTAGCGCTGTGGAACCGAGGGGCACGGGCGGTGAGGAGCGGGAATGGGACGGCTGGACATCGATGGATCGGGTCGAATCGACCGCGCATGCGCGCGCATCGAATCACCACGACGCCGTCGTTCCGTCCCTCCCCTTTCCTCTCCGTATCGTGCATCACCGTTCGCCGCGCGTCGCCCCCTCCGCCCGGCGCCCCTCACCCATTTCTTATCCACTTCACCAGCCCAGTACTGACCTTTTCTTCCCAAACCCGCCAACCGCAGCCGCTGCCACCACCTCCGTGAACCAGGTCGGCTTCGTCACCCCTCCCTCCACCGGCGCCGCCGCGTGGGACGCCATCGTCGAGGTTGGCGGCTCCCAGCAGTTCGTCACCGAGGGCCGCTACTACGAGTGCCACTCGCTCAAGGGGGTTGAGCCTGGGTCCAAGATTGCGTTTGAGCGCGTCCTCGCGACCAAGGCTGGCGACGCTCCCACCTTTGGCGAGCCCTACGTCGCCGGCGCCAGGGTGGAGGCGACCGTGCTCGAGAACTTCAAGGACAAGAAGCTCATTGTGTTCAAGTACAGGCGCAAGAAGCACTACAAGCGCAAGAACGGCCACCGCCAGCCCATGACCCGCTTCCTCGTCACCAAGGTTGTCAAGCCCTAAGCTCGACGACTTGCGAGTGGGTGAGGCGACGCGAATCTATTATTCTTTGGCTTCGAGGCGGGAGACTTACGGGGTGAGGAGGCGTGCCGGGGAGGCCCGCGGCACGACACGCGATTGTACTAGCAGCAGTGCGTCTTAGAGAGACTCTATTGTTCATAAAGGAGAGTGAATCCGACTGAAGACACTCGTCTCGCTGTCGCTCGCCACAGGGACACAGTCAATTTTTTTTTCCGTCTTTTAATGTTTGGAGACGGTTGGCGGACATCAAACCACTCGCCCCCGTGCCGAACGCAACAGGGGTCGCTCGACTTTCCTCCGACCCAGACCCCCGGCGAGGGACATGGCCGCCGTCGCAGCCATGACCGCGCGCATCGCGCATCGATCGGCGGACGGGATACCGCGTCGAGGAACCCCCGCGGGGAGGCGCGCTCGCATCTCGGCTCGGAAACCCCCGCGTCGACCCCTCGCGCCTCCCGTCGCGGCCGACTCCGACGGCGGCTTCGGCGCGGGCGTCGCGACCGCCCCGGGTGGGAATCGAACCGATGCACTCGACGCCCACGTCCCCATCGACCGCTTCTACACCGGCCTCAGGCAGCTCCACGCCTCCCCGGACGTCTTCGTCGTCGACGATTTCGTCACCCCCGAGCAGTGCGACTCCATCGTCGCCGCCGCGTCGACGCGCGCGATGGACCAATCCCCCGTCGTCTACGCCGGGTGGACGAACGACGTGGGCGACGTGATCAACACCGCCGCGAGGGGACCCGCGCTGTGGCTCGCGGCGCTCGTGACGGTCGTGACCGCCGGGTCCGCGGGCCCCGGCCTCGGAGCCGGCGTCGCCGGCGTCGCCGCGTACGCCGGCGCCGTCGCCATCGCCGGGGGCGTCGCCGTCGCGAACGTGAAACAAAAGGAGTCCGCGCTCAAGGCGCTGCGCACCAGTACGAGCTGCGCGCTGGACGGCGCGAGCGACGGCGAGCGCGCGTACGTGGCGGCCGCCGAGGCGCTGATGCCCGGGAGCGATTGCGCGAGGTTCGAGGCGCCGACGGTTATTCGGTACCGCGCGGGGCAGAGGCTGGCGCCGCACTTCGACGCGAACAGGGGCGCCGACGTCGAGGACGCGAACAGGGGCGGGCAGACGCTTGCGACGCTGCTGCTCTACCTCAACGACGTCGACGCGGGAGCCGGCGGGGTGACGAGGTTCGGGAGGTTGAACCTCGAGGTGACGCCGCGTAAGGGGCAGTGCCTGGTGTTCTTCCCAGCCGCGGAGGACGGCGCGTTCGACGATCGCGTGGAGCACGAGGGGACGGAGGCGACGGAGGAGAAGTGGATCTGCAGGATATGGAGGCACGAGCGGGAGGTGCCGCCCCCGTTCGGGTTGCCCGTCGGGTACCGGCCGCGGTAGTCTCTCTCGTCTCTCGTCGGTGTGTATGATAAAACGAAAGTGTACAACCAACCTCGCTCTCACCTGCGGCGGGCCAGTGTGCACCGTGACGACGTGGAAACCTAAACCTTTTCCGAGAGGGTCGCCGCCCGCTCACTCGGACGCGAGCGCACGCGCTTTCGTCAGCACGAGATGGCCGCCGCGCTCGCACAGGCTTCCGCAACGTCGCGTGTCGCGGCGCCGCGCCCGTCCGCCGGCGCGCAGCGTCCCGCGCGCACCTCCGCCCCCGGCCGATGCCGCCGCGTCACTCCCACCACCGCCCCTCGACGCGGCGAGCATGCTCGAATGCGCGCGGAGTTTGCCGAGATCGACGCGGACGCCGAGACGGCGCCCGGCGGCGTCGCGGAGGGCCGCTTCGGCCCCGACGCCATCCTCCTCGCGGGCTTCGACGCGGCAGGCACCAAGGCGTGGCGGAAGCAGCTCGACGACGTGGGCGCCGACATGGTCCGCCTCGTCACCGCCACGCAGGACATGATGTCCGGGACCCTCGGCGAGGCGCTGGAGACCGTCCAGGCGGACGCCGCAGCCGTGGCCACCGCCCCGGACGTCCCGCGGATGATGTTCTTCTCCGGCATGGTGGGCGGCGAGATCATGCAGCTCGTGGATCTCTGGACGCAGATGGACGTCGGCGGGTGCATCTTCGCCTGCGCGGTGCCGAATAACTGGGACGGACGGCTGGACGAGCTCGTCGTGGAGATATCCGAGGATCACCAGATGATGATGGAGCGGGAGGCGACGGGACAGGGGGTGCCGGAAGAGGAGGAGTTCACCGAGTACAAGGCCGAGAGCGTCAAGAACAGGGCGTGATGAGGGGTGGGTTCGCGCCGACTGAAATTGTAAATCTAAACGCTGGGAGCCCGCGTCTCACCATCGACCCCTGCCCTTTCCTCTGCCCTTTCCTCTGCCCTTTCCTCTGCCACCGCCGCCACCGCCGCCGCCCTTGTTCGCCCAACCTCCACGCTGACCGCCACCGCCTCCGAACGACTTGGTTGGGGGCTTGAACGTGGGAGTGGGCGGCCTGTCGATGTAGTATCCCAACCCCTTCGGACCCTTCTTGAAAACGTACCCCTTCTTCGAGCCCTGGAACTTGTTGGCAGCCTGGAAGTCGGCGAGCTCGCGGGGGATGCTGAACACGCTGCTCTTCTTCGCAGGCTCCGCCGCCTTTTGCTGCTGCTTGTTGCCATCCTTGGGCGCATTTTTGTCCAGGTAATATCCGACACCCTGCTTATCCTTTCGGAAGTAGTAACCGGGCTTGGCGCCGGCGAATTTCTTCGCGGCGATGAAGTTGGCGGCGGGATCGCTCTTCGTTCCCCCCTGTGCGCCGCCAGCCTTGGACGACGACGACAGCGGCGCGTTCTTGTCGACGTAGTACCCCAGGCCCTGTTTCCCTTTGGTAAAGTACATGCCGGGTTTGGCGCCGGTGAACTTCTTGGCCGGGATAAAGTCTGCGTCTGGCGCGGGTCCATCCTTGGGCTTCTTCGCCGCGGGCGGTCGGTCCTCCTCGGGGTCGACGTCCTTGCGCTTCTTCGCAGACTTTATTGGCGGCGGCGCGGGCTCGGGTTCCTCCTCTGAGTCCTCCTCTGAGTCCTCGTCCTCGTCCTCCTCGTCCGAGTCCTCAGAGTCCATCTCCTCGGAGTCCTCAGAGTCCACCTCCTCGGAGTCCTCAGAGTCCACCTCCTCGGAGTCCTCAGAGTCCATCTCCTCGTCCTCCTCCTCGGAGTCCTCGGAGTCCATCTCCTCGTCCTCCCCGGATACGGACACGTCATCCTCGTCTCCAGATTCCATCTCCTCGTCTTCCTCGTCGCTCTCGTCCTCCTCGTCTTCTTCCTCCTCCTCGCTCTCCTCGTCCTCTTCTCCATCCTCTTCTTCGCCCTCTTCTTCTTCGCCCTCGGGAGCCTTGGCGAATTTGTCCCTCTTGAGCCCGTTGTCGCCGCCCTCGCCGGCGAGAGCCTCGCCAACCTTCGCCAGCACCTCGAGGTTGGGATCCACGAAGTGTCCGCCGCGCCGTAACAGCCGCACGAGGTCCGGGGCGATCGGCGCCATGTTACGCGTGAAGAAAGAGAGCGCCGCGCCCTTCCGCCCGCTCCTCCCGGCTCGTCCAACCCGGTGCGTGTATTGCTCCACGCTTCCAGGCATGTCCCAGTTGACGACGTGTTCGAGCCCCGTGATGTCGAGACCTCGCCCCGCGACGTCCGTGGCGACGAGCACCGGGGACTTACCGCTCTTGAAGTCCTTGAGCGCCTGGTCTCTGCGCTCCTGCTTGAGCTCGCCGTGCAGCGTGCACACCTTCTCGCCGTGCCGTTTGAGCATGTCGCCGACAAAGTTAACCGTCTTGATCCTGTTGGCGAAGACCAGCACGCGGCTCCTGCTCCGCCCGTCGTTCTTCCTGAGCTCGGTGATGTGCTTGAGCAATTTTCGGCCCTTCTTGTGCTCGGCGCAGACGTGAACGGTCTGGTCCACGTTGAGGTCCCCGGCCGCGACGCCGTCACCCTTACCCCCCGCGGCGACGGCCACCGTCGCCTCGCTGGATCGCTTACCCCCTTCCGCGCTCTTATCCGCCGCCTCGATCTTGACGATGGCGGGCTTCGGCGCGAGCCAAGCCTTGGCCACCGCGCGAACCCCCTTGGGGAACGTGGCGCTGAACATCAGCGTCTGTCGGCCGGGCCTCTCGCCCATGCCGGGTTCCGAGCCCGTTTGGTTCGATACCAAACCGCGTTGGGTCGATCCCGCGTCGCGTCCGTTGACCGGGAGAGCCTCGCGGATCTGCTCGAGCTGCTCCGCGAACCCGAGCGCGAGCATACGATCCGCCTCGTCCAGCACCAGCAGCCTGGCCCGCTCCAGGCCGAGCGCGCCGGTGCCCATGACCGCGAGTAGCCGCCCGGGGGTGCCCACCACCAGCGTCGCCATCGACGTGGGTTGCGCGAGTTCATCCTCCTGATCGCTCTGCGACGCTCCGCCGTACACCGCGACGCACCGCACGGGCGCCGCGCGCTTTAGTTTGTTGCACACGCTCGCGATCTGCTGCGTGAGCTCGCGCGTCGGCGCGATGACGAGCGCGGAGGGCCTCCCCGGGGGATCGCGCTTTTTCCTCGGGTTATCCCTCGCGTCGCGCATCGCAAACTCCACCGCGGGGAGGAGGTAGGCGAGGGTCTTGCCGGAGCCCGGGGGCGCGATTCCGAGGACGTCGCGACCCACGCACGCCGGCGGCCAGCACTCTCGCTGCACGGGCGTCGTTCGCTTGTGCCCCAGGGTCTTGAGCGCGTCCGTGAAGTAGTCGGGCACGCCCGCCTCGTCGTCGACCGCGTCGTCGGCGTCTTCGGACTCGGACTCGGTGTCGGAGACGTGGTCGCCGTCGCCCTCGCGCTCCTCTTCCTTCTTGTATCGTCGCACCTTGGATAGAGGTTTGGCGGCGCCGGGGACCTTCTTGGCGGCCATCTTCTCCCTCAGCGCGCGCGCGGCAGCCTTGAGCTTCAGCGCCTTTTTCTTCTCGCGCAGCGCGGCGGCGGCGGCCATCTCGTCCTCCTCGCGGAGCTTCGGGGGCAGCGGCGGGGGCTTGGCGCACATCCCCCGCTGCTTACGGGGCACCGTCTTCCCTCCACGGATCCTGCGCCCGTCCTCGGTCTTCTGGGACATCCGCTTGCTCTGCTTCTTGGCCGCCTTGCGCTGCGCGAAGTCGACCGCCATGGCTGCCTTTCGGGAAATCAGCGGCGGCGGCGGTGCGGGTGACGACTCTCGAGCGGTGGCTTCAAGCGCGGATGCGCGGCCTGACGCGTGCGGCGGAGGGCACTTCGAGGGTGCTCCCGAGCTCGCGCGGGGGGCGTGACCGATACCGCGGGTGGGTGCCCGGGGCTGCTCGGTGTGAAGCCTGCGGGAGGGGCGGCGGTGAGGCTGTCAGCTGCAGGAACTGCCGGCAGACAATCCGGGAGTCCAAAATAACCAACGGAGAGGCCGGAAGCGATGCGGAGCCCATATCGGAGGTGCACTCTTTCCACCGGGGTCGACCGCCGAGCTAGCTCGAGGCCGTCAATCGTGTTGCATGTCTACGTTGACGCGTGATATCGATCCCGTGACGGCGTGAGGCGCCTGGAGGCTGGGTGACGGGCGCGACGCTTGAAGCTGCGAACTGAATGGAGAAATTTGGCGATGAGGAAGGTACCCCTTGGAAGTGGCGACCGCCGCTGCGCGTGATGGCGAGCCCGGGGATGCACTCTCCGGCGGGTTTCCGATCCCCGATGCGGACGGCGGCGGTGGAAAAGACGCCTTCGTTTTTCCCAGCGGTGCTTCCCTATCACACCCCCGCGTCCGTGGCGTCACGCCGCGCGCTCGCATCGCGAGACGGGCGTGCCGACTGGGAGGGGCGTTCCTCGGCGGCGACGGTGGGGGGCCCGGAGGCGACGGCGACCGGACATCGCCCCGCTCGACGTCCACCCGCGGTCGCGATGGCGCCGAGAGTGCTACAGCTCACCGCCGCCACCGGCGCGGAGCTCCGACGCATCGACGCGATGTGCGCAGTCTCCGCGGAACGCCTCTCGACGGAGACGCCCGCGATTCGTCGCGCGAGGCTCGCCGACGTCGGCCCGAGCGCGCTCATCCGAGCGGAGGAAACCAGGGCGACGCTCGAGGCGGCGGCGACCCGGCGAGTGCACGACGCGGCGACGAGGATCCAGACCGCGTTCAGGGGCCACAAGACGCGACGATGGTACGGCGAGGAGCGCGCGCGCCGCGAGAGCGCGCGCGTCGTCGAAGCGGAGCTCGCGGCGGCGGCGCGGCTGGCGCCCGAGCTCGCCAAGCTCGCGACGCTCGAGAAGCGCCGACGATGGAAACTGGAGAGGGCGGCGAGGGACGAACGGTTCGATCGGCGCATGGGACCCGGGATGTCCCCGGCGGCGAGGCGCATCGACCGCGCGCGCGTCGCGGAGGCGTTGGCGCACTCGTCGGCGCCGTCGCGATGCGTACTGTGCGAACAAACGGCGCCGCACTCCGCCGCCGAGTGCCGAGCCGACCGCGGCGCCGGTCTTCCCCCCGGGGCGGACGACGTCTTTCGGTCTTTCGCCGCCGCACGTGCCGACGGGGGTGCCGACGGGGGTGCCGAGGGTGCCGAGGGTGCCGACGCTCTCGTTCGCGTCGACGACGCCCCGGGGTACGCGGCGATTGGCGAGATTGTTCGCCGCGCGGGCGCGTGGTCGCTGTGCGACGGCGACGCGTTCGCGCGCGAGGCGGAAAATTTGCGCGCGGAGCGCTCGGGCGACTCGCACCTTCGAAGCCGACCGCCGCCGCTCGAGGCCAAGCTGGCGCTGGCGTTTGGGACCGCCGGCGTGGAGGACGCGTGGACGCACGCGGACGTCGGGCTGGCGGACCCGACGAACGATCGCGACGCGAAGGCCAACGCGACGTCCCTTCGGCTCGAGGCGAAGGGTTTGGATTCGTTTCCGAGGCTCGGCGCCGCGCCTCGCCTGAGGGAGCTCGTCGTCGCCAGGAATGGGCTTAAGACGCTGCCCGAGACGCTCGACGAGTGGACGCCGTCGCTGCGTTTGCTCGACGCGAGGCGCAACAAACTCGAGGGCGCGCTGGCGGAATCGGTGGGGCGGATGCGAATGCTCACGCGGCTGCAGCTCGACTCCAACGACCTATCGTCTCTGCCGGAGGGGCTGGGTAACCTGACGTCGCTCGTGTCTCTGAGCGCGTCTCGCAACGCGCTCGTTCGGCTGCCAGACTCCATAGGCGACTGCAAGTCTCTGCGCCACCTGGATGTGTGCCGGAACAAGCTCATGCGGCTGCCGGAGCATCTCTTTGCCGGGTGCGCCGAGCTTGAGGAGCTGTGGGCGCGGGATAACCAGCTGGTGTTCATGCCCGGACGACCGGGGATTCCGAAGACGATTCGACTGGCGAAGAGGCTTCGCAAGCTCGACGTCGGCGGGAACAGGCTGACGTCCAACTCGTTCCCACCGCTCGACGCGCTCGTCGCGCTGGAGGGGTTGTGGCTGTCCGATAATAACCTCACGCACCTGCCCAAGGGACTCGCGGGCTGCGCCAACCTGCGGGTTCTCAAGGTGGACGGCAACAGGCTCGAGTCGATAGGCTTCGACGAGGACGGAATCCCGGCCATGCGATCGCTCGAGATTCTCAGCGCGAAGGATAACGCGCTGCAACGCGTGGGACGCGCGCTCGGCCGAAGCCCCACGCTGTGTGAGACGCTCAAGGAGTTGGACCTCACCGGTAACAGACTCCCGGGATTTCCCGCTTCAATCGGCCGCCTTCAATCGCTCTTTGCCTTTCGCGTCATGGCCGGGAACTCCGCGCTCAACCCCTATAAACGCCGATTACTCGCCGGACCGAACGGCGCGGGCGAGCACACGATCGGCTCGAACCCCTCGGTCGACTCGAAAGCCTCGGCGAGGGCGGCGAGGGCGCTGGCGAACGCGCTGGATTACCTCGAGAAGGTTGACGACGAGCTGCGCGAGTGCGACGAGTGGACCCCGGGCCTTCGCGACCGCGAGAATGCGGAGCGCTCCAATCGGAAGGGCCGTCTCAGGCGTCGCAGCGTGTGGGGTCTGTGGGAAGGGACAGGCGCGCGGGGTGGGTTCGACGCGCCTTTAGACGGGGGTCCGGGTCTGGGCGGCCTGGGGAAGGAGGGAGAGCACGAGGTGCAGCAGCGAAAGCTCCATCTCGTGATGGCGTTTACCAAAAAGTCGAGGAGGAAGACAGGTGACGAGGACGCAGACGCAGACGCAGACGCAGACGCAGACGCAGACGGGGATGAGGGTCCCGACGACGGCGGCCGTGAGCGGCACGCGAAGAACCAGAAGATCACGCGGCAGATTCGTCGCGGTTCCGAGCTCGACGACGTCATGAAACGCGCCCTACGCCGAGCGCCCGTCCTCGACGTCATGAGCGACGACGACCTCAACCTTCTCGCCAATCGCGGTTTCGCGATGCACCGGTTCGCGCCCGGCGCGCCCGTGACTGCCGCGGGCGACGAGCGCGAGGAGACCCGCGCGATGTACGTCGTCGTCGAGGGGTCCGTGCAGGAGACCCGCGCCTGGAACGACGTCATATCTCAGGCTGTGCCCGAGACCCTCGCGGACCGAGTGGCGAAAGCGGGCCGGACGATCATTTTTGGCGCATCGGCACCCGCCGACTCGGCCGGCGCGCCGCCGCACGTCGTGTGGACGTACAAAACGGGCGACGCCATCGGCGAGATGCAGCTACTCACGGGCGCGCCGCACCCGGCGGCGACCCGCGCGGGACCCCGCGGCGCCACCGTCGTCGAGCTGTCCAAACGCGACACGGAACTCGCCTTTGTTAACGATCCGAGCCTCGAGAGAACCGTGGCTCGATCAGTCGCGGCGCGAGCCATCTGCCACGCGAGCAGGGTGAACCCGGTGGGATGGGCGGGGTGGTCCACGGAGGAGTTCGCGGCGGCCGCGACGCACGTCGCCGTGGACGCGACCGATCCGGAGGGTTTGCTCAGAGCCGCGGTGGCCATCGTGGGCGAGCGGCGCGTTCGGGAAGCCGAGCGTCGGCTGTTCAAATCCGCCGAGAGGCATTTTTACCGCGAAGAGCTGGACGCGTACGCGGCGCAGACGGCGAACGCTCCCGCCAAGACGGTCGCCCCCGCCAAGGAACTCTGGGCGCGGCTGCGAAAGACGTTCTTCGTCGAGCGATGGAGGCGCGCGATTCACGGCTTGGATCTCCTTCGATGCTTCACCGCGGATGAGTTGCGAGTCGCGCTGCGGCATCCTCGCACTCGCGAGCAGACCCTCGACGTCGGCAAGAGCGTGACGATCGAGGGCGAGACGAAAAACCTGCGAATCGTCGTCGTCCTGAGCGGGTCGCTCAAGGTGTACCTGCGGAGTACCCGCGAGTCTTCGAGCACGAGTGGTGGTCGCGTTCGAAGGGTGTCGAATCCGCTCATAGACGCGTCCAGGCTGTCCTACGCGGGAGGGGTCACCGCGGTGGGCTCGCGGTCCGGTAAGCGCCTGGCGATCGCCCCGAAAGAGGCGACGCACGTCCGCGTCGGGTCCGTCCCGGAGCGCGGCACGTTCGGGTCCATGCAGGCCCTGACGGGTAAACGATGGGATAAGACGGCGGTGTGCGCGGAACGGGATACCCGCGTGCTGTCCATCCCCGCCGAGGCGCTCGCGAAGGTGATTGAGGGGCGGCCCGCGGCGGTGGACGAGCTCGCCAAGGTGATCGCGTGGAGGAGGAAGGTGGAGGCGGCGACGGCGGACGCGTCGGCGGCGGCGATGGAGGCGGCGGCGAGGGGCGCGGTGAGGGACGAGGTGCTGGCGGCGGCGAGGGCTGTCGTGCCGAAGCCGCCGTCGCAGGCGGAGATCGCCGAGCTCGCCGAGGAAATCGCGAAGTTCGTCGGGTGCTGACGATTCGGTCATGCATGATGTGATCATGGAGTACTCTGTAAGCCACTCTCGTATCAGCGCACTAACTAACTCTTAAAGCAAAGCAAAATCCGCGCGAAACAACAGCCGAGGGCGGTGAGATCGTCATCGGCCGAGGGTCCCGCCGACGGCGCCGAGGCCCGCGCCCAGATTCTCCAAACCCGACGCTCTCCCCTCTGTCCCCGCGGCGCCAAAGCCCGCGCCGGCTTCACCGAACCTCGCGTCATCCGCGCCCGGCGTCTCCTCCGCCACCTTCACCTCCTCATCCTCATCCTCCGCGGGAACCCACTCGCCGGTCTCGTCGTCGTAGTACTCGTACGCGTACTCGTGCCCGCCCTCGTTCGGGAAGCGTTCGTCGCGTATTTTATCCGCGACGTTCAAGGAGGCGGCCGCGGTGAGCGCCAGGCCGGTGTATCCCGATCGTCGCGCGGTCAACTCGCCGACGACGTCGCCGCCGTTGACGTCGAACTCGAGCACGCGGGGTTGCCACGACCGCCACGACTCGTGGTCGTATGGGCGCCACGGGAGGAAGAAGGGCGAGACGGGGTAGACGGGAGAGAAGAGGAGCTTGCGGTGCCGGTGTCGTCTTCCGAGGTCGCCCCGCGCCTCGGCGTCGTTGACGCGCGACGCGAGGATGTACGCGGCGATGAGCGCGACGAGGAGGGTGACGGAGAGGACCGCGCAGCGGTAGCCCCAGAGGGGCGATCGTCCGTCGTGCGACATGCGGTCCCGGAGCGCGGCGGTGTGGCGCGGACCGAGAGTCGGCGAGACCCGACCCCGCCTCGTTCTTTTGATGCTTGGGAGTCTCACACCCCGGGGAAAACCAGCCTCGTAAAACGGCCGCCGAGGGCCGTTTCTTCATCGAGAGTTCGATCAGCCGAGGACGAAGAGGGGCCGACAAAGGCTCGACCCGGACTTCGCCAGCCAGTTTCACAAGCGCGAACCGATGGAGGCGCCACCGAACGCGGCGTGGGGTGGGTTCGTATCGACCGCGCGCGGGAGTGAGAACGATGCACCGGGCCCGTCGGGTTCGTCCGCCGCGAACCCGTGGATCGCGAATCAGTGCGCGCACTGCCTCAAGCGTTGCAAGGATGCCGACGCCCTGCGCAAGCATCGGGAGCAGGCGAGGCACTCGCCGTGCGACCCGCTGTGCGGCGCGTGCGGCAAGCACTTCGCCAACCTGGACACCCTGAGGCAGCACCTGGCCGGTCAGCTGCCTAGCGCGCGATGCAAAGCCGCGTACGAGGCGAGGGGATGCGCCAGGTGCCTGACGATTGAGCCCGAGGGGCGCGCGCACCGCTGCCCGTTTGAATGGACATCGGGATTTCAAAATGACCCGAGGCGGGGGAACCCCGGGCGACGCGCGGTGGCGCTCGACTGCGAGATGGTGGGCACGGAGGAGGACGGGAGCGGCGCCATGTGCGCGCGCGTCTGCATCGTGGACGCGCACGGATCCGTGCTGCTCTCCACGTTCGTCTCACCCGACCGACCAATCACCGATCACAGAACCGAACTCACCGGCGTCGACCCGGCCTCCCTCGACGGAGCGCCGAGCCTGCGCGAGGTCAGGGCGGCCGTGCTCGCCGTGCTCAACGGATCCAAGCGCACCGCCGACGACGACGACGACAAAGCTCTCCTCGTGGGCCACGACCTGCAACACGACCTCGAATGCCTGGGCATCAAGTGGCCCGGGAGGCTGTGCAGGGACACCGCGAGGCATCCGCCGCTGCAGAGGCACACGCACGCGCCGTTTAAACTCCGGACCCTCGCCGCCGACCACCTCGGCGAATCGATCCAGTGCGAGGGGGTGGCGCACGACCCGCGGGAGGATGCGTGGGCGGCGATGCGGGTGTACCTCGGGGCATCGGCGCTCTGTCGCGCGCATCGCGGAGGGGGCCGGGGGGAGTCGGCGGCGTTTGAGGTCGGGGCGGGCGGAGGATCGGGCGGGAAGGGCTCGGGCGACGGCGCGGGGCTTCGCGCCGACGGCGGGGCGACGCGGGCGGTCGCGACGGTCCCGGCGCCGAGGTTTAGATGCTGGTGCGGGGATTTCATCGCGGGTGCGGGGATTTCGAGCGCCGGACGCGAGGGGGGGACGCGGGTCGACGCGGTTGCAAAGTCGGCTTCGCCCATCCCGCCGAAGTCGCCGCTGAGGGATTCCACCAACGCGTACGCGTCTCCGCAGCGATGACGACGACGATCGCGGGGAAGGTATCGTGGACGCGCGCGGCGAACGATCTAGACGCGATGATTCAATACTCTCATTACCCGTGTTGATCGCATCACGTTCTCGCCGCTCAGTCGGTCGGCGAGCGTCTAGAGCTGGCCGCAGCCGACGATTGTGACCTGCGCCTTGGGGTACCCCTCCGGGGACCCCTTCTCCTCCATCGCCAGAACCACGTCGGAGCCCTCGAGCACCTCCCCGAACACTACGTGTTTTCCGTCGAGGTGCGGCGTCGCCTTCGTCGTGATGAAGAACTGCGACCCGTTGGTGTTCGGCCCGGAGTTGGCCATGGAGAGCAGAAACGGCTTGTCGTGGTCGATGCCAAACGCCTCGTCCTCGAACTTCTCCCCGTAGATGCTCTCCCCGCCCGTGCCGTTCGCCGCGGTGAAGTCCCCGCCCTGGCACATGAAGCCGGGTATGATCCTGTGGAAGCAGCTGTCCTTGAAGTGCAGCGGCTTCCCCGACTCTCCCTCGCCCTTCTCCCCCGTGCACAGCGCCCTGAAGTTCTCCACGGTTCTCGGGACGTGATTCCCGTAGAGCCCCATCACGACGCGGCCGGCCTCCTTGCCGTTGATCTCCATGTCGAAGTACACCTTGTCCGTGACGGTAGTGTCCCCGGGCTCCGGAAGGTCCGACTCGAACACGAACTCCCACGGGTCGTACGCCTCCTCCTTCTCGAGGTACACGAGCAGGACGTCGTCCTCCTTCTCCCAGTAGGATCCGTCGAGGTCGACGTTCCACGGCAGGGTGCCGCCGATCGCGGGTGCCGAGACGCCCGCGACGTTGACGGTGATGTGATCCTTGAACATCTTGACGTCGATGTCCCTCCGCGTGGTGTCCTGAGGTAAAGGGACGGTGATCACGATGTCCTTGGTCATCTCCGGGGCTTCCCACGTCGGCTTGCCGGGGAGATCGGGCGATGAGGTGAGAAGCGCGCGCGTCGGGGCGACCGCGCGAGGCCGACGCGGCGGCGCGGCGCGGCGCGCGCGAAGATTAATCGGCGCGTAACTCGCCTGGCGGCGGACGAGCGCGGAATTGGCGGTGACGATCGCGATGGGCATGGTAGCCGACGACGGTTCGGGGCGCGATGAATTCTGAGTCCGCAGCCTTCGATCGCAGCGATCGGCTGCTCGACACGTGCGGTCTGACGTGTCAAAGAGGAGATGTTCACCGGCGCGTCACTCTGTTCCGCGGCGCTAAAGATGTCGAGGCCGGAGGCCGAGGAGTGTCTGCTGGAAGATGCCGCGCCCTCGACAGCGGGCGATGACGATCGCTCGCACGATTTCCGGTACATTCGTCGGATGGCGCGCGAAGAGGCGCGTCAGGTCCGAAGACGCGTAAAGCGCGTCCTGTTGTTCGAGCAGCTCAACAACTTCGTGCTCTCTTCCCAAGCGGTTCCCGTGGCTGTCGGCTTTGTGTTCGGCGCTTGCCTCAAGAACAACGTGGACGCCTTCGTGTCGTCTTTCGTCGCTCCCAGCATAGCCGCTATCGGGTCTCTGCAGCACCTCCGCGACCTGCACTTCACCGTCAACAACTCCGTCTTCCCAGTCGGCGTCTTCGTCGAGTCCATGTTTGAGACGGCAATCACCATCCTCGCCCTGTTCTACCTCATCGTCGTGCCCATGAGCATGTTCACGTCGCTGAAGTACGTTCCTCTTCGGACCTGCGAAGAGTGCGCGAGCTGGGTGAAGGAGACCGCCAAGCGGTGCCCGAGCTGTGGGCAGCCGACCAACTTCCGACCCGCGACGGCGGCGTTGAGAACATAGTCACAGTTGCAGTTGGTCCATCGTGTGGACTGAGAGAACACTCGAACAATAGGACAACAAGGACGCGACGCGCGCTCGCGACGATAGCTCTTAGCCGATGAACACGCACAATATATATATACGACGATGATACGCTCGAGGTCGTGTCACGGGCTCGGCGCCACCTTGCTCGCGCTCGAAGCCTTCTTCGGCGCCGCCGTCGCGCCCCCCTCGGGCTGAACCTTGGCACCCCCGAACTTCCCGAGCATCCCAAACTTCCCGAGCGCGACAACCGTCGCGGCGGTGAGCGCGACCGCGGCGACGCCGATTCCCACGTACACGAGGATCGTCGCGTCGTCGTCATCCGACGACGCCGCCGGCGGGCTCGCGCCCGTCGAACTCACGCTCTCCACCTCCGCCCCGACGCCCTTACCCGTCAACTCCTTCCCGAGCGAATCCTTAAAGCCCGGGTCGGAGAGCGCCGCGTCCATCGCCGCCACGGCCCCAGCGTCAGCCCCGGTCGCCTGCATCTCCAGCCTCACGCCGTACTTTGGCGCATCCGTGGCGACCGTCGGCGCGACGCCCATCGCCGCGGCGAGCGCCGTGAACGATCCGGCGGACGTGGTACGCCCGCCGACGACGGACGCAGCGGAAAACGACGCACCCGCGTCGGCCACGTCGTAATCCGCCTTGACGCCGGCGGCGAGCATGCTCCTTCGCGTGTGCCTTCGCCGGGCGCCGCTCGTCGCCGTCTTCGCCGTGATCGTCACGGACCCGTCCGCGACGCCCAGGTCTGCGGCGCACTTGGACTTGAACTTGGCGTCGGGGAAGGTATCGACGGTGAATCCGGCGAAGGTCATGTGGGACTTGAGGGAGAAGGACCTGTAGCGGACGACCACGGTGGCGCCCGACGCCGCCGCGGGTAGGGCGGCGACGAACGCGCTCACGATCTTTTCCTCGATGTTGGCGTCGTACGTGGTCATGCCGCCGAGCTTGATGTTCACCGCCGTCGACAGAGGAGGGGCGGGGGGCGGCGACGGGGGCGGCGACGGCGGCGGCGGGGGCGGCGACGGCGACGACGACGCGGACGCCGGCGGCGGCGGCGACGGGGGCGACGGGGGCGGAAATGGAGGAGGCGGCGGGGTCATCGACGTCACGGTGACGCACGAGCCGCCGCCACCGTTCGTGCCCGGCTTGGTTCCCCCGTCGCAAACCTTCGAGTACACGCCGTCCACCGGGTCACCGCACGGAAACCCCGGCATCATCCGAAAGTTGGTGTGGGTGTAGTAACTGCCCGCACAAGTCGCCTCGCTGCCGCCGGGGAAGCACAAGACGTCCATCGTGCAGTAATCCGCGGTGAACGGACCCGCGTACGCCTTACCGTCCGGTCTCGAGTAGCCGCACGACGACGACGCCGATTTTCCCCCCGCCAAGTTTGTATTGCTGTACGCCGTCTCGATCGTGTCGCACGTGTGCTGAAGGTTGGAACACTTCGTTCCCCAGCACGCGCCCTTATCGCCGTTGGCGTCCTCGCACGCGGTTCCCAGGGGCTTCCCGACGTCGGCGGGGCACTTGGAGCCGCTTCCGTCGCAGGTTTCCGCCACGTCGCAGTAGGAGTTCGCGGCGGCTCTGCACACGACGCCGGCGGCGGCCACCTTGCAGCTCGAGCAGCAGCCGTCCGTCGCGGAGCACTCGGACCCGGCGGTGAACTGGCACGTCGCGCCGTCGCAGCAGGCGTCCTTCCCGGTGCAATCCGACGCGCCGCAGTCGCACTGCTCGCCGGCTTCGAGGATCCCGTTGCCGCACTTTGTCGTCACGCCCGCGTTGAGACACGCGTGGTTGTCGTCGAAGATGACGTTCTTGAACTTGGTCTTGGTGCAATCGGACCAGTCGCTCTCGCCGCCCGCGCTCACCGCGCCCATGATGTAGCCGCTCTCCGCGCAGGAAGCCGCGACGGAATCGGACGACGAGCCGTCGTGGTTGAAGTCCATCTGGTGGCCAATCTCGTGCGCGACGACCACGGCGGAAGCCGCCGTGCCCCTGACCGTGTTCACCTCCGATATGGAGCCCTGCGAGTAGGGGTAGCAGCACTGCTGGACGCCGCTGATCGTGAGGCAATAACCATCGCCGAGCTCGTCGCACGTGCCGGCGGCGTCGCAGTTGTACTTGTAGCCGCAGTACTCCCGCTTGCTGCAGATGGTGCCCATGCCGGCCAAACCAATCGTGTTTCCCTTGAAGTCGTAGCCGCTGAAGAGGTGCGCGTCGTCGTTGCTGGGCAGCGACGCGAGGTTGGCACCGTGCCAAGCTTGGAACTTGCCGAGCAGTGTATCCGCGTCGCGTTCGCCGTTGGATTCCGCGGTGATCGAGTACGGATCGCCGGTGCACCAGTCCACCTGCGCGACGAGGACGATCTCCATGTTCACGGTGCCGATCGTGTCGTAGTATCCGGCGACTTGGTTCACGACGGCGACGCTGTCCGCGTGCATGGCGTCCAGCTCCGCGGAGGTGATCGAGCCGTCGATCGCGGCGAACGCGTCGCATCGGGTCTTATCGTTGACGACGATCAGCTCGAGGTATCGATTCGGGAGCGACGACGCGAGCGCGCGCCGCCTCGAACCCCGACCGCCGCCGCCGCCGCCGCCGTCGACGTCGACGTCGACGAAGGTCATCCCGCCGCCGATCCCGCCGTCGTCGAAGGTCATCCCGTCGTCTATTCCGGTTCCCGGTCGTCTCCCCGGCTTGTCGCCGTCGCCCGGCGTTTTCGTCGCCCCGTCAACCTTTGAAGAATCAACCCCGTCGACCCCGTCGACGTTCAACTCCCCATCGACGTCCAACTCCACCGTGGTCATCCGCGGTCGCGGCGCGTAACGCGTCATCCCGCGGGGCGCGTCCTCCCGAACGTCCTCGTCCCGGTACGCCACCACCGGCGAGGTCTTCGGGTCGTCCGATCGCATCGGGTACCCGGCGACGTGCCTGTGCGCGGGTTCGAGGTGGATCACGACGTCGTCGGCGACGATCCGCGCGGTGATGCCGTCGCAGAGGGACGCGCGGACTCGCGTGTGCGTCGGGGTGAACGCCTCGTGGAAGGAGCGGCGGTCCAGCGAGGCGTCTCCGACGTCCGCGCCGACGGGCACGGCGGAACGCACGACGCCGCGGTAGTGGCAGTGATCGCGACGGATCGATCGGCCGTCGTCGTCGTCGTCGTCGTCGTGGTTCGCGGGGGGAATCACGCGCGCGGCGTCGACGTCCCAGGAGTAGTGCCCGTATTCCGCGCCGAACAGGCCGTCCACTCGCTCCAGCTGGATTTCGTACTTGACCCCGAAGGCTTGGAGCGCGACGGTCATCTCCCTGGGATGCACCCGGGTCGAATCGGGGCCGTCGAAGACCAGTCCGCGGATCTCCGACGGCTCGATGACCTCGTACGTCCTCAGGGAGGGGATGAGATCCATCACGGGGATCATCGCGGACGATTGGACGATGCACGAGGCTGAGAGGGTGGGTGCGGAAGCGGAGATCAGCTCGGGTCCGATCGACATCTCGCGGCGTGGGTTTCCCGGGGTTCGGGTCCGAGTTCGACACGTGATTCTTCTGTTCGACGGTGGCGCGGAGGGGTTAGGGGGACGCACCCGCGAGTACGAACGCCGCGAGCGCGCGAGAAACCTTCATGGCGACCGAGCACGGATCCGAACGGCTCGTATCGGATCGGATGTCTTCCCACGGCGCCGAGGTCTGAGGGCCAGCCTCTGACCGACCCCACACAAACTTGAGGCCCCTTCTCGCCTGTGATTCCGTTTTCAGACGACACGTGACGAGCTTTCAACACGTGCGCGCGACGCGGCGAGCGCGGGAGCGGACCGAGAGTGCTGACTCACAGCTCTGACTCACCCTCGCCGCGATATTTTCCCAGTTGTTACGGGATCGCATTCCGTGCCCGGAACGGTTCGACGCGTCGAGCGCACTTCGCGTCGCACGGCTTCGCATCCCGGACATGACCCGCGGCATCCCGTGCCTGAACCCTCGGTGCATCCCCCACGGAACCAACCTCGGTTCCACCCGACGACACGCCCGGGGCGTTCGCACGTCCGGCGCCCCGAAACGCGAATCCCCTCCCCCACCCTCCTCCATGGGCAACTCGCCGTCCCGTCCCGGGTCTCCGTCCCTCGCGGGTCCCCGGGCGGTCACGCCCACGCGCCTTCGGTACGATGTCTCCACCGGCGTGTCCACCGACGACGCCCCCGCGCTCGCCCCGGACCAAACCCCCGCCGCGTCCGCCGATCCGTTCAGCGCAAACTACGCGTCGGTGATGCTGCAGGGCTTCCACTGGCGCAGCTGCAACGCCAGGGAACTGGGCCTGACCGCGGACCGCAGCTGGTACGGGGAGGTGCTCGCGAACATTCCCGCGCTGGTGCAGACCGGCGTCGACGCCGTCTGGCTTCCGCCGCCGTCGCACTCCGTCTCTCCGGAGGGATACCTGCCCCAGAGGCTCTACGACCTCGACAGCCGGTACGGCACCAAAGAGGAACTCAAGGCGCTGTGCCGCGAGCTCAAAGCCGCGGGGATCAAGCCGATGGCGGACATCGTCATCAACCACAGGTGTGCGGACACCCAGGACGAGAACGGCTTCTGGAGGATCTTCAGCAACGTGTCGTTCCCGCCAACCGACGACGTGGAGCCCGGGAAGAGCTTCGACAGGACGTGGGGACCGTGGGCCATCGTCCGCGACGATCCCGTGTTTCACGGCGAGGGTAACAGCGACACGGGCGAGTCGTTCCCGCCCGCGCCGGACCTGGACCACGCCAACGAGCGCGTGCGTCGCGAGCTCACCGCGTGGCTCAACTGGCTCAAAAACTCCGTCGGTTTCGTCGGGTGGAGGTTCGATTACGCCAAAGGGTACGGCGCCGCGTTTGTGAAGGAGTACGTGGACAACACGGTGGGGACGGGCGCGATGAACGTCGCCGAGTTTTGGCCCGAGGCGAGCTGGGAGCCCGACGGAGCGCTCGCGTTGGACCAGAACCCGATGCGGCAGAGCATGTGCGACTGGCTGGACCGCGCGAAAGGGTCCACGGCGGCGTTTGACTTTGCCACCAAGGCGGTGCTGCAGGAGGCGGTTGCCAAAAACGAGCTCTGGCGCCTGAGGGACGCAGACGGGAAGCCGCCGGGGCTGATCGGCTGGTGGCCCCAGCGCGCGGTCACCTTCGTGGACAACCACGACACCGGCGGGACCGGTCAGGCGGCGGGTTCCGACTCGGGCAGGATGAAGGACGGCAGCGATTTCATCGGCGGCGGTTCCTACGGGCAAGGGCACTGGCGATTCCCCCCCGAGCACAGGATGCTCGGCTACGCGTACATACTGACGCACCCCGGGATACCGTGCCTGTTTTGGCCGCACGCGGTGCGCATGCCGGACGGCAGGCACGGGGACATGGCGGCGGAGGTGGCCGTCATGGTCCGCATGCGAAAGGACGCGGGCATCACCGCCGACTCGAGGGTCGACATCCTCGTCGCCGAGTCGGACGTGTACGTGGCGAGGGTGAGGGGCCGCCGAGCCGACGTGACGGTGAAGCTCGGCCCGAGGTACGACTTTCCGGCGGAGATCTTGCCGGCGGAGGGGGGACGGGAGTGGAAGATGTGCGCGAGCGGTAAGGACTACGCGATTTGGTCGCGGCCGCACGCGACGCGGGCGTGACGCGACCTTTGGAACGGCGTCGAAGTGGACTACGGTGCGTTTTGTAAAAAATCACTTCGGTTCAGTCTCGACGTCACGGTGAAATTTTCACAGCGAGATGTCCTGGTACCTCGCCCCGATCTCCCCACCCTTAAGCTTCTGGTGCTTGATGTGCCTCACCGTCGCGCCGTAGTACGCCTGGATGTCCGGCGCCACCCCGTGCTCCTCCCCCGCGAGCTCGCCGTTGATAATCTCCAGCAGTCCCTGCAAGATCGACGCGTCCACCCCGGGGCAGCCGCGCTCGAAAAAGTAGAGGTACTTGTTCAGCACCTCGATGAACAGCCGAAGGGCGTCCCCGCCGCCGCCTCCGACGCCGCCCAGCGACGCCTGCTGCACGCCGCCCGCGATCTTCAGCGCCTTCTTGAGGCACGTCACCGTCGAGGTCGCGTCTCGCGCGGCGCCGTCGACACCATCCGGGCCCCAAAACAGGTGCGCGCAATCCGCAACCGCCCTCACCTGATCGGGCTTCTTGAGCAACCTCGCGCTGTAAGCGGTGGTCTTGTGCACGAGGGACTCGCGCGACTCGGCGGTGAACCCGACGCACGAGTGCAGGGCCCCGACGACGCAGGACAGCGCGCTCCTCTGCGCCGCCGAGTCCGAGATTTCATCCTCGTAAATCGTCATCGCGCGCTCAAAAAATTCATACGCGACGGGCTCCATCCCGGAGGCGTCCGCCAGCTGTGCCGCCTCGAGGAACAATCGCATGGCCTGCTCGTGCCTCGACACCGGCGCCGCCGCCAGCGCGGAGATGGTCTGGTGGAGAAACTGGAGGATCTTCTTCAGCGCCGGGCCCATCGGGCCGGTCGCAACCGCCGCCGCTAAAACCGCTCCCGAATCGCCAGCTTCCGAATCGGCTCTCGCCCTCGCGAGCAGCGACCGTCCGAGGCGCATGGCCTCGTGCGCGAGCGGCGGGAGCGTGTGCTTCAGCCGCCTGGGCCCGCCCTGTCCGAAATGCTTCCTCGACGCCACCAGCAGTCGGTACTGGGTGTCGCTGTCCCCCGATTGCAGCGCGTGCACAAGCCGAGCCACCGCGTTTTGCTCCTCCTCGAAATCCTCCTCGTCAACCTCCTCCGCGACGCCCTCTCGGTCCTTGATCAGGATCGAGATGAACCTGAACAGAGTCTCCGCCTGCGTCGCGTCGGATACCGCGCCCTCCGGCTCGCGGATCACCGACTTGACGATGGTCATCGCCATCTGCCGCAGGTTCGCCGGCTGCAGCAGCGACATCACCCGGGGGTAGTTGGAAAGGCCGAGCACGGACACGACGTCGTAGGTGTCGAGTGGCACGGCGAGCAGCGCGTGAAGCTGACGCGCGCCCTTCTGGTCCGAGACGATCATCGGCGGGCCGGCGTCCTCGGCGCCGCCCTCGATCCCGCCCCGGTCGACGCGCTCATCCGATGAATTTTCCTTTGAATCCTTCTCGTCGCCGCCGCCTGGCGCGTTGAGAGCATCCGCGCAAGCGCCCAGCACGTCGTCCACGTAGTCCAACCGGTCCCTGTGTACGGCCGTCACGAACCCCATGAGCGCCGCGTGCATCTGCAGCCTGTCGTGCGCGTCCATCGACGGCTGCGAGGCGACGATGCTCTTGCACCCCGCGCTCAGTTTCCCAAACGCGTCCACCGCCACAAACTGCGCCACAATCTCCGGGTTATCCTGCGCGGAGGACGCGAGCCTCTCCATCAGCGACGCGAGGACGTTGCCGATCTTCACCGTGGGCTTGAGCAAGGGGCACGCCTCTAGGAACGCATCCAGTGTTTGGACGTGAAACTCGTCGGGGAAAACCTGGATGAGCGCGTCCAGCAGGTACGGCTGCGCGATGTCATCCTTGCAGTTGATGACCTGCTCGAGGACCTTTGGCAGGACGGTCCCTTTGTACAGCTCGAGCGTCATGCCCTCCAGCTGCGTCAGCACCAGCAGGTTCTTACCCACCAAGTCTCGCAGCTCGCGTCGCTCCTTCTCTCTTCTCTCTCTGTGCAAATTATTTCCGCCTCCGTGCTGCATCCGCACCCACAGCTTGTTCATCTCCGTGAAGTTCTGGAGGACAAACTCGACCGCGTCGTTGACGTTGCCGCCGTTGCCCTCGTACTCGCTGCCGGTGTCCGGCAGCAGCGTCTTGCTCGCCTGGCTGAGGTACGTCCTGAGGAACAGCCCGTGGATGGGTTGCTGCACCCCCTTGGCCATCTCCACGAGATCTTTGAGCACGTCCTTCGCGGCCCCGTCCTTGCTCTTGATGTACACGACGCCGACGGTGATGAGGAGGTACAGGCGCGGTAGGATGTTCCCCGCGTGCTGCACGAGCTCGTAGAGTTCCAGGTTGGATTTGCCGTGCCTGGCCTCCTCTCCGAAGAACGCCTCGAGATGCCTCAGCTCATTCCACACCTGCATGTACAGCTCATAGTACTTCTGCGGGCTCAGCGCGATCGTGCGCAGCTCGCCGAGCATGAGCGAGCCTTGCTTGAGCGCCTCGCGCAGGTTGTTGTCGTCCTGGAGTCGGAGGCGAGGATTGGGACGGGGTCGGGTCAGCGGTCCGGGTTCGGATCTGACATTTTTGCGGGCGGGGCGGGAGAGGCTGGATCGGGTCGCTCACCAGCGCGCGCTTCATGTAGAAAGCGTACTGTTTCACCAGGCTCGACGCATCTGGTAGATGTGAGGGGGAGATATCGGTCGGTTTGGTCAGATCGTCGTGACGACGGCGTCGGGGCGAGTAAGTCGGCGAGGCCGCGGCACCCGCGGAAGGGCACTGAAAATGGGGGAGCCAACAACACCCGTGGGTCGGATCCCGCGGGGGGCGCTCTCGGCACGGGTTGCGGGACGCGACGGGGCCGCTCGCGCACCTGCGAGCCACTTATCCTGCTCATCCTGAGCGGACATGTTGATCGTGGCCATCCTCGCGGTGACGCGTCCGGCCGCTACGCCCCACCGCGGTCCGCGACTCTTTGTGCCGCGGGCTCCTGTGAACCGCTGCAGTGCGATGCACACTGCATGACGGCAGACTTTTGAGGGGTGTTTTTCTTGTGCGACGCAGCGCTCCACAGGGCAGCGCGTGAGTAGAGTACAGGGCGAATCGATATTAAACGTTCGACAGAGGCGCCTACGAGTACTGCACCAGGGTCTCCTTGATGGTGTTGAAGCTCTTCTCGCACAGCTCGTCGGCATTCGTGCTCCTAATCGGCGGGTGCACCACAACCTTGATGCCGCCCGGCACCGACCGCATCGCCCACTCCCGTCCGTTCTTCATCACCTTCGAGCAGTTGACCAAGGTTACTGGCACCACCAGAGCGTTCTCCTTCGCCGCCACGCTGAACGCGCCCTTCTTGAAGTCCGCCATCGTTCCGTCCGCGGACCTGGTGCCCTCCGGGAAGAACAGCACGGAGCAGTCGTTCTGCAGCAGCTCCCTGCAGTCCTTCAGCGTCTTCATCTGGCTCTTGCGGTCGGTGCGCTTCAACGCGATGTGGCCCGTCATGTACATCGACCACCCGATGATCGGGATGATAAAGTTGGAAACCTTGCTGATGAACTTGAACGGCCTTCGCAGGTGGAACAGCGAGTAGATGTCCAGGTAGGACGCGTGGTTGGCGACGTACACGGCTGGCGTCTCCACGCTCGGCAGGTGTTCGCGCCCCACGACCTCGATGGGGCAGAAGAGCGACGTGGAGACGGTGGCCCACACGTCGTTCACGAAGCTCAGCGCGTTGCGCCTGTACTTATCGGTGAGGTAGACGAAGGGGAACATGACGACCATGGACGCGAAGAGGGGCAGCGCGAGCGTGAACGTGAAGAGGTAGAAGAGCTGCGCGCGGAGGATGGCGAAGATGCCGACCTTGTCGTCGGCGGGTTTAGACGCGTCGGGGTTGGGCGCCGCGGCGGTCGAGGACGCGCGGGTCTCGACGCATCGAGCGCGCGAACCCACCGCGCTGTTGCCCGGGGCGCTGACGAGACGGAGCCCCGCGGCGGGCCTCGCCCGCGGCGCGAACGGGGGCGATCCCATCGGCCGAGCCCCGGCCGTCGCGGCGGGACCCGTCGCCGCCGAGGACCGGGTGGCGGTGTTGGCGCGCGCGCGGATCCCCGCGGGCACGCGCGCGGAGACCGACGCCGTCATGGTGGCGTTCATCGTCGACGTGCAATCGGACGGCACTGGCCCTGCTGTTGTGCGGGCGTCGAGGATGGGGAGTCAGCGGATAACGATCCAGCCAATGAGAGCGCGCCCACCTGGAAACTCAGATCCTAATAATTGCCGTTAGCACGGCTATTTCCTATTTAATGACGACTCTCAACTGGTAATTCAGTCTAGCTTTTAACCGAGCACGAGTATTTCCCGACGAAGGCGGCGGCGACGAACGTCGCCTGCACAGCAGGGGAGCGCCTCGGCGCCGGCGCGCGCGCGAGAGCCGACGACGACACCGGAGCCGGACCCCGGAATCGGATTTCGCGATCGCGATGCTGGCGGGCGCGCCGGGCACCGCGGCGGCGGCCGCCGCGGCGTCCGTTCTCGCGCTCGAGGGAGGCGAGCATGCGCTGGCGTGGGGCGTCGCGTTGTACGTAATCTGCGCCGCGACGTGGACGCTCGCGGACGCGGTCGGGGCGAGGCTGGTGTTCCGAGGGAAGCTCCCGAGCGTGCCGTGGCGACCTAACCTCATGTTCAACGTTTACGCCACGCCGAGGCGCAACCTCCTGGACAGGGTCTCGCGCAGGATGGCCGCCGCGAACGATGGGAACGACGCGACGACGAAGCATCGCCGTCGAGCGTTCGCGACGGTGGTGGGCAACTGCCCGTTCGCGCACCTCGGCGGCGCCGCGCTCGCGCGAGCCGCGCTCGACCGGCAGCCCGTCAAGTCACCCCTCTACCGTGCGTTCGAGGCGTTCGCGGGCGTCGGCATATTCACCGCGGAGGGCGACGACTGGGCGGCGAAGCGATCGGAGGTGCTCGGCGCGTTCGCATCCGCGGGTCTCGAGCCCCTCGCCGCCGCGTCCACGCGCGCAGCCGCCGGGCTCACCGCCGAGATCGACGCACAGCTGGCCGCGGCGGCGGGCGAAAAGGAAACGCGACGACGATCGACCGTCGACGACGCGGAGAAGGGAGAGGGAGGGGGAGGGAAAGGGCGAGCGGCGGGACGCGGGCTCGAGGTGGACATGCTCCCCCGGCTGCAGCGCGCCACGCTGCGCGCCACCTTCGAGTACCTCGCCGGCGTCGACCTACCCACCGCCGCCGCGGCGGACGGCGACGGGGAGCTCGGCGACGGGGTGGACGCGGCGGTGGTGGGGGACGCGCGCCCGCGGCGACGGCGCCCCGCGGGGGTTTGGGAGGACGAGTACCTCGCCGCGGCGACGGATCTGCGCCGTCTCATCCCCGCCCGCGCGAGGAGCGTGTGGATGCTCTCCGACTGGGCGTACGCGCTCTCGCCCGTGGGTCGTCTCGAGCGGGCGCGGATCCGCGAGGCGCGGCGGCTTCCGGAGCTCGCGCTTCGAGCCGCGGTGCCCGGCTCGCCCCTCGACCACCTGCGCCGCGGCCCCGCGCACGGTGGAGCTCATCGGCGGGGACGGGGCGGGAGTGGGATTTTTGGCCGGTTTTGGCGAGCGGCGATCGATCGATGGGCGGGGCTCGGGTCGCGGGACGCGTTGCTGGACGAGGCGACGACTCTCCTCTTCGCGGGCCACGACACGCAGTCGGCGACGCTGTCGTGGGCGCTGCTTCGGCTCGCGGGCGATCCCGTCGCGCAGCGGGAGCTTCGCGCGAGTCTCGCGGCGGACCCGGAGGATTCGTTTGAAAGTCGACCCGGCCCCGCGTGGTGGCGGACGAGCGCGGGCGCGCCGGTTCTCGAGGCGTGCCTCCGCGAGACCCTCCGGCTCCACCCCGTGGCGCCGTTCGTGGCGAGGAAGCTGACGAGTGGCGTCCTCGCGTCCGAGGGCGGCGAATCCGGCGGGGGCGCGCTGACGCTGCCGGCGGGGTGCGCGGCGGGGGTTTGGCTGCACGCGGTGCATCGCGATCCGGCCGTCTGGGTCGACCCGGACTCGTTCGACCCGTCTCGGTGGCTCGTTCGTTCGGACTCGATTGATTCTTCGAAGAAGGGTTCGAACGTTCGAGGGTCAGACGTTGTTCGCGTTCGGTTCAAGGGGGCTGGGTTCATGCCATTCGCGACGGGCCCGAGGTCGTGCGTCGGTCAGCACCTGGCGTGGGTGTACATGCGCGTGGTGCTCGCCGGGTTGGTGCGCGCGTACGAGGTGCGACTGGCGGAGGGTGAGGGTGAGGGCGATGCCCTGACGCCGTCCGTGGGGTTCACGGTGACCCCGGCGAACGCGGCGAGGGTGCGGCTCGTGCCAACCGGCGGCGAGTTGGACGAGTGACATTTTTTATTGTTCACTTTTGCTGCGTTCGCACCAGACTTCGAAATCCGTTCCGTGTTCATCAGTCATTCCCCGTCGCGCGCAACCGGGACCCGGCCGGACTGGACCGCGGCCATGGTGCTGTTCTTCACTCCCCGGGGAAACGATGAGACGAAACACTACATCTACATGGGACGTGACAAGGTCGAGAACGAGGACCTGAGTGAGTGCCCCGCGCCGCCGTCCCCTCCCGCCGCCGCGGCTCTCGTCGGCGGATCCGAGACGCTGACCGCCCGATCCCCCCCCCTCCGATCCGCCTCCCCCCTCGCAGTCAAGTGGGGGCTCCCCGAGGATGTGTGGTTCCACGTCGACAAGATGTCCTCCGCTCACGTCTACATGCGCGTCAAGAAGGGCCAGACGTGGGACGACCTCACCGAGGAGGAGCTCGAGGATTGCGCGCAGCTCGTCAAGGCGAACAGCATCCAGGGCAACAAGGAGAACAACGTCTGGATCGTGTACACGCCGTGGGCCAACCTGAAGAAACTTCCCCGGATGGAGGTGGGTCAGGTCGGGTACCACGACCTGAAGCTGGTGCGCAGGATCAAGGTGGAGAAGCGCCAGAACGAGATCGTCAACAGGCTCAACAAGACCAAGCGCGAGGAGTACCCGGACCTGGCGGCGGAGCGAGAGGCGTACGACTCGGAGGTTCGGGAGGAGAAGAAGCGGGCGTTTCGGGAGGCGGAGAACGCGCGGCTCGAGGAGGAGAGGGCGAGGGAGGCGGACAGGGAGGCGCGGGACTACAAGCACATAATGGACGGGGACAAGATGGTGACCAACAAGGATATCGCCGCCAAGTACGAATCCGTCTCGGACTACGAGGACGACTTCATGTGATGAGTGAAGCCCTCGGCGAGCACGATATGATATAGGTTAGGGCGAAAGACACGCCGTGTTTTTAATTTTCCTTTCCTTTGCGAGGAGCTATATTAAAGATTGCTGCGCGCAATGTAGCGCAAGTTCTATGCGATGCAAGCGCCGGCACTTCAGCCAGACGCACTAAAATATGCTTGTAATATTGCTTGGTGTTGTTGATGTCGCGTTCATCATCTTGAAGAGCTTGGTGGTGGAACAAGACCCTTGAAGTACTCTTGATGCTCGATGACTGTACGGCACGCTCTGGCACAACTGCGGTGAGGCATGAAGAGGTACTTAGATGAGGTCGGCGACGTTGGAGGGGAGCTCCTCGATGACGGTCTGGTAGAAGCGCTGCACGTCCTGGAGGAGGCGCTCGTCATCCTTGGTGACGAAGTTGATGGCCACACCCTTGCGGCCGAAACGGCCGGAACGACCGATGCGGTGGAGGTAGTTCTCGGGCTGGGTGGGGAGGTCGAAGTTGATGACGAGGGACACCTGCTGGACGTCGATACCGCGGGCGAGGAGGTCGGTGGTGATGAGCACGCGGGACGAGCCGGAGCGGAACTCGCGCATGATGATGTCGCGGGTGTTCTGGTCCATGTCACCGTGGGTGGCGGAGACGGTGAAGTCGCGGGCGCGCATCTTGTCCGTGAGCCAGTCAACCTTGCGGCGGGTGTTGGCGAAGATGACGGACTGGGTGATGGCGAGGGTCTCGTAGAGATCGCAGAGGGTGTCGAGCTTCCACTCCTCCTTGTCGACGTTGACGTAAAACTGCTTGATACCCTCGAGGGTGAGCTCGTCGCGCTTGACGAGAATGCGCACCGGCTTGGTCATGAACTTTCGGGTGATCTCGAGCGCCTCAGGGGGCATGGTCGCGGAGAACACGCCAACCTGGAGCTTGGAGGGGAGCAGCTGGAAGATGTCGTAGATCTGATCCTTGAAACCGCGGCTGAGCATCTCATCCGCCTCGTCGAGGGAGAAGATCTTGATGTAATCCGGCTTGAGAGCGCGGCGGCGGAGCATGTCGTACACGCGGCCGGGGGTGCCGACCACGACGTGAACGCCGCTCTGGAGGATGCGCTGATCCTCGCGCACGGACGTGCCACCGACGCACGCGTGGCACTTCACGTTGAGGTAGTCGCCGAGCGCGCGCATCACCTTCTCAATCTGCTGCGCGAGCTCGCGCGTGGGGGCGAGCACGAGAGCCTGGCACTCCTCCTTCTCGTAGTCGAGCTGCTGCAGGACGCCGGCGCAGAAGGTGGCCGTCTTACCGGTACCGGACTGCGCCTGCTGGATCACGTCGAGGCCCTTGGTGAACGGCACGATGCCGCGCTGCTGAATCGCGGAGGGCTTCTCGAAACCGTACGCGTAGATGCCGCGAAGGAGGTTCTCGTGGAGGTTCATCGAGTCGAAAGTCTCGTGAACCTCGGTCCAGTCGGTGATGGTCATCTCGCCGTTCTCGGCGCCATCCTCGGCGAGCCTGTTTTGTGGGAGAGAGAGGGCGGGGATAGACGTTGAGGTGAGCGAGGTGAGCGAGGTGAGAGAGCCGGCAATGGACACGGGCGGTGGACAAAAAAGTGCTCCGAGGTTAGGGTTGACGGAGACGCGCGCGACGCTCGCGGCGCGCCGCGGGCTCGCTCGAGCCGGGAGAGCCCGCGCGGGCGCGCGCGGCGCGCGTGGATCGTCGCGATGTTCGACCCAGATGGGTTTCGAACCCGCGTGCGTGGCGTTCCAGGGCGCGCGCGTCTCTCGAACCACCGCGGCGGCGGCCCGACACGGTGGACGCGACGTTTTGGCGCGCGCGGGGGCGGGAAACGGGGCGGGGCACCGCGCGTGCACTTACAGCTCCTGCATGCCGCGGTCGTAAGCCTCATCGTTGAAACCACCTTCGCCAGACATATCTGCGGGAGGGAGCGGGCGGGACGGAGGTCAGAACACGCGCGGGACGTGCGCGATCTCCCGGCGGCTCGGCGCGCGCGCACGCACCACCGAGAAAAAACTCGGCAAGATTGCGGTCCCGCGACGCCGCTGGCGAGATCGACCGGAATACGGCGCGACCGCCGGGCGCGACGCGGCTCGGAACGCCCCTTCGCCCGGGGGTGTCCAAGCGGAACAACCCAGAGACGGCGTCGACGCGAGCGGGACGAGATGCGCGCTCCCGCCGCGCCTCGCACGCTCTCCCGCGCACTCGTCCGCCACGCGAGACGCTCAGGGTTTGCAGCGCCTGCAGCGAATGGGGGCGGGCCGACCTCTTCGCGCGGATGCGCGCCGTGCGGGCCGAACGCTCACCTTTTTGGACTTCGGTTAAGAAATAGAGCGTTTGTAACTAAAGGCACCTGCGATGCGCGGGGGCGGCGGGCGGCTCGGGTCAGCGACGTGGCCGCTAGGCGCGTCTCAAGGCGCGGGACCAGCGGCGGATGCGCGCTCGCAAATTTAGGACGGCGAGTCGTGTGACACATCCCGAGGAGAAAAAAACAGCGCGGTTCCCTCCGGAAACGCGCCGTGGGAGGCGACGCGACGCACCTGGAGGTGGGCCCTTAGGGTGAGCGGGTTAAGTGAGCGGGGAGTGAGCGTTTAGGCCGACGCGTGAGCGACCGGCTAAGAAGGGATCGCACTGCGCGTCGAGTCCGACTTTATAGAAATCCTCGAGAGAACGAGAGGCGGCGGAGTCCTCGAGGTGCAAAACGAAGCGTCGCCGTGACTGATATTCGTGACTGGTATCCATCACGGAATCGAGCGGTTGCGGGTTAGCCCGGATTTCCTGTATGGGCAACCAGGCATGTGAGGATTGACCAATTACGTTCAGACTGCAACGCAGGTCGCGATCGGTTCGGGTGGCTTCTCAGCCTCTCAAATCCACCGGAAGGTCGTCGGCCCTCGGGCGGGTGCCGGTTTCTCCCTCGTCGCGCACACGCTCGAGGCCCCAACGCCCGAGCGCGCGGTGCTCTTCGGCCCGTCGAGAGCGCTTAAAGACCGTTTCAGGGTCTACTCGAACCACACGGTTCAAAGCGGGGGCGAGCCGAGGGCGGTCGCGTCTAAGAAGGGGCCGATCGGTGAGCGGCGGCGAGGGTGCGGTGCGTTCAAACGGAAACCGGTGCAAGATGCTGTTCGGCGCGGATGAGAGCCCGGCGCAGAAGAAGATCGTAGACGCGGCGGCGTGGAGCCTCAACATATTCACGTCCGTGGCGATCGTCATGGTGAACAAGCAGCTGATGAACGGCAGCGGCTACGGCTTCTCGTTCGCCACCACCCTCTGCGGTCTGCACTTCCTCTGCACGTCGTCCATCGGCCTGTTCACGTCGAGCAACAAGGGTGGCTCGGACGTCAACGCGAGCGGGGAGAAGATGAGAGTACCGCCCAACGACATCGCCATGTTCGTCATCGTCGCGGCCACCTCCATAATCGGTCTCAACATGTCCCTCATGCTCAACACCATCGGCTTCTACCAGGTGTGCAAGCTCGCGCAGATCCCGACCATGTGCGTGCTGGAGGGCACGCTCATGGGCAAGAAGTTCGGCAGGAAGGTCATCCAGGCCATCGTCATCGTGCTCATGGGCGTCGGGATCGCCACGGTGTCGGACGTGGAGATGAACTTCCAGGGAACCGTCGCCGCCATCGTCGGCGTCGTCTCGACCTCGGGCCAGCAGATCCTCGTCGCGCACCTGCAAAAGAAGCACAGCGTGACCAGCAACTTCCTACTCGCCAAGACCTCGCCGTACATGGCCGCGTCCATGCTCCTCTTCGGACCCGCGATGGACGAGCTCGTCACCGGTAAGTGGGTATTCGACTACGAGTGGAGCTCCGCGTCGCTGACCTTCCTCGCCGTCTCGTGCTTCTTCGCGGTGCTCGTGAACATCTCGTCGTTCCTGTGCATCGGGCGGTTCAGCGCCGTGTCGTTCCAGGTGATCGGCCACGTGAAGACGTGCTTGGTGTTTTTCTTCGGCTGGGTCATCTTCGCGGCGCCCATCACCGCGAGGAACGTTATGGGGTGCTCGCTCGCGGTGGTGGGGATGATTTACTACTCGCACGCGAAGACGCAGGAGGCGGCGAGGGTGACCACGAGCGCGAGCGGCGGCAACATCGCCAACGGGAAGCTGTAGGAGGCTGCGGTGCATTTATTCTTAATACATACCTTCGTACGAAGGTACGAGTCACGCGCGTGACGCCGCGCGTCGAAGATTGGTTCATCGGCGCGATCGGCTCTTGGAGGAGCGGCTCTTGTTAGACTTGGTCTTCATGCTGAGCTTGTGCGCCTCCTCGATGCATTCCATGCACCTCCTGGTGATCACCTTCCCGTGCGCGCAGAGCCCCCACCCCTTGCAATCCTTGCAACGTCGCCGCTCCCTGCCGTGCTCGCAGATCCCCTTGCCCCCGATTCCCTCGGCGGCGCAGTCCCTGCAGAAGTACCCCTGCCGGTCGTGCGGGCAGAGCGACTTGGGCCACAGGTTGCACGTCTTTTTTTGGCATCGCGCGCGCGTGGTGCCGTGCGGACACTTCTCGTGTCCCACGCACTTCTTGCACGTCTCCCTTAACCGTCTGTGCTCGCACGCGAGCCCTCCGCTGCACCGCACGCACTTGATGATCGGGATGTCGTGCTCGCAGTACCCCGCCGCGCGACACCGGGCGCAGTTGTACTTCCATCTTCCGTGCGGGCAGCAGTTGCACAGCTTGCACGCGCACTGGGGCTCGACGCCGTGTTCGCACGGCCCAAACGACGGGGTCCTTCGCGCGAAGACGGTCCACGCCTCGGGGATCGACGACCCGGGTTTGCGGATCCCCGGACGCTTCGCGGCGGGTTTCGCCGACGGAGGCGCGGGTTTCTTCGCCGACGTGGGCGCGGGTTTCTTCGCCGACGTAGGCGCGGGTTTCTTCGCCGGCGTCGGCGCGGGTTTCTTCGCCGGCGTCGGCTTAGCCCTGGGTTTCCTCGCCCCGCGCTCGCCCGGCGCGGTCGCGTTGGATGCGAATTTTCTCGCCGCTCGCGACTGGACCGGAGGCCGGGGTTCGGGGGCTGCGGTCGGGGTCGAAGCCGCCGAGGGTTTGGTCGTCGGCGGTCTGGCGTTCGACGCGAATTTCCTGGCCGCTCCGGGAGAGGCGCGCGCGTGCGGCAGGTCCTTAACGGTGCGAGGCCTCTTGGAATGAATGCCGAATGCGTCGTCGTCGTCGTCGTCGTCGTCGTCGTCGTCGTCTGCGGCGGCGTCGAGTGCACTATCCGGCTTGCGCTTGGGTTTAGTCGGCGTCGTCATCGGTGACCTCGCGTTGAAGGCGGACCTCCTCGCCGCCGCGAGCTTTTTTATGTCCGCTACCCTCATCCTCGCGTCCAAGGAAGTGGCCCGCCGGTTGCGGCAATTCCACCCTCGACTGGAAACGACGGAAGTTTTCCGGCACTCTACGGGATACCCTTCCAAGTTGTCTCCCCCTTCCCCACGGCCGCACCCTCAGTCCGTGACGACCGCCATCATTTTGGAAGGACATGTCAGCCGCATCCGTGAGGTCCGCCACCGGACTGTCCGCCAGGGCGGCCGTCTCCGGTCCTCGTCTCAGGTCCCGCGTCGTCCGGACGCCGGCGCGCCGATCTCGCCTCGCGGTTAACCCAGTGGCGCTCTTCACGGGCCTCGTGCAGGGCACGGCGGAGGTTGTGTCCTTCGCGAACGTCGGCGACTTCGCTCGGCTGAAGCTGCGGTTCCCGCCCAACACCCTGGACGGTATCCTCATCGGCGCGAGCGTCGCGTGCAACGGCACGTGCCTCACCGTGGTCGAGACCGACGGCGACTGCGCGTGCTTCGACCTCATCGTGGAGACCCTCAGGGCGACCAACCTGGGGGAGCTCGAACCCGGCGGCCTGGTGAACTACGAGAGGTCCGCACGCGTAGGGGACGAGATCGGGGGGCACAACGTGAGCGGACACGTCTCCACCAAGGCCACCATCGTGGAGCAGGAGGACACGGACAACAACCGCAAGGTGGTGTTCGAGCTGGACCCCAAGTGGAGCAAGTACATCCTGCCGAAAGGGTTCGTGGCGGTGGACGGGTGCTCGCTGACTGTCGGCGAGACGTCGCCGGGGCGATTCAACGTGTGGCTCATCCCCGAGACCATCCGGCAGACGGTGTTCAAGAACAAAGGCTTGGGGAGCACGGTGAACATCGAGATCGAGTCCCAGACGCAGACCATCGTGGACACCATCGAGCGAGTCCTGGAGGAGCGGGGGCTCGGGGCAAAGCCGAGGAGGGTGGACACGTCGGAGTCCTCGTCCAACGCCGCGAGCAAGACCTACCAGAAGAAACCCGCGGCCGTTTCGGACGCGTACAAGGACCCGATGGACGCGCTGTGCGCTGAGGATCCCTCCGCGGACGAGTGCAAGGTGTTCGACTGACGTCAACCTAACCGTGATGAAGCTTTAGTCCCTTACAAAACAAACAAGTGTGACCGTCTATCAAACAAATGCGGCGTTCTTCACGTCGTCCCAACCGAACTGTTTTGCGTTTTCGTATCTTATCTAGGATTTTTTTGACATTCGTCAACGCGCCGGCGTCACGGTCCGTCGAGGGAAAGTCCCTTTCGAAACCTCACGCCGCACGCGTTGCACAGAGTCTTGGGTCCCTCGGGTCCCATGCGCCACTGCGGCGTCTTGATCTGGCCGCAGTTGAGGCATCCCCGCTTGATCTTCTTGCCACTCGCGGTGATGATGCTGTCGGTCGCCATGGGTCGATTGACCTGAATTGGGCTCCCGTTGGGCTCGCCCTTCCTCCTCCGTTTGGCGCACGATCCGCCGCGCGTGGGCGTGGACTCCTCGTCGTCGGATGCGTCGGCGGCGAAGGGCGCGTCCCGCCTGGCGGACCTCCTCGACGAGGATCTCACCTCCGCGGTGGTCCCGCACGGCGGCGAGGTGGTCCCGCACGGCGGCGAGCTCACCGCATCGCCCGAGAGCGCCGCCGTCGCGTCGAACCCCTCAAAGTACCCGCCCCAGCCGCCGCGCTCCGACAGCGCCGTCGGCGTTCGTAAACCGCTGGCGACGCCTGCGGTGTCGGCGGCGTCGCCAACCGTCGCCGCCGCGTTCAGCATCTCCTTCGCCTGGATGGTGAGCGCGGTCGCCGTCGCCGTCTTCTGCGTGGCGATGGACCGCGCCTCCTTGGCGCGCGCCCTGGCCGTCGCGGCGCGCGCGCGGGCGAGGCGCACCGCGTCCTCGTCGCCGTCGTCCATCAGCGCGACGGCGTCGTCGGGTTGGCCGTCGCCGAGCAAAACGACGGGCGCACAGCTGGCGTCGTCGTCGTCGTCGTCCGGGTCGCACCCGACGCCGAGGTCCACCGTGGTGAGGTCCCTGGGCAGCGAGGGGAGGTTCTGGAGCGCCGTCCACTCCTGTGAAAGGTTGGGGGATGCGGAGTTCGGCGTCAGCGCCCGTAACCATAAAACTCGAAAAATCTCGGGACGTTCGCGGATCTTCTTTTTCGTGGCTCAGCGGGCGCGTGTTGAACTTTGAAAACTGACAGGGTGGCCTTTAGCGGACGCGGGGGTGCCAAGGTGGCGCCGGGGCACGCGGGCGCGGGGCGATCGGGCGATTCGGGGCGATCGGGCGATCGATCACACGTACCTCGTTCTCTCTCGGGCTCGTATCGTTCAGGAGCGCGTCGAAGGTGCGCGCGGAGAGCGTGCGGAGCGGTCCCTGCGCGTGGCGGATCGGACGGGACGAGGTCAGCGACGACGACGTCAGGGCACCCTCGGAAAAAGCGAAGTGACGTGTTTTCCGAGTTTCGCGCGGTTCGGGCGACGGCGAGCGCGCGGATGCCGGGCGATTCGCGAGAATCGAACCGCGGGCTGGATAGCTGTGTGGGTGAAGATACGCACCTTGGCGAAGAGCGCGTCTGTGACGTCGACGTCGCCGAAGTTGACGGGGGAGAAAACCTGGGGGCGTTGGGAAGGAAACGAAAAGACGTCAGTCGATTGGTTCTCGAGGGTGCCGCCGGCGTACGCGCGCGTGGGGCGCGGAGATCGCCGATACGAGCCGAAGGGTGGAAGATCTGATGCACATGGGTCGTCGATAAGAGGAAGACGCACCTCGGCGGGCACATAAGAGGTCGAGGGCGCTCCGGCGTGGGCCCTCTGCGCGTCGAAGGCGAACGGCTTTTCACCCGCCGACGTCGCGTCGGCGCCGGTGACGCGTCGCGACGTCCCCGGCGGCTGGGCGTCCGCCGCGCGCGTGTCGAATCCCGAGGGGGTACGGAGCAGGTCCATCGCCGCCAGCTCGCTGAAGGCCATCTTGGCGGCGACGCCGCAGTTGGACGGGGGAAAGCCGAGGAGATCGGTGCCCGCGTCGAGGCTGGGAAACGAGTGCAAACCCGAGTCGAAGGGGTGGAGCCAGGCGAGAGGTCCTTCGGCCATCGGCGCGTGTGTTCCGGTCGCTTCTCTTTCGTCCCGTTCGCTGGTCACGCCGCGTGAAAGACGTGAACGAGGATCGGTCTCGAAGATATCCGGTCGACGTGCGGTCGCTCGCGCGTCGGTGGGAAGTGCGCGCCGAGGCACCATCGATGCCGGCTTTTTTATTCCGTCTGTCGTGGCGAGAACGACGAGCGTGGCAACGGAGAGACGCCGAGATTTCGCGCCAACAACGTGAATAACGAGTCGCGTACGAGTGAGGAGTCACAAAATTATGCAAATTCGGAAGATGGCATTTCATAACGCGATTGCACTTTTTTTTCACGAACCGTCATCGGCCAATGTCGAGCCTTCCCGCCTAAATTCCCAGTCGGCCCTTCCGAGAACGTCGAGGGACATCTTTTTATTATTCCCATCGGCGTGTGCCTGCCAGGCGTGGTGCAAACACGCAGGTGGGTGTGATCTGTCGCCTAATTTTTTGCGCTCGAGAGCCGCGTGATGTGGACCATGTCGCGGTCTAATAGACTGGAAAAAAAACGTACATGGACGGTTGCATCAAAAGTCCGACCGCCGCGAGCCCATTGGCGCGCCCAGCTAGGGCAGCAGCCGAGGAAGAAAATTGGCGACTCTGCGCTGTCAGCTGCACGCGGGAGACGACGGCTCGTGTCGTCATAACGACACTAGCGCGTCCGGTTCACGGCGCCTAGTGGTAGATCCCAGTGAGAAGCCGCCCGGGGGAGCAACCCCCTGGGCGGTTTTTGCGCACGCGTCCGGGACCGCGGTCCTGACGGTCGGTGACACCCACCACCAGGGTTTCAACCGCGATCTTCGCGCTGCACCGAGGGGAGAGGGGTCCTCCCTTGGCGCGCGTGCTGATTTCGCGGCGGCGATCGGGTGATTTGTGAGCGTTTCGCCGAGGAACGCGGCGTGTTTGGACATCGACGGAGCTACCGAGGAATTCCCCCAGGTGCGCGCGCGCGAAACGAACCGACCCGGCGCTCCCGCGCGCGTCTCGCCCGCCCTAATCGCCGTCTGCGAGATTTTCGCGCCCCGATCTCACCGCCCCCTCCCCGCGATCAGCGCAGGCGAAGTTCGTCGAACGCGGTTTCACACGCGTCGAGCACGATGGGGGATACCGGCGGCGATATCGTGAGCCGTCTGGCGTCCAGCTCGGGCCCATCGATGGTGATCGAGGAGCTCGGCTACGGGTGCACCGCGAGCAAGGAGTACATGAAGGAGGTGGTGGGGCTCATGCCCGCGATGGACGAGCGGGAACTCGCGCGGCTCGTCGGGGTGCTCGCGCGGACGCACAGCTCGCTGGACGTCGCCAAGTGCGGCCAGACTCTCGCGTCCTTGGCCGCCGCCGTGGGCATCGCGGCGCCGTCGCAAACCGCGACTTCGTGGAACTACGAAAACGCCGTCGACGCGCTCCGAGAGGCGTCGCCGAAGCTCAACTGGTCTAACGCGATGGCCCAACTGGACCACGAGGGTTTCGGCGTCCCCGACGGCCGCGCGTTCGAGGCCATCGCGCGAATGTTCTCCAGGGCGGTGAAGGACAAGGAACCCTTCCCGGTGAGCGCCGTCGCGGGCGGGTCGGCGTGGAGAAACGCGCCCCTCGGGCAGCTCGAGTTTCTGTACCACGCGATCGTGGCGGCGCCGGAGATGTTCCCGTGGGCGTTCTCCAGGCGTAAGATCGCGCCGGTGGAGGGCCTGGCGCCGGGCTCGTCCCCGACGGGCACGCCGAACCAGTGCTGGCTCAGCGTCGATCTGTACCTCACGCTCGCCGCGCTCGCGCAATCGGGCGCGGGCGACCTCGGCGCTAAGGTTCGCGGGGTGTTCGAGATGCCCGCGCGGGGTTGCCCCGAGATCATCGCCATCGGCGCCGCCGCCGCGATGGCGGAGGACCCGACGCGCGCCCCCTTCCTCGCGGAGGTTTGCGCCGCGGTGCTTCCCCCGTACCTCGTGTCGCCCGGGCACCCGTCGGCTCCCGTCGTGTTACACCGGGTGTGGGCGTCGGGTCCGAACGGGCAGGAGTGCGTGGCGAGGGCGATGGCGGAGACGCACGCCAGGGAGGGCGCCGCTCACGTCCCGCGCATGCTGGACGTGTGCCAGGATCTAAAGGCGCTGTCCGCGGTTTTGGATCGCGCGCCCCACGCGTTCGCCGTCGAGCTCGCGGCGCTGGCGGCGAGGCGGGAGTACCTCAACCTGGAGAAGTGGCTGCAGGAGAGGTGCGCGGCGTCGGGGGCGCAGTTCGTCGGCACCTGCGTCCGATTCCTCCGCATGAGGGCGACGGGCGCCGATGAGTCGCCGGGCGCGCCGAAGCTCGCGGTTGAGACGGCGGCTGTCTTCTTTAAGGTTTTGCAAGCCGGGGCCGGCGGGTTGCCGCCGGAGCTCCAGACGGAGCTCCGCGCGGCGATGTCCGAGGCGGCGGCGGCGAATCCGACGCTCGCGGGGGCGGTCGCGGCGGTGGGCGCGGGCGGGGGAGCGAATCCCGCCAATCCCGGCGGCGAGGCGGGCGGCGGGGGCGGGTTTCCGGCTGATGTCGAGGCGGAGGCCAACTCGTACTTCCAGCGCCTGTACAGCGGTCAGCACACCGTGGAGCAGACGGTGGACATGCTGACCCGGTTCAGGGGGTCGCAGATCGCGAGAGAGCGGGACATATTCGGGTGCATGGTCCACAACCTCTTTGACGAGTACCGATTCTTTCCCAAGTACCCCGAGAAGGAGCTGCGAATCACGGCGGTGCTGTTCGGTCGGCTGATCAACCACCAGCTCGTGGTGAGCATGACCCTGGGCGTCGCGCTGCGATGCGTCCTGGACGCGCTGCGCAAGCCCATCGGCAACAAGATGTTCGCCTTCGGCAGCGAGGCGCTCGAGCAGTTCAAGCAGCGCCTCCCCGAGTGGCCGCAGTTTTGCCAACACCTAGCGCAGGTGCCGCAGGTGCCGCAGGCGCACCCGGACCTCGCGCAGCTCCTCGGCGCCGCCGCGGAGCAGCGCGGGCTCTCCCAGCTCGGCCAGAACGAGCCGTCCATGGCGGGCTCGTCCGGCGACCTCGCCGGCGGTCTCGCGGGACTCAACCTCGGCGGCGGCGCGTCCGGCGACCTTTCCTCGCAGCCGCCCCCCGCGCCCAGGCCCCCGATTCCCCCCGGCGCGCCCCCCGCGGATGAGCAAGCGGGCGGAGGAAGTGCGGGGTCGTCCGTCGGGGCCCCGTCCGTGGTGGGGCGGACCAACTCGATGCCCGCAAACCCGGCACTCGTGAGCAAACCCGGGGGTGCCGGTCTCCTCGCGTCGCAGCCGTCGGCTCCCGCGGGGTTGCTCGGGCGGAGCGCCAGCAACCTCGGCCCGAGCGCGCCGTCCGCGGGTTCCGGGTCGGGTTTCGCCACCTCGCTCAACCTCGAGACGCTCGAGCGCGCGGGGAGCAACCAGAACATCAGCGTCCCCGACGCCGAGACGGTGGACAAGGTTCACTTTGTCGTCAACAACCTCTCGACGCAGAACATGGACGACAAGGCTGCCGAGGTCAAGGCGCGGATCAGCCGCGAGCAGTGGCCGTGGTTCGCCGTGTACCTCGTGGTGAAACGCGCGTCCATCGAGCCCAACTTTCACGTCCTGTACCTCGGCCTCCTCGACGCGCTGAACGAACCCGACCTGATCAGGCTGGTGCTCGACGCCACCTACAGCAACATCAAGGCGCTACTCAGCTCCAACAAGATCAAGACGAACAGCGGCGAGCGATCGCTCCTCAAGAACCTCGGGTCCTGGCTCGGACAGCTGACGCACGCGCGCAACCAACCGGTGCTCATGAACGACCTCGATCTCAAGGGCCTGATCCTCGAGTCGTACCAGACGGGTCACATGATTGCCGTCATCCCGTTCATCGCTAAGGTTCTTGAGCCCGCGAAGGACTCGATCATCTTCAGGCCCCCCAACCCATGGACGACGGCCGTGCTCGCGCTCCTCAAGGAGATCTACAGCGAGCGGGACCTCAAGCTCAACCTAAAGTTCGAGATGGAGCGACTGTTCAAGCACCTCGAGATGGACATCAAGACGGTCAAGCCCTCGCAGCTCCTCTACCAGATTCAGCGCGAGCGCGTGGGCAACCCCGACTTTGTCGCCGACAAGAACGCACCGGCTGCGCCCCCGACGTCCATGCCGGGCGTCATGGGCGGCGCCGGCGGGGTTCCCTACGAGCCCAGCATGGGCGGCGCCGGCATGTCACCCGGTGGCGCCGGCGCCTTCGGCGGGGGCATGGGCGGGATGGGCCAGGGCGACGGTGGGCAGATGGGCGCCGACATGTCCGGCGGCATCACCGCCGCCATGCAGCAGCACGTCAAGATCGCTCCCGCGCCGAACCTCCCGGAGAACGCGCGTCTGGCGCTCGCGAGGCTTCTCCCGGTCGCGCTCACCAGCGCGGTTCGCGAGATTGTCTCCCCGGTTGTCGAGCGCTCGGTGACGATTGCGTGCATGACGTCGCGCGAACTCGTGTTGAAGGATTTCGCCGTCGAGCCCGACGCCGCGCGACTCCGCAAGGCTGCGCATCTCATGGTGTCCTCCCTCGCGGGCTCTCTCGCGCTCGTCACCTGCCGCGAGCCCCTCAAGGCGTCCGTCACCTCGCAGCTTCGAACGCTGCTGCAGCAGGCTGGCGTGTTGCCCTCGACGGATCCCTCGGCGCTCGACCAGGCGCTTCAGCAGGCGGTGGTGGACAACCTCGAGCTCGGCTGCTCCCTCATCGAGCAGGCGGCCACCGAGCGCGCCGTCCGCGACATCGACGAGGCCCTCGCCCCCGCCGTCCTGGCCAGGCAGAAGCATCGCGAGAAGCACGGCCCCGCGGGTCAGCCGTTTTTCGACCCGGCGTACCTGCAGGGCCGATTCCCCGGCGCCCTGCCCGAGTCGCTCCGCCCCAGGCCCGGACACCTCGCCCCGGCGCCCCAGCGCATCTACGAGGACTTCGCGTCCCTGCCCCGCGCGCCCCCGCCGCCCCCGGGCGCGCCCCCCTCCTTCGCATCGCAACGAGGAGGCGTCTCCCAACCGTACGGCGGTCCCCCGCCGCCGCCGCCCCCCGGCGCGTACCCCGGTCAGCCCCCGCCGCCCCCGGGAACCCCCGGCGGAGCGCCCCCGCCGCCGCCCCCCGGCGGTCCCCCCGGGGACGGCATGGGGGCCGACATGTCCGGCGGCGTCGCGGCGCTCGCCGCGGCCATCGGCGTCGGCGCGGACGGCAGTAGCGGAACTCTCGAGCGCATCCGCGGCGCGATGGCGCGACTCGACGCCGCGTGCGCGACGGACCCTGCGGCGCGTTTCTCGCTCCTGCCGGAGACGCACGAGGCACGGGGCGCGGTGGCGGACGTCGCCGCGTCCGCGCAGGGCGACGACGCGCGAGTCGCCGTCGCGCAGAAGATTTTCCAGAAGATTTACGAACGTCCGGGTGGAAAGTCCCGTTTGCACCGCACCGCTCACGTCGCCGCGCTCGCCGCGCTGTCGGACGGGTCCCGCGTCGTCCAGCGCGAGGTCACCGGCTGGCTCGTGTACGCCGACGAGGAGCGCAAGTGCGACAAGGAGGTCACCGAGGCGCTGATCCGCGCGGGCGTGGTGAGCGGGCGGTTTCTCGCCGATTTCGACGCGCACCTTGCCGAGCTCATCGACGACTCCTCCGGGGGTTCTTCCGGCGCGTCGCGACTTCCGGTGGAGCTGGGCGCCCACCTCGCGAGGCACTGCGTGCTGGTCGAACCGTGCGTCGAGGCGACGGAGCTCGGCGGCGTCCTCGACGCCCTGGCGAAGGCTGCGACGCGGCCGACGGCGCCCGAGGGGCTCGCCGTCCTCGTCGAGCGCGCGAGGGCCGCTGGGGACTCGTCGAACAAAAAGCCCCCGGGGGGAACGAGCGCGAGCACGAGCGCGAGCGGCGGGCTCTTCGACCCGCAGAAGCCGGATCCGCCCGGGCTCCGCGAGACGGTGGCGCAGACCTTCGACGACTGGGCTCGCGTCCAGGACCTTCCCGCGGGGGACACCACCACGTCCGTTTTCGTCGAGAACCTCGCCAAGGGCAGGCTGCTCCACGGAGACGACGCGCAGGAGCGCACGGCTCGCATCCTCGCCGAGCTCGCCATGACACACTGCCTCGGCAGCGAAATCCCGAACTCTTCTTCAACCGGGATGAGCTCACAAGGAGCCGGCCCGCCCGGTTCGCCGTCGCGGCTCTCCTACGTCGCCGTCGACGCCTTCGTTCGGCTCGTCGCGGCGCTCTGCCGCAGACGGGAAGATCCGATCAACGCCAGGCTGGCGCTCCTCGGCAAATCCCTCGCCGCGGTGGTCCGACTGGCGCTCAAGGACGTAGACGAGCGCGGCGCCGCGTTCAACCCGAGGCCGTACCACCGCGCGCTGACGGGCCTGATGATGGAGATGCACGCCCCGGACGCGTCGCTGGACTCGAGCCACCCGCAGGTGCTGGCGGCTTTCGCGTCGGCGCTGCTCGCGCTGCAGCCGATTCGCGTCCCCGGGTTTGCGTTTTCGTGGCTCGAGCTGACGTCGCACCGGTGCTTCCTGCCCAGGCTGCTGGTGGACCACAACCGCCGCGGGTGGCCGCTGCTGCAAAAGCTGCTCACCGCGGTGCTCAAGTTTCTCGAGCCGTCACTGCGCGGCGCCGAGCTCACCGAGACTGTCCGGCTGCTGTACCGCGGGACGCTGAGGCTGCTGCTGGTGCTCCTGCACGACTTCCCCGAGTTTCTGTGCGATCACCACTTCAACCTCTGCGACGTCATCCCGCCGAACTGCATCCAGATGCGAAACCTGGTGCTCAGCGCGTTCCCGCGGAACATGCGACTCCCCGATCCGTTCACGCCGAACCTCAAGGTGGACCTACTCCCGGAGATCACGCAGTCGCCGAGGGTCATCACCGGCGAAGCCGACGCGGCGTTTCGCGCCTCGCAGCTCAGGGCGGATCTGGACGCCTACCTCAAGACCCGCTCGACCCCCAACTTTGTCGCCACGTTGCGCGCCAGGATCACCCTGGACGCCAGGGCGGCCGAGCGCGCGGGGACGGCTTACAACGTGCCCTTGCTCAACGCCGTCGTGCTCTACGTGGGCGTGCAGGCCATCGCGGCAAACCGCAAGGACGCGTCGAGCCCCATCACGCACAGCGCGCCGATGGAGGTTTTCCAGCGTCTCGCCGCGGAGCTCGACACCGAGGGCAGGTACCTGTTCCTGAACGCCGTGGCGAACCAGCTGAGGTACCCCAACTGCCACACGCACTATTTCTCGTGCGTGCTGCTGTACCTCTTCGCCGAGGCTGGAAGCGAGGTTGTCCAGGAGCAGATCACACGCGTGCTGCTGGAGCGGCTCATCGTCAACAGGCCGCACCCGTGGGGCCTGCTCATCACGTTCATCGAGCTCATCAAGAACCCGAGGTACAACTTCTGGGGGCACTCTTTCACGAGGTGCGCCCCGGACATCGAACGACTCTTCGAGTCCGTGGCCAGATCGTGCATCGCGCCGCCTCCCAAGGCTGAGGGCCAGGAGGGGCCGATCGCGGCATGAGGCCGCAACTTCAATCAACTTAAAAAACTCCTAAAAAAGCAGAACATTCTTACAGAACTGACATCTGTTGTACAACATGGAGGTGGGGGGGGGAAATAGGGAAGTTGACTCATCACTACTGTGGATGCCGAGCACCGGTTCGACCCCTGGACTGTCGCTCTTTTTTCAATCGCATCCAAGACAAAAATTAACCTTCGTGTATTCGTTCTAAAACTAACCAACTCGCTTCCAGAAGTCCTGCCTATCCTTAGCCTGACCCCGCTTCTTCGCCGCGAGCTTTTCCAGTCGTGCTCGAGACCCCTTGGACAGGCCTCCGGGGCTAACCTCCTTCGTCGGCTTGTCCACTGCCGGCTTGTTCGAGTTCACCTTTGCCCTCGCCTTAACCTTGGGCCTCTCCTTCGCCATTCTCATCAGGTTGAGGTCCGGAGAGTCAACCTCGATGTTCACCGCCATCGCGCCCAAGGGAGACCTCGTGACACCCCGCGTGAGTCCGAGGAGGTCGACCCGCGGCGGCGTCACGTCCAGATCCAGCCAGTCGTCCTTCCTCTCCGCCCTCGCGGGCGGCGGCGCCGGGGTCGCGTGAAGCGCGGGCGCCTTCGGGACGGGAAGAGGAATCTTGGACTGCGTCCTCGGCGGCGTGACGTACGACGACGGCGATGCCGCCGCCGCCGCGGATACCGCCGCGGATGCCTCGCTCGCCGCCTGCATCACGCGCGCGTACTGCGGCATGCTCCGCAGGCGGAGCATCGCCAGCTCCGGGATGGGCGCCGCCGCCAGGTTGAGCCCCGAACGCGTCGCGAGCGGCTCCTTCCTTTCGGGGTCCCTCGGGGTGGCGACGGGGGTTAAACCGGACTTGTACCTCGCGCGGCGCTCCTCGCGGTTCTCGGGGCTCGGGCCCTTCGACGCGGGGCTCGGGGTCAGGGCCTTGTCCGCCCTGAGCTCCTCGAGCCACCGGCCAACCTTGAGGAAGAGCCTGTCCTTCGTCTCGGCTTCGCGTCGCGCCGAGGCGGCGGCGACGGCGGCGCGGCGCCACTCTCTCAACGCCCCGCGGCCGATCCTGCGGGTCTCTTCGAGCCACGCCGCGTGTGCCTCGCGCTCCAGGCGTTCGAGACGCGCGCGCGCCGCCAGTTTCCACGCGTTCCAGCCCCGTTTCATCAGCGAGCGTCGCCGACAGTCGCAAGCCGCTTCAACCGCTTCAACCGCGGCTCGCGCAACCTCGACCCACGCGTCCCAACCCTTCGCCTTGGCGCGGAACGACGCCAAAGTCGTCGCCCTGGACCACCCGCTCCACGCCCTGAGCACACGCGACGACGCGCGCCTGTCGTCCATCGCGGAGATGACGGCGGCGCCGTCCCGCAGGCTGGAAACCTTGAAGGCGGCGCGGTTGGACCAAGCCCGGAACGGAACCCGCGCGATCGTCGTTCCGGCGCGGTACTCAGCCTCCCGCGCAGCCGCCCTCGCGGCGGCCACGAGGGCGCGCCAGGGTTTGATCCCCGCGCGGAGCGAGAGCGCGCGTTGGTGGTGCGCGACGGCGAGCGCGGTGGACTCCGCGGCGATCACCGCCGCGCGCCTCTTGCGTTCCTCGGCGGCTTTGGAAGCCCGCCTGGCTGACAACGCCTCGGCTCGCCGCGCCGCCTCCAACGCGCGCTCAGCCTCGCCCTCGAGGAGCGCCTTCTGCGCCTCGCGTACTATGGCGGCCTCGCGCGCGGCGGCGGCTTTGGCGCGGAGCTCGCCGCGCGCCGCCGCGCGCGCCGCCGCGCGCCGCGCCATCGTCGCCGCCTTTGTACCTTCCCCCGCGGCGCCGTCAGAGCCGTTCGTACCTTTGACAGAGCCGATCGTACCTTTGACAGAGCCGATCGTACCTTTGACCGGTTCGCGCCGACCGGGACCCGGATCCGGCGCCGGGACGACCGGCGGTGCGTGCATCCACGGATTCGCGCCCGCGAGGAGCGCGCCCGCCGCGTCGTCGTCGTCCTCCATGACGGAAGCCAGGCCCGTGCCCGTCTTGCGCCTCTTCGGCGGGGATCCCAGGTCCTCGTCCTCCTCGTCGTCCTCGTCGGCGTCAGCCTTCGTCGGGGAGCCCAGCGGGACGCCCCCGAGATCCGTGTGGACTCGTTTGGCGAGGTTGACAAACTCGAGCAGGTCCGCGACGGTGGCGTCGTCGGCGGACTCCCGACCCGCGGGGGCGCCGGCGGACTCCCGGCTTTGGTCCGTCGCAGCCTCCGCCGTCGCTTCATCGTTCGCCGCCGTCGCTTCCTCGTTCGCCGCCGTCGCCCCCACCCTGGCGAGCAGCGCCTCCTTCTTGACGCGGCGTTCCTCCGCCGCCGCCGCGTCCGCCGCCGCGAGAGCCTCCGCCTCTTTCCTCGCCGCCGCCGCGCGTTTCTCCGCCGCCGCCGCCTCCTCCTCCGCCGCCGCCGCCTCCTCCTCAGCCGCCGCCTCGCGCGCCCGAGACTCCTCGGCAGCCTCCTCCCGCCTCGCCCGCGCGCCCCTCGCCGCGACGTCGCGCCACGCCGCCACGCACCCGCGCACCACGCCACGCTCGCGGTGGAGACGCGCGATGTTCCCCATCTCCGCCTCGCGCGCCAGCCGCGTCGCCGTCCGCGACGTCTTCTCATCTTCCGCCGCGGCGAACCACGCGCGAAGGACCCTTCGCCTGAGCCGCCAGCGCATCGCCTCGACCCTCGCGCGCGCCTCCGGTCCGTCGCCCCTCGCCTCGCGAAGGGCGATGTCGCGCCACGCGCCGAGCGCGGAGGCCATCCGCCGCGTTCGCTCGCGCGTCGCGTTTCTCTCCTCGACTTCCCTCGCGGCTTCGACGAGCTCTTTGGCGCGAACGCGTTCAACCTCTCGCTCTTTGGCCGCCTCCCTCGCCTCAGCCTCGGCCGCCTCGACCTCCTCGGCGATCCGCCTGCGCCGCTCGGCGTCCTCGCGCGTCGCGATCGCCGCTTTAGCCGCGGCGAGCCTTCGCTCCTTGGCGGCTTTAGCCGCGGCGAGGCGAGCCGCTATCGACGCCTCCTCCGCCTCCGCTTCCGTCGCTAAACGCTCCCGCTCCGCGAGGGCGGCTTCGCGCCTGAGCCGCTCGCGCAGCGCGCGGACCTCGTCGTCCGCGGCGTGCCGTCGCGCCTCCATTCGCTGGCGCGCGGCGCGCGTGCGGTCCAGCACGATCGCGTCCCGGAATCTCGCGGGGGACGACGTCCTCGCGGGGTTTAGCCGCGTCGCGGGTTTGACACAGCTGGCGGCCATGCCCGCGGCTCGCGCGAGGATCTCCCTCGCGTCGGGCCTCCCCGCGACCGGTCGCAGCGTCGCGGAGAGCTCCGCGGCGCCGTTCGCGGCGCGCACGACGCGCGTCGGCTCGCGCGGCTCGCGCTCGCCGGGGGGCGTCGGCACGGCGTTGAGGCGCGAGTCCGACGCTTTCCATCGTCTCATGGCCGCGGTGAAGAGCTGCTTCCTGGGCGGCGGCGTCGGTCCGTCGTCGGGGCCTTCCGCGGCGTCGATGGACGCGGCGGCTTTATCCGCCTCGATGGCGTCGTAGCTCTTCCGCAGGGATCTCCATCGGCTCTCGGTCGCCGCCTCCGCGGAAGACGCGGCGCTGCCCCCCGCGGAGGACGGGGTTCCCAGGGTGGACGACGGGGAGAGCTCGCGCATGAGCGCCTTCGCCTCGCGGAGCACCTGGGCGGCGCGCGTGAGCCTCGGGGAGCTCTCCTCCGATAGGTTCGCCCGCGTCGTCTCGGGTCTCACGACGACGCGTGCGGAGGATGGCGTGGAGTACGACGTGGACGCCGCCGCGCCTCGGACCGCCCGACGGACCGCCGCGATTCGGGCACCTTCGCGGTCGTCGCGCGCATCCGCCCCGGTCGCGGTCCGCGCGAGCATCCGCGCCCGGCTCGCCTCCATGACGCCACTCCGCGCGTCGCCCTCTCGTGCGTGCGGCCCCAACGTCGCCGGTTGGGACGGCGCCTCACGATGGGGGCACTCCGGCTGTGGTCCGCGCTGACCGAGGTGAGATTCAAACGAAACCGAGAACGCTCTGCTGCAACGGCCGGGAGACGCATCGAAGAGTCGAGCTTTTTGTGAACCGTCGTTGAACCGGAGACTGTTTTGCCTGTGATTTCCTTTTCTATGCGGCTGTTCGTGACTGTCTCGCTGTGCCGGAGCGGCAACCCCGAAGCGGTGTGTTTTGCGGTCAATTTTCGGAGCGGAGGGAGCAAACAGTCTCGTCGCCGCGCAAATTCAAAGATCCCCCAACAGCCGCGAATGGATCCCCCAAGTCAGATCAGATGTGCCACGAGTCCCATCGCCAGCGGTTGGCGCATCCCAACGAAATTGCCTTTAGGGAAGAAAAAGGCAATCGTCTTCCTATGTGGACCAATGAAACTTCGTGTTTGCGGTAGATGGGCGGGAACTCCGAGTCAGATTCGTCGAGCGCGGTCGTGTGGAAAAAGCGGCAAAATCGGAAGATTGCAAGATTTTGCCTGCCTTTGGTCAAAGCCAATCGCGAGTGAGTATTTTCCCGTTCAGCCAATCGCGACCCGTCAAAGCGAACAGGCAATAAATCTCGCAAGATGAGGGCACCGTGGGCACCCGATATTAGGTTTCCGCGGCTCTCGGGTGACACGGCAGTATCCGTCCTGCTGGCAGTCCAGCTGGCAAAATAGACCCAAGTTTCACGGTTCCGGGAGACGTTTGTTGCTTTTCGGGCGGGTATTTCAGTGGCAGAGGGTCACTATCGATCGGTACAGAGCAAGATGCACGCGACGATGAGCCCCGCGCCGGCGGTCGCGGCCGGACAGGCCGTGACCCGCGGCCGCCCGCGACTCTTAGCGAACCGGAACTGGACCATGGTCCCCTGCGCGCGACCCTTAAAGCCCGCGCGCGTCGTGCGCCTCGGGTCATTCTCCGACTTGAGCAAGCCCGCGGGACAGGCCGGTTCGCGGAAGTTCTTCAATTCCGCCTCGTCGGAGGTGCGCTGAGACGCCCGTCCCCGCGCGCGCGCGATGCCTTTGCGATCCAATCGAACCGCTGGACATTTGATATATGTTCCAAAGATGCTGACCGCGCCCGTATCCTCCCCAACCCTTCGCCAGTCTGACGCGGCGCGCAAGGTTTCCGTCTCGGCCATCTCCGAGCCCGTTGTTTCGGACCAACCCCGCGTGTCGCCTTCCGTGGACGAGGACGTGCCCCGGAACCTCCGGCCTTCGTCCGTCGTGCCGGAGCGCAGGCGCCGGGTGAACCCCGCGCCCAATCCGGTGACGATGGACAAGGTCGGAGCTGTCGTTCTCGCCGGCGGCGCGGACTCGAACAACCCGCTGACGCGCTCCCAGGCTCGCGCGGCGCTCCGCTTCGGGGCCACCTACAGGCTCATCGACTTCCCAATTGCAAACTGCATCAACTCCAAGGTTCGGCGGGTCTTCGTGCTCACGCAGTGGAACTCCCACACGCTCAACCAGCACGTCAACTCGGCGTATCCGCCCGAGGTCTTCGGCTTCGGCGAGCAAGGGTGCGTCCCCGCCCTCCCCCGGGATCGCCCAACCCCGCGCCCCGAAGCGACGCGTTCTTGTCCCCCGACACCCATCCAACGGCACTTGCCAACCTGGCTGTGAACCCAGATTTTTTATTCCCCTCGCTGCCCGTTTTTCCAGTCACCAAAAAAACTCAATACCCTTTGCGCCGCGACGAACGACAACTGACGCCCGCGCCGCCCCGTTTCGATGTCCCAGGTCCGTCGATGTCCTCCCGTCCAACCAGACGGTCAGGGAGAAGAGCTGGTCGCTGGGCTCCGCGGACTGCGTTCGCCGGCATCTGCAGAGCGGCGCGCTCAAGGGACCGGGCCAGTGGGAGCCCGAGGCGTACCTCATCCTCTCGGGCGAGGCGCTGTACCGCATGGACTACCAGGACATGATCAAGACCCACAACGAGACCGGCGCGGACATCACCATCGGCGTGAGCAAGCAGAGGCTCGGTGACGTGGACGCCACCAACCTCGGCATCTGCAGCGTGTACACGGATGACACGCAGGTTTACGGGTTCAGGGAGAAGCCCAAGCCGGATGAGCTCCGCGAGCTCGCGCAGTGCGAGAAGAACGTGTCCGACCTCAACGACTGCCACGTGCACGTGAACATGGGGGTGTACATCTTCTCCAGTCGCGCGATGAAGGAACTCGTCGGCGTCATCGAGCACATCGACGAGGGAACCTCGGTGGACTTCGGCCGCGACATCATCCCGATGGCGATTGGCTCCAACTACCAGATCCACGCGCACGAGCACGGCGGGTTCTGGCAACCCGTTCGCAACCTGCGCGAGTGGTACGAGAGCAACCTGTCCATCTGCTCCCCCGATCTCTTCCGCAAGATGTACGCGGGAGCGAGCGCCCTGATCGACGTCTCCAAGGATCAGGTGTTCACCGTCCCCAGGACGCTCCCCCCCGCGCGGTTCACCGGCGTGAGCGACTGCGAGAGCTCGCTCATCAGCGACGGCGTGGTCGTGGCGAACGGCTGCAGGATCAAGGACAGCGTCGTGGGACCGTGCGTGGTGTTTGGCGAGGACGTCAGCGTGGAGCGCGTGATTTTCAACGGGCACCCGGAGATGGCGCACATCCACGGCAACGACGTGCCGGATGTCGGGAGAGGGTCGGTTCTCCTCGGATGCGTGGTGCAGAGCGACGTGCTCATCGGCGCGGGATGCGTCCTGACCAACAAGAAGGGGGTGAAGAAGGCTGAGGTTGTCGACGAGAACGGGCACGGATACGTCATCGAGAACGGACTCATCACCATCCTCGAAGGCACCGTCCTGGAGGCGGGCACCGTGATCTAAACGAATGGATGATGGGGGCGGGTCGTTGTCCCGGAGGCGGGTTGTTGTCCCAAAGGCGGGACGTTTTAGGTATGAAGGAGGTTCTCCAACTCTGTATCACCACTGTTTTAGCGCATGGCGCTGAAATTTTCTGGTCGAAAGGGAAGAATTCGGGTGTTTTTTCTTCAAGTGTTTGATTGTATCCTGACCACTACTGGCAAGTGAACGTAGGAGGGGCTGGTTTAATAGCGAGAGCATCTACAAAATGATTTTGTCTCAGTCATTGATCCTTCTTCGGCGTCGCTGAAACTCCGTCCCACCGCAGATCCTCCTTCAGAAACCTGTACCACAGCCAGATGCAGTGGGGCGTGCCGCAGTGCCACAGCGCGTGGGAGTCCAGGTACCCCCAGATTGGCGGGAAATCGAACACCTCGGCGAGCGCCGCTAGGTGCCAGAGGATGGCAAAGAGCGCCAGCGAGTGCCGGCCAGGGTGCGACAGCCGCCTCCGGTTCCCCGAGCCAAACCCGCCCCTCCGCAGCCTACACCCGTACGCCCACGGCAGCACGATCGCCCAGTGAGCGACCGCGATTGTCATCATCACTCGCATGTTGACCTCCCACCGGTACGACTCCACGCTCCGGTCCGGCGGGTTGTTGACCATCCACACGTGCGACGCCAGCCATACGAAAAACGCGAAAAACAGCCCCGCGCTTCGCCGGTTGTCCAGCTCAAACGTCCTGACCAACACGCAGTACAGCGCCGAGAACATCAGCAGGTTGGCGGACGTGTAGTCCATGAACTCGGTCCATCGCGTGTCCCTCGCGTGGAACACCGCGCTCCATAGCCACGCGTTGGCGTTGATTGCGGCGTTGACGAGCCAGGTCCCGGCGAATGCCGAGCCGGGTCCCGCCGAAGTCGCCTCCGTCGGCGCCCCCGACGTCCTGTTCCTCGCGGCTCCGTACACCGACGGGATGAACCACAGGTGGACCCCCATGTTGGCCAGCGACGCGAGCGTCGATACGATCTCCTGAACTCCGAACACCCTGGTGAAGCTCCACTTCCCGTAGTACTTGGCGGGTGGCAGGCCCTCGCTCCCCCTGATCGCCTGCAGCGTGTGCATGCACCGGTACTTGCAGTCGGTCTGGCACGTCCACCCCGTGAGTTTCATGCCGAGGTCAAAGTCGGGCGCGGCGCCGCCGTCCTTCGGACCCCCGTTCCTGCAACCCTCGACGCACCCGCCGGTCGCGTACGTGACGTCCTTGTACCCCAGCCTGGAGCACCCGTCGAAGCCGCAGTTGTACAGGCACCGCTGGTACAGGTTATTCCACAGGGTCCAGTCCTCCTGGGGCGGCTCCGCGCGCGCCGCGGGTGCGACGCCCCCGAAGATAACGAGGATAACGAGGATAACGGACGATCGACGCATCCCGCGGGTCACCGCGCGCCCCGAGCAGTGTCGAACGGTGCGCGATTCAACAACCGAAAGTCGGCGTGGTTGGTCGACGCGCCCGATCCGGTCTCCACGCTGCCGTCAATAAAAACCACTTGGGGACCGGTTTCAGCCCCGGCGCCGCTGCCGCTCCCACTAATTATCTCCCTCATCCTCCTCCTCCTCCTTCTTATCCGACTCTAGCGCCGCCTCCGCGACCGCGCACTCCTTGTTCCTCTCCACCGCGGCCCGTTCGAGCCTCGAGGCGACCAGCCGCGCCCTTCGCACCTCCCCCAGAGCCGAAGCCACCGAAGCCTCCGCGGTGGCAACCTCCGCTTCCGCGACGCGCGCGGCGGCTGCAGCCTTACTCGATCGCACGAGCGTCGCGGCCGCCACCGCCGTGGCCCGTCTGTGCCTCTCCTCGGCGGCGTGTAGGATCCTGCGCGACGCGTTCCTCGCGGCGGAGGCCTCGGCCACCCTTTGCAGCGCGACCGCGGCGACGTCTTCCTTCGAGTGCATCAGCTCGCCGAGCTTCTCCCGGTTGCGCCTGATTCGCTCCAATCTCTCCTTCTCGAACTGCGAGAGCTCGCCGGCCTCGCGCATGGCATCCTGGACGCCCATCCACTCGGGTCGGGAGAGGAGCTCGTGGGGCATCTGCGTCAGGAGCTCCATCTCTTTGGCCCGCTTCTCTCGACACCGAGTGAGGGCGCATCTGCACCCAATCTTGTGTTGCGACGAGGGCGTCCCCGCAGCGCCGCGGAGCTTGGACGACTTGCGGAAGGATTCTTCGAAGAGAGTGAAGCGCTTCCGTCCTCTTCGCATGGTGGCCTCGTCAAGCCACGGGTCCCCGTCGTCGCGTCGCTCATCCTCATCCTCCATCACCTCCTCCTCGTCGGGCTCGTATTTTTCAACAACCTCCTCCTTAGCCGGCTCGTCTTCCTCAACCTCGGGGCACGGCAGTGCCAACACCACGCCTTCTCCCTCCTCGTCCTCCTCGTCGGCGTCATCATAGCCGAGGATGTCGGTCCCTCTCTTGGCCGCCAGCAAGGGCGTGGCTTGTCCTTTGGTCGCCACGGAGAATGCCTTGTACTCTCGACCGGTGAGGGGAGCGTCGCACCCGAGCTGCGGATACGCGTCCCTGCACCGCCACGTGTCTTTCGCACCAACCTCCGCGAGGGACTGTGTCGGGGGTACCTCCCTCCAACGATCGCACTCGTCGCACGCCACCCAGCTGTCGCGGTACTTGAGCGCGGCCTCCACGTGGAGCCGATCGGTCAGCTCCTTAAATCTGACGTCTTTTAGAAATTCGCCGTCAAACGGGATGTTGAACTCGCCCGCGTGCCTAAACTCGTTGTAAAACCTTGAGTACGTGGCCATCTTCTCCTCGGGGGTAACGATCGGGGAGACCAGGCAAAAGACCGCAATGCCGAAGCCGATGGGCGTGTGCGTGTAGTCCTTGAATCGCACCGCGTCCCTCCGAAGGAAGATCCGAGGGAACGGGAGCAGCCGCTGGAAGTAGGAGGTGTCCGTGCTGTTGCGGCACACGAGCAGGATACCTGGGCAGAAACCCCACTCCACCTCGTTTATCGCCCGGTTGATGAACCGCCACTGCACCTGTGACTCGTACGAAGGGTTCAGTATGACGTGGTACCCTTTCCAAGGATTCTCCTGCTTCAAACCATCCTGCCTCTTATCGTAGGTCTTCTCCGCGGGAATGTTTGGATCGCGCTTGTCGTTTGTGCAGGGATCCAGCAGACCCTTGACGATGGGCTCTTGCACGGTGGGAACGTTCAGGCCGAACATGCGACACCCGGCGTCGATTATCCAGTCGGGCGTGAGTCCATCCTTGGGAGATCCGTCGTGATGATCCGCGTCGTCCGTCGCCGCCTCCCTCTCGCGGGGCCCGCGCCGACCCCTCCCCGAAGGGTTCAGTCCGTCGGGTCCCCGGTAGGAAAGCCGTCCCCGATCGTCGTCCGCGTCGCTGTACGCGTCGTCGCTGTCCGTCCACGGCGGCGTGTCCCAGTTCATGATCTCCGCCTCATCCGCCTCCAACAACGCCTTGCGCACGTTCTGCGCGTACACCCGAATGCCCCCCGTGGCGCTCCAGTCGCGCCTGGCGCAACCCCGCGCCGCCGCCGCGAAGAGCTCGGCGGTTCGAGCGTCCCGAAGAGTCGCGTCTCCCGCGTACCTCGCGAGCTCGTTCGGCGCGCACCACACGAAGCTCCCGTCGCCGAAGCACCTGACCAACGCCCTTGGCTTCGACGGGGGGGCGCCGCGGTCGCGCCACAGCTTCGCCGCGCTCCTCGCGTTGCGAAGCTTCCACACTCGACCGGGCCACCACGTTCCCGGCCCGAGGTCCGCGTCGCCAGCCGCGTCGCCGCCGCCGGCTGTGTCGCCGGACACAGCTGTGTCGCCGCCGCGGTCCTTCCGGTGTTTCCGCGAGCCCCTGAGGAACGCCCAGACCAGGGTTC
>Ga0181573_10000217_pt1 | contig 60372 bp, 62 predicted proteins | sample 101ome_25_FD_148643 | JGI IMG/M metagenome (GOLD analysis project Ga0181573, IMG submission 148643) | Coastal salt marsh microbial communities from the Groves Creek Marsh, Skidaway Island, Georgia - 101409BT metaG (spades assembly) | ecosystem: Environmental > Aquatic > Marine > Intertidal zone...
GCAAGCCGGTCTGATCAACAGCGCTGGTCTTGATCAAGACACCATCGCCGCCATTGCTACCCCTCCGGGAAAGGGTGGCGTGGCGATCATCAGGCTTTCTGGCGGCCAGGCCTGGGCCATCGCCCGAGGCCTATGCACGCGTCGCTTAGAGGCGCGCACTCCCACGCTCTGCACTTTCAGACATGAGAATGCCATCATCGATCAAGGGCTGGTGCTCCTTTTTCAAGGACCCAACTCTTTCACGGGGGAGGACGTCGCAGAATTACACTGCCACGGCGGGGTCGTTATCACCACTATGCTGCTCGAAGCCTGTCATGCGCTGGGCGCACGAATGGCACGACCGGGAGAATTCTCGGAGCGGGCATTTTTGAACAACAAGCTTGATCTCACCCAAGCAGAGGGGCTGGCTGATTTGATCGATGCGCCCACTCGGCAAGCAGCGCGACAAGCAGCCGCATCATTGCGGGGTGCGTTTTCCGAAGCAGTAAACGCGCTCGGAAACGAACTCTTACAGCTCAGAATGTATGTCGAAGCGGCTATTGATTTCCCGGAGGAAGAGGTCGACTTCCTGTCGGATACATCCGTTCAACTCAAACTCTCAAGCACGTTGGACAAACTTTGCGAGCTCATTATCAATGCCCGACAGGGCGCTCTGATGAGTAAGACAGCGAAAATCGTTCTCACTGGCAAACCCAACGTTGGAAAAAGCAGTTTGATGAATCGGCTGGCCCGGGAGTCGGTAGCCATTGTTACGGATGTTCCCGGCACCACCCGAGATGTTGTTAAACAGGCTATTAATCTAGGCGGCCTCGCATTTGAATTTGCCGATACCGCCGGCATTCGCGAATCATCCGATACCATCGAGCGCGAGGGCATTGCGCGGGCCCGGAAAGAACTGGATACCGCCGATCTCATTATCCGGGTTGTTGATGACACTGAAGCGAACGACAGTGAAAGAGAGCACATCGACAATGGCGTTCCTGAAATTCAGGTGCTTAACAAAATTGACCTCTCGGAGCGCGCAGCCGGGGCGCTACCAGCAACCCACATCGTTACCGTTGCCGTGTCCGCTGCAACAGGTGCGGGTATCGACGCTCTAGAAGCGGCAATTTTAGCCGCACTGGGTCGCTCCACCGACACCGTGGCAACCCCTTTCAGTGCCCGAGAACGTCACGTGGCAATCCTTCAGGCAACCCGAGAAATACTGCAAAGCGGCATCGATCGGTTCAATGGGTCTGGCGCGGGTGAAATTCTGGCCGAAGATCTGAGGAGGGCACACGATACGCTGGGGGAGATAACGGGCGTCGTGCGAGCAGATGACCTGCTGGGAGAAATTTTTTCTTCTTTCTGCATTGGTAAATAATCGGATCCCCTCGATTCGGATATCCCGCTGAATCGGGTGATTCCACGTGACACGCAGTCGACGCTGACAGCAAACGAAAATGACCTCGCTTTAATCACGCCTTATCCACAAGGCATCTACAACAAAGTCTTAGGTGGCTAATGTCCCCACACCCGTAGGACAAATACTGTGCGTAAAAGTCACTAAACCCCGTGGAAACCCTGTTTGCATGATCTTTGTGCGACACAATCCTATTTTTGCTAACGGGTTACCCCCGGTAGAAGCAGGGCTTTAAACGGCGTTTCCCAAAGAGATATAATTCCCATAACTGTCTGTTTTTAATTGTTTTAATGTTGTTATCCCGTGATTCCATAGCCTCTAATAACTACAATATTTAAATACTCTTCATAACAATAAATATTTTTAAATGATGTATTGAGTGAAAGTCAGTACGACTACTTTCCACACAATGAAGAGTTCATCCTGTTTGTTTGCGCGTTTATACTCCCCACCCCCTTGCAAACGGCAGTTAGATCGCAATGCAACACCCCAACAGCTATGACGTTATCGTGATCGGTGGCGGACACGCGGGCACAGAAGCGACTCTGGCTGCCGCCCGGATGGGTGCCCGCACGCTGTTGATTACTCATGCCGTAGACACGCTGGGTCAGATGTCATGCAACCCAGCTATCGGGGGAATCGGCAAAAGCCACCTTGTGCGCGAAGTGGATGCCATGGGCGGCGTTATGGCGCGCGCAACTGATTTATCCGGTATCCAGTTCAGGGTATTGAACGCGAGAAAAGGACCTGCGGTGAGGGCGACTCGCGCTCAAGCCGACCGTGTGCTCTATCGCCAGGCGATCCGCAATACCCTCGAGAACGCAGAAAATGTCGAGATCTTTCAGGATGCCGTAGAGGATATAAAGATCATTGGCAACGCGGTTTCGGGTGTCATTACCCGTTCAGGCATTATTTTTGCAGCAAAGACGGTGGTACTCACTGCAGGCACTTTTCTTAACGGTAAAATGCACGTGGGTGAATCTCAGGCCTCTGGCGGTCGGATGGGTGACGCCGCCGCCGTGGGCTTGGCCGATCGCCTGAGGGAGGTCTGCCCACGCGTGGGTCGTCTAAAAACCGGAACACCTCCTCGCATTGATGCCAGATCCGTCGATTTTGGCTTGATGGCCGAGCAATGGGGCGATGAACCTCGCCCGGTGATGTCCTTGATGGGGAGCCGTGAGGATCATCCTGAACAACGATGTTGTTGGATTACCCAGACCAATGAGCAGACCCACGAGCTGATTCGATCAGGTCTTGATCGGTCTCCACTGTTCGGCGGTGTTATCGAGGGTGTAGGGCCACGCTACTGCCCGAGCATCGAGGATAAAATTCATCGCTTTGCTGATAAAACCTCCCATCAGATTTTTATTGAACCAGAGGGACTAACGACGCACGAGCTCTACCCCAACGGTATTTCAACATCGCTGCCATTTGATATTCAGCTTGGTTTGGTGCGATCTATCAAAGGCCTAGAAGAGGCGCACATCACGAGACCTGGATACGCCATCGAGTACGATTATTTCGATCCGCGTGATTTGCGCCATACGTTGGAAACAAAAACCGTGTCTGGCTTGTTTTTTGCGGGACAAATCAATGGCACTACGGGTTATGAGGAGGCGGCCGCGCAGGGTTTGGTGGCGGGAATTAACGCGGCGTGTGCCGTGCGAGAAAGAGCGCCTTGGGAACCACGCCGCGATGAGGCTTATATTGGTGTGCTCATCGATGACTTGGTGACGCTGGGGACCACAGAGCCCTATCGGATGTTCACGTCCAGAGCGGAATACCGCCTGCAGCTAAGAGAAGATAACGCAGATTTGAGACTCACTGAGCAGGGCAGGTCCTTGGGAGTTGTCGGCGAGGCTCAATGGCGCTATTTCTCCGAAAAGAGAGAAGCGATCAGCCGAGAAAAGCGGCGTCTTGAGAGTGAGTATGTCCAGCCTGACTCGGCGGTAGCGCGCAAGATCATGCCGCACCTGGCAAAGCCGTTGGCGCGAGAGTACTCTCTGGCCGATTTGTTAAAGCGCCCAGAAGTCACCTCAACGTTGTTGTACGGCGCTGCCCCGCCAGACAGACCTGTTGCAGAGTCTGTCGCTGAACAGGTAACTATCCAATTAAAATACGCTGGTTATATCGATCGTCAGCAACAAGATGTCTCGCGTTTGCAACGACACGAGGCCATGGTCATTCCCGATAACCTTAATTTCTACGAGGTGGATGGACTGTCCCATGAGATTTGTCAGAAGCTGACTGATCTTCGACCCACTAATTTGGCGCGCGCCGGGAGAATACCGGGTGTGACTCCCGCCGCCATGTCTTTACTCTTGGTATATCTCAAGAAACGCGCGCTTTTGGAGTCGTCACGCGCGACAGCGAATGGCTGATCACGACGTTCAATTCCTGCAAGCATCGACGCAGAGTATGGGACTTTCGCTGAGTGACACTCAGTTGAGGCAATTGGTCGGATACGTTGATTTGCTAGAGAAATGGAACCGGACCTACAACCTTACGGCCATTCGAAACAGGCAGGAAATACTGGTAAGGCATGTCCTGGAGAGTCTTGCTGTATTACCTTTTATTCAGGGGTCACAGCGACTTGATGTGGGTACCGGGGCGGGCATCCCGGGCATTCCTCTGGCGATAGTTGACACCGATAGTCGGTATACGTTGCTCGACAGCAATGGTAAAAAAACCCGGTTCCTGGCCGAAGTGAAAAGGCAGCTGGGTTTGACTACCATCCAGATCAAGACGGCGCGCGTTGAATCTTGGACACCGGACGGTGCTTACGATGCCTTAGTAACTAGGGCTTTCGCAGATCTGAGAACAACGCTGGACAGAATAGATCATGTATTTGGCAATGATGGTTCACTTTACACAATGACTACCGATAGCGCCGCAGAGATCAGCACCGTTGTGCCCGACACTATGCGGCTTGGCGCGGTACACGAAATCAGTGTGCCGGGACAGGATTGGTCTTTTAATCTGATCAAGATTCAACGAAGCCACGGTGAGGCTTTATGAAGGTTGTCGCAATAGCCAACCAAAAAGGGGGTGTGGGAAAAACCACAACTGCCGTGAACCTTTCCGCCGCGCTCGGAGCCATGGAAAAAAGGGTATTACTTGTCGATTTGGATCCTCAAGGTAATGCATCGGTATCGGTTGGGGTCAACAAAAGCGATATTCCTGCTGGCACTTATGAGCTGTTAGTGGAACAAACACCGCTGGCCGAAGTCGCGATATCTCTGCCACAACTTCGCATGGATGTGGTGCCCGCCAACGGCGATTTAACGGCTGCCGAAGTGGCTTTGCTGGCGGTGGATGACCGAGAACAACGACTAAAGCAGGGTCTAGAAGCGGCGCGGGAACAATACGATTTCGTCATCATTGATTGCCCCCCATCACTGAACATGCTCACCCTTAATGCGCTGGTTGCGGCAGATTCGGTGCTGATTACCATGCAATGCGAGTATTTTGCATTGGAGGGTTTATCTGCTTTGCTAGAGACGGTGGGTTCTATTAACCAGACAGTGAATCCCGCTTTGCGCGTCGAGGGGATACTACGCACGCTGTACGACCCCAGAAATGCGCTGACCAACGAGGTCTCTGAGCAGCTTCATCAACATTTTGAGGGGTTGGTATACCGCACGGTGATTCCGCGGAATGTTCGCTTGGCCGAAGCGCCCAGTCATGGGCTGCCAGGAATTGTTTATGATCGTCTTGCGCGCGGCGCCACCGCTTATATGGCTCTGGCGGGGGAGTTTATGCGTCGGCAAGAACACCATCCTAAGGACAACACTTAATGGTGCAAAAGCGAAAATTAAATCGAGGCCTCGAAGCGCTACTCGGCGCCAGTGTCGCGGCGAAACCACCTCAGGTAGCAACCGGCACCGCCGACACTCAGGGCGCTTCAGAGCCTTCGGCGCCGCTGAGTGAAATCCCGATAGAACAATTACAACGCGGCGTTTACCAACCGCGAAGCGAGTTCGAGCCAGAGGCGCTGGATACACTGGCAGCCAGTATTAAGGCGCAAGGTATTTTGCAGCCGGTGGTGGTTCGCCCGATATCTCAGCATCGATACGAGATTCTCTCGGGAGAGAGACGCTGGCGGGCGGCGCAGCTCGCGGGCCTAGACCGCGTGCCCGTGGTGATTCGCGACGTGCCCGATGAAGATGCGATTGCCATCGCGTTAATCGAAAACATTCAGCGAGAAGATTTAAACCCGGTGGAAGAGGCCTTTGGTTTAAAGCGGCTCCAAGATGAATTCGGCCTGAATCAAGAGCAGATTGCGCAAGCGGTGGGTCGCTCCCGTTCTGCTGTTGCCAATAGCCTTCGGCTGCTGAATTTGCATGGCGATATTCAACAAATGCTGGGTCAGGGCGCGATTGAGGTGGGGCATGCCAAAGTCCTGCTGGGACTCGACAGCGCGGACCAGCTGAGAGCTGCGAGACAGGTGGCCAAGCGCGGTCTGTCGGTCCGCCAAACGGAAGCCCTCGTCAAAAGCTGGGGTGCCGATTCCGCGGCGAAGCCGCATAAGGATCCCAACGTGAGCCGCCTGGAGCAGGATTTGAGTGATCGCTTTGGTGCCCGCGTGAGAATTCACCATCAGCAGAACGGCCGGGGCAGGCTGGAAATACAATACACGACCCTCGATGAGCTGGACGGTATTTTGAAGAGATTGGATTAAATCCTATATGTTGAAGGGTTTAGGCCTTTCATCTACACTCCCCCCCGCATGAGAGGGGGGCTGGGTTTATCTTGGCCGAACACGCTTTTTCCGGACCTTTCGCGACGACACGCAAGCGGCTCTTAAAAGCCGTTTTGGCGACAATGCTGGTCATTTGTGTCGCCGCCGCGGTTGCCGGAGCAATATATGGCGTTCACATTTCTCTGGACATGTTGCTGGGCGCGGTGGTTGTGCTGCTGCCGACCGGCTGGGTCGCGCTGGCCCTGACGTCGGCTCGGTCCACGTTCAGCCCGATATGGCTGGGATTGGCTCGATACAGCCTAGCCGCTTTGGGCTTCGCTACCCTTTTTGCCATGAGGCCGGGTAGTCACCCCTTGGCAGTGCTAGCGGGGAGTGCGATGGGTCTGTTTTTGCCCACAGCGCTGGTAGCGAAAAGCAAGTGGTCCGGCCGGTATGGCGGACAAGAAGATTAAATTGGCGGCCTTTTAGTTAAGGTGCAGGGAGCTTCGCGGCAATAATGGCGGCAAACGGCGACAGTCAAACCGTATCAGAGTACATCGTTCACCACCTGACCAATTTGACCTATGGCAAGTTGCCCGAGGGATATGCGCGTTATGACGGTAGCACGGCACCTGAAGGAGGCCAGTGGACGCTGGCTCACGGCGCCGATGAAATTGCCGCAATGGGCTTTAACGCCGTCCATGTTGACTCTATGTTGTGGTCAGTCGGGCTGGGCATCGTCTTTTGCTGGCTTTTTCGCCGTGTTGCAACCCAGGCAACAGCAGGGGTGCCTGCGGGCTGGGTCAACTTCGTAGAAATGGTCGTCGAGTTTATTGACGGCACGGTCAAGGACACGTTTCACGGACGTAACCCGCTCATCGCCCCGTTAGCACTGACGATTTTTGTCTGGGTCTTCCTAATGAATTTAATGGATCTGATCCCAGTGGATTTGATCCCCCATTCACTGATGTTGGCGGGGGTCGACTACCAGAAAATCGTCCCTTCCACCGACCCAAATATCACCATGGGCATGGCTATTGGCGTATTTGTACTGATGCTGTTTTACTCGATCAAGGTAAAGGGGTTTGGATTTGTCAGGGAGCTGACAATGAACCCGTTTAACCACCCCCTTTTTATCCCCGTAAATCTCTTTATGGAGGTCGTGGGATTGCTGGCAAAGCCTTTTTCTCTGGGCTTGCGACTGTTCGGCAATATGTATGCTGGTGAGATGATTTTTATTCTGATCGCCGCGTTGTTCAGCGTTGGGCTGTTTTGGATGTTGCCCGCAGCGCTGTTACAGATAGGCTGGGCGATTTTCCATATTTTGGTAATCACCTTGCAGGCTTTTATCTTTATGGTTCTGACCATCGTGTACCTCAGCATGGCGCACGAGGACCATTGATTTTCACTGTGTATTTTAGGAGATAACCATGGAACTGATTTACGTTGCCGCCGCCATCATGATGGGGTTGGGTGGAATGGGCGCCGCTATCGGCGTGGGCATTCTGGGCGGTAAGTTGATTGAGGGCTCTGCGCGACAGCCCGAGCTAGCACCCAAATTACAAGGTACTTTCTTTCTGGGTGCGGGTCTGGTCGACGCGATCCCCATTATTGGCGTGGGAATTGCCATGTACCTGATTTTTGTGGTCGCGGGCTAATCGCCTTCTTTTTTCTGGGGCGCAACAAAACCTGTCCCATGAACACCACAGGAGCAGCGTGTGAACATTAACCTCACTTTGATCGGACAGCTCATTGCCTTCGTCGCGTTTGTGGCGTTTTGCATGCGCTATGTATGGCCGCCGATCACTGCCGCGATGGCAGAGCGCCAGGGCAAAATCGCAGAAGGTCTCGCCGCAGCGGATCGCGCAGGGCACGACCTTGAGCTGGCGCAAAAGCGAGCCACTGAACAACTGGCGGAAGCCAAGCGGGAAGCCGCGGGGATTATTGAGGCGGCTAACAAGCGAGCCCAGGCCGTTGTAGATGAGGCCAAGCAGGCGGCGATAGCCGAGTCTGAGCGCGTCAAGGCAGCCGCATCTGCTGAGATAGAGCAGGAGCGGGCTCGAGCGCAAGAACAACTGATGACACAGGTCAGCGCGCTTGCGGTGGCCGGGGCCGAAAAAATCCTTGGCGCCGAAATCGATGCTGACAAACATGCCGATTTGCTCAAGACCCTCTCTGCGGGATCGTAATCTGTGATAGAGCCGACCACACTTGCCAGACCTTATGCGCGTGCCGCCTTCGAACACGCTCGCGAGGCGAAACAGCTGGATGTCTGGAAGGAATCGCTAGCGCAGCTTGCGGCTTTGACGCTTGAGCCAAAGGTGGCTGCTGCGCTCAGACGCCCTGATCAAACGGCGGCAGAGCGTGCCGGCACCTTGATGTCACTGGCGGGCGAGTCTCTACCGCAGGCCGTAGGCAATTTGCTCCACGTGCTCGCTGACAACGGACGACTGGCATTGCTGCCTGAGGTGGCAGCGTTGTTCGAGCAATTTAAGCAGTCTGTAGAAAGCGCGGTGGCGGTTCATGTCACTTCCGCGTATTCCCTTAGCGACGCTGAGGCGGACCAACTCACTGCATCTATGGAGGCTCGGCTGGCACGCAGCGTCACCCTGACTTCTGAAACCGACCCCTCACTGTTGGGAGGGGCTCTTATTCGGGCCAATGATCTGGTGATCGACGGCTCTATTCGCGGCCGCCTGAACAAACTGGCCGGCTCGTTGAATCAATGACAGAGGACTAGTCATGCAACAGCTTAACCCCTCGGAAATCAGCGATCTCATCAAGCAGCGGATCGACGCGCTTGAAGTCACCTCGCAGGCGACCAATGAGGGCACCATCGTATCCGTTACGGACGGTATTATCCGTATTCATGGTCTGACCGAAGTCCAATACGGCGAGATGATCGAGTTTGAGGGCGGCGTTTTTGGTTTGGCACTCAACCTCGAGCGAGATTCTGTGGGCGCGGTGGTGCTGGGTGATTACAAGCGGCTGGCCGAGGGCCAAACATGCCGTTGCACCGGCCGCATCCTCGAGGTGCCGGTTGGGCCCGAGCTTCAGGGTCGTGTGGTTGACTCCCTGGGTAATCCGATCGACGGCAAGGGTGCGATTGAGACCAAGATGACCGATGCGATCGAAAAGATTGCGCCTGGCGTTATTGCCCGGCAATCGGTTGATCAGCCGGTTCAAATCGGCCTCAAAGCGATCGACGCCATGGTGCCGATTGGTCGCGGCCAAAGAGAACTGATCATTGGCGATCGCCAGATTGGAAAAACAGCCATTGCAGTTGATGCCATCATTAACCAGAAGGGTACCGGCATTAAATGTATTTACGTTGCCATCGGCCAAAAAGCCTCTTCGGTCGCGTCTGTGGTGCGCAAGCTCGAAGAGCATGGCGCTATGGACCATACCATTGTTGTGGCAGCCAACGCCTCGGATCCGGCGGCCATGCAGTACCTTGCGCCCTTTGCGGGGTGCACCATGGGCGAGTACTACCGCGATCGTGGTGAGGATGCGCTCATCATTTATGACGACCTTTCCAAACAGGCGGTGGCATACCGCCAGATCTCTTTGCTTCTGAGACGACCACCCGGTCGAGAGGCCTACCCCGGTGACGTGTTCTACCTGCATTCCCGCCTGCTCGAGCGAGCGGCCCGTGTTAATGCCGACTACGTCGAACAGTTCACGGGCGGCGCGGTTAAGGGCAAGACCGGCTCGCTAACGGCCCTCCCCGTGATTGAAACACAGGCAGGGGACGTGTCCGCTTTTGTACCGACCAACGTGATCTCGATTACCGACGGCCAGATCTTCCTTGAGGCTGACATGTTCAACGCTGGCATCCGACCCGCGATGAACGCAGGCATCTCTGTTTCGAGGGTTGGTGGTGCGGCACAGACCAAAATTGTGAAAAAGCTCTCGGGCGGCATCCGAACCGCGTTGGCGCAATACCGAGAACTCGCGGCGTTCTCCCAGTTTGCCTCGGATTTGGATGACGCCACTAAGGCGCAGCTGGACCACGGCGAGCGCATTACCGAACTGATGAAGCAAAAACAGTATGCACCGCTGTCGATAGCCGACATGGGCGTGCTTCTCTATGCCGGTAATGAAGGCTATTTGCGGGACGTCGAGGTTGCGAAAATCAGCGACTTTGAGTCAGCTTTGCTCAGCTATATGCGTGCAGAGTGTGCTGGCGTCATGCAGCAGATTGAGGCAGACGGCGATTGGAACGACGAGCGCGAGGCGGCGTTTAAGTCTGCTTTAGAAGCCTTTAAGTCGACTCAGACCTGGTAACCCGCAATGGCTGTTGGCAAGGAAATCCGCACCAAGATCTCGAGTATTCAAAGTACTCAAAAGATCACCAGCGCCATGGAGATGGTAGCTGCTAGCAAGATGCGGCGCGCTCAGGATCGAATGGAGTTGGGTAAACCCTATGCTCAGCGAATGCGCGCTGTGGTGGGACATATTGCCAATGCAACTCCCGAGTATCGCCATGCCTATATGCAGGCCCGGGAGATCAAGCGCGCGGGTTACATTATTGTTTCGACCGATCGCGGACTGTGTGGCGGCCTGAATATTAATTTGTTTAAGGCGGCAATCCAGGCGATGCGCGCGCAGCAAGATCAGGGCGTGGAAGTTGAGCTGTGTTTGGTCGGCGCCAAAGCATCGGGCTTCTTCGCCAGCGTCGGGGGAAACGTCACCGCCTCTGTCAGGGATCTCGGCGAAGAGCCGTCGATTGAAGATCTGATAGGCGGCGTGAAGACCATGCTCGACGCGTACACCGAAGGCCGGATTGATGCCTTGTTTCTGGCGGGCAATGAGTTTGTGAATACCATGACCCAGTCGCCCCGGGTCGAGCAATTATTGCCGCTGAAGCCGGAAGAGCGCGCATCGCTTTCCCATCACTGGGACTACATTTATGAGCCTGATGCGCGGGAACTACTGGATGCATTAATGATTCGTTACATCGAATCTTTGGTCTATCAAGCGGTGGTTGAGAACGGTGCCTGTGAACAGGCGGCGCGCATGATCGCCATGAAGAACGCAACCGACAACGCCGGCGAGCTGATCGATGAGTTGCAACTGGTTTACAACAAAGCCAGACAAGCGGCGATTACTCAAGAATTGGCAGAAATTGTGGGGGGCGCAGCGGCCATTGGCTAACGCCCTGACTCAGGAAAAAGTAAGTGGCGCAGTGTTCGTCACACCAGTTTTGAAACGAGGACCGAAAAATGAGTAGCGGAAAGGTCGTACAGGTTATTGGCGCGGTCATCGACGTGGAGTTTCCCCGCGACAGCGTGCCCCAGGTGTATGACGCACTGACAGTCGCCGACAAGGGCTTGACGCTTGAGGTGCAGCAGCAGCTGGGAGACGGGGTGGTGCGTGCCATCGCAATGGGCCCTTCTGAGGGGGTCAGCCGTGGCCTGAGCGTTGAAAACACCGGCGCCCCGATATCGGTGCCTGTGGGAACAGAGACTCTCGGTCGAATCATGGATGTGTTGGGTAACCCGATTGATGAGAAGGGGCCTATCGGAGAGCAAGAGCGTGCGGCGATTCACCGAGCCGCCCCCACTTATGAAGAGCTTGCCGCATCCGATGACCTGTTGGAGACGGGTATCAAGGTGATTGACCTGGTCTGCCCGTTCGCCAAGGGCGGCAAGGTGGGCTTGTTTGGTGGTGCCGGTGTGGGCAAAACCGTCAACATGATGGAGCTGATTAACAATATTGCTACTGAGCACTCCGGCCTGTCTGTTTTTGCGGGTGTGGGTGAGCGCACCCGTGAAGGTAACGACTTTTACTACGAGATGCAGGAATCCGGCGTGGTTAACGTCGAAGAAATGAGCAAATCCAAGGTGGCCATGGTTTACGGGCAGATGAACGAGCCACCTGGCAACCGCCTTCGCGTCGCGCTGACCGGTTTGACCATGGCGGAGAAATTCCGCGATGAGGGCCGCGATGTTCTGCTGTTTGTGGATAACATTTATCGATATACGCTGGCGGGTACCGAGGTTTCGGCGCTTTTGGGGCGGATGCCCTCCGCGGTGGGTTATCAGCCTACGCTGGCCGAAGAGATGGGCGTGCTACAGGAACGCATTACCTCTACAAAGACGGGCTCGATTACCTCGATCCAGGCGGTGTATGTTCCGGCGGATGATTTGACGGATCCCTCGCCCGCAACCACCTTCGCCCACCTTGACTCTACTGTGGTACTGAGCCGAGATATTGCCGCCAAAGGTATCTATCCGGCGGTCGATCCCCTCGATTCCACCTCGCGCCAGCTCGACCCGCTCATTATTGGTCAGGAGCACTACGACGTAGCCCGCGGCGTTCAGACGGTGTTGCAGCGGTACAAGGAGTTGAAAGACATTATTGCCATTCTGGGTATGGACGAGCTCTCGGAAGAAGATAAATTGATTGTGGCGCGAGCGCGAAAAATTGAGCGTTTCCTTTCACAGCCCTTCCATGTAGCCGAGGTCTTTACCGGATCTCCCGGTATTTACGTTTCCCTGAAGGATACGATTGCGGGCTTTAAGGGCATTCTTGCGGGTGATTACGACCAGCTGCCGGAGCAGGCCTTTTATATGGTGGGCTCCATTGAGCAGGCGGTGGAGAAGGCGGCCAAGCTCTAAGGCGCCGAGGGAACTGAGAGATGGCGATGACCCTACACTGCGATATTGTCAGTGCCGAGGCGCAGATTTACTCGGGGCTGGTGGAGCTGTTGGTCGCGACCGGCGTTGAGGGCGAGCTGGGTGTGTGTTACGGCCACGCCGCTTTGCTGACTCGCCTTATCCCTGGCCCTATCCGCATCGTGGAACAAGGTGGCGCCGAGCAGATTTACTATGCCTCGGGGGGGTTTATTGAGGTGCAAGGTGACGTTGTCACTGTGCTAGCTGACACCGCTGTTCGGGCAGACGACCTCGATGAAGCCGCCGCCGAACTCGCGAGAAAGGATGCCGAGGAGACGTTGGCGAATCAGCAAGGTGAAATCGACTATGGTCGCGCCTCCGCGCAACTCGCTGAAGCGACTGCGCAACTTGCGACCCTGCGTAAGTTAAAAAATCGCGCGGGCCGCGGATAATTCACAACCCAATCCCCCTTATTTCCGGTGTTTGTTGGGCGATCGCCCGCTTCTTGCTTGCAAAACCCGCGGTGGACTTCATCATGGCGTCAGATTTGCCGCCAGATAATTGGGCCTGACTATGCTTGAGGTCATTATTTTGGCTGCCGGACACGGTAGCCGCATGCAGTCCAGCACAGCCAAAGTGTTGCACCCGCTGGGAGGTCAGCCCCTGGTCTGTCACGTGCTGGAGACTGCACGGCGGCTGGGTGCCGGGCGTCTTCATGTGGTGGTGGGCCATGACGCCGAGTCAGTAACGGCCGCCGTAACGGCCCCCGACGTGCAGTGCCATCTCCAGCCGCAACAGCTGGGCACGGGTCATGCGGTGCAACAGGCCATCGATGCTTGTCACGCGGCCAGCACGGTGTTGGTCCTTTTTGGCGATGTGCCCCTGATACAGGCTGATTCTCTGAGCGAGGTCGTGAGCGTGGCGGCATCTGGTTTGGCCATGCTTGCTGCGAATCTGCCGGATCCTGCGGGTTATGGGCGCGTGCTCCGTGATGCACGGGGCAATTTTCAGGGTGTCGTCGAGGAGCGAGACGCCAGCCCCGATCAGAAAACCCTCCGTGAGATTAATACGGGGGTGCTGGCAGCGCCCGCAGCGACTTTGCGGCAGTATCTGGAGCGACTCACTAACAACAATGCCCAAGGCGAATATTACCTCCCGGATGTTTTGAGACTTGCCGTAGCAGAGGAAGAAAGGGTTACGGTGGTGGCGTCCGATAACGCCCTCGATTGTCTGGGTGTTAACACACCGCAACAGCTCGAGCAGCTAGAGCGTTTGTATCAAGGCGCTTTGGCTGACCAACTGTTGAGCCAGGGCGTTTCTATCGCCGATCGTTCACGACTGGATATTCGCGGTACGCTGCAATGCGGCAGTGATGTGCGTATTGATGTGAACACGGTATTTGAGGGGGCTGTCGTTCTTGCTGACGGCGTGGCGGTAGGCGCTAACTGTGTTCTAGCGAACAGCGTTATCGGCGAGGGAGCTCAGATTCATCCTTTCACCTATATTGAGGGGGCGGTGATCAAAGCGGGCGCCAGTATCGGCCCCTATGCACGCATCCGTCCCGGCACCGTGATTGATGAGCGGGCGAAGGTGGGCAATTTTGTCGAAATTAAAAACACGCATCTAGGCCCTGGTGCTAAAGCGAGTCACCTTGCTTATTTGGGCGACGCGGATGTTGGCTCGAAAAGCAACGTTGGCGCAGGCACGATCACCTGTAATTACGATGGCGCGAATAAATTTCGCACCGTACTGGGCGAGTCGGTATTTGTGGGGTCTAACAGCACGCTGGTTGCGCCCGTTACTATTGCGTCCGGTGGTTTTGTTGCTGCAGGCTCCACCATTACCGAAGACGTCAAGGCAGACCAATTGGCGGTTGCCAGAGGCAGGCAGCGCAACGTGGATGGCTGGCGCCGACCTTCAAAGCCAGAGGAGACAGATTAATGTGCGGCATCGTTGCCGTAACGGCGCGCAGAGACTGCACAGAGATTCTGCTGGAGGGTCTCCGGAGGCTTGAGTATCGCGGATATGACTCTGCGGGAATTGCGCTTATTGATCGCAGCGGAAATTTGCAGTTTCACAAGCGTGAGGGCCGGGTTGCTGCTCTGGAGGAGGCGCAACAAGCAGCGCCAATTCAGGGGGGCACTGGCATTGCGCATACGCGGTGGGCTACCCACGGAGAGCCCTCTGTCGCGAATGCTCACCCCCATATCGCGGCAGATCGGATCGCTGTCGTTCACAACGGTATTATCGAAAACCACGCCGAACTCCGCGAAACCCTAACTCAGGCAGGGTGCGAGTTTCTCTCGGAAACAGATACCGAAGTGGCGGCGCATTTGATCGCCCGCGCGGTTGAGGAAGAGGGTGATCTGCTCTCAGCGGTCACCAAGTCCGTGCGGCAATTAGAAGGTGCCTACGCGCTGGCGATCATTGATCGACAGGCGCCGGATACGGTGATCGTCGCGAGGCAAGGCAGCCCGCTGGTATTGGGCGTGGGGATTGGTGAACACTTTGCAGGCTCTGACACGCTCGCCCTGAAGTCGGTCACTGACACCTTTGTTTATTTGGAAGATGGCGATATCGCGGAATTAAATGCCGATAGCTTCACCATTTTCGATGTTAGCGGCGCGCAGATAGATCGCCCTCGCACGCGCTTGGCCTTGCAAAGTGACGAGGACGACCTCGGCCAACACGATCACTACATGCTCAAGGAGATCTATGAGCAACCGGCGCGTCTTCGGGATACCGCTGGTGAGGGCTTACCCTCAGACAGTCTTTTCGGTGAGCGGGCGGCGGAACTATTTCCTCAGGTGTCAGCCGTGCAAATTCTTGCCTGCGGCACAAGCTACCATGCGGGCTTGGTAGCACGATACTGGATCGAATCTCTCGCAGGCTTGCCGTGTCAGGTGGAAGTAGCATCCGAGTATCGTTATCGAGATTCTGTGACCCTGCCCAATACACTGGTGGTCGGTATCTCACAGTCCGGGGAAACGGCGGACACGCTGGCCGCACTGCAACATGTGGACGCGAGCCGGGTTTTGGCTCGACTCGCGATTTGTAATGTGGACCACAGCGCCATGGTGCGCGAATGTGAGCTGATTTATCTGACCCGGGCCGGTGCTGAAATCGGCGTTGCATCGACCAAGGCTTTTACCACACAGCTCGTGGCCCTGCTGGCCCTGACGACCTGCTTGGCGCGCCATCACGCCCCGGCGCTGATTGCGAATACCGATGTAGCCGCAGCGCTCGAAGAAATCGAATCGACGGCGGTAAGCGTGCTGGAGCAGGACGCGAGGATCAAAACGCTCTCGCAGCAGTTTGTAAATAAACATCATGCGTTGTTTTTGGGCCGAGGTATCTATTACCCCATTGCACTGGAAGGTGCACTGAAGCTCAAAGAGATTTCTTATATTCACGCCGAAGCATACCCCGCGGGCGAGCTGAAACACGGCCCTTTGGCGCTGGTAGATGAGGACATGCCGGTGGTCGCCGTGGCACCTGACGATCGCTTGATGGAAAAACTGCGCTCCAACCTAGAAGAGGTGCGAGCACGTGGAGGCCAGCTGTTCGTTTTTGCGAGCGAAAATGCTGGCTACAAATCAGGACCCGGTTGCGAGGTATTGCCCTTGCCTGCCTGCAGCCCGTTGGTAGGCCCTATTGCCTACACCATAGCCCTGCAGTTGCTCTCCTATCACGTGGCCGTGGCCAAGGGCACCGACGTCGACAAACCGCGCAACCTCGCTAAGAGTGTGACTGTCGAGTAGTACAAAATAGTGAATTGAAATAGAGCATTCTTCGACATGTCCCAGTGAGGATCGCACAGTAGCCATTAAGCGTGAAAGTAGATGCCGCAGTGCAAGGGCGATAATCTCTCTCGAAGGTGATCAATAAGCGAAAAACGTAATGGAATATTGGCTGTTAGTTTTGGGTGCAGCTCTCTCGTTCGTAGGAATGTTATTCCACGGGCTGATAGGGGGAAGAATTTACTCAGCCAATATCGGTAAAAGCGATTTAGAGCCATTGGGAAAAGCGTTAAGTTATTTTTCCTGGCAGTTTCACTCAATCCACCTTTTCGTTTGTGCGGTCACTCTAGTTTACATCGCCCATAATCCAGGTTTTGCCATCGCGGCTTATCCAATAATTGGGATAAATTTCCTGGGTGCGCTTTTGTTTCTTGGGCTTGGATTTGCAGATAGAGAGCTGATGAAGATGCCGGGCGCACTACTGATGGGTGGCATTGCTGCGTTAGCGTGGTTTGGCATTCAATGAAGACACACGGGTGTAAAAAATAATTAATAGGGGACAATGACGATTCACGGCATTATGCAACTTCGCCACGGTGGAGTGAGCCGCGGCCCCCGGTTAGGATATTTGGGAGCCGGCGGCAGTATTAATCGGGATTAGCCGCCTTGAAGTCACGGATAGCGGTATTGAAATCAGCCGCTATTTGCTCCTCGCGTGAAACAGCGGCGTTATAGTCTGCAGCGGCGAGCGCATAACGCTCTTTGGCGCTCTCGTCGCCTTCATCCACTAAATTCTGCTCCGCCCCCATTTGCTCATCAACACAAGTCAGGTATTCCGCATTGGATGCTTGAAATGCCTTGATTGCGGTTTGAGTGGCGATCATTTCTTCCATCGTGGCGCCTGCGCCGTCGGGCACCGAGGGCGTTTCGGGGGCGTCACAGGCGACAACCGCGCTTACCGGCAAGGTCGACAGGCTGAGGGCTAAGAAGGCAGTTTGAAGTTTCATGGCTTTTCCTTATGTCGGTGTTTGTGATCGCGCTGGTTGATGATCCTAGGCTTCCCGTTTAAGGACGCCTCTCCGGCTCATACGCGACGACGTCACTGCAACGTTTATACCAACGAACGAGGCGGGAATAAACCGTCAAAGCAGGGCTTGAAGACAGTATTTTTTCAAGAGATGCGGCGCATTCCGGTACACTGAGCGAATGGATGTCTCGGATATTTTGAACCCCCTCAACGCCGCTCAACGGGAGGCGGTGACCGCTTCTGGCGGCAATTTGCTGGTTTTGGCGGGCGCCGGCTCCGGCAAAACACGGGTACTGGTGCATCGCATTGCCTGGTTGATCAGGGCCGAGGGGTTATCCGCTCATTCGGTGCTCGCGGTGACCTTTACCAACAAGGCAGCGCGTGAGATGCGGGGGCGCATTGAGGACATGCTACAAATGCCCACCCATGGGCTCTGGGTGGGTACGTTTCACGGACTTGCGCACCGACTGCTCAAATCTCATTGGCAAGAGGTGGGGCTGCCTCAGCAGTTTCAGATTCTTGATAGCGATGACCAGTTAAGAGTAGTCAAGCGGATTTGCCGCGAACTCGATCTCGATGAGGCCCGATGGCCGCCGAAGCAGGCGCAATGGTTTATCAACGCGCAAAAAGATGAGGGTCTCCGGGCCCGACATGTGGACGTTCCGGAGGGGGATTTATATGCGAAAACAATGCTACGGGTTTATGCCGCGTATGAAGAAGCCTGTGAGCGCGGCGGCCTGGTGGACTTCGCCGAGCTGCTGCTTCGCGCTCACGAGTTGTGGCTGAAGTCACCCGAGACGCTGGCGCATTACCAGCAACGCTTCAAAACCATCTTGGTAGACGAGTTCCAGGATACCAATACGATTCAGTATGCCTGGCTGCGTGTTTTAGCGGGCCAGCAGGTTCCCGTGGTGGCTGTGGGCGACGACGACCAATCTATTTATGGTTGGCGGGGCGCGCGGGTAGAGAACATCCAGCGATTCACCGAGGATTTTAACGACACGCTGACCGTCCGGCTCGAGCAAAACTATCGGTCCACCGCGACCATTCTGGATGCGGCAAATGGTCTGATCGCGCGCAATGCGGGCCGTCTCGGGAAAAATTTATGGACCGAGGGGGAGCGCGGCGATCCGATCACGCTCTATGCCGGCTTCAACGAGCAGGATGAAGCCCGGTATATTGTGGAGCAAGCCGAAAAATGGTTTTCCGGCGGCGAGCCGCGCCGCTCCATCGCCATTCTCTACCGTTCCAATGCGCAGTCCCGGGTACTCGAAGAGTCTCTGCTTCGGGAAGGCATTCCCTATCGTATTTACGGCGGGCAACGATTCTACGAGCGCCTCGAGATTCGCAATGCACTTGCTTACCTGCGACTGGCCCAGACCCGCGATGATGATCCCGCGCTGGAAAGGGTCTTGAATACCCCGCCACGGGGCATCGGCAGCAAAACCGTGGAAAAACTTAGGGAGGTGGCGCGGGCGGAGCAGGTTTCTCTCTGGCGCGCCTGCGGTCTCGTTGTGGAGCGGGAACTGCTGCCTGCCCGAGCGCTTACCGCGTTGGCCAAATTTCAGGCCCTGATTGATGAGTTCGCCCGCGCCGCCGAGACCCTGTCGCTTAACGAATTTACCGAACACGTTATCGCAATATCCGGGCTACTGGATTATCACCGCGCCGAAAAAGGAGAGCGGGGCCAGGCCCGCGTGGAGAACCTGCAGGAACTCGTCACCGCGACCCGGTTGTTTGAGCCCGAGGACGATACGATCTCGCCTTTGCAGGCTTTTCTTGACAGTGCAGCACTGGATGCCGGTGAAGGGCAGGCTGACCCCTACGAGGACAGCATCCAGATGATGACCCTGCACTCTGCCAAAGGGCTCGAGTTCCCGCTGGTGTTTATCGCCGGCATGGAAGAGAACCTCTTTCCCCATCAAATGTCGCTGGAAGAACCTGGGCGGCTCGAAGAAGAACGTCGCTTGGCCTATGTGGGTATTACGCGCGCGATGAAGAAACTGGTGGTGACATATGCCGAAAATCGCCGACTACACGGCGGCGATATGTACAACACGCCCTCCCGGTTTATCCGGGAAATCCCCAGCGAGTTGATTGAGGAAGTCCGCCTCAACGGCGCGGTGGCGCGGCCTCTCGGGTCGTTGGGGCGCGGTTCACTCGCCGAGCCACCCCCGGAGGGCATTGATTTGGGCAAGCGTGTGTTGCATCAGGTGTTTGGCGAGGGGGTGATCACTCAATTCGAGGGTCAGGGCAGCAACGCGCGCGTTGAGGTGAGCTTCAGCGAGGGGAGCAAGTGGCTTGTGCTTCAATACGCCAATCTAACCGTGCTATGAGGTAGGACTATGCGCGAGAAACAGATATTACCGCTGGTCGTTGTGGCGCTGACAAGCGCCTTGGTGGGGGTGATAGCGCTGTGGACGCTCGATCGTGTTGACTCACCGCAGCTCGATCGCCCGCAAAATGGCGCGCTTGACATGTCATCCCCAACCGACGTGATCGAATGGAAGCTTGTCACTACCTGGCCAAAAGGGCTCCCCGGTTTGGGCGCAGCACCGGAAAACTTTGCGCGTCGCGTCAATGAGGCCTCCGGCGGTCGCCTGCACATTAAAGTCTTTGGTGCCGGAGAAATTGTGCCGGCTTTCGAGGTTTTCGACGCAGTGTCAGGGGGGGTCGCCGAGGCGGGGCACGGCGCCGCTTATTACTGGAAAGGCAAAATACCGGCGGCTGTATTTTTTACCGCTGTGCCCTTTGGTATGACCGCACAGGAGGTCAACGGTTGGCTCCACTATGGCGGGGGGCTGCCCTTGTGGCGCGAACTCTACGCCCCGTTTGGGGTGATTCCCTATGCGGGAGGTAGCACGGGCGTGCAAATGGCGGGGTGGTTCAACAAGCGGCTTAACAATCGATCGGACCTTGCCGGACTCAAAATGCGCATTCCCGGTCTTGCCGGTGAGGTGTTCGACGCAGCGGGTGGTTCCGCGGTGCGGATCGCCGGTGGAGAGGTCTATACCTCGATGCAGACCGGTGTCATTGACGCCGTGGAGTGGGTCGGCCCTTACAATGATCGCACGCTGGGGCTGATGGAAGTGGGTGAATACTACTATTACCCGGGCTGGCACGAACCGGGGGCGATGCTCGAGACGATTATCAATGCGGAGGCGTTGGCGGCGCTGCCAGAGGATTTGCAGGCGATTGTGCGCATCGCCGCGCGGGCGACCAATACCGACATGCTGGATGACTTCACCGCCAACAACAGTGAGTCGCTACAGATTTTGCTGAGGGATTTTGATACCGAAGTCTTGCCGCTGCCGGATGACGTGATGGATGCGCTGTATGAGCAGAGTCAAATTGCGATGCAAGCATTGGTGGACTCGGATCCAATGGCAAAAAAAATCGCCGCATCCTATTTTGCTTTTGCTGACAAAGTGCGCACCTACCACGAGATTTCTGAGCGCGCCTACCTCAACGGGCGTGACCGCTTATTACCGCCGGTTCAGCTTACTGGGGAATAGGTCGTGTCAGCTTGTTTTCATCAATGGCGACGTAGATAAATTCGCCTTCGGTCACTTTGATCGGCTCGCCGTCCTGCCGCGCGTTGATCCAGACTTCGACCAGAATACGCACCGAACTACGGCCGGTCTCAAGCACATCACAGTAGCAGCTGACCACCGCGCCGACGTGCACGGGCGTCAAAAATGACATCCCTTCTATTGCTACTGTCGCAACCCTGCCCTCCGCCAGTTCAGATGCGGTGATACTGCCGGCCAAGTCCATTTGTGAAAGCAGCCAACCACCAAAGATATCGCCGTTGGCGTTGGTGTCCTTGGGCATGGCGATGGTCTGTAACGCCAGTTCACCGTAGGGGAGTGGATTGGTATCAAGCTCTTCGACAGACATGGCGGGCCTTATCGTTGTGTTACTGGTCTGGGGTGGCGGTGTGTAGACAGCCGCAGCCGTGCCAGCGGGGTTCCGGATGGGAAGGCATTATCGCCCCAATAGCTGTGGGAGCCAAAGCACCAGATTCGGCCACCACCACATCACAACCAGTAGCAACAGCTGCATGGCAACAAAGGGTAGAACCCCCGCATAGATATCGCGCGTACTGACTGATTCAGGCGCAACACCGCGGAGATAGAACAGGGCGAACCCGAAGGGCGGCGTCAGAAAGGAGGTCTGCAGATTCACGGCGATCATAACGCCCAGCCATATGGGGTCGAACCCCATCGCGAGCAGAATGGGGCCAACCACCGGAACCACGACAAAGGTGATCTCGATAAAATCCAGAATGAAGCCCAGCAGAAACATCACCAGCATCACCACCAGTAAGGCCGTATGGGGGCCGCCACCCAGCTCCTGAAAAAATGACTCAATCAGAAGGTCTCCACCAAATCCTCTGAATACCAGTGAAAATACGGCAGCGCCGATCAAGATCAGGAATACCATGCTGGTGGTGTAAAGGGTTGAGCGGGAGATGTCGTACAAACTTGCCAGAGTCAGCGCTCCCCGGCTCACCGCCAGCGCCAGCGCGCCGACAGCCCCGACCCCTGCGGCTTCTGTGGGTGTGGCGGCGCCGAGGAGAATGGAACCCAGCACCAGTCCGATCAATCCCAAAGGCGGCATTACGGCGGCGACAGCGGCACCGGTTTTGGCCCGGTCTACCTCGGCCGGCGGCGCACTGGCCGGCTGTAGGGTGGCCCGCACCAGCAGATAGACCAGATAGAAAGCCACCAGCAGGCAGCCCGGCACCATCGCGCCCACAAACAGGTCGCCCACTGAGACGGTCTGGGTATTGATGATGTTCATCCTCAGTTGGGCTTGCTGATATGCCGCTGACATAATGTCGCCCAGCAGCACCAGCGCGATAGAGGGCGGGATGATTTGTCCCAGCGTGCCGGTGGCACAGATTGTGCCGGTGGCGAGCTGGGGGTGATAACCCGCGCGCAACATGGTGGGCAGCGCTAGCACACCCATGGTGATGACGGTGGCCCCGACGATGCCGGTGCTGGCGGCCAGCAGTGCGCCGACCACGACTACCGCTACCCCCAAACCACCCGGGCGCGCACCAAATAGCCCCGCCATATGCGAGAGCAGGTCTTCGGCGATTTTAGCTCGCTCGAGAATCACGCCCATCAAGATAAAGAGGGGTACGGCGACTAGGGTTTCATTGCCCATGGTGCCGAATATCCGGCCCGTAAGGGCCGTCAGGTAATCGGGGTCAAAGTGACCCAGCAGGATGCCCAGCGAGGCAAAACCCAATGCGGTGCCCCCTAGGGTGAGTGCCACAGGAAATCCCAGCAACAAAGCACAGCAAACAGCCAAAAACATGGCCAATGCGAGTTGCCCCTCCATTAAATTGGCTCCTGCTTTTGCAAGTGGTCGATGCCACGCACGATCTTTGAGATGGCCTGAAGTCCCAGCAACAGCGCCATGGTGGGAATCAGCGTTTTCAGAACAAATACGAAGGGGAGACCACCCGGCTCAGGCGAAGCTTCCCGAGCACTCCAGCTGTCTATCACGTAGTCGAGGGAGCCCCAACCAATCAATGCACAGAGCGGGAGAGTAAAAACAATGTGACCTAATGTATCGACCCAGGCGCGCTGCCTCAGCGTGAAATGTCGATAAAAGATATCGACCCGGACGTGTTGATCCGCCCCCAAAGCGATCGCGGCGCCGAGCATGAATACCGTCGCATGGAGATATTGAACCGACTCCTGTGCCGCAATAGCGCCGGTATTGAAGCCGTAACGCAGTAGCACAATGAGAAACACCAGCAGGGCCATGATCGGGACACACCATGCGGTGATGCTCTCTAAACTGGCCATTATCCGATCAATGGTTCCCGTGAAGGGGGAGTAACTCATGATCTCGATACCAAGGTTTTTATCAGTGACGCGCAAGGTTATCATTCTGGCATCAGAGATTGCATAAGAGGCCACCCGTGCTATCCGTTCTTTCCCCCGCCAAAACCCTGGATTATGAAACCCAGCCAACGACGCGTAAGTCGACACAGCCGCTGTTTATCGAAGAGGCGGCATCTCTGGTGGGTCATGCCCAAAAAATGGATCCCGAGGCGATTCAGCAGTTGATGGGGGTCTCGGCGAATATCGCTGCACTGAACCATGAGCGATTCATGAACTGGCAGCCGAAGTTCTCTCTGCAAAATGCCAAGCAAGCGGTACTGGCTTTTAAGGGTGATGTGTACACGGGTTTGGCAGCGGAGACGCTGAGTGCCGCGGAACTGGCCTTTGCACAGAAACACCTGCGTATTTTGTCTGGCCTCTATGGACTGTTGCGCCCGCTCGATCTCATGCAGCCCTATCGACTCGAGATGGGCCTGCCTTTCGAGAACAGCGGAGGTAAAAATTTATATGAGTTTTGGGGTAGTCGCATTGCCGAGGTTCTCAGCAAGCACCTCAAGGCGAGCGGTAGCCCGGTGCTGATAAATCTAGCTTCCAATGAGTACTTTAAAGCCGTCAAGAGCCACTCGCTGCAGGCAGAGATCATCACCCCGCAATTCCGGGACCTCAAGAACGGCCAGTACAAAATGATTTCTTTCTTTGCCAAGAAAGCCCGGGGGGTGATGGCGCGGTATATCGTGCAGGAGGGCCTGAACGAACCGGCAGGCCTCAAGGACTTTACCGGTGACGGCTACTATTACAGCGCCAAGGACTCAGATGACGCCAACTGGGTGTTCTTGCGCGACGCGGTACCCAAAGCAGGCTAAATTGCCTCTGACTTAAAAGGTAACAGCGTCTCCGCTTCTCGTTGATACGCCTGCACGTGTTCTCTCTCCTGAGCGGCAAATTGCGCCACCGCTTCCCTGAGCCGCTCATCGACAATCCAGTGATTGGAGTAGGTCAGGATGGGCTCAAAGCCGCGCTGAATTTTGTGCTCACCCTGAGCGCCGGGATCAAAGCGCGACAGTCCTGCTTCAATGCAGTATTCAATGCCACGGTAGTAACACGCTTCAAAATGCAGGTACTCGTATTCCGCCAGACAGCCCCAGTAGCGTCCGTAAAGGGTGTCACGCCCTTCAAAAAATAAAGCAGCGGCAACGGGCTGCCCCTGCAATTCGGCGATGACCATAATGGGGTGGTTTCCCAGCGCGGGACAGGTGTCGGTGAAAAATGCTTCCGTAAGATAGCCACCATGCCCCGACCGTTTGGCGTAGGTCGTTTGATAACAGCGGTGGAAAAACCGCCAGTTCTCTGCGGAAATATCACCCCCTTTAAGCGTTTTTAGCGTCAGGCCCTGACGCGCAACCTGCTCTCGCTCTTTTTTGAGATTTTTGCGCTTGCGACTGCTGAAACGGTCCAGAAAATCCTGAAAGTCGCGGTATCCCCGGTTGAACCAATGAAACTGTGTGGTGAGTCGCTGCGGCATACCGCAGTGCGTCAGGCGGTCAGACTCGTCTTCTTCGATAAAGAGGACATGCCAGCTCGACACTTCCAGTCGCTCGCAGAGCGCCTGTACACCCAATGCCATGAGCTCAAAATTTTCGGTGTTCTTTGCGTCATAACCAAAACGTTGCCCTGTGGCTGGCGTGAACGGGATAGCCGTGACGAGCTTTGGGTAGTAGTCGAGCCCCATGCGTTGCCACGCGTCGGCCCACGACCAGTCAAAAACATATTCACCGTAGCTATGCGTCTTGAGATAGGCGGGAATCAAGCCGAGTACGGCGTCATTTTGTTCAAAGCTCAGATGGGCTGGCTGCCAGCCGCTGCGCGCCGTCGTACAGTCCGACGACTCCAGTCCATGCAGAAACTGCCAGCTCAAAAAGGGCTCGCCGGGATCAAAATAGGCATGCCAAGTCGCGGCCCCTACGTCTTCCATAGAGCGATAGGTGGTCGCGGTCAGGGGTTTCACTGAGCTCAAAGCACCACTTCTTGGCCAAACCAAAAGTGCGCACATAACCCCGACAGCACGATCAGCCCAATCCACTTGCTTTGGTTAAACGCGGCAAAACATTGGGCGGTGCCACGATGGCGAATCAGCCACAAATGCCAGCCGAACATCAGTGCGACGCCGATGATGGCGAGGTAATAAAAGTGCCCGAGCTCAAAAGCAAGGCCGCAGCGCCAGAAAGCCAGCAGGCATAGGCACTGCAGCCCGGCGATGATTCTGACATCCAGGTCGCCAAACAGGATGGCGGTAGATTTGATGCCAATCGCCAGATCATCTTCGCGATCGACCATTGCATACTGCGTGTCGTAAATAAGTGTCCACAGCACATTGGCAGCAAACAACCACCAGAGCTCCTGGGGCAGCGCTGATTGACAGGCGGCAAATGCCATGGGAATTCCCCAGGAGAAAGCGAGCCCCAAAACAATTTGCGGCCAGTGAGTAATGCGTTTCATGAAGGGATAAACCAGCGCCAACGCTGCACCGATGAGCGACAGCTTTATCGTGAGCGGATTGGTCAGTGCGACCAAGGTCAGCGCTAATACCAACAGCGTCACCAGCAGGCCGACCGCCTCTTTGACCGAGAGTGCTCCGGTCACAAGTGGTCTGAGACGTGTGCGTTGCACGTGACCGTCAAGGTCTCGATCCGCAAGATCATTGGCAATACAGCCGGCGGCGCGCATGACAATGGCCCCCGCCACAAAAATACCCAACATCGCTAAAGACGGGCGACCATTACTCGCCAAAACGACGCCCCACAGTGTCGGCGCAAGCAGCAATAGCGCGCCGATGGGCTTGTCGAAACGCATGATCTCAATGGCACCGCGCCACTTTGTTGTCACTGTGATGTTTTCAGCAGAGGGTGGTATCGATTCCATGAAACCGTTGGAGATGTTGCCAGAAGGGGGACAGTCTAGCGGGCGGCGGGCGGTGATGCGACAGCGACGCGCTACACCCGGGCAAAGTCCGCTCTGGGGCCAGCCCACCGGGCGATCAACGCTTGCGCCGTGGCGGCGTCCCGCGCGTAGAGCTCGCCGGCAATCGCTTGTGCTTCCATCAGCAGTGGTTCGTGCTCGGGTAGGAGCGCGATCCTGAATTGCGCCATGCCCGTTTGTCGTGTTCCTAACAGTTCACCTGGACCTCTAATGCGCAGATCCGCCTCGGCAATGACGAAGCCGTCATGGGTTTGCTGCATGACCTGCAATCGCTCCCGCGCCGTTTCGGACAGTGGTTGTCGGTAAAGCAGCAAGCAGTGGCTCTCTACGGCGCCTCGACCGACTCGGCCACGCAGTTGGTGCAGCTGGGCCAAGCCGAGTCTCTCGGCGTTATCGATAATCATCAGGCTGGCATTCGGTACGTCCACGCCGACTTCGATTACGGTGGTCGCCACCAGCAGCTGGATTGCCCCCGATTTAAATCTCGCCATGACCTCGGCTTTCTCAGTCGCCTTCATGCGGCCGTGGACCAAGCCGATGCGCACCGCGGGGAGCGCTTCGCCAATGGCTTCCTTCGTTGCCTCTGCTGCTTCCAAGTCCAAAAAATCGCTTTCTTCAATGGCAGTGCAGACCCAATAGGCTTGTCGGCCGGCGAGGCAGGCGGCGCCGACTCTTTCGATCACAGCCTCTCGCCGATCGCTGTCGATCAGTGTGGTGGTCACAGGCGTGCGGCCCGGCGGTAGCTCATCGATTACCGAGCAATCCAAATCACCATAGGTAACCATGGCCAGAGAGCGTGGGATCGGAGTGGCGGTCAGCGCGAGTTGATGCGGGTGGCCGCCATCGACTCCTTTTGCAGCGAGGTTGAGTCGTTGGTGCACACCAAATCGATGCTGTTCGTCCACCACGATCAGGCCTAAACGATGAAATCGCACCTCATCCTGGAACAGAGCATGGGTGCCCACCAGCATGGTGACGTCGCCGGCAGCCAGTCCCTCCAGAACGGTTTTGCGGGATTTACCTTTAATACGACCACTTAACCAGCCCACTGAAAGCCCGAGGGGGGCGAACCACGCGTCGAGATTCTGATAGTGCTGCTCGGCAAGCAGCTCGGTTGGCGCCATAAACGCGACCTGGTAACCAGCGGCGACGGCATCAAGGATCGCCCGCGCGGCGACGAGCGTCTTGCCTGATCCGACGTCCCCCTGGACTAGCCTGAGCATCGGTGAGCTCAATCCCATATCGTGGGCCAGCTCTTTTGCGACGCGCTCTTGCGCCGCGGTGGGTGAAAACGGCAGATTTTTTAAAAATGCTTGGGATAACGACGAAAAGCTCGGGATGGAGGGAGCGGAATGTCGTCGCTCGCGATCGCGCACGCCTTGAACGGTGAGTTGATGGGCGATCAGCTCTTCCCGCGCCAGGCGCAGCTGGGCTGGGTGAAGTCCCTGCTGAATGTCAGTCAGCTCAGCCGTTGATGGGGGGTTGTGCAGAAATGCGATAGCTTCATGCAGGGTAATCTCGTCGTCCGTGATCCCCGCCAATAAATCTTCGGGAGGGGCTTTTTGCAGCATTTTCAAGGCTTGTTGGCAAAGGTTTCGCCAGGTCGTTTGGCCCAGACCGCTGACCGTCGGATAAACCGGCGTCAGCGCGTCCTCCAGCAGGTTGGCTCCAGCACCCAGCCGATATTCGGGGTGAATCATTTCCAGATTGCCGCCGAGCCTTCTGGCGGTCCCGTAAAGCTGTATTGGCACGCCCTGTCGAAATTGCGCAACCTGCGAGTGACGGAAGTGAAAAAAACGGACGGTTAACAGCCCTGTGCCGTCTTCAATTTTCACTACGAGCGTGCGGCGCCTTCCCATCGTAACGGCTGCAGCAACAACCTCCCCTTTAATGACAACATCGCGCTGATCAAGGGCTCCTCCGATAGGAGTGATTCGGGTGCGGTCCTGATAACGAAGCGGAAAATGAAACAGCAGATCTTCTAGCGATTGGATGCCGAGCTCTGACAATCGCAGTTTAAGTTTCTCTCCCACACCGCGGAGCACCGTTACGGGGTTTTGTAAGATGGTTTCGCTCACCGATTACCCGACGCCACGCTATGCCGTGCTAGGCTCGCATCTTAGCGATTCTTCAGGATGAGCGCGAAGCCATGCGGTTATTGATTCTCGGCTGCGGCGATATTGGAACACGGGTTGGGTTAGCGCTTATCGAGGCGGGTTGGGCCGTGATCGCAGCGCGGCGATCGCCAGAGCGGCTGCCGGCAGCATTTACGCGTGTGCGGGTCGACATGACCGAGCCCCAGTCGTTAGCGCCCTTGGGGGAGCATCAGCCAGACTACGTTTTGGTGACCCCCACCCCGCCCTCCTATGATGCGGCCGGTTATCAGGCCGGGTTTTTGGATGCGGCGCAACATCTGGCAGCTCAATCATGGCTGAAGCGCTGTCGCAGGGTCATTTGGGTATCTTCTACCCGCGTCTATCGAGAGGCGGCAGGTGGATGGGTCGATGAGCATGCCCCGCTCAACACGGAGGAGCCCCAGGCCGGTTTTATGGTGCGTGCTGAGGCGTGTATCCGTCGGGCGGCGGTAGCAACCGTTATGCGACCTGCGGGAGTTTATGGAAACCCCGACGGCATGCTGGTGAGGAAGGTGCTCTCGGGGCGGGGCGGTGTGCCCGGTGCCGTTTTCGGTAATCGCATTCATCGCCACGATTTATCACGCCTGATTGGTCATTGCCTATTGCGTGATAGCCAAGGCGAGTGGGTGCCACCCACCATTTTGGCATGCGACAACGACGTTACCCCCACCTATGAGATCGAGCGCTGGCTGGCTCAGCAGTGGGGAGTTGCTCTGATCGAGGAAGGTGCCGGCGGGCGCCCCAGAGCCAATCGGCGATGCCGCAGTCGCCTCCTAAGCGCCCTTGGATTCGAACTTACCTATCCCACCTGGCGAGAAGGTTATGCTGAGGTCGTGTCGGCCCGGCAATCGGCGAAGTAAGCGCGCGCTTCGGGCTTTACAGGGCCAAAATCGCTTCGACTTCGATCCGAGCGCACTTGGGTAGCGCAGCTACCTGAACGCATGCCCGTGCCGGGAACGGCTCTGATAAATGTGCCGCCATTACCGCGTTTACGGCGTCAAAATCACCGAGATCGGTCAGAGAGATATTGATTTTGACGGCGTCATTCAGCTCACCGCCGGCGGCCTCAGCCACAGCGCGCAGATTTTCGAAGACTTGGGTCGCTTCTGCTGTGATATCGCCGGTGACCATTTCCATGGTCTCCGGAATCAGCGGTATCTGGCCGGAAATCCAAACCGTATTTCCGACCTTGATCCCTTGAGAATAGGGGCCGATGGCCTGTGGGGCAGATTGCGTGGCGATGACGGCTCTGTTGGACACCCTGTGCTCCCGGAGAAAATGGATAACACTGCTATTGAATACGGGTCTTGTCACTGTCGCAACTCGACCTGGGCTTTATTTTTTTGCGGGTGACGCTTCGGTAGCGGGGTTTAGCGGCGCGCGCTGCGCACGACTTTGAGTACGCCGTCCACCGTTCTGAGGCGTTTCATCACCCGTGCGAGGTGCGTGCGACTGTTTACTTGAAGCTCGAGATCCACAAAGGTGAATTCCATGTCTTTGTTCTGCGTTGCAATCCGGTCGATGTTGAGACCAATGGCACTGAGGCGCGTCGCCAGTACAGCAATCATGCCGCGTCGGTTTTCGACCTGCACCCGGAGCGCGGCCGGGTAGGCACGCTCAATACCTTCGTCCCAGTGCAGTGAGATAAGACGATCTGGCTGGTCTCTCAGCTCGGCGAGATTACGGCAATTATCCCGATGTACGACCAAGCCTTTTTCTTGTCCCAGGTACCCTTGAATGGCGTCTCCCGGCAGGGGGCAGCAGCATTTGGCGTAGGTGACACCCATGCCCTCGGTGCCGCGTATGCCAAGCGTCGCGATCTCCCCAGAGACGGCTGAGTTTTCCTGTTGGCTGGTCAGGTGGGCTACCGCGATGTGAGGCAAGGTATTGCCCAGAGCCACATCGATCAACAACGATTCTATATCCGCTTTGCCCATTGCTGTGAGCGCAGTGCTTAACGTGTCCTCATTAATCGCGCTAAGGCGCGATTGTTTGGCCATCAGCGCCCGATCCAACAGGTTGCGGCCCAGCTCCAGAGAGTCTTCACGACGCTGATCCTTGAGAAAGTGCCGAATATGTGTGCGCGCTCTTGCCGTGACGACCCAATTCAACCAGGAGGGACTGGGCCTTCCCGAAGGGGAGGTCACAATTTCTACCGTAACGCCGCTTTCGAGGGGTTCTGACAAGGGGACCAGTTGCTTGGCAACGCGCGCCGCGACACAGGCATTACCGATATCGCTGTGGACAGCGTAAGCAAAATCGATCGCACAGGCGCCTTTGGGCAATTCCAGAATGTCGCCGCGAGGTGTGAACACATACACTTCATCGGGGAACAGGTCGATTTTGACGTTTTCGATAAATTCGAGAGAGTCGCCGGCGCGCTGTTGCATCTCCAGTAGCCCCTGTACCCACTCCCGCGCCCGGGTGTGAGACATGCTGGCGCCAGTTTCTTCGCTTTTATACAGCCAGTGTGCGGCGATGCCGTTATTCGCCATGTCTTCCATTTCGTGGGTGCGAATCTGGATTTCTATGGGGACACCGTGCATGCCTTTTAAAACGGTATGCAAAGATTGATAGCCATTAGCTTTCGGAATCGCGATGTAGTCCTTGAATTCTCCCGGCACCGGTTTGTAAAGACTGTGCACCATGCCCAGCGCCCGGTAACAGTCATCCACAGAGTCCACCAGTAGGCGAAACGCAAAGATATCCATGACTGCAGAAAAGCTTTTCCGCTTCGCCTTCATTTTTTTATAGATACTGAAAAGGTGCTTCTCGCGTCCCACAACAGTGGCGTTGAGGCCTTCCCGCTGCAGCGTCTGGCCCAATTGGCCTTTGATCTGATCAATCAAATGGGTGCGATTGCCCCGGGCTGCTCGTCGCGCTGCTTCAAGACGGCGCGCGCGCATCGGGTAAAGCGCCTTGAGTCCCAGGTCCTCAAATTCCATACGCACTTCATTCATGCCCAGCCGCATGGCAATCGGCGCATAGATATCAAGCGTTTCACTGGCAATGCGCTTGATTTTGTCGCGATTGAGGACACCCAGGGTGCGCATGTTGTGGAGCCGGTCGGCCAGTTTTACGAGAATGACACGAATGTCTTTTGCCATTGCCAATGTCATTTTCTGAAAATTTTCGGCCTGCCGAAGCTCTACCGAGTCGAATTCGACGTGAGTGAGCTTGCTGACCCCGTCCACTAATTCGGCAACTTCGTCGCCAAACTGCGCACCGATGTCGTCTTTGCTCACGCCCGTGTCCTCAATGACATCGTGCAACAGTGCGGCCATGAGACTTTGCGCATCCATGTGCATGCGAGCCAGAATGCTGGCGACTGCTAACGGGTGGGTGACGTAGGGTTCGCCGCTGCGCCGGGTCTGGCCGTAATGGGCTTGTTCTGAGTAGTAGTAGGCGCGGCGCACCCGCTGGGCCTGCTCCAGCGGCAAATAGTCGGCGATGAGCTGCTCAAATGCCGCTAGCGAACTATTCGCAAAAGATGTGGTGCTGACACTGCAGCTCGGCGCGCGGGCGCCAAGCCGAGCCGTAAAGCTCGGGAGAGAGTTGCTGAGGGTCTGGAGAGTTGACGCCACCACCGCCAGCGCTCCGCAGGATCAGAGAATGGGTGTTTCGAAGCTGGCGGCCAATTCTTCCTCTGCTTCGATTTCGCTTTCCCGCGCAAGGACCTCGGGGGTGATCAATCCTTCGGCAATCTCGCGTAAAGCGATGACCGTTGCTTTGTCTGAGGAGTCTTCCACCAGAGGGTCGCGACCACCAATGGCCATTTGACGGGCTCTCTTGGATGCCAACATGACTAATTCGAAACGATTGTCGACATTGTCCAAACAATCTTCAACGGTGACTCTGGCCATAATAATGCTCTCTCTTAATCGATGCCGCTTATTGCACGCGGCCGCGCAGTATAACGCAGGAATCGTGCTATTAATGGCTTCTCTGTGTAAATTTGGCAGTTGCGAGGGACTGCCCCGCTAGGGCGATACCAACTGCCTGATCAATTTATCCAGCGCGACGCGTTGTTGACTGGTGCGTAATCGTAATGACGACACCACGGCTCTGAGTTCTGCCAGCGCCACGTCAAAATCTTCGTTGACAATCAGATAGTCCGCCTCTTCCCAGTGGGACATCTCCGCTTGCGCAGCGGCCATCCGCACCTCGATGGTGTCGTCGTTGTCTTGCCCCCGTGATTGGAGCCGGGCTTTGAGCGAATCAATGGACGGGGGCAATATAAACGCCCATGCGCTGTTGGGCACGAGGTGACGGACTTGCTGCGCTCCCTGCCAATCAATCTCCAGTATCACGTCAGCGCCTTCGGCGAGACGGGCCTCCAGCTGCGAGATCCCCGTGCCGTAGCAGTGGCCAAACACTTCGGCCCACTCAAAAAACGCACCATCGTCGCGTAGCCGCGTAAATTCCGAGTCAGACACGAAAAAGTAGTTAATGCCATCTTGCTCGCCCGGCCGCTGTGGTCGGGTGGTGTGCGAAACCGACACTTCAATCCGCGTGTCTGCCTCGACCAGCGCCTTGATCAGCGACGTCTTGCCTGCGCCGCTCGGGGCCGAGATGATCAGTAATTGTCCTCTTGAGGGTTTGATGTTCACGTGGGCTGGCTACTCAATATTTTGGATTTGTTCACGCATTTGCTCGATAAGCACTTTGAACTCCACCGAGGTATTCGTGGTGCTGAGCGCGGTGGATTTGGAGCCCAGCGTGTTTGCTTCTCGATTGAGCTCCTGCATCAGAAAATCGAGTCTTCGACCGCAAGGGGCATTGCCGGCCAGGGCTTTTTCGATCGCGTCTAGATGAGCGCCCAGTCGGTCCATTTCCTCTTCAACATCTGCTCGCTGCAAAATATAAACGACTTCTTCCTCAAGCCTCTTCGAGTCGGCTTCGATATCCAAAGTCGCCAACCGGCTCAACAGCTTTTCTCGGTGCGCTGTCAGCAATTCGGGTAACTGCGCTTTTAGCACCTCGAGCTGTGTGCGGATAGCAGTACAACGCTCCCCAACCATAAGCGCCAATTTTTTCCCCTCGGACAAGCGCTGCTCCCTGAGCTCCGAGAGGCAGGCGGCCAGCGCCTCGCTGGTGGCAGACTGCAGCGCCTCAAGATCAGCGGGTTGCTCGGCCAGCACGCCAGGCGCCAGCATGATTGATAGTTGATCAGGCGTATTAGATTTGGGGAAGGACTCGCCAATTTCCGTGAGCGCCGATTTGAGTGCGCTGAGGCGCTCGTGATCGATTGTGGCAACGGTGCTGTTGGCTTTGTCTTGAGTGCGAATGGTCAGCTCCAATTTGCCTCGTGAAAACGCCTTGCCAACCTGCTCTCGAAGTAAGGTTTCGCATTCCCTAAGTGCTTCTGGCATACGAAACTGGACATCGAGGAAGCGGTTATTGACCGAACGACATTCGACGGTGACCGTATGCGTCCCCGTTGTTACACTCCCCCGGGCAAAGCCCGTCATACTCTGTGTCACGGCGTGTTCCTGAAACCCAACCCAGTTTAGTGTAACAGCAGCAAGGTACCGGCGATGCCGTGCCGCTGAAGGAGAGGCTTTATGAGCCAGCCCGTTGTTCGGCCCAGTGGCCGCGCCCCCAGCGAAATGCGTTCGATAACATTCGAAAGAAGCTTTACCTGTCACGCAGAAGGCTCGGTGTTGGTTTCGTTTGGCAACACCAAAGTCATCTGTACGGCTAGTGTGGGGGCCGGGGTGCCGGGATTTTTACGCGGTAAGGGTGAGGGCTGGTTAACCGCGGAGTACGGCATGCTGCCGCGCTCAACGGGATCACGAATGGACCGTGAAGCTGCTCGAGGCAAGCAGACCGGAAGAACAGTGGAGATTCAGCGCCTGATTGGTCGATCGCTGCGCGCTGCGCTTGATCTGCGTTTGCTGGGTGAGCGCACCCTGACAGTGGATTGTGATGTGATTCAGGCGGATGGCGGCACGCGCACGGCCGCTATATCGGGCGCTTGCGTCGCGGTGGTAGACGCATTGAATCGCTTGCAGCGCGCTGGAGAATTAGCCGCGGACCCGCTTCGTCATATGATCTGTGCGGTTTCCGTGGGCGTGTGGAAGGGCGTGCCGGTGGTGGATCTGGATTATGCCGAGGACTCACGCGCGGACAGCGATATGAACGTCGTGCTAACAGAATCTGGCGGACTGGTGGAGGTTCAGGGCACTGCAGAGGGTGCCACCTTTTCGCGAGAGGAATTGAGCCGCCTGGTAGATCTGGCAGTGGCGGCTGGCTCAGAGATCACGGCCGCGCAACGCCGGGCCCTCAGCGAGGCCTAGAGCGACAGGTCGTAATCAATCACCACCGGCGCATGGTGGGAAAACGCTTGTTCGTCATAAATTTTAGCGGCACTGACGCGATCGACGAGCAATTCAGAAATGATCTGAGTGTCCGCTCTGAGCCCGCCCGCCTCGTCGCCATCTGGCCACCAGGTGTAAGCGCCGGGTTCCCGGTCGATTACTTTAAAGGCGTCTGCGTAACCGGAGTCGTAAAGATCCAACAGCCACCCTCGTTCTGTCGCGGACAAACCCGGAAGCGCTGCGTTGTTTCCGGCGTCCTCGGCATCGGCGTGGTAGGCCATGAGCTCCCAGCCGCCGCATAAAATATAGCCTCTGCGCTTGTTGCGTACTTTCGCCAAATGGCTGCCTAGTTGTGACAAAAAGCTCAGCTTGGCTTCCATATCATGCGCGCCCGCTCTGGCACTGGGTACCAATACGGAGCCGACGCTGACGTGCTCATAGTCTGCCTGAATGTAGAGACCCTGAGCGTCAAAGTCGCCAAACCCCAGGCCCCAGATAATCGCCTTCGGCAGCGTTTTACAGTAAATAGCCACGCCGTTACATCGAGGGTCGTCATAATGGTCGAGAAAGTAGGGGTGATAGCCTTCGGGAAAAAAGGCGTCGCCCTTCAGGGTGTGTTCAGCGCACCGGGTGTCCTGAAGGCAGATGATGTCGGCGCCTTGGTTAAACAACCATTCGAGACAGCCCGTCTCAGCCGCGCGCTCAATGCCTTCCGTGACGAGGCTGATAACCCTCATTGCTAGTCCTGAATATAGCGATGACCTATGATACGTCGAAAGCCAACAGGCAGACCTCGGCTGATCGGTTATTCGGTACCGTTGGTCGCAGTTGCCACATCGATAGTCACCATGGAGTGTGCAGTGCAGACAGACGAGAAGGGATACCGCCAGCAGTTTATCGAGCTGGCGCTAGCGTGCGATGTTCTGCAGTTTGGCGAGTTCGAGCTCAAATCAGGCCGCATCAGCCCTTATTTTTTTAACGCAGGCAGATTTTCAACAGGTAGCGCCCTAGCGCAATTAGGGCGCTGCTACGCGGCGGCACTGATGGCGGCCCAAGTGTCGGCAGACATGCTATTTGGTCCCGCTTATAAGGGTATCCCTTTGGTCGCCACCACGGCGATTGCTCTGGCGGATGAATTTGGTGTCGACATGCCTTATGCCTTCAATCGCAAGGAAGCCAAAACCCATGGTGAAGGGGGCAGCATCGTTGGTAGTGCGCTGGCGGGCAATGTTGTCATCGTCGATGATGTGATCACCGCTGGTACAGCAATCAAGGAATCACTGTCGATCCTGAATAATGCGGGCGCGCACGGCGCCGCCGTGCTGATCGGGCTCGACCGGTGTGAACGCGGGGATACGTCTTTTTCCGCTGTCCAGCAGGTTGAGGAGGAGAGTGGCATCTCGGTTACGAGCGTGATCTCTTTGCACGACATTATTGAATGGGTGGAAAACAACCCCGATATGATGGCTGATCGAGATGCGCTTGAGCGCTACCGGGAGCAATACGGGGTCACCTAGTCAGGTACCGGTGTCAGGTCGTTTTAACCCGCTTGATTTCCACCGACAGCGCTCACGGGACGCATGAGGTGTTCAGTCAGCGCGAGCCACTGTGCCTCCCAGTCCTCCGTCGGCGGTCTTTTGAAGCCACTGCGACAAAATTGACTGACTTTACCTTCGGCCGATGTCAGCATCAGGTTGGCTGCGCCGGCGACTGGCATCCGAGGCCGCAATCCTTCCCGGAGTTCCGCCTCTCTGAGGTATTGCCGCAGCTGGGTCTCCAGTCGGTCATAGAGCTGTGAGACTCGATCATGGAGTCTGCTGGCTTCCCCCATCAATCCACGCCCGGTAATGACTTGGGTAATGCCCGGGTTCTTTTCGCAAAACTCTAAAAACAAGCGCAGTAGGTGATGGCATTGGCTGATGGCATCAGTTTGTTGCTCAGAAATCCGATGGATACGTACGAACAGCGTTTCTTCAGCGAAGGCGATCAGGGCTTCAAACATTTTTGCTTTGGAGGGGAAGTGGCGGTAAAGCGCAGCTTCAGAGACCCCAACGTGTGCGGCTAATTTGGCGGTGGTGATCTTTTCGAGGGGTGCGGCCTCGAGCATCGTCGCAAGCGCCTGAAGGATCTGCTCTTGTCGGCCGATGGGGTTGTCTCGTTGATTACCTGGCATCAGCACTGCTCATTCATTGACTGACCGACTCCGTTAACCCCGATGCTAATCAGTCCCATGCTGGGGTGCAACGCGCGCTCGCAGGTCAATGGCGATTGCTGATCAGTGTTCCGATGCCCTCATCCGAAAAGATTTCCAGCAGTGCGGCATGGGGGACGCGGCCGTCGATAATGTGTGCGCTGGTGACCCCGCTCTTTACGGCATCTAATGCACATCGCACTTTCGGCAGCATCCCGCCGTGGATGACGCCAGACTCAATGAGTGCATCGACCTGAGCGGACGAAAGGCCTGTGAGCGTTTTACCGTCTGCATCGAGAAGTCCAGCCACGTTGGTCAATAGCATCAATTTCTCGGCGCGGAGCACCTCTGCCAGCTTTCCTGCCACAAGGTCTGCATTGATATTGTAGGTGCTGCCGTCTTCGCTACCGGCGACGGGCGCGATAACGGGGATATAGTCGCTGTCGCTCAGCATGGAGAGGATGTCGGTGTCGATGCTGGCCACTTCCCCTACCTGCCCGATATCGGGCTGGCCTTTGATGCCCCACGGTCCGCTCAGTTTGCGCGCTTGAATCAGCTGGCCATCTTTGCCGGTGATTCCGATGGCGCGGCCGCCGTTGCGGTGAATGCTGTCGACGATTTCCTTGTTTACCGAAGCGCCCAGCACCATCTCCACAACATCCATGGTGTGCTCGTCTGTTACGCGCATACCGTCGATAAAATGGGTCTCTATATCCAGCCGTTCCAGCAGTTGGCCAATCTGCGGTCCACCGCCATGGACTACCACGGGGTTCATGCCCACCAATTTCATCAGCACGACGTCCCGTGCAAAGCTCTCGTGAAGCTCGGGGTCTGTCATGGCATTACCGCCAAACTTGATGACGAAGGTCTTGCCCGTGAAGCGCTGGATATAGGGCAACGACTCGGTAAGTATTTTGGCGAACGAGCCAGCCTCACCCTGATTAAGAGACATGGGACCGCTTCCTACAGAATAAAAGAGGGCAGAGCATGAGCGTGCGTGCCGGCAAAGGCAATGTGAAGATGCCGCACGGATGCGCCTGCATCAGCACAGTGTCACTGAGCCGCGCCGGCCGCTGATGACGCCGCCAACTCCTTAGCCAGCGTTGCGACGATTTGTTCCGCGATGACCTGTTTGCTGGCCAGCGGCAGGTGTTGTTCGGACACCGCTCTGATGAGGTGAACCGCATTGTGGTCAGAGCCAAAGCCTGTGTCGGGGTCGCTGACGTCGTTGGCGATGATCATATCCAGCCCCTTCTTTGCGAGCTTTGCCCTGGCGTGCGCCAATAGATCAGAGGTTTCCGCCGCAAAGCCGACCACCAGCGCAGGACGATTAGCTAATCCACTCACTGCGGCAATAATGTCGGGGTTTTCCACCAGCGAGAGTGAGAGTTCGCCCCGGTCATCCTTCTTTATTTTGTCGGTAGCAGGGGATGCCACACGGTAATCGGCTACCGCCGCTGCGCCGATGAAGAGGTCGGCCCCCTCGGCCGCCGCAAGCGCCTCCGCATGCATCTCCAGGGCTGACCTGACAGCCACTAATTTCACGCGGTCCGGCGGACTTAAATGCACTGGTCCAGAAATCAAAGTCACATCCGCTCCCGCCTCTGCGCATGCCCTCGCCAGCGCGAAGCCCATTTTTCCTGAGCTGTGATTGCTAAGGAAGCGCACAGGATCGATGGCCTCAACCGTTGGCCCTGCGGTGATGACCACCCTTTTATTATCCAATTGCCGGCTGCTGAAGCGGCCCGCCAGTGCCTCAAGTATTTGAGAGGGTTCCAGCAAGCGCCCGGGGCCCACGTCTCCACAGGCCTGTTCGCCCTCATCCGGCCCAATGACCTGAATGTTCCGCTGCGTCAGAAGGGTCAGATTCTCCTGAGTCGCGGCGTTGGCCCACATCTGCTGATTCATGGCAGGTGCGACTGCGACCGGTGCCGCTGTAGCCAGCGCCACTGTGGTCATTAAGTCATCAGCACGCCCGTGCGCCAGACGCGCGATAACGTCGGCGGTGGCGGGTGCGATGACCAGCAAGTCGGCCCATCGCGCCAAGGCAATATGGCCCATCCCCGCTTCCGCGGTTTCGTCGAGCAGCTCCGTATGCACCGGTTCGCCGGAGAGCGCTTGCATGGTCAGTGGGGTGATGAACTCACGAGCCCCGCGAGACAGGATTACGCGAACTTCCGCCCCTTGCTTTTTCAGTAGCCGCACGAGCTCCGCGCCCTTATAAGCAGCGATGCCACCGGCGATTGCCACGAGTATTCGGCGTTGTCGTAAATGGCCCATAGGACCTCAAACTCGATTTTGATAGGCCTGAACACTAGCATTTGCGGGGGTTTTTGCACACTTCAATGCGTGTAGGTCAGGCCTCGCTTGCACCCCCAGAGCGGCTCTGGTATAAAACGCGCCCTTTCTGGTTCTCGACGGGAATTCCCATGTCAAGAGTGTGTCAGGTAACGGGCAAGCGCCCCGTCACCGGTAACAATGTTTCGCACGCCAAGAATCGCACCAAGCGTCGGTTTTTGCCCAATTTGCACAACCATCGCTTTTGGGTCGAATCTGAGAAACGCTTTGTTTCCTTGCGGTTATCGTCCAAGGGCATGCGAATTATCGATAAACGCGGTATTGACGCGGTTCTGGAAGAGCTGCGAGCGCGCGGCGAAAAAGTGTGAGGGCTGACTGATGCGAGAGAAAATTCGGATGAATTCAACGGCCGGGACCGGTCATTTTTATACCACGGACAAAAATAAGCGAACCATGCCGGACAAGCTTGAGATGAAGAAGTTCGATCCCGTGGCGCGAAAGCACGTAGTGTATAAAGAAGGAAAGATCAAATAACGATCTTGCAGCTTACAAACCCCGGCCTTGTTCCGGGGTTTTGTTTTTCTGGGGGCTTAGTTTCGATACGATAAATCCGGTCGCCCCGTCCCAGCCCAGGTAACGTCAGATTAGCGCCAGCGACCGGCGAAGGACCAATCAGGCGAGATTGAGTTATGCCCGAACTCCCCGAAGTTGAAACCACCTGCCGTGGCATCGCACCCCACATCGCCGATCGACGGGTGGTGTCTGCGATCATCAGGGAACCTCGCCTGAGATGGCCCGTTTCACCCGATCTTGAAACCCATATCAGAGGGGCGCGCTTTCTCGGCGTGCGTCGCCGTGCGAAATACATTCTCATGGATACCGACCGCGGCACTTTGATGGTGCACCTGGGTATGTCGGGTAGCCTCAGAATCATGCCGGCAGAGGCGCCGGCGCTGTTTCATGATCATATCGACATTGTGCTCGATGATCGCCGTTGCCTGCGCTATCACGACCCAAGACGCTTTGGCAGTATGCATTGGCTGAGTGGCGAGTCCCATCCTCTCCTTGATCACCTCGGCCCAGAGCCCCTCTCTCCGTCGTTTTCGGGAGCCTATCTGTACGAGCGCTCGCGTCGGCGGAGCACCTCCGTAAAGCAATTCATCATGGATGGCAAAGTGGTGGTGGGAGTCGGCAATATTTATGCGAACGAAGCGCTCTTCATGGCGGGCATTGATCCCAAACGCGCGTCGGGCCGCGTTGCGGCGGCGCGGTATGAAGCCTTGGTAGAAGCTATCAAGGACGTGCTGTCAAATGCCATAGAACAGGGCGGCACTACCCTCAGGGATTTTGTCGGTGGCGACGGTCAACCGGGATATTTTGCGCAACAGTTACGTGTCTATGGGCGCCAGGGGAAGCCATGCAGAAGTTGCCAGACTGCGCTCAGAGAGGTCCGACAAGGGGGCCGCAGCACGGTGTTTTGCCGTGTTTGCCAGCGTTAGCCCTACAACATCCGACGCTGTACCCCGGCCTTCAGGCAAATCGTTCGCTGAGCGCCGCAACGACAGGTGGCGGGACAAAGCCACTCACATCACCTCCTAGCCCCGCGATCTCCCGAACCAGTGAGGAGGAAATGTAAGAAAGCTCGGCACTGGGGGTCAGAAACACGCTTTCAAACTCGGGTTGCATGGCGCGGTTCATATTGGCCAGCTGAAACTCATATTCGAAGTCTGCAACCGCGCGTAGCCCTCTCAGTACGCAATGAGATCCCTGAGACGCGACAAAATCAATGAGTAAGCCATGAAATGGCACGACCTCGGCTGCGGGCACATGCCCAAGGCACTCCTGCGCTAGCGCCACTCTTTTTTCGAGGTCAAACAGGGGGGCTTTTTTTTCGCTCGTCGCAACCGCTACCACGACTTTTTCAAACAGCTTGGCAGCCCTTTCTATCAGGTCAATGTGCCCATTGGTCACCGGGTCGAAGGTTCCCGGATACACGACAGTGTGACTCAGCACGGCAAGCTTCCTTCTATCATTGCGGGGAGCGTACACAAGTCTTGTTCACAAGTCTCCTCACTTGCACTGGCTAGGTTCTTGTCAGGCTGTGCGTAACTGCAACAGCTGGTAGCGCACGTCGCCGGCGGTTTTTTCACGAAACACCGTGTACTTATCCTCGGGTACGCATGCGGGATGAGATCGCCGGGTTTCAAAATAGATCCAGCCCATTTGGTGCAAGCATCCTTGTAGCGCCAGAGCCTGAAGAGACGTCTCGCCCAATGCGCTGTCGAAGGGGGGGTCGATAAAGATGATGTCCCAGGGTGCGGCTTCCTGCGCTAACAGGGACAATGCGTCACCACAACGTACGGAGGATTTGCTATCTGCGCCCAGCTTTACCAGTTGCTGCGCGATGTTTCGGGTGCTCTCGGGATGGTTGTCGAAGAAGTCGCAGTGGGCTGCGCCGCGGGAGAGTGCTTCAATACCCAAAATACCCGAGCCAGCAAACAAGTCGAGGCAACGCGCTCCGGTGATCTGGGGCGCGAGCCAATTGAAGAGTGTTTCCCTTATCCGGTCCCCGGTGGGCCGCAAGCTCGGGTGCTCGGGGAATGGAATTTTTCGGCCACGCCATTCCCCGCCGATGACTCTTAGGGCCGAACTGCTTGGCGATCCACTGCGTCCCATGCTGGCTCCTACTTGTCGGGGTGCTAGACTGTAATCGCGCACGGGCCTCGCGACAACGCACGGAGTGCCATGCCATTCAGTGAGATGTTGAAGCATGAAGCTATTCAAACGCCGAGCAAAACCTGACTCGGTGCCCGATGAAGCCGTGAAGCCCGGCGACGACGCAGAACGTCATGGCGCCATCGACCGAGCGGGCGATGACAGTCCCTCGTCTCCAGCGGTTGAGCCGCAGCCTTCGCCTGGCATGTTTCAGCGGCTGCGTGTGGGCCTTAGCCGGAGCCGCCATCAATTCTCAGAGGGCTTGGCGACGCTGGTGCTGGGTAAAAAGCAACTTGACCCAGACTTGTTAGAAGCCCTTGAAGAGCAATTAATCATGGCTGATCTGGGGCTCGAGGCCACGAGTAGCGTGTTGGAATCGCTGCGGCAGCGCCTCGACCGCAAAGATCTGGCCGCCTCTGAAACGGTGATGTCGGCGCTTAAGGCGACGTTGACGGCGCTTCTCGCGGATCGCGAGCAGCCACTGGCACTGTCTAGCCATCGGCCCTTCGTTATTTTGGTGGTGGGCGTCAACGGAGCGGGTAAAACAACGACGATTGGCAAGCTCGCTCACCGATTTAAGGCGCAAGGACACAGCGTGATGCTCGCTGCAGGAGATACCTTTCGCGCTGCCGCCGTGGAGCAGCTCGAGGCCTGGGGTGAGGCCAATGACGTGCCGGTGATCGCCCAGCACACTGGCGCTGACAGTGCATCGGTACTGTACGACGCGTTGGGCGCGGCTCAGGCGAGGGGTGTGGATGTGCTCATTGCTGACACTGCGGGGCGCCTGCAAAACAAAGCCCATTTGATGGATGAGCTGACAAAAGTCGTGCGTGTCATGCGCAAGCATGATCCCAGCGTGCCGCATGAGACTTTGTTGGTTCTGGACGCCGGCACAGGGCAAAACGCGGTGTCGCAAGCTATCGAATTCGATCAGGCTGTTGGCGTGACGGGCATTGCCGTTACCAAGCTTGATGGAACGGCCCGGGGCGGCGTTCTATTTGCGATTGCTAATCGACTTCAACAGCCCATTCGTTATGTTGGCGTTGGCGAGCAACCCGAGGACCTGCGTGAGTTCTCGGCGTCGGATTTTGTCGACGCCCTACTGGAAGAGTGACGTTACGAGAAGTGTTAAATTCATGATGGACCCCGCCCTTGATTGAATTTGATCGTGTTAGCCGGCGATACGGTGATCAGCAGGCGCTGCGGAATCTGAACCTGACCATCGAGCAGGCCGAGATGGCTTTTCTCACCGGTCACTCCGGCGCTGGAAAAAGCACGGCGCTACGATTATTGCTGCTACTGGATCGTCCTACCGGGGGCGAAATTAGGGTGGGCGGAGAACGAATAACCCGTTTGACTGGGGGCGCAGTTGCCCGCTACCGGCGGCGATTTGGCGTCGTGTTTCAGGATCACAGGCTGCTGTTTGACCGCAGCGTGCACGACAATGTGGCGCTACCGTTGGAGATTGCTGGGTTTTCCCCGCGCGATATTACCCGCAGAGTGAGAGCGGCGTTGGATAAGGTGGGCTTGCTTTCAAGTGAGCGAGCGCACCCGGCCAGTTTGTCAGGCGGGGAACAGCAGCGCGTCGGCATTGCCAGAGCGGTAGTGGCGCGGCCCGAGTTTCTCATTGCAGATGAGCCCACCGGAAATCTCGATCCCCAGCTTTCAGCCGAGATCATGTCCTTGTTTGAGGCATTTAATCAGGTGGGAGTGACGGTGCTGATCGCCACGCACGACATGCCGTTGATATGCCGGCTTCGTCATCGGATTATCACCCTCAGTTCGGGCAACCTGGTCGCGGGGGATGCACAGTGAAAATGCCCCTGTTTCGCGATGGGCCGCCGTGGCGCTGGTGGCCGGTGTGGCTGGCTCAGCATCGTTCTGCAGCGACGAGCAGTTGGAGGAAGCTGCAGGCGCGGCCGCTTGCTACGGTGATGACTTGGCTTTTGGTGGCACTGTCACTCGCGCTACCAGCGAGCCTTTGGCTTACATTGAGCAATCTCAATGTGGCGACGGCGCATTTTGAGCATCCTCCGCAGTTTTCTCTGCTGCTAACGGAGCAAACGGATTTGGATGCCGCCGCGCAGTTGCAAAAATCGATAGCAGGTTGGCCGCAGGTGGCGGAGGTAGCGCTCCTGCCTGCTGAAGAGGCGCTGGCGCAATTCAGCTCGTTGACCGGATTGAGTCCCTTATTGGCGTCTCTCCCGCGAAACCCACTACCCCATACCTTGCTGGTATCGCTGAAAAAAACGGCGACAGAGATAGACAGGGCGGGGGTTGCAGAGCGATTGGAGGGTAGCGACGGGGTTGCTCAGGTTGTTCTGGATACGCTTTGGCTGACCCGGCTGGAAGAGGGCCTGCGCGCCGCGTCCCGATGGGTGCTCGCCGTGGGTGTCATGATGTTGCTGGGGACCGTGCTAGCCCTGGGGAATACGCTCAGACTCACGGTTGTCGCCCGAGAAGAAGAGATTCTGGTCGTGCGGCTTATCGGTGGCTCTAGGGCCTTTGCACGCAGACCTTTTTTGTATACCGGGCTTTGGTACGGCTTGGGTGGAGGCGTGCTCGGTGCGGTGATTTTGTGGGTTTTCAGTGGGTGGTTGGCGGGCCCTGTCAACGCACTCTTCGCCCTTTACGAGAGCCAGCAACGCCTGCAATGGCCCGGATTCCACTATCCCGTGATCCTGCTGACGGTGGCGGTGCTTTTGGGTTGGATTGCCGCCTGGACGGCCTGCGAGAGGCATCTGAGGCAGCTCGAGCGGCATTAAGCCACTGAAATTCGTTAGTTTTTGGCTTTAGCACTCTGTCCCCTAGAGTGCTAAAATAGGGGTATTACCTCGTTGGAGGGGAGAACATGACAGAGACCAAGCGGGCACTGGCGGTGCCAAACAGCGCGGTACTCAGTATGGCGCCAGGGGCTAACCTGTCTGCCTATATTCAGGCGGTCAGCGGCATTGCGGTGCTATCGGCTGAGCGCGAGCAGGAATTGGCGGAGCGGCTCTATTACGATGATTGTGTCGACTCGGCCCGGGAGCTGGTGTTGGCGCATCTGCGATTTGTGGTCCACATTGCACGGAGTTATTCCGGCTACGGGCTGGCAGAGGCGGACCTGATTCAGGAAGGAAACGTGGGGTTGATGAAGGCCGTCAAGCGTTTTGATCCCACCAAGGGCGTGCGCCTTGTCTCTTTTGCGGTCCATTGGATCAAAGCCGAGATGCATGAATACATCCTGCGCAATTGGCGGATTGTGAAAGTGGCGACGACCAAGGCGCAGCGAAAACTATTTTTCAATTTACGCAGCCAAAAGAAATCTTTGGGTTGGTTATCGGCTGAAGAAACCCGGGCTATTGCAGCAGACCTGGGCGTCGACGAGGCAGAAGTGACGCGGATGGAGGGCCGACTTGCCAGTCGAGACCTGGCATACGATGCGCCGGCCGAGAGCGATGACGAGGATAGCTGGCAAGCCCCGCAGTATTTTCTTGCAGATACAGCGGCCGACCCTGAGCAGCTGGTTGAAGCGGCTGATTTTGCCCAGGACAGCAGTGCGCGTTTACAGTCAGCATTGGCGGACCTCGATGAGCGCAGTCGCGATATCCTGGAGCGACGCTGGTTGATCGATGACAAGTCGACATTGCATGAGTTGGCGGCGCGCTACGATGTCTCGGCTGAGCGCATCAGACAGCTCGAGGCCAATGCAATGAAAAAAATCCGTACCGCCCTGCTCGCGTAACGCATCGAATCAAGAGGGCGGCTCCCGGATGCCTTCTCTGCAGCCCGAAATTTCTCGTCGTATCAGAAGTTTTGTGATGCGTGCCGGGCGCATGACGCCCGGGCAGGAGCGCGGCTGGCGTGAAGGCCTGCCGCGTTTTGGCTTGCATCTAGAAGACGGGCTATTGGATTGGGATAGCCGGTTTGGCTTTGCTGGCCGGCGGGTGATCGAAATCGGCTTTGGCATGGGTGACAGCCTGTTGCATATGGCGGGGGCAGATCCTGAGGCTCAGTTTGTCGGTATCGAAGTGCATCGCCCAGGTGTGGGACGTTTACTGAGCCAATTAATGGGGTCGGAGTGTCACAATGTTCGTGTCTACGCCGACGATGCCGTCGAAGTCCTCGCACGGTGTATGGCCCCAGGATCCATCGACGCCATCCACATTTTTTTCCCCGACCCCTGGCATAAAAAGCGGCACCACAAGCGCCGCCTGATTCAGCCGCATTTTATTGACCTTGTTACGCGACTGCTGCGCCCTGGTGGTTACCTCCATTTGGCTACCGATTGGGAGCCTTATGCCGAGCACATGCTAGCGGTGCTCGATGCGACTCCCGAGATGAGCAGTGCTGGCGGCACCATGAGCGCGCCACTGCCGAGACCGGCATACCGACCGCTGACCAAGTTTGAAGCTCGGGGTGAACGGCTCGGACACGGGGTTTGGGATTGGGTTTATTATCGCGGGTAGCGCTACAACAGCGTGGCCAGCACGCTGTCCAAAAAGGTAAAGCCCAGGGGCGTCGTAACGAATCGGCCGCCTTCCCAATCCGCTAACCAGCCCCGCTCAAGGGCTGTTTGTGCCCGCTGTTTCAGCACGTTCGCCGCGAGGCCGGTTCGCTCGGTAAAACATGCCAGAGGAACGCCGCCGGGCAGCCGCAGCGCGTTCATCGCAAACTCTCCCGGGAGATCGTCTGCCGAGATCACTTGCACAGCGGGTGAGGCAAAGGGCGCTGCGCCTGCTTGATTAAGGTAATCCAGTGGCGATCGAGTGCGTTGGGTTCGAATGATCGTGCCGTCTTCCAGAGTCAGCTTGCCATGAGCGCCGGCGCCGATGCCCAGATAATCGCCGAAGGTCCAGTAGTTCATGTTGTGACGACACTCGTTATTGGGACGACAAAACGCAGACACCTCGTATTGGGAAAAACCGGCGTCCGAGAGCAAGGTCTGTCCCGTGTCCTCGATCTGTGCCAGCGTGTCTTCGTCGGGTAGTGCTGGCGGCGTCGACCAAAACCGCGTATTTCGCTCTATGGTGAGTTGATAGCGTGAGATATGCCCCGCGCTGAGGCGGATTGCTTCACCGATGTCGTCACGGGCGCTTTCGGCATCTTGACCCGGAAGTCCGTGCATCAGATCAATATTCCAATGACTGAAATCGGCCTTGTCCGCCAGTGCCAGCGCGGCTCTGGCTTCTTCTCCGGAATGAATCCGCCCTAGCCGGGCGAGAGAGGTGTCGTCAAAGCTCTGCACTCCGATGCTGAGCCGCGTGACCCCGGCGCTTCGGTAGTCTCTGTACCGTGCTATCTCCGCGCTACCCGGGTTGCTCTCAAGGGTGATTTCCGCGGTCTGCGAAATCGTAATGACCTTCGCTACACCCGATAGAATCCGATCTATCCACATGCCAGCGAAAAGACTGGGAGTGCCACCGCCTATAAATATGGTCTCCAGGGCGCGCCCTGAGGCCCAGTCCTTTTGGCTTTCCAGATCTGCGAGCAACGCGTTGACATAGGGCTCTTGATAACTGTCCGAGAAGCCCTCGTGACTGTTGAAGTCACAGTAGGGGCATTTTTGGGCGCACCATGGAAGGTGGATGTAGAGCGACAGGGGTACGTTTTTGGATTGAATCATTCGCCAAAGTGTTTCAGCAGCTGGGCGACCGCCAAGCCCCGATGACTCACCCTGTCTTTCTCGTCGGGAGACATTTCCGCGGCGTGTCGCTTTTCTCCCCGAGGGATAAAGAGGGGGTCATAGCCAAAGCCACCATCACCCCGCGGTGCTTCTGCAACGTGCCCATGCCAGCGGCCCTCAGTGACAATCGGCGCCGGGTCCTCGGGTCCGCGCATGAGCACCAGAACGGCAATATAAAATGCGGCTCGCTCTTCGCCTTGTAAGCCACGCATATTGCTCAGTAACAGGGTGTTATTGCCGTCATCTCCTGAGCCGGAATAGCGTGCGGAATGGAGGCCCGGCGCGCCGTCCAAGGCGGGTACAACTAACCCCGAATCGTCAGCCAGTGCGGCATGTCCTGTCTCAAGACAGGCATGTCTGGCTTTGAGTATCGCGTTTTCTATAAAGGAAAGCCCTGTCTCTTCGACGGCCGCCACTCCCAGTGTGGCTTGGGGCTGAATGCGCCACCAACCTGACAAAATGCGCTCGAACTCGGCAATTTTCCCGGCGTTATGGCTCGCGATGACGAGGGTTGGCAAGGTGTTTTCTGTCAACGTCAATCCTGTCGCCACAACTGGACTTTCATTTTGTGCTCGTAGACCTTTTCGCTGCCTTCAGGTTGAAAAGAGAACTCAAAGAAGCGGTATTCGCGATCGAGAAACTCAAAAGGGACAATGTAATAAGTCGCACGGCCCTCGCGAATTTCACGCACATCCATTTCACCACCTGTGATCAGATCCCAGGACCGACCGCTAATCTCCATCGGTCGGCCCGCCATGTCGCCGGAGGCAGCGTCGCGCACAGACAGGGTAAGCATAGCTTTGTCTGCCCCACGGGTGATGCCGTACTCGGCGGCGACCTCCGGTGCTACAAACGTGGTGTAGACGATGCTGTGATGAAGTTCGAACTCATCGTATTGCGTGGACTGCTGGGCGTGGGCGCTGTGAATCCCCAGGCTGAGCGACAAACAAAGCGCTACCGCCCAGACTGGCAGATACGATAGACCGCGCTGGTGGCGAAAAGATTGGGCCATAGTTTTCCCAATAAACGCTGGGCGGGACCGGCGACGGTCGCCCGCTCGATAATGTCGATGTTGAGTTCCGAACACAGCGCTTCAAAGTCCCTGACGGTGCAAAAGTGGATGTTGGGAGTGTCGTACCAATTGCGCGGCATCGCGCGGGACATGGGCATGCGGCCTTTGAACCCGAGATGCATGCGGCAAAACCAATGTCCAAAATTAGGAAACGACACGATCGCCTCTTTGCCAATCTGAACCATACGCTGCAGCGCGATGTGCGGATGGGTTAGTTCCTGCAGCGCGTGGGTCAGAATGACGACGTCGAATCGCTCGGCAGGAAAACAACGCAGGCCGGCGTTAATATCTTCCTGAATGACATCCAGGCCTTTCTGTACCGCGCTGATCAAATTATCCGCATCGATTTCGACGCCCACGCCGGTGACGCCACGTTCAGCACGGAGTCGGTGCAGAAAAGCGCCGTCTCCGCAGCCCAGATCCAGCACGTTACTACTTCTTGGAACCCAATCGAGCACCGTGTTGAGGTCCAGACGATTCATGATGACGGACCCACGCGCTGCATCCACTCGGACAGCAAGCGCTCGTAGGTGGGGTGCGGCAGTAGAAAGGCGTCGTGACCGTCATCCGTCTCGATATTGGCATAGGTCACTGGTTTTCCCGTGGCCATGAGCGCATCGCGAATTTCTATTGAGCGTTGCGGCGCAAAACGCCAGTCGGAGCTAAAGGACACCAACAGAAAATTAGCGCTTGCTTGGGACAGTGCGGTAGCAAGATCAGGATACCCCTCGGACAGATCAAATAGATCGAGTGCCCGGGTCATCAGCACATAGGTGTTGGCGTCAAAGCGGGTAGAAAATCGGTCGCCTTGATGGCGCAGATAGCTTTCTACCTGAAACACCCGTTCTCGATGGCCGTCTGAAGAAAAGCTCTCTTCCCGTAGCTCTCTGCCAAAGCGATCACTCATACCATCAGCAGACATGTAGGTCAGGTGTCCGACCATGCGTGCCAGCGCCACGCCGCGCGCGGGGAGTGTGTCCTCTGCCAGATAATCACCACCCTTAAATTCCGGGTCTGAGAGGATGGCGTGTCGCGCAATCTCGTTAAAAGCAATGTTTTGCGCAGTTAAGCCGGGCGCCGACGCCAGCGCCACGCAATGTTCAACCCAGTCTGGATAGTCGACGGCCCACTGGAGCGCCTGCATGCCGCCAAGGCTACCGCCAATCACCGCAGCCCAGCGTGAAATACCCAAATACTCTGCTAGTAGTTTTTGACTGCGAACCCAGTCTCGCACCTGAGGTTGTGGGAATTGAGACCCCCACGGGATATTGCTACCGGGCATAGGGGTGCTGGGCCCGGTAGAGCCGTCGCAGCCGCCCAGATTATTTGAGCACACAACAAATAGCCGATTGGTGTCGATAGGCTTGCCTGGGCCAATGGTAAGATCCCACCACCCAGGGCGTTTTTCAGCCTCGCTGTGGACGCCGGCGGCGTGGTGTGAGCCCGAGAGGGCATGGCAGATCAACACCGCGTTGGTCCCGGCCGCGTTGAGTTCTCCATACGTCTCGTAAACCAGCGTGTGCTGATCGAGAGTCGTACCGTTAGAAAACTGAAACGGTGCGGTGAATTGCGCCATCTGAGGTGTTACCACCCCCACGCTATTGACTGACAGATCGGCTGCCATCATCTACAGACCGAATACCAGACCTGTTGGCAAACCCACAGACATGGCGAGATGCCGCAGGGCAATCTGCAGCACGTTGAGGGTGATGAAGACCAGTATTGGCGAAAAGTCGATGCCGCCCATATTGGGTAGCAGCGCCCGGAATGGTGCCATCACCGGCTCCGAGATCTGCCAGATCAGTTCGATGGCGGGGTGGCGACTTCCGGGCGCGATCCAACTCACCACAATCATCGCAATCAAGGTAAAGAAATAAAAATTAATCAGCAGACCCAAAACGCCGACGACTCCCCACACGAATATTGCCAGAGGATCGGGTAGCGCCCACCGCTCCCCTGCCACCAGGGCGATGGCTGCCAGGATGGCTACTTGAATGACGATCGCTAGTACCCAGGTCGCCCAGTCCACTCTGCCAGTTGCGGGCAGTATGCCGCGAAGCGGTGCGACGAGCGGATTGGTCAGGCGCACCACTAGCTGGGATAGCGGGTTGTAAAAGTTCACCCGTGAGGCGTGCAATACCCCGCGCACCACCACCAGTAAAAGCAGAAACGCACCCAGGTTGCGTATCAGATAGAGCGATATCTCTGTGCCAGCACCCATCTCAGCCAAACTCCTCACCCAGGGTTTTTGCGCGGTTTGCGCAGCGCTTTACGGCATCGGTCACGATCGCGTCGAACTGCGCTTCTGTAAGTGCCCTGAGCGCCTCCTCGGTGGTCCCTCCCGGGCTGGTCACGTTTTCCCTCAGTGTGGCTATGGGCAAGTCAGATCGCTGTGCTAGCTCAGCTGCCCCAATAGCCGTTTGCACGGTCAGTGCGAGGGCGGTTTCTGGCGCCAGCCCGAGTTGCGTCCCCGCGTGCGTGACAGCCTCGATCAATGCGAAGAAATACGCGGGCCCGCTACCCGAGACTGCGGTGACGGCATCCAGCAGACTCTCCTCGGCCACCCAAACGGTCATGCCCACCGCGTTGGTAACTGCTTCGGCCAGCTGGCGTTGGCTGTCGGTGACCTGTTCGGAAGCGTAAAGCGCGCTCGCGCCCTTACCGATCATAGCGGGGGTATTGGGCATGCAGCGAATGATGGGGGTGGTGTCCCCGATATCCCGCTGCAGGGATGCGATCGGAATCCCGGCCGCTATCGACAGTAACGCCGTGTTCGGGCCCAGTTTGTTTTTGAGTGGCGCTAGCGCCGCTGACATGATTTGCGGTTTGACAGCCGCCACAATCAGATCTGCACCCTCGCAGAGTTGCTCCGGCGAGGTGCTGAGCTGCTCCAGGCCTGCTGCCCGAAGCGTCTCAAGCGCTTTTTCGCTCGGATCTGTCGCCCGCAACTGTTCAGGGGAGAAGCCGGTCGCTAACAGGCCATTAATGATGGCGCTGGCCATATTGCCGGCCCCGAGAAAGGCAATTTGAGACGCCATGAGCTCACTGGTGTCCAAGTCAAAGTGCCCTAATTATACCGCGCACCGAAAATATCTGTTCCGATCCGGACGAGGTTGGCACCCTCGGCGATTGCCGCCTCCAAGTCGGCAGACATGCCCATCGACAAAGTATCGAAATTGGGTCTGTCGAGACCGAGACTGTCTTTCAGTTCGCGCAAGGCCTTAAAGGGCGCGCGCGGGTCTTCGGCCGAGCTGGCTGGTGCCGGGATCGCCATAAGACCGCGTAGTGAGATGCCCGGTAACGTGTCCACTTGGTAAGCGAGGTCGGGAAGCGCCTCAGGCAACACCCCCGATTTGCTGGGCTCTCTCGATATGTTGACCTGTATCAAAACGTTGAGCGGATGTTTGTCTGGTGGGCGTTGCTCGCTGAGACGACGCGCGATCTTAAGGCGATCTATGCTGTGCACCCAGCTGCAGCAGGTGGCAATTACCGCCGTTTTGTTGCTTTGCAGGGGGCCAATAAAGTGCCACTCGATGGGTAGATCGGCGAGTAACAGCGCTTTTTCCTGCATTTCTTGGGCGTAATTTTCACCAAAGGCTATTTGCCCGTTTTGGTGGGCGATCCGGATGAGCTCGGCCGGCTTGGTTTTGCTGACAGCAAGCAAAGAGACGCTATTTTTGGGCCGGCCAGCCGCCACTTCAGCGGCCCTTATTCGGCGCGTGACTTCTGATATATTAGCGAGAAGTTCAGTCGGCATCATGGATAGCATCATAAGGAAGTTGATCCGCCATGTGATAGCCCGACAATAGCGGAGCAGGTGAAATGGATATCACTGAATTACTCGCATTTAGCGTTGAACAAGGCGCTTCTGACCTCCACCTTTCGGCGGGCTTGCCCCCGATGATCAGAGTGGATGGAGACATACGACGCGTCAACGTCCCCCCTCAGGATCATGCGCAAGTGCAGGCGCTGATCTACGACATTATGAACGATCGGCAACGCAAGGATTTCGAGGAGTTTCTCGAAACAGATTTTTCGTTCGAGGTGCCCAATGTCGCGCGTTTCAGAGTCAACGCCTTCAACCAGAACAGGGGTGCCGGCGCGGTATTCCGCACCATCCCCTCAGAGGTATTGACCATGGAAGCCCTGGGGATGGGGCAGGTATTTCGCGATATATCGCTGTTGCCCAGAGGGCTCGTGCTGGTCACCGGCCCCACGGGGTCAGGTAAGTCCACCACCCTCGCGGCCATGGTTGATTACGTCAATGACAATCGGTACGACCACATCTTGACGATCGAGGATCCGATCGAGTTTGTTCACGAGAGCAAGCGTTGCCTGGTCAATCAGCGAGAGGTGCATCGCGACACGCTGGGATTTTCTGAGGCGCTTCGTTCGGCCTTGCGAGAGGATCCCGACATCATCCTGGTGGGTGAGATGCGCGATCTCGAGACCATTAGATTGGCGTTGACGGCCGCCGAGACGGGGCATCTGGTATTTGGAACCTTACATACCACGTCGGCGGCCAAAACCATTGACCGTGTCATCGATGTCTTTCCCGCAGATGAAAAAGCGATGGTGCGCTCAATGCTGTCTGAATCACTGCAGGCTGTGATTTCCCAGACGCTGCTCAAGCGCAAAAGCGGGGGGCGCGTCGCGGCGCACGAGATCATGCGTGGGACATCGGCCATACGCAATCTCATCCGCGAAGACAAAGTCGCACAGATGTATTCTGCTATCCAGACAGGACAGGCGGTTGGCATGCAGACGATGGATCAGTGTCTGCAGCACCTGGTAGACAAAAGAATCGTCTCGGTTGAGGCTGCGAGAGAAAAAGCGCGACAGCCAGACAGCATCACCGCTTGATGGCTATTGTTCGTTTAGCCAAGTCGTGAGAATGATGGCGGCCGCCTGATCATCGATGGGATCGGCCGCAAAGTCACCTTTGTGGCCTTGGGTGAATGCCATTGCCTTGGCTTCGCGGCTCGACAGCCTTTCATCTACCAGCGTGACGGTCAGACCCAGCCGGCCTTCTACTTGACGCGAAAACTTTGCCGCACGTTCACTCAGCTCGCTGGCTGAGCCGTCCATATTCAGCGGATGACCGACAATAATGCGATCCGGTTGCCACTCCTTTACGAGCGCCGCTAATGTTGACCAGTCGGGCACGCCATCTCTGGCCGCCAGAATAGTCAGGGGTTGTGCCGTAAGCGTCACTGTATTGCCCACGGCGACGCCGATGTTGCGCAGTCCGAAGTCGAGGGCGATGACGCATGCCGGCCGCGCCATGCTCAGGCATGGCCCGCCTGGGCGGTCAGCAGATCGATGTCGATACCCAGTTGTTGGCCCGCGGCAGCGAGTTTGTCATCGGCGGCGACCTGAAACAGGATGCGTCGGTCCGCGGGAACGGTCAGCCAGCTATTTCCCGACACTTCTTCTTCCAACTGCCCGGGACCCCACCCTGCATAGCCCAGTGCCACCAGATAGTCCTGGGGTCCATCTCCTACTGCCAAGGCGCATAGAATGTCGCGGGAGGTCGTGAGACTGAGATCCTCTCCCACGGCGCGACTGCCCTCCCATTTGGGGCCGCCGCGGTGCAAGACAAATCCCTGCTCTGTGCCCACCGGCCCGCCGGCCAGCACCTGGTAATCTGATAGGTCACTGACAGTCTCAATATCCAAATGTTCCAGCAAGTCGGAGAGTGCGAGATCGAGATGCTGATTAATGACAATCCCCATCGCACCATCGGCGTCGTGGTGGCAAAGGTAGGTGAGCGAGCGATTGAAGAACCCGCTGCCAATCACCGGAGTGGCAATCAGGAACTGCCCCTGATACGACCCCTCGTCGCAGGTTCCTGTTAGCAGTTGATGCTCCTCACGTGCCATGGGTTACCGTCTGTATCTCAGTCTCTGAACTGCCATGTGCGAATGATATCCAACTCTTCCACGGAATTGGCGAGCGCTGGGGGGAATGCGCTGAAGGGTGCGAGACGTTCTACGGTCTCGATAGCAGCGCGGTCCAATGCGGCTTCGCCTGAGGTCGCGAGTACTTGTATGCCTCGCAGGCCGCCCTGCGAATCAACCCTCACTCGTAGCCGGACGTCGCCATTCCCGTGGTGCTTGGCGGTATCGCGATACTGGGCGTTACCAAACTGTTCAATCGCCACTTGCCATCGGCGGACATATTCTGCTTCGAGCGCGGCGCGAGCGGCCACAGGCGATTGATGTTGGGGAAGCGCGTTGGAGCGCGATGTCATTCGAGAAGCCTTCTGCGCGCTGTTGTTCAAAGATGGCGCAGTTTGTTGGTACTGGCTGACGTCCTCCATGGCAACGCGATCGCCTGAGACAGTCACTCCCTGTTGATGCGCCGAGGCCTCAGCGAGCGCGGCTAAAGGGGCATTCGTGGCGCGCCTCAGGAGCACTGTCACTGCACGGTTGGCTGTGGCAATGGCTTCTTCACTCGCCGGCGAGACCAGAACCCCGAAAATCAGTACCAGGTGCGCACCCAGTGAGAAGACGAGTGCAGATCTGAGCAGGCGCTGATCTTGGCTGCCCAATAGCGTGAAGCGAGGTTTCAGGACGTGGCCTTTGCTGTGACGGCAGCGTTCAGGGTGTCCAGCAGTTGCCCTGCTATGTCCAGCCCCGATTCTGCTTCGATTTCTCGCAGGCAGGTCGGGCTGGTGACATTGATCTCCGTGAGGTAGTCACCAATGACATCCAGACCCACGAAGTACAGTCCACGCTTTTTCAGGACGGGTCCAACTTGAGAAGCGATCCACAAATCTCGATCCGACAGGGCTTGCACGCGGCCCGAGCCGCCCGCCGCAAGGTTACCTCGACTCTCCCCTGCCAGCGGGACACGGGCGAGGCAAAATGGCACCGGCTCCCCGTTTATCATCAGGATGCGTTTGTCTCCCTCGCTAATGGCCGGCAGGTAGGTCTGGGCCATGATCGTTTGTTGTCCCGACTGGGTCAGCGTCTCCAGAATCACGCTGACATTCGGATCGTCCTGTTTGACTCTGAAGATGGCGCTGCCACCCATGCCATCCAGCGGTTTGAAAATGACATCCCCATGCTGGCGATGGAACCCTCTGAGCTTTGACATGTCTCGACTGACCAGCAAGGTGGGGCAACATTCGGGGAACTCGGTCGCGAAGAGTTTCTCGTTGCAATCGCGGAGGCTCTGACAGCGGTTGACGACCAACGTGCCCTGCCGCTCGGCACGTTCAAGCAGGTAAGTGGCGTAAATGTACTCCATGTCAAAGGGAGGGTCCTTACGCATCAAGCAGATATCGAGGTCGGCGAGGGAAATGTCCTCTGGCTCACCCGCGTCGAACCAGTGTGCGGGATCTCGATGCACCGTCAGTGACCGGGCCACCGCCATCGGACGCTCCCCATCGAGAAAGAGCGCGTCGGGAGTCATGTAAAACAATGACCAACCCCGGTCCTGCGCGGCCCATAACAGCGCCAGCGTGGTGTCCTTTTTATAGTGGATGCCCTCGATAGGATCCATTACTACGCCGAGCTTGATGCCCATATCAGCGCCCTTGTCACACAGAGAGGGACATCTTGCGATTAGCGGCCGATCGCCGCAAGATCCCGTTTCCCTGAAAGCAGGGAATTTATTGGCCGAAATGGGGCAGTGCATGGACAGTTTATTCGTTGTTATCGGCGTCATGGGTTTGATTTGCGCCGTGACAGTCGTACTCAGGGTGCGCACCATCGGGTGGGGTGTCTGGATCTGGTTCTTTTCCGGGTGGATTACCGGTGAAGCGGCGGTTTGGGTGATGGGCTCGCAACTCGGATTCGTCGCACTCTGGGTCCTGCTCGTGGGCACGGATTCTGCGGGATTTGGCTTCGGATTGTCGGCTTTTTTGGGGGCTTGGGCACTCTTGGCGTGGGCATTGCGCGATGCGTTCGATGCCGGCGCTGTGTTTCAGCGTGCACTCAACCTCGCGCTGGGCCCGGATTACTTAGAGCAGATTCCGAGTTCTCGACGCCATAAACTTACCCACCAGATTCTGAGCCGGGAGTGGCTCTGGCCGTTTCGATTTCGCCGTCCCGGGGTCAAGTACGTCCGCAATATTGCCTACAGCGACGCCGGAAAACGCGGGCTTTTGGATCTCTACCTGCCGGTGACATCGGGAGAACGTCGCCCTGTCTTGCTGCAGGTTCACGGCGGCGCCTGGATGGTTGGACACAAATCTGAACAGGCGCAGCCGCTGCTGCATCGTATGGTGGAGTCTGGCTGGGTAGGTGTATCCATCAATTATCGGTTGGCGCCGCGCGCCGCTTTTCCGGCGCAGATTATTGACGTCAAAAAAGCGATTGCGTGGGTAAAAGCGCACATTGGCGAGTACGGCGGCGACCCTGACTTCATTGTGATTACGGGAGGATCTGCAGGCGGTCACCTCTCGCTGCTCGCCGGACTGTCACCCGGGCATGCGGACTGGCAGCAGGGATTTGAGGGTGCTGATACCGGTGTGCAAGGGGTGCTGGCGTTATATCCCGCAGTTGATTTCACCAATCGTCACGGTATCCGTCAGCAAGGGCGCATGGATGCTTTTATTGCGCGTAAGATTATTCAACGGACCCGTGAAGAGGCGCCCGAGGTGTTTGAGGACGGATCGCCCATCTCTTGGGTCGATCGCCCCGGTGTCGCTGAGACGGCACCGCCGCTGTGTGTTGTTCAGGGCACCTACGACTCTTTGGTTTGGGTCGAGGAGGTGCGCCGTTTCGTTGCGGAGATGAGTTCGCGCGCGACCCACCCAGTGGTTTACGCCGAGTTACCCCGAGCGCAGCATGCTTTCGAAATTTTCCACTCCCCTCGCACCAGTCATTACCTGAATGCGGCAGCAACCTGGTTGGAATGGGTGCGGGCCCAGCATGAGCGCAGCGGCTGAGAGCCGACTAGGAGGCGTGAAGATCGCCCCAGCGAGAATGAATCAGTGTCAGTGCTACCGCGGGCGCAGTCTCGGTTCTCAATATCCTGGGGCCCAAACGCAGCGCCCGGAAACCCGACCCCAGTGCGGCACTCACTTCGCCGTCGGTTAAGCCTCCTTCTGGGCCCACCAGTACAGCAACCGTTTTGGGGGGGATATCGGGCAGCGATGACTGATCAGCGGCGCCGTCGAGCACCCATTTTTCGTCGGCGGATGTCATTCTCACCCACTCCAGCAACGGCGTCGGTGGGTGCAGTCGAGGCACTTTGACGCGGCCACTCTGTTCGCAGGCGCTAACGGCAATTTGTTGCCAGTGGGCCACTCTTTTTCCGATCCGGTCCTCCGGGATAGCGAAGTCAACGCGCTCACTCACTAACGGCTGGATTTCACTCACGCCGAGCTCAGTGGCTTTTTGCACCGCCCAGTCGAAGCGGTCGCCTTTGCTGAGACAAAGCCCCAGCGAGGTTTGGATGGGCGATTCGGTTGCCGGCTCGACACCCTCGCCCAGAAGCACAGTGATCGCACGTTTGCCGATGGCAATGATTTCTGCGGGGAACTCGCTGCCACTGCCGTCGAATAGCGCAATCTGATGTCCCACTCGTGCTCGCAGAACGCGACTCAGGTACTGTGCGCCGGCGCCGTCAATATCGATCTGGCGCTGCGGCGCGAGGCTTTGGTCAATAAATAGTCTGGGAGTGCGCATGATCAGGCCTTTTTCTGTCGGTAGTTTAAGGCACGACCACGAGGCAGGCACCGAGTGGATTTAAGACCCACTCGGTGCCCTATTGCGTGATTAGTACTTGTAGGCGTCGTTTTTGAAGGGTCCGTCGACACCAACGCCGATATAGTCAGCCTGCTTTTGCGTCAGCTTGGTCATAACACCGCCGAACCCCTGCACCATGTAAGTGGCAACCTGCTCATCCAGGTGTTTGGGGAGTACCTCTACCGTAATGGCAGCGGCGCGCGCGTCACCTGTGAGGTCGGCAAAGCGCTTATCGTAGAGATGTATCTGCGCCAGCACCTGATTCGCGAAAGAACCATCCATAATGCGTGAGGGGTGCCCCGTTGCGTTACCCAGATTGACCAAACGCCCCTCGGATAACAGGAGCAAATGATCATTGCTGGCCGCATCGCGCACCACTTTGTGAACTTGCGGTTTGATTTCTTCCCACTGCCACTCAGCGCGCATATAGGCGGTATCGATTTCATTATCGAAGTGCCCAATATTGCAGACCACTGCACCTGACTTCAGCGCCCGCAACATGGGAGCAGTGCAGACGTTGAAGTTGCCCGTGGCAGTCACGAGCAGATCGGTGGTGGATAACAGCGCGCTATCGATGCACGCGTCGGTACCGTCGTCTACGCCGTCAATAAAGGGCGAGACCACCTCGAAGCCGTCCATGCAGGCCTGCATTGCGCAAATCGGATCACATTCTGTCACCCGCACAATCATGCCCTCTTGCCGCAGAGATTGAGCGGAACCCTTGCCAACGTCGCCATAACCGATGACCAGTGCGCGCTTGCCGGCGAGCAAATGATCCAGGCCCCGTTTGATGGCGTCATTGAGGCTGTGGCGGCAGCCATATTTGTTGTCGTTCTTTGATTTGGTCACGGCGTCATTAACATTAATAGCCGGCACTTTCAGTTCGCCGTTGGCGAGCATTTCGTAAAGGCGATGGACGCCTGTGGTGGTTTCCTCGGTAATGCCGTGGATGCGATCCAGCATTTCGGGATACTGCCCATGCAGCATGGCAGTAAGGTCACCACCATCATCGAGAATCATGTTGGCGTCCCAAGGCTTCCCGTCGGCCAAAATGGTTTGCTCGATGCACCATTCATATTCTTCCTCGGTCTCCCCTTTCCAGGCGAAGACAGGTACTCCCGCGGCTGCGATCGCGGCTGCGGCATGATCTTGTGTCGAGAAGATATTGCAGGAAGACCAGCGTACTTCAGCACCCAGCGCTACCAGCGTCTCGATCAGTACGCCGGTTTGAATCGTCATGTGAATACAGCCAAGAATTTTGGCCCCGGCGAGCGGCTGCGATTCGCGGTATTGCTCTCTCAACGCCATGAGCGCAGGCATTTCGCTTTCCGCGATTTCCAGTTCGCGTCTGCCCCAGTCGGCGAGGTGAATATCCGCGACCTTGTAATCTGCGAATACGGTTTGTTCAACGGCAGTATTCATAGTGTGCTCTCTTCTCTTGAGTCAATAAATGGGTGGATTAAAGCCCGGCGGCTGCGCGGAGGGCGTCTGCTTTATCGGTGCGTTCCCAAGTAAAGCTCTCGCCGGTGCGGCCAAAGTGCCCGTACGCGGCGGTGTTACGGTATATGGGCCGCTTCAGATTCAGCATATTAATAAGTCCTTTTGGCCGCAGATCAAAGTGATCCCGGATCAGTGTGACAATTGCCTCATCAGACAGCGTCGCTGTGCCGAAGGTGTTGACCGAGATAGAGGTCGGTTCTGCGACCCCAATAGCGTAGGAAACCTGTACCTCGCAACGTCTTGCCAGACCTGCCGCTACGATATTTTTCGCAACGTAACGACCGGCGTAGGCGGCTGAACGATCGACCTTGGAGGGATCTTTGCCCGAGAACGCTCCTCCGCCATGGCGTGCCATGCCGCCATAGGTATCGACGATGATCTTGCGCCCGGTCAGGCCGCAATCTCCCTGAGGTCCACCGATGACGAAGTTGCCGGTGGGATTGATGTGAAACAGCGTGTCGG
>Ga0181573_10000218_pt1 | contig 60307 bp, 43 predicted proteins | sample 101ome_25_FD_148643 | JGI IMG/M metagenome (GOLD analysis project Ga0181573, IMG submission 148643) | Coastal salt marsh microbial communities from the Groves Creek Marsh, Skidaway Island, Georgia - 101409BT metaG (spades assembly) | ecosystem: Environmental > Aquatic > Marine > Intertidal zone...
CTCGGCTGGGATCTCCCTGACTGGGCTCTCCCTGACTGGGCTCTCCCCGGCCGGGCTTTCTCAGGCTGGGGTTCCCCGATGGGACTGGGAGGAGAGAGGCGGGAGGGCGGAAAAGGAGTGGGGGCGGGAGGATTCGAACCTCCGAAGCATTGCGCAACAGATTTACAGTCTGTCCCCTTTGACCACTCGGGAACACCCCCACCGATCGCTTCCGCTTCTGGTGCCTCCCCGGCCAGGACCCGCTCACCCGCCGCGCGGGGTCGCCGGGTCGGCGCGCGCGGCGGGTGAGAGCTAGCGGTGGGAATCGAACCCACAACCACCCGCTTACAAGGCGGGAGCTCTACCATTGAGCCACGCTAGCCGCGTGTCCCGGAGACTCGGAATGCCGGTTCGGGGTCATCCGAGTCGGATGGCCACCCTCCGGCGCCCGCGGTCCCGGGGAGAGGCGCGGAGTCTATCGAGAGGCTCCTCCCCCTGCAAGGGGAGGCGGTCGATCCGACGGGCGTCAGCGGCGCCGCTCCCAGGTGACCCCATCCGCGCCATCCTTGATGACGATTCCCCGTGCAAGGAGGGCGTCGCGCAGCTCATCCGAGCGGGCCCAGTCCCGAGCCTCCCGCGCCGCGCCTCGGGCCTCAAGCAGCTCCTGCTCCTCGGGACTCAGTCCCTCCTCCACCTGGGAGCTCTCCGCGAAGATCACCCCGAGGATGGCATCCGCGTGCTCGAGGAAGGCGAGGCCGGCGGCGGCCTCGTCGGGACTGAGCTCCCCTCTCCCGAGGGCCTTGGCGGTCTCATGGACCACCCCGAGGCCCCCCGAGACGTTCAGGTCGTCGTCGAGGCAGGCGTCGAACTGCGCCTGCGCCGCCTCGAGCCGCTCCCGCCACTCCGCCGAGGCGGAGGCCGGAGCCCCGGACGCGCCCTCACCCCGCAGCCGCTCCCCGAGCGCCCGCAGGCGGGCCACCGCCTTGCGGTCCCCCTCGAGCCCGTCGAGGGTGAAGTTCATCGGCTGGCGGTAGTGGGGTGAGATGAGGGTGTAGCGGATCTCGTATCCCTCGAATCCCCGGGCGAGGAGGTCATTGATGGTGAAGAAGCTCCCCTTGCTCTTCGACATCTTCGCGCCGTCCACCAGCAGATGGCGCGCGTGGACCCAGAAGCGGGCGAACTCCCCGTCTCCGGAGCAGAGGCTCTGGGCGCGCTCGCACTCGTGGTGCGGGAAGATGTTGTCCTCGCCCCCCGTGTGGACATCGAAGGTTCGGCCGAGGTACTTCTCGCTCATCGCCGAGCACTCGATGTGCCAGCCGGGGAAGCCGCGGCCGAAGGGGCTGTCCCACTGCATCAGGTGCTTCTCGTCGATCTTCCAGAGCGCGAAGTCGAGGGGGGACTCCTTGCGGTCATCCACCTCGATCCGGGCCCCGGCATCGAGATCCTCGAGCGTGTTCCCGGAGAGGCGGCCGTACTCGGGGAAGCTCCGGACCCGGAAGTAGACCCCGACGCCATCGACCTGATAGGCGTGCCCCTTCTCGATGAGGGCCTCGATCATCGTGATCATCTCGGCGACGTGCTCCGTGGCCCGCGGGTACTCGTGGGCGCGGCGGGCTCCGAGGATGTCGAGGTTCTCGAAGAAGACCTCCTCGTAGCGCCGGGCGATCTCGTAGGGATCGATCCCCTCCGCCCGCGCCATCTTCTCCAGCTTGTCCTCCCCCGCGGCGTCCGCGACATCGTCCACCGTCAGGTGACCGACATCCGTGATGTTCATCACCTGGGTCGTGCGGAAGCCGCGCTGGTCGAAGACCCGTCGCAGGAGATCGGCGAGGAGGAAGGAGCGCATGTTCCCGATGTGAGGGTCGGAGTAGACCGTGGGGCCGCAGTTGTACATGCGGACCTCTCCGGCCTGACCGGGGGTAAACTCCTCGAGGGAGTGGGAGAGGGTGTTGTAGAAGCGCAGCGCCATCGTCAGCTCCTTCTCCGGCCCCGGAGGCCGGGATCCTGCTCGGCCCGTCACGAGGAGGTCGGGCCTCCGGCTCCGGACCCATCGCCGGGGGCCTGCCCGACTTCTCCGCCCTCCTGCCCCGCCCCCGCCGAACGGACAAGGACGACCGCGGTCGCGGCGATCAGCCTCCCCTCGCCCACGGGGCCGAGCCCCTCGCCGGTCTTGGCCTTCACCCCGACCCGCTCGGGAGCGACCCCGAGGAGGGCGGCGAGGGAGCGGCGGATCTCCGCCCGATGCGGGAGCACCTTGGGGCGCTCCAGCTCGACGACCACATCCACGTTCTCGGTCCGGAAGCCGCGCGACTCCAGCCTCCGCCGCGCCTCGGCGAGGATCCTCCGGGAGTCGAGCCCCGCGAGGGCCGGGTCGGTGTCGGGGAAGAGCTCGCCGATGTCCCCCTCGCCGACCGCGCCCAGGAGGGCATCCGAGAGGGAGTGCAGGATCACATCCGCATCGGAGTGCCCCACCGCCCCGACCTCGGAGGGGATCCCCACCCCCCCGAGGAGGAGAGGGCGCCCCGGCTCCAGGCGATGACGATCGGTCCCGAGCCCGACACGGAAGTCGGGGGAGGCCGGCTGAGGATGCGATCCGCTGGTCATGGGGCGGAGGATACCGGAGCCCCCGCAGAGGGAACAGGCCGCCGACCCGGGATCCCCCCGGTGCGAAGGGGTGACGCGACGGGGGAGGCGTCCCCCGGATGGAGAAGCGGCGGGGACGGGCGCCGCGCCCGTCCCCGCCGCTCGTGCGGACCCGCCCGACTCAACGCCGGCGCGGCCGGATCAGAACCGGATCTCCGCGGTGAAGACGGTGACCGAGGCATTCGAGCCGACCCCGAGGGCGTTGGCGTTGAAGAGCCAGCCGGTCCCGAAGCTCAGGTTCAGGTAGTCGGTCGCCCGGTAGTGGACGGTGAGGTCGAGCTCCTCGCCGAGCTTGTCGCTGCTCGTGTTGTTCGAGGCGGTGCCGTTCGAGTTGTCCTGCAGCTCGAAGAAGCCGAGGACCCCCTCAGCGCTCCAGTCCTCGGAGAAGTTCATCCCCGCCTTGACCTTCGCGGCCCGGTAGTTCGTGTCGATGTCGTAGCCGTAGTAGGCGCTCTCCATGATGATCGTGTCGTCGTTCGACTCGAGGGAGATGAAGTTCCCGTTCTTCGAGTCGTCCCCGTTGTCATCCCCGGAGACCTCGGTGTAGCTGGCGTCGAGCCACGGGCGAGCGTCCTGGAAGCCCGGAAGCTGGTAGCGCACCCCGCCCATCAGCGCGAAGGAGCGCGCCTGGCGGATCCGGCCGAAGCCGGTGAGGTTGTTCACATAGCGACCGAACTGCCCGTAGGCCTCGCCGTAGAACTTCATCCCGGTGCGGTAGCCCTGCAGGTGGCCGCCGCCTCCCCAGGTCCAGACGCTCGAGCTCTGGTCGTTCATCAGGTCGAAGAACACGAAGCCGACCTGACCCTCGTAGTCGTCGGTCTGGAAGTCGTAGGTGAGGGTCGCGCCGAGGAGGGTCTCGTCCTCATCCGCCCGGAAGGTCTCGTTGAGGGTGAAGTAGAAGAGGTCGAGCTCCGCATCCCCCATGTTCAGCTCGCCGAGGAAGCCGGCGGCCTCCTGGGTCCCGACGAGCCCGGAGGAGGGCGCCATCGGCGCGCCGAAGTCCGCCGCTCCCGGTCCGGGATTCCCGAAGGCGCTCTCCGCGTTGCCGACGTCGAGGAGGAACGGCTCCCCGTTCCCCGCGAAGTCGATGGCGTAGTCGCGGATCCCCACCGAGAGGGTGAGGTCGGGGGTGAAGGCCCCCATCCACTGGACGTAGGCCTGATCGACATCGAGGGTCCGCCCGGTGCCCGAGCCGCCGACATTGTCCTGGAAGGCGTCGAACGGGGTCTCGAGGGTGAACATCGCGTTCACCCCATCCGCGAGCTGGGTGTCGATGTTCAGGGAGATCCACGGGTTGAGGAACCAGTCCCCGCCCCCCTCCGAGGGGTCGGTGTCCCAGCCGAGGGGCGCGGCGGCGGAGCCGTCGACCGCGTTGCCGAGGGCCGCATCGAAGTAGCGATCGTTGCGGAGGACCGCGTCGAAGCGCATCGAGCCGCTGAGCTCGATCTTGATCGCGCGCTTGGCGGTCACCTTCCCGCCGACGGTGGCCCCATCGAACTCGAACTCCATGCCCCCCTGGGCATCGAGGCCGGGGGCGCTGAGCGCGGTGGCGAAGAGGCAGAGGGCGAGCGTCGTCGCCCGGGTCCGGTTCAGACGGAGCATCGGAGCACGGTCCTTCCTTGGGTCGCGCCCGAGCCATCCGGGCGCGCCGCGGGGGTCCGGTCGGAGTGCGCGGGGCACGCCCGACCTCGGTTTCGATGGGATCGGAGCTTCCGTCCGCGGGCGTCCCTGCCCCGACCTTCCCGAGGGAAGGGGCTCGCACGAAGGGGCTCGGGAGCCCCCGGGTGAGCACTCGAACGGGGTGGACGCCGGAGAGAGCGCGGGGAGGGAGGCCCCATCGCAGCGTCGGGGAGACCTCCCCCGACGATCGGCGAAGGAGCGAGGATCGCGAATCCGGGCGGGCGGGTCAAGGCGCCCTCTCGCCCGCGCGGAAGTGGATCGACAGACGAGACTTGGGGGGACACTTCCGGCGGCGGCTCGGACGGCAGAGACGGGAACAGGACCGCTTCGCGGACGAGGCGCGGGTGAGCCCCAGCCTCCGCCCCACACCACGGCCCGCCGCCGCCCGATCAGGCGCGGGCGCGCAGATGCGCTTCGCAGGTGCGGAGGTCCGCGGCGACCGTCACCTTGGGGTTCGGCCGGCGCGCCTCCACCACCCGGACCTCGAGGCCGCTCGCGACGAGCCAGGACGCCTCGTCGGTCCCGGCGCACTCCCCCCGCTCCCGCGCCGCGCGCCACGCGGCCCGGGTGAAGACCTGGGGGGTCTGAGCGGCGCGCAGGATGGAGCGATCGACCGTCTCCACGATCCGATCCCCGTCGACCCGCTGCAGAGTGTCCGCCACCGGCGCCGCGAGGATCGCGCCCGCCAGCTCCCCGGCCCCATCGCCCCCCGCCTCGCCAGGCTCCGCCATGCGGGCGAGGAGTCGATCGAGATCCCCCGGGTCGAGGAGCGGTCGCGCCGCGTCGTGCACGCCGATCCACTCCGCCGTCTCCGGCGCCGCCTCGACCCCCCGGGCCACCGACTCCGCCCGCGTCGCCCCACCGGTCACCACCGACCAGCTCGAGGCCTGCTCGAGGGCGGGGATCCACTCCTCGGCGGCGCGGCCGAGGTCGTCGGGGTGGACCACCAGGGTCCCTCCCACCGAGCCGGGCGCCCCGGCCACCGCGCGCATCGAGTGGACCACCATCGGCACCCCGAGGAGCGCGACGCCCGCCTTGCGCGTCTCTGCCGAGAGACGGGAGCCGAGGCCGGCCGCGACGACCACCCAGTGGATCGACCCCCTCACTGCGGGCCGTGCCCGTCGCTGAGGGGGGAGAAGAGGCGCTGGTACTCCTGCAGGCAGTAGCGGTCGGTCATCCCCGCGAGGTAGTCGCAGATCGCGCGGTGGAGCCCGACCTCCTCCGCCCGGGCGAGATGCCACGGCGGGAGCTGCCCCGGCTCGCGGAGATACTCCTCGAAGAGGGCCCCGAGGAAGCGCTTCCCCTTCTCCGCCATCCGCCGGCAGCGGTAGTGACGGTAGAGGCGCGCGTGGAGGAACTCCTGCATCCCGCGCTTCTTCTCCTGCATCGGTGCGCTGAAGGCGACGACATCCTCCCGCGCGGCGCGCACCGCCTCGAGGGAGTCGATCCGCCCTGCCGCGATCCGCGCGCGGGTCTCCTCGACGAGGTCGAGGATCTCGGCGTGGATCATCCGCGACACCGCGCGGGTGACGAGGAGCCGATCGGGGAGCTCTCCGTGCTCGCGGCGCACCGCCTCGGCCGCCTCGGCGAAGAGCTCGACCTCGAGGAGGTCCGCGAGGGTGACGTAGCCGGAGCGGACGCCATCGTCGATGTCGTGGTTGTCGTAGGCGAGGGAGTCCCCGATGTCGACGACCTGCGCCTCGAGGAGAGCCCCCCCCGCCTCACCGAACTCGGCGAGCTCCCCGTCGAAGCGGCCGTAGTGGCGGACCACCGCCTCGCGCACCTCCCACGAGAGGTTCAGGCCGGGGAAGTCGGGGTAGCGCTGCTCGAGCTGGTCGACGACCCGGAGGCAGTGGCGGTTGTGGTTGAAGCCGCCGTGCTCCGTCATCCGCGCCGCGAGCTCATCCTCGCCGGCGTGGCCGTAGGGGGGATGGCCGAGGTCGTGGGAGAGGGCGATCGCCTCGACGAGGTCCTCGTTGAGGCCGAGGAGGCGGGCGACCGAGCGCGACACCTGAGCGACCTCGAGGGAGTGCGTGAGGCGGGTGCGGAAGTGATCCCCCTCGTGGTTCACGAAGACCTGCGTCTTGTACTCGAGGCGCCGGAAGGCGGTCGAGTGGACGATACGGTCGCGGTCACGCTGGTAGATGCTCCGGTGGCCGCTCTCCGACTCACCGTGCTGTCGTCCGCGGCTCGCGGCAGAGGGCATCGCGTAGGGCGCGAGGAGAAGCTCCTCCCGGCGCGCGGGATCGAGGAAGCTGGTCACGGGACCTCCAGAGTCACGGTCCTTGGCAGAGACCGGGGTCGATCGGATGAAGGACGCGCTCCGCGTCCCGGGGCGGAACGGGGGACGCGCGCCGGAGCTTACTGCGGCCGCGTCTGCACGCGACGCACCTCCGGCTTCTCGAGGGGGATCCGCAGGACCCGCCCCACCTCGAGGCGCCCGGGATCCACCCCCGGGTTCGCGCGGAGGAGCGCGTTCGGCTCCACCCCGTAGCGACGGGCGATCGCGGCGATCGTCTCCCCCGCCCTCACCGAGTGCTCCGTGCGGCCGGTCTGCACGATCCCCGGCCCGCGCTCCGACGGCGCCGGTCGCGGGGCGGGATCCCCGCCGCAGGCGGAGAGCGCGAGGAGCAGGCCGGTGGCGGCGACGGAAAGGGCGGGTCTCCACCAGGGGAGCCCCGGGCCCCGCGCTCGATCACCGCGCCGCAACCGCCTCACCATTCGCGCCCCTCCCTCGGATCCTGTGCTGATCTCCCGGATCCGGTCCTGATCTCCGGCCCCAGACTCCGGCCAGCGGCTCCGGCCACCAGCTCCGGCGTACTGAAGAGGGACGACCGATCCCGAGCGTTCGGGGAGGATAGCAGAGCGCCCGGGGATCCTGTAGGGCCCGGGAGCCTCCGATCCTCAGGCGGACGCCTTCCCTGACGCCGGGGGTGGGGATCCGGTACCCTCCCCCCTCAGAGTCGGCGCGGGCGGAGAGGCGGGCGGAGCGGATGGCGAAGAGCAGCGCACGAGGATCGGCGGCCTCCCCCCGCTGCGTCGAGAGCCGCGCGATCTGGGATGGCACCGGCGCTCCGCCGTTCCCCGGTCGGATCACGATCGAGGCGGGTCGGATCATCGCGATCGAGCGCTTCTCCGCCGCCGAGGGGGAGCACCTCCCCCCCACCCTCGTCACCCCCGGCCTCGCGAACGCCCATCTCCATCTCGACCTCACCACCGAGCGTCCCACCGACCGGCTGGAGGGCCCCTTCACCGACTGGCTCGCCGGGGTCGTCGATCACCGGCGCCGAGAGGGACGGGAGGGGCTCGAGACCGCCGCGGCGCGGGGGATCGCCGCCTCCCTCGCGGCGGGGGTGACCCTCCTCATCGACGACGACTGGCGCGGGTGCAGCAACGCCCCGCTCGCCGCCTCCCCGATCCGCCGCGCGATCCTGCGCGAGGTGATCGCTCCCGCACTCGACGCCGAGGAGGAGGAGACCCTCCGGGCGTTCCTCGCCGCTCCGCACCGCGAGGGGCAGGAGCTCCGCTCCCTCTTCCCGCACGCTCCCTACACCGTGACCCCGGGGGCCCTCGATTCGCTCCTCGCGCTGCGACCCGACGCGAAGACCCCCTGGTCGATGCATGTCGCCGAGAGCGCGTGGGAGCGGGAGCTCCTCGTGGAGGGGACCGGACCGGGCGCGGAGTTCCTGCGCGGCTTCGGGATCGACCCCGCCCCGTTCCGCCTCGGTCGCACCGCGGTGGAGGAGCTCGCCGCCCGCGGCCTCCTCGGGGACCATGTCCTCCTCGTCCACGGGAACCATCTCACCGAGGGGGAGATCGCCCTCATCGCCGAGCACGGCGGCACGGTCGTCTACTGCCCGCGCAGCCACGCCTACTTCGGCCATCCCCCCCATCCGCTCCCCGCGCTCCTCGAGGCGGGGGTCCCCGTCGCCCTCGGCACCGACGGCGCGATCTCGGCGGGGGGCCTCTCCATCCTGGAGGAGATGCGCGCCGCCCATCGCGCCCACCCCCAGGTCCCCGTCGAAGCCCTCTGGCACGCAGCCACCACCGTCCCCCGCCGCGCCCTCGGCGGCGCGCTGGGGAAGGGGACGATCGAGGTGGGAGAGAGGGTGGAGCTGGTGGAGTGGGAACAGGCGGGGGCGGCGGCCCAGCCGCTCGCGGCGTTGCTCCGAGGAACCGGCGATGCGGCGACGCTCGTCACCCTCGACCGGGCCTTCCCGGGGCGATGGGTCCGCGAGGAGGAGGGCTCTCGGGAGGGCGAGATCTGAGGGGGAGGAATCGAGGGGGAGCGGGCGGCAAGCGGGAGAAAATGGAGCGGCTGATGGGATTCGAACCCACGACATTCAGCTTGGGAAGCTGACACTCTACCAACTGAGTTACAGCCGCTCGGATCTCGACCGCGCGAACCGGGAGGGCTGAGCCGGGTCGGCTCGGCGGGGCTCGGTTCGTTCTTGTGAGCTCCGCATCTTGCCCCGTGACGGACTCCCGTCAAGCCCTCTCGGAGCCTGTTCCCCCCCCCTTCCCAGGGGTCCCCGTTGCCGCGGGGGGCGGGACGGCGCACACTCTCCCTTGCCGAGCCCTGACCGGCTTGCGCGGACCCTCGGCGACCGCACGGGCCCGCCGAACGACGCCCCCTCCGGGAGCGAGGAGACCATGACCGCAGCGATCGACACCCACGCGCACCTCTACTTCGACAAGTTCGATGCCGATCGCGATGCCGTCATCGAGCGGGCGCGCACGCGGGGGTTCCGGCACGTCATCAACATCGGGTGCGATGTCGCGACCTCGATGCAGTGCCTCGAGCTCGCCGCGGCCTATCCCGGCTTCTGCTACGCGGCGGTCGGGCTGCATCCGAACGAGGCGAAGGTGTCGGAGGCGGAGCTCGACGACATCCTCGCGGCCCTCGAGGGGATGGTCGAGGCGCACCCCGCCGCGGTGCGGGCGATCGGGGAGATCGGGCTCGACACCTACTGGGACCGGGCGCCGATCGAGGACCAGGAGCGGGCGTTCCGCGCGCAGATCGAGCTCGCCCGCCGCACCGAGCGCCCCATCGTGATCCACTGCCGCGACGCGTGGCCGGAGACCCTCGCCATCATCGCCGACGCCGCGGACGGGCTCTGCGGGGTCTTCCACTGCTTCGGCGGCACGCCGGCGGAGGCGGTCCGGGCGGTGGAGCTCGGGTGGTTCGTCTCCTTCGCGGGGAACGTCTCCTATCCGAAGGCGCAGCCGCTGCGCGACGCCGCGCGGGAGGTGCCCCTCGAGCGCCTCCTCCTCGAGACCGACTCTCCCTTCCTCGCCCCCCAGCCGAAGCGAGGGCAGCGGAACGAGCCGGTGTACTCCCTCCACACCGCCGCGACCCTCGCGGAGGTGAAGGAGACCGACCTCGACACGATCCTCTCCACCACCACCGCGAACGCCCGGCGCCTCTTCCAGCTCCCCGGCTGAGCTCCGCCGCAGGGCCCTCGACCGCGCGGGATGCGAACGACGCCCGCCGGAGCCTCTCGCTCCGACGGGCGTCGTTCCGTGCCGGGTGGCGGGGGAGGACCGCGGCGCGCTCCTCCCTCACTCCTCGTTCAACTGCAGGGGAGGCCGTCCGGGGTCGGGTCGGGACCCGGATCCGGGAACGGCATCGCCGGCGGAGTCTGGCCGGGGAGGAAGAGGAAGTTCAGCAGGTTGATCGCGTCCGCGAGGTTCACGTTCCCCGCGTCGTCGAAGTCGCACGCCTTGAGGCAGTTCGGCACCGCGCCGCCGGCGAACATGTAGTTCAGCCCGAAGATCGCGTCCGCGATCCCGACGCCGTTGTCGCCGTTGCAGTCCCCCCGCTTGAAGGTCGGCGAGGAGGAGAAGGTGATCGTTCCGCTCTCGACGACCGGCGTCTGGTCGATCCCGCCGATGCGGACGCTGTTCTCGATCCCGGTGCCGAGGCCGTCGACGAAGTCGAAGGTGCGGGTCTCCCCGTCGGTCGCCGCGCTCGAGACCGAGGCGTCGATCTCCAGGATCGCCTGCTCGGTGCCGGAGGGGATCGTCTGACCCGCGAAGGGGCCGACGGCGTCGAGCACCACCTCGGCGGTGACGAAGCTCGCCCCGAAGCTGGTGTCGACGAACTCCGCGCCGGAGGCGTCGGTGATCGTCCCGTCGATGCCGACGGCGTTCACGGTGATCCGATCCACGGGGATCGTCAGCGAGACCGAGAAGCCCTCGACCGGGGTCGAGTTCGTGAGCTCGACCGGGATCGTCAGGGAGAGCTGACCGGCGAAGGCGCTGAGGTCCGGCACGCCGAAGCTGCGCAGGGTGACCTGAACGCTGCAGGTCGCGTAGTTCGACGGGTCGGTGCCCTGGAACGCCTGGAGGGTCCAGTCGTGCTGGCCCGCCGGGACGCCCGCGTCGCTGAAGCTGGTCGCGGTGCCCGGGAGGGTCGCGAGGAGGGTGCCGTCACGGCGCACCTCGATGGAGTCGTAGAGGGCGCCGTTCGCCCAGTCGAGCTCGACCGTGGTGGAGCCGGGGACGCAGGAGAAGCCGGTGATCGGCGGAACGGTCGAGCCGTTCGGGATCGGGAGGGCCACCGACATCTGGTTCGGAGTGCCCGGCTTGAAGAGCTCGATGGTGCCGGTCCCCGAGACCGGAGGCGCATCCGCGTCGAAGCGGAAGTTGTACATCGTCGACCAGCGGATCGCGTTCGCGTCGGGGTTCTGGCTGAACGGGGTCGTCTCCCAGCTGACGCCGAAGCCGGGGGTGAAGACCCCGGGCCAGTCGGTGCCGTCGTACGGCTCGCCGCTGTGGTGATCGACATCCCGCATGCTGATGTTCGTGATCGTGGCGGCGCCGGGGAAGGCGACCGAGAAGCCGCCGACCGAGCGGTCGCTGTTCATGTTGTAGATCGCGTACTCGTAGTGCCAGGTGCCGTTGCCGTTGTCGGTGACGTTGGTGCCGAGGATGAGCAGCCCCTCGTTCGGGATGTTCACATCGATGAGGTCCACCGTCGGCACGTAGTCCTGCCACGCCTGGATCCCGGGCGACTGCTGCTGGGTCGCGGAGCCGGGGGCGTTCGTCAGGGCGTAGACGGAGGGGTCGGGGTCCACCACCACCTGGCGATAGGAGGAGTTGTTCGTCCCGTTCCCGTCCTGAGCGTCATCCTGCGTGACATAGTGCGAGGTGACGAAGTAGAGGGCGCCGTCGTTGAGGTTCGGGTTGATGTCCTCCTCGTGGATCTGGAGGCGGCGGTCGATCACGCCGCCGAACAGCCCGCCCCCCGGGGGGTACGGAAAGACGCCGGTGAAGGCGTTCACCTCGGAGCGGGGGCCGAGGTTGTTCTGCTGGCCGTTCAGCCCGGGGCCGTAGGGATCGGAGCAGCCGACCCCGAGCACCGCGCAGTCGTTCGTGATCTGGCAGGTGTCACAGAGGTTCAGGTCGAGGGCGCAGAAGCTGTGCTTCAGCCAGCTGATGCCGATCTGCTCGAGCACGCCGTCCTTGAGGCGCCACGCCTCCTGGCCGATGACCGGGTGCAGCGGAGTGTTCTGCTGCCAGTCGAGGCCCACGGTGCCGATGTTGCAGGACTCGGTCCCCACCGAGTAGGCGTAGATGCCGTTCTCACTCCCGTAGGAGTTGATCCCGAGCAGGTCTCCGACGATGACGTCGTGACTCTGCGCGGACGCGGGGGACGAGACGAGCGCGAGGAGCACGAGAGTGCCTGCGAGCGTGAATCGCTGCATGGGCGATGCCCTTCCCTGAGTGGGACCCGCGGGGGTCCGGAGGTCCGGTCGGCGGAACCGGAGATCGATGGTCTCGAGCGTTTCGGAGCCGGTCGACGCGCTGCGCCCGGTGCGGTCGCGGCGGACGCCACCGGCGTGGAGATCGTCTTTCTACAAGTCGATGCTGGGCGGACCGACGACATGACGGTCCCAGCGCTCGAAGTTCCCCTCGTCCGCGCGGGGTCGCGCGTCCTCCGCGCCGACGCGCCGGCGCAGGGTGCCTCCCCCCGCGAGGGGGTGCTCGGCGCCGGGCGCGACTCCGCCGAGGAGCGCCTCCTCGGACGGCGCGGCGGTCGGGGATCGATCGAATCGGTTCTTCGTCATGGTGCACCTGCTTCTTTGCATGTCCCGGGGGATCCGCCGCACGGAGACCCATGGCACGGCGACCCCTCGCACGGAGACCCGCCGCTCGGAGACGGTGGCCCCGCTCCATCGGCGAGCATGGGGCAGCCTCCGAAGAGGTAGAGCAGGATGATGATCAGAACGGTCGACAGGCCGAAGAAGCGCGAGATCTGCTCCTTCCAGGTGAGCCGACGGTGGTCGTGCTCGCCCTCGGTCATGGTCGTTCTTCCGCTCCCATCCTACCGCTCCCGGGGGGCCGGCTCGTCGGCGGAGGGTCCGCCGGGTCGCCGTGCGTCCGAAATCCGGAGAGAGGAAGACTAGAGCCCGCTCCTCGCGCCATCAACGGGGGAGGGGGCCGCAGGGGAGGGTCCAGGAGCCGAGCCCGGGGACCGCGGCGGCCCCCGAGGTGCCGGGGAAGCTCCCCGGTCGTCCACAAACCCACTCATGGCAAAGAGTTGCGAAAGCGGCCGCCTCCCGGAGATCGGCGGAGACTCCGTGAACCTCCCGCTGGAGGGGCTCGATCTCGACGCCGAGGGATTCCTGCAGTCCCGCCCGGAGAGCCTCGTTGGCTGCCCCACCTCCCCCGATCAGGACGCGGTCCAGGGGGTCCGCCCCGGCGAGACGCCCGAGCGCGGCGGCGATGGCCCCCGTGATCCAGGCGGCCAGGGTGGCGAGGCGGTCTTCGAGGGGAAGGCGATCGAGGTCTCCAGCCGCGCTGCGTGCGAACGCCTCCCCGAACTCCTCGCGGCCGAAGGTTCGACGGGCCCCGTCCCCTCCGCCCGCTGCGCGCAGCGCGGGCTCCCCCACCCGGGCGAGCCAGTCCGCGTCGACCCGCCCGCGCAGGGCGAGACAGCCCCCGCGGTCGAAGCCCTCCCCGTCCGGTCGGGCGGCGCGGTGGACGGCGTCGAGAACGAGGTTCCCCGGGCCGCAGTCGATCGCCTGCGGCTCCTCCCCCCGCACGAGCCAGGTGACATTCGAGATCCCCCCGATGTTGATCACCGCGACCCGCGCGCCGAGGGCGCCGAAGAGGACACGGTCGCCGGCCGGGACGAGGGGGGCGCCCTCCCCTCCGCGCGCGACATCCATCGCGCGAAAGCCGCCGAGCACCGGGCGGCCCGTGCGCTCCGCCACGATGGCGGGAGAGCCGAGCTGGAGAGTGGAACGGGGAGACTCGGCGGAGAGGTGGGCGAAGGTGTGCCCGGAGAGAGCGATGCCATCGACCGGGCCCCGCTCCTCGATGGCGTGCCGCGCGGCGGCGGCGAAGCGCTCGCCGAGGCGCGCATCCCAGCGGGCGCACTCCGCGGCGCTCCCTCCCTCGACGAGGACCTCCCGCAGGGCGCGGGCGAAGTCGGGCTCGAAGGGGATCGTCCCTCCCCGGCACTCGATCCGGCGCGGTCCGCTCTCGGCTTCCTCGAGGGTGAGGCGCACCGCGTCGATCCCGTCGCAGGAGGTGCCGGACATGAGCCCGAGCCAGCTCCGACGCTCCCCCACGGCGGGGCGGGAGGGGATCACCGGGGCAGCCCCTCGATGCGCGAGAGATGACGATCGACCTCCGTGAGTCGCTGCCGCGCCGCATCGATGGAGAGGCCGAGGGCGGCGTGGAGGAGCGCGACCTTGATGTCGTCATCGGCCGCGGCGAGGGAGGCCCGGGCGTGCTCCACGTCGACGGCGGCGAGCTCCGACACGATCCGCACCGCCCTCCCGCGGAGCTTCTCGTTCGTCGGCCGCATCTCGACCATGCGTCCCCGATGGATCCACCCCGACTCGATGGCGCAGAGCACGCTCGCGCGCTGCAGGACGCGGTGGGTCGCGGTGGCGGCCTGCAGGCGGGTGGAGCCCGCGATCAGCTCGGGGCCGAGGTCGAGGGTCACGCGCAGCGGCGCCGCGCCCCCCTCGAGCGCAGGGGGCGGAGAGGCGGTGATCCACGCGACGGCGGCGCCGCGCGCCGCGGCGGCCTCGAGGGCCGCGCGGACATAGGCCGCGCCCCCGGAGGCGGAGATGCCGATGGCGAGGTCTCGAGCGTCGATGGCGAGGCGCTCGACCGCCTCTCGCGCGGGCTCCAGCTCGTCCTCCGCCCCCTCGACCGCGCGGGTGAGAGCCCCTTCTCCGCCGGCGATCCGCGCGAGGACGCGCTCGGGGGCGATCCCGAAGGTGGGCCCCCACTCCGCCGCATCGAGGGCGGCAAGGCGACCGCTCGTCCCCGCGCCGAAGGAGATGATCCGCCCCCCCTGTCGAAGGGCGCGGGCCATCCCCCGGGCGAGGTCGGTGATCGGAGCGGCGACGGCGGAGAGGGCGGCGGAGACGCGCGCCTCCTCCTCGTCGAAGAGCGCGAGCCAGGCGGCGGGGTCGCTCGCAGGGGTGTCCCCCCCGGTCGCGGGGTGGAGCGCCTCGGTACGGGGCAGTGCCTCTTCGGAGGGCAGTGCCTCTTCGGGGGGCAGCTTCCCCGGGGGGAGCAGTGCCTCAAGATCCCGGGCCTCGAGATCCCGGCCCGAGGATCGCCCGCTCATCGCCCGCCCCCCTGGAGGCCTCCCCCGATCGGTCCGTTCAGCCGGCCGAGGACGATGCCGATGCGGGTGCGGACCTCCCGGTCCCACTCCCGCAGGGGGAAGTCGCGCAACACCTTCTCGTACTCATCGAGGGAGCGGGTGAGCTGGTCCTTCTGCTCGAGGTCGCGGGCGACGGCGAAGGCCGCGTCGTACTCCTTCTTGAGGTCGAGGAAGCGGGACTCCCGCGCCTCCGCCACGGGGTGGTCGGAGGGGAGGTCGAGCTCGCGCAGCTTCTGGAAGGTCTGGCACGCCTCTCGGAAGCGCCGCTTCTTCGCCGCGATGCCGACCACCTCGAGCCCGCGCTCCACCTCGACGATGGAGCGGAGGCGCTGCTGACTCAGGGCTGCGGTGCGGGAGAGCCCCTTCTTCAGGGCGGCGTCCTTCGGCAGCTCCTCATCGCTCCGCGCGACCGGAGCTCCGGCGCAATCGAGGAGCAGCAGGAGGGGCCGATCGGTGACCTCGCCGATCCTCCCGGTGAGCCAGGTCCGCGCCCGCACCTTCTCCCAGGGAGCCGGCGTCTCCCCTTCCACCGGGGGCGCCTCCGCTCCCCACGCCCCCTCGCCATCGAGATCGATGCGCACCACGAGGAAGCCCTTCGCGATCCGGCGCAGCGTCCCCTTGCCGAGCTCGGACCACCAGAGGTCCACCGCGCCGCGCTGCGCCTCGGGCACCACGAGCAGGAGCATCGGGCGGCGCTCCGCCTCGAGGGCGGCGAGGCCGCGGCGGGGGCCGAGGACCTCGACTTCGGGGGGATCCGCCTCCAGGGCCGGGAGGGGGGCGAGAGAGAGCAGGGATGGGAGGGCGCCCAGAAGGAGGGCGACGCAGAGGATCGCCGAGGTCGAGGGGCCTCGAAGCGGGGCCGGGGACGCTGGGGACATCGATCTCCTCCGAGGAGCGGGCGGGGCACTGAAGGGGCCGGACACCGCGCGGGCGGGACGGGCGCGCTCCGCGGAGCGGAGGCGTTCTTCGGGACGATACCCCCGGGAGCGCCAGGGGACCAGAGACTCGGGCTGCGCGGGGACGCGGGAAGTGATCCGCGTTCGGTGTCGGTCGGCGGGCGGACCCCGTACACTCCGCGGTCGGAGCGGCGCGCCCGGGAGGCGGCCGTCCCCTCCGCCCCCCGCTGGCTCGCCCGCCCGAGAGGAGTGTCGTGGTCACCGTCGCCCACCCCTACCTGGACAAGGACCGCCGCAAGATCCAGGGGCTCTTCGATGCGATCGCCGCGGACTACGACTTCCTGAACCACCTCCTCTCCCTCGGCATCGACATCCGTTGGCGCCGCGACGCGGTGCGAGCCCTCGACCTGCAGCCGGGGGGGACCTACCTCGACGCGTGCTGCGGCACCGGAGACCTGGGCTTCTCGATCCTCGGCGCCCAGGGACCGGACGCGGGGATCTCGGTGATCGGCAGCGACTTCTCCCTCGGCATGCTCCAGCACGGTCAGCGGAAGCGACAGCGGAGCGAGAGCCGGGACGGGACCCCCGCGCCGCGATTCCTCGCGGGGGACACTCTGCGACTTCCCTTCGCCGACGCGTGCTTCGACGGCGCCGCGGTCTCCTTCGGGATCCGCAATGTCCAGGACCTGCGCGGCGGACTCACGGAGCTCCGGCGGGTGGTGAAGCCGGGGGGGCGCGTGGTCCTCCTCGAGTTCACTCCGCTGCGCACGCCGATCATCGGACCGGTCTTCCACTTCTACCTGCAGCATGTCCTCCCGCGGATCGGGAACTTCATCTCCCGCAGCCGGGATCGGGCGTACACCTACCTGAACGACTCGATCCGCCGCTGGCCCGATGGCGAGACCCTCGCCGAGGCGATGCGCGATGTCGACCTCGTGGCGATCGAGTGGCGCACGCTCTTCCCGGGCAATGTCGCCCTCCATGTCGGGATCCGCGGCTAGGGACCCTCGATGGCGGAGCGCTGGCACCACATCCTCGCGCACCCCAACGCCATCTTCCCTCCGCGGGAGCTCGCCCGGGCGATGGCCGGGGGGGTGCGGCGCACCGTCCTCGATGAGACCCAGCGGCTGCGCAACTGCGGCGGCTGGATCTGGCGCGACGAGCCGGAGGAGGAGGTGGCGGACGCCGTCGAGGCGGCGTGCCGCGAGGTCGGAGTCCGGATGTTCCGCTGCGAGACCGTCTCGCCGATCCAGCTCTGCCCCGTGACCCCGGTCGAGGCCGCCGCCCTCGACGGGCAGGGCCTCCGCCTCCGCTGGCGCCGAGGGGAGCTGGAGGCGCCGGTCGAGTCAGCCCTCGCGCTCATGATCGGCGTGACCGGCCAGCCCCGCGGGCGCCTCGGCCCCCGCGAGGAGCAGGTCCATCGACAGGTGGAGAGCATGCTCAGCGGCCTCTCCTTCCATCACCTCCGTGCGGCGCTCCACGGGTCGGGGCTCACCCGGCCTCGGCCGCAGCTCTATCTCGGACTCCCGGGGCAGGTCGGCCTCCTCCGCCTCGAGCGGGACACGCGCTTCGAGGGGCCCTCCGGGGAGACCGCCGACGACGGCACCGATGGAGGCGCCAGCGCGATCGGCCTCGACCGGTGGTTCGCGTTCGTGGATCGGCTCCTCGCCGCGGTCCCGGAGGATCGCATCCTCCCCGGAGTGCGGGAGTTCTGGCGCGAGGGCGAGCTCGATGCGGTGCTCTGGGACCCGCCGGAGCACCGTGAGCCACGCCTCTCCTGGCTCCACCACTGGCTCGAACTCCGGGGCTCCCTGCGCCCCCTCGAGCAGGAGGTGGATCCGGAAGGGGCCTGAGCGCGAAGCCCCCGACATTCGGGAGGGATCCTCCCGTTGGACCGATGGGGTCGGTATCCTCCGGGCGTCGGCGAGCGCGTCGGTCCGGGAGCCAGCCCCCCCGTCACCGAGTCCTCCGGTCGGACCCCGTGTCCCTCCCTCGGACTCCACCGCCGAACCCGAACCGAGAGGCGCGAGCCATGTGCGCGGAAGCAGCGACCCCCCAGGGAAAGACCTTCGCCGTCGGAGTGACCGGCGCATCCGGCTCGGTCCTCGCCGAGCGGCTCGTGCAGGTGCTCCTCGAAGAAGGTCACACGGTCCACCTCTGCGCCTCGAAGACGGGCCGCCTCGTGATCCATGAGGAGCTGCAGATCGAGGGAGGGGCCCGCGGCATCTTCCCTCACCTCGAGCACCCCCGGCTCATCGAGTGGGGGGACCGGAACTTCCACGCGCCCTTCGCGAGCGGCTCCGCGCCGTTCGACGGGATGGCGGTGATCCCCTGCTCCCTCGCCACCGTCGCGGCGATCGCCCACGGGTTCAGCGACAACCTCCTCCGCCGCGGCGCGGAGGTGATGCTCAAGGAGCGTCGCCCCCTCGTCGTGGTGCCCCGGGAGTCCCCCCTCTCCCCCATCCACCTCGAGAACCTCCTGACGGTCTCGCGGGCGGGTGGGACGATCATCCCGCCGATCCTCACCTTCTACCAGCAGCCGGGAGACTCGGTCGCGCCGCAGGTCGACTTCGTCGTCTCCCGGGTGCTCGACCACCTGGGGGTCGCCAACGAGCTCTACCCACGCTGGGGGGTCGAGGCGTGAGCCGCACCCCGGTGATCGAGTCCCCCGGGCCCGCCGACTCCGGCGCACCGGTGGAGGCCGCACCGGGGATGACCGAGGGTCTCCTCGGCCGGATCGTCGTGTTCCTCGACATGATCAAGGTCGGGCACACCCTCTTCGCCCTCCCGTTCGCCATCGGCGCGACCTTCCTCGCGGCGGGCGGCCTGCCCGAGCTCTCCATCCTCGGCCGGATCGTGCTCGCCGTGCTCTTCGCGCGGACCGCCGCCATGGCCTTCAACCGCTGGGCGGACCGGGAGATCGACGCCCGCAACCCGCGGACCCGGGAGCGCGCGCTCCCCGCGGGCCGCCTCGGCGGGGGCTTCGTGCTCGGGACGGTCATCGTGAGCGCCGCCCTCTTCGTCGCCACCGCAGCCTGGATCGGTCCGCTTGCCCTGCGCCTCAGCCCGATCGCCCTCGTCGTCGTCCTCGGCTACTCGTGGACGAAGAGGCTCACGGCGCTCTGCCACTTCGCGCTCGGGGCGGCCCTCGCGCTCGCCCCGATCGGCGCCTGGGTGGCGGTGCGGGGCGAGCTCTCGCCGGCCCCCTGGGTCCTCGGCGGCGCGGTCCTCCTCTGGACCGCCGGGTTCGACATCCTCTACTCGTCGATGGATCGCGCGTTCGACGCGGACGCGGGCCTCCACTCCCTCCCGGTCCGTCTGGGAGTGAAGGGGGCGCTTCGCGTCGCGGCGCTCCTGCACCTGGGGATGCTGGCCGCCCTCGTCGGTCTCGCCCTGCTCCTCGACCTCGGTCCGGTCTTCCGAGGCACCCTCGCGGCGGTCGCGCTCCTCCTCGTTCACGAGCACCGACTCGTCCGCCCCGACGACCTGAGCCGGGTCAACCGCGCGTTCTTTCATTGGAACGCGGTGATCAGCGTCGCCCTCGGCCTCGCGATGGTGGTCGAGGCCCTGCGACTCGGGGAGGGCTCATGAGGTCGCGGGCCGAGCTCCTCCCCGATGACGCCCGGCTCGTCCTCGGATCCCTCGACCTCCGCCGTCCCTTCGCTCCGAGTCTGCCCGCCCGCGCCTCGGGGGGTGTGGCCGTCGGCTGGGCGGTCGCGCTCCTCTCCTCGCTCGTCCTCATCCTGCACCTCTCCCCCACCGCGCCCTCCGGGGAGGTGGCGGCGGAGATGGTGCGACTCCTGCGCGATGGCTGGACCGCGGGGACGACCGGGCCGCTGTGGAGCGCCCTCGCCGTGTGGTTCGAGGGGACGGGGATCGGCCCCGGTCCGATCTGGCGGGTCACCCTCCTCAGCGCGGCCGCGACCGCCCTCACCGCGGGGCTCCTCGCGGTCTGGCTCCGCCAGCGCGATGTCGGTCGGCGTGCGGCGGTCTGCGCCGGGCTCCTCTTCGCCTTCACCCTGCCGATCTGGAGCGAGGCGGTTCTCCCGTCCGCCTCCTCCCTCGCGGCGATGCTCACCATGGTCGGTCTGGTCCTCGTCGAGGAGGGGCGCTCGTCCCTGCGACGGCGCCCCCGCTGCCTCGGGTGGGCCTTCCTCGGACTGGCGGCTCTTCAGGGTGTCGCCGCCCTGGGAGGGGTCCTCGCGATCATCGCTCTCCTCCTGCCACGCGGGCGGTGCGGTCCGATCGCGCCGGCGGCGCTCTCCTTCGTCGGTGGCATCGCTCTGGGCGCGCTCGCGGCCGGAGGGCGGCCCGGGCTCTCCGCCCTCGCCACCCCGGCGACGGGGGGCTGGGCTCCTCCCGCCATCGCGGACGCGATCGTCGAGCTCGGTCTCCTCGCGGGGCCGACCGGGATCGCGGCGCTGGTCGGGCTGCTGATCCTCTGGTGGCGACATCCGGGAGACGCCGGCGGCCTCACCCTCCTCGCCACGATCCCCGTCGGCTGGGCGCTGCTCGTCGGCCCGCGCGGGGGACCGGAAGAGGTGGCGCGAGAGCTCGCGCGATCGATCCCCATCACCTTCATCGCCCTCGCCGCCCTCGCCGGGGCGGGGATCGATGTCGTCCTCCAGCGCTTCGCCGCGACCCCCACCCTGCGCGCGCGGCTCCTCACCGCGACGGCGGCCGCCCTCCCCCTCGCGGTCATCGGTCTCGGGGCCCCGCTGGCGAACCGCTCCGGCTCGACCACCGCCGAGGAGTGGGCCCGCTCGGTCCTCCGCGGGCTGCCGGAAGACACGATCCTCCTCACCCGCCCCGATCCCCGGGGGGGCCTCCTCGAGTACACGCAGCTGATCGGTGGGGTTCGCCCCGACATCCTGATCGCCGATCCGGGAGGGACGCTCGATCCGCGGCGCTCTCCCCTCCTCGCCATCGAGCCCGCCACGCCGAGCTCCGCGGCCGAGGTGCGGGCGATCGCCACGGAGAGCGGTCGCCCCCTCTGCGCCCTCGCCCCGCTCGCCACAACCGCCGGCCACTGGCAGCCTTGGGGGCTGATCTGGCGCTGGGCTCCGCTGGGGGAGGCCTCCGCCGGGGAGTCGGAGGAGGCCTGGAGCGAGGTGAAGCTCCCGTCTCTGCCTTCGCGGCCCGCGTCGGCCCGAGGCTGGATCGAGGAGGAGCTGCGCAATCCCCTCCCGGATCGCACTCGGAACGAGATCGCGGCGGACTACTTCCAGGCGCTCGCCCGTCGGGATGGGAAGCTCTCACAGATCGGTCCGTGGGCCACGGTCCTCGACCACCTCCCCCGCCTGCGCCACGGGCGCGGGGGGATCTTCGCCCCCCCTTCTCCCCTCTCACGCGACTGAGGTCACCCCGCCATACGCCGGCGCTGGTGGAGAGGTGAGGGCTGTCCGGGGCAAGGACCTACCGGGGTTCAGGGGGCGGCCGGAGGGTCTTCCTTCCGGTCGCGCATCCGACGGCCGAGCTTCTCGAGGCTGCGCCGCTCCGCCCGGGAGAGACTGTCGATCCCCTCGCGATGGACGCGATCGAGGAGCTGATCGAGCTCCGCCGACTCCGCGACACGCTCGCGAGCCTCCGATTCGCGGCGGCGGGCGCGCTCGATCTCCGCCCGCTGCTCCCACCAGCCGAACAGCCTCCCCGGCCCGCGCTCCGGGGTCGGCCGCCACGACTCCCCGCCGTCGCCGTCGATCGCCCGGCGCTGCTCGATCGCGGCGCCGACCCAGCAGAACGCGGCGGCGAGAAGGATGTTCCCCCCGTGGCCGAGGGTCATCAGCCAGAGGAGCACCCCCGCGACCGCGCACCCCCGACTCACGAGGATGATGCGCTCGAGAGCCTCCGCCGAGCCCCGGGCGGAGCGCAGCCGGGCGAAGAGGATGCGTCCGCCATCGAAGGGGAGGGCGGGGATCGCCTGGAACACGAGGAGATCGAACTGGGCGGCCCAGAAGATCGCGAGGAGGTCGGGGGCGCCGGCTGCGGGCTCGATCCGGAGGAGGAAGCTGCTCACCTGATCGGTCAGGACCACATAGGGGAGGAGGAGCAGCGCGAGCGCGCCGCTGATCGCGAGCCCCCCCCGCGCGAGAGACCGCTCCTCCTCGGGAGTGTCCGGGACGGCGATCGGATCGAGCCCGCCGAACGGCCCGATCACCTCCGGGCGCGCGCTCGCCGGCATGCCGCGCGCCGCGATCCGCTGCCCCCACTGCCGCAGGGCGATCGCGGAGGCGAGGGCGGCGAGGGATGCGGCGAATCGGGCGAGAGGCCACCCCTCCGATGAAGCGTGCAGCAGCTCGAACAGGATGAAGAGCAGCACCGTCCAGTGCAGTCGCACGCGGGTGTCCGCGCCGGGCACGAGGGATACGGTGCCGCGCCAGTCCACTTGTGGCCTCCCGGTCGTCGCCTCATCGGAGCCGGGCACGGGGGATCGAGGGGCGGCCCCGCGGTCCCCCGGCCGGGTTCAGTCGCCGAACTGGATCCCCTGCGCGAGGGGGAGCTCGCCGCTGTAGTTGATCGTGCAGGTCTGGCGACGCATGTAGGACTTCCAGGAGTCGGAGCCGGACTCGCGGCCCCCGCCGGTCTCCTTCTCACCCCCGAAGGCGCCGCCGATCTCGGCCCCGCTCGTCCCGATGTTGACATTGGCGATGCCGCAGTCGGAGCCCGCCGCGCAGAGGAAGCGCTCCGCCTCGCGCAGGTCGGTCGTGAAGATCGCGCTGGAGAGCCCCTGGGGGACGGCGTTGTGCCGCTCGATCACCTCGTCCAACTCGTCGAAGGGGACGAGGTAGAGGATCGGAGCGAAGGTCTCCTCCTGCATCAGCGGAAGGTCGGCGTCCGCCCGGACAATGGTGGGCTGGACATAGTTCCCCCCGGCGGGGACGCCGTCGGTGTGCCGCGCGCCTCCCCGCACGATCGTCCCGCCCTGCTCCCGGATCGTGTCGATCGCGGCGAGATAGGTGTCCACCGCCTCCGCGTTGATGAGCGGGCCCATGAGGGTCCCCTCGTCGAGAGGGTCGCCGATGGTGACCTGCCCGTAGGCGCGGTCGAGGCGGCTCGTGACCTCATCGATGATCGAGCGGTGGAGGAACAGGCGCCGGGTCGAGGTGCAGCGCTGGCCGGCGGTGCCGACCGCGCCGAAGAGGGTCGCCCGGGTCACCAGGTCGAGGTCCGCGTGGGCGGTGGCGATGATCGCGTTGTTCCCGCCGAGCTCGAGGATCGTGCGACCCAGCCGCTTCCCGACCACCTCCGCGACCCGCTTCCCCATCCGGCAGGAGCCGGTGGCGCTGACGAGGGGGATCCGCCGGTCCGCGAGCATCGCCTCCCCCACCGGGTCGGGATGTCCGAGGCAGAGGTTGAAGATCGGCGGCGCCCCGTTCCGCGCGAGGACCGGCTCCACGATCTTCTGGACCGCCACGGCACAGAGCGGGGTCGGGATGGCGGGCTTCCAGAGGGTGGCGTCCCCGCAGGCCGCGGCGACGAGGGCGTTCCAGGACCAGACCGCCACGGGGAAGTTGAAGGCCGTGATGCAGCCGACGACGCCGATGGGATGCCACTGCTCGTACATCCGGTGGCCGGGGCGCTCGGAGTGCATCGTGAGGCCGTAGAGCTGGCGGGAGAGCCCGACCGAGAAGTCGGCGATGTCGATCATCTCCTGGACCTCGCCGATCCCCTCGGCGCGGATCTTCCCCATTTCGAGGGCCACGAGCTCGCCGAGGGCGTCCCGCTTCTCACGAAGAGCCTCGCCGATCTGACGCACCACCTCTCCCCGCTTCGGGGCTGGCCAGGTCCGCCACTCCTCGAAGGCGCGGGTGCTCGCTTCGACGCAAGCCTCGTAGTCTTCAAGGGTTCCAAGGGAGACCCGGCCGATCACCTCGCCGCTGTGGGGGGAGGTGCTCTCGATCCACTCGCCGGAGGGCGCCCGCCATCCGGCGGCGTAGACGCCCGATTGATCTCCCTCGAGCCCGAGTTCGGCCAGAAATCCGTAAGACATGAAAGTCTCCTGAGTTCGATCAGTGGTTGGAGGAGGCTCGCAGCCGCGACGCGGGCCGATCAAGGCCCGGCCTCGCCGACCCATGGGCTGCATTCCCGCCGCAGGGGCGCAAGATATCGGGCGAGCAGTCGAGCGTCGACCCCGCCCATCGATCACGAACGGCCGACTCTCCCCGCGCCGCGCACAGACAGGTCGGGCCGGTCGGTCCAGAGCGGCACTTCTGCTCCCCTATGCCGGATATTGCCTGCTTGACCGGGTTCGGACCTCGGATACCATTGGGTCAGAGTTCGGTGAATTCCGTCCGGTCCCCTTCCGCCTCGGCGGGCGTGGGGAGATGGATTCAACGCGCTTTATGGGCTCGCCATACCGAAAATCGCGAATGAAGCACCTCAGGGTCGACTCGAAACCCCAGGAGTCGAGGGGCTCTTCATTCACGCCTCGCCGGGTCTGGCAAGGCGGACGCGGATTGCGAGCCCGGGCTCATTGGAACGGACAGCCTTGAAGTCGTCGAAGAGTCCACCGGTCGAGCGCGTGCGCCCGTCCGGGGGTCGTCGCGCACCCGCGCGGGTGGGGACATTTCGGCGATCCGGCACCACGGGAAACCAGAAAGAGTGAGGCGGCAAGCGAGGCCGGGATCACCGGTCCGAAACCGTCGCCCTTAGGGAGGACAGGCATGAAGCAGTTCGCGTTCGTACTGGCGCTCGTCGCCACGTGCGTGGTCTCCGGACCGGCCTTCGGGCAGGGATCGGACGATTGCGCCACCGCGGAGCTCATCGTCGGACTGACGGCCGGCGGCACGGTCTCGGTCGCGGTGGACACCACCCTCGCGACCACCGACCTCAACAACCCCTTCGACGCGAGCGTCTGCGGGGCGGGGATCGGAGACTGCGAGAATGACGTGTGGTTCACCTTCGAGGCTCCGGCCGACGGGGTGATGTCGTTCTCGACCTGCGGAACCACCCCGGCTCCGCTCGACACCGACATCTACATCTACGAGGCCGACCCCTCCCTCTGCGGAGCCGGACTCGGCCCCCTGCAGCTCGCCTGCGCGGGCGACTCGTGCGCCGGCTTCGGCTCGATCGTCGAGAACATGCCGGTCACCGCGGCCAGCTTCTACCTGATCCGCATCGGGGGCTGGGATGCGAGCGTCGCGGGGGCGACCACCCTCGATATCACCCACTTCGCGTCTCTCCCGGCGATCAACGTCACCTGCACCGACAACGGCGATCCGAACAACCCCCTCGCCGATGTCGAGTTCGAGCTGCAGCCCCCGGTGAACGGCACCGAGTACGACGAAGTGCGGATCTACGTGGGGGGCACGCTCTCCCAGACCCTCCCCGGCCCGCTCCCGGCCGGTCCGCAGCTGGTCCCCGGCATTTCGATCACCGCCGGCGCGGCGAACCAGATCTGCGTGGAGACCGTCACCGGCGGCCTCCTGAGCCCGCAGGAGTGCTGCGGCGCGTTCGTCGCCCTTCCCTGCCCGGCCTCCGCCAACCCGCCGATGTCTCCGCTCGCGACCCTCGCCCCGTACACGGGGAACGTGGCCTGCGGCACCGCAGCCAACACCGCGGAGAACCGCTACTTCAAGTCGTTCGACCTGATCAACCAGTACGGGGTGGCCGATGAGATCGAGCTGACCTGCTTCGGCACCCTCCTCGACTTCGTCCAGAGCCCGGCCGGCTCCCACGCCGCCCGCGTGCGCCTCCACTACGACCTCACCGGTGGTGCGCCGAGCGACCTCGCAAACCTCGTCCTCTTCTACGAGGAGGAGTTCGAGGTCCCGAACCTCGCGGACGAGCCGTTCAACTTCGTCTTCGGGACCGGGATCGTCGACCCGGACCTTCTGGGCCTCAACGCCACGCCGGTGATCGGCTGCCTGCAGGCCCAGGGCCCGGGCGCGACCCTCGTGGTCGAGTACCTGAACGTCGACGACCCGAACGACGCCGAGCTGTTCTTCACCTCGTCGAGCGACGCTTCGGTCGCGACCGGCAACTCGGTCATTGACGAGACCTACCTTATGTCGCCGCCGTGCGGAATTAACGCGCCGATCACCTTCGCCTCCCTCGGGTTCGCGAACACCCTGATCCCGTTCGACCTCACCTACGACACCCTCGTCGCGGGCAGCTGCTCCGGCGGGGGCGGGGTCGCCAACCTCGCCTGCACCCAGACCTCCGGCCAGACCACCTTCGACCTCCAGTGGGTCGATGCCGGCTTCGCCTCGTCGGTCGTGATCGAGGTCGACGGCAACGTCGAGGCGACCCTTCCGGTGCCGGGCCCGACCACCTTCACCACCTCCGCCCTCACCCCGTACATCGACACGGTCATCACCGTGACCGCGTTCACGGGAGCGGGTGGAACCGGCACCGTGGTCAACAGCCGCTCCTGCACCGCCGAGGTCTCCCCGGAGAACAACTGGCTCGCGGGGGCCACCGCGATCACCCCGGGGGCCTACCCGTACGAGATCCTCACGCCCGAAGTGACCGTCCAGGGCCCGGCCATCGACACCGCTGTCTGTGACTGGGATCCGCTCGGAATCGTCGGCGGAGACCTCCAGCTCTGGAACGACCTCTACTACACCTTCACCGCCACGGTGACCGGTGAGGTCCTCGTCTCGACCTGCAGCGGAGGGACCGGGGACACCCGCCTCGCGATCTACACCGGCACGAGCAACGCCGCCGCCGATGTCATTGCCTGCAACGACGACCGGATCAGCGGGTATGTCACCCCGACCGCCTCGAACCCGAACGTCTACAACCCCGCCTGCACCAACTTCGCGGCGGAGCTGACCTTCGCGGCGACCGCGGGCTCGACCTACACCGTCCGGATCGGCACCTTCAACGCGGCGGGCCTCGTCAACGGCGGCGAGCTCACCCTCAACGACTGCGTGCCGGTCGCCGACCTCGACTACTCCATGGACTGCACCAACGGTGATGTCACGCTCACCTGGGCGGACAACCCCGCGGCGACCTCGATCTCGATCTTCCGTGACGGCGTGAACATCGCCTCCCCGGCCCTCGGCACGACGATGTACGTCGATGCGGCGGTCTCCGACGGCGATCACCTCTACGAGGTCGTGATCGACTGCGGCAGTGGCCCGAACGCGGCCGGCATCAACGCCTCGGTCCTCACCTACACCGGTCAGACCGATCTGGTCTTCGGCATGGAAGGTCTCCAGTCGGAGCCGCGCGGCCTCGTCGGCGAGATCGACTCCGCGCCCGCGATCCGCGACGCGCTCGCCAACAACGGCCGCAGCGTCGGCATGGTGCGCAGCTCGTTCGTGGACTACCCCTGCCTCGACAGCGTCCAGAACGTGTGGGTGGCGCTCGGCACGAACACCGACGCCGCGATCTTCGGCGCCGGCATCCTCGGGCCGAACATCACCACCGTCGGCAACGCCTACATCATGAGCGCGACCGAGAACGACTACCTCGGCAACCTCGCGGCGGACGTCAACGTCTACCTCGAGGGCGCGGACCACTGGGCGTTCGACCACCAGCCGGGTCTCTTCGACACCCGTGACGGGATCGACGACACCTTCATCGCCGGGCCCGGCTTCGTCGCCGCCTTCGACGGTGACGACTCGTTCAACGTCATGGACGGCATCAACGGCGGCTTCGGCATCGACCTGAGCTCGTTCGTCGACACCGTCTACACCCAGGACGACTCGGTTGACGACGACTTCACCGATCAGCTCCCGGTCGGCACCAACGACGCCTTCGGTCCGAACGCCGCCGCCATCGCGCAGCTGGACGACCAGACCGCCACGAATCTGGGCATCGCCCAGTACAACGTGATGGTGCACTACGACACCAACGCCGGCGGCAAGGCCGTCTCCTCCTCCGTCGAGTTCGGCGGACTCGGCGACGCGCCGACCCGCGACTCGATCGCGGCGGCGATCCTCGCGGGCTTCCCGGGTGGTGGCGGAGAGCAGTTCTTCCGCGGCGAGCTGAACGGTGACGGCAGCGTGAACATCGCGGACGCGATCGCGCTCCTCGCCAACCTGTTCCCGCAGCCGGGCAACGGCCCGGGCCCGATCACCTGCGACGACGCGGCGGACTGCAACGACGACGGTGCCAAGAACATCGCCGACGCTGTCTTCCTCCTGTCGACGCTCTTCCCGCCCCCGGGCGGACCGCTTCCGACCCTCCCGGCGCCGAACGGCAGCTGCGGCGAGGATCCGACGGCGGACGGGCTCGACTGTCCCGCGTTCCCCGCCTGCCCGTAAGCAGGACCGGGAACGACAGGAGCACCGACCGGTGCTCGAGAGGGGGGAGGCTCGAGAGAGCCTCCCCCCTGTTTTTCATCCGGGGTCTCGCCACCCCGCGCGAGATGCCTCTCGCCCTTCCCGCCGACACTGACTAGGATCCCGGCATGACGGGCTTCCGAGAGGCGGTCGGCCTCCTCACCCTCCTCGCGCTGGTCGTCGCGACCTGGTCCCTCTTCGCGCTCCTGCGGGACGACCCGGGCGCGGATCGCTTCACCGTGGTCCTCCTCTTCGAGGATGCGGAGGGGATCGGTCCGGGGACCCCCCTCAAGACTCGAGGGGTCACCGTGGGTGAGGTGCATCGGATCCTCCTCGCTCCCGGGGGGCGAGGCACCGAGGTGCTGTGCTCGATCGAGAGCGCCCCGGGCGCGACCCCTCGGGTGGGGAGCCGATTCTGGATCGTGCGCCCCTGGTTCGGCGGCATCGCCGCGGGTGGCGGGGGCCTCGACACCCTGATCAAGGACAGCTACGTCGCCTATGATGTCGGGGACCCGGCGACCCCGGAGCTCCTCGACGGCGCGCGCGTGCCCGGGATGCGCTTCCCCCCCGACAACCCGAGCGCCCTCCTCGACCTCCCCCCCGCGCAGGGGGACCTGGAGTTCGAGGTGCGCTTCCCCGACTCGAACGGGCTCCTGCCCGCGCGTCCGGTCCGCTACCGCGGCATCGATGTCGGCCTCGTCTCGGCGGTGGACCTCCTCCCGGATGGACGGGGAGTGACCGTCCGGGCGCGAGTCGACCGCCGACACCGCCATCTCGTCCACTCCGAGAGCGAGTTCTGGATCGATGGAGTCCGGGTCAAGGCGGACTGGGGGGGGATCTCCCTCGACGGCCTCGACGCCGCGCTGACCGGCGCGAGCCTCTCCTTCCACACCCCCCGCCGGGCGAAGCGCGCCCCCGCCGCGGACGGCGCGATCCTCGCCGGGGTGCTGGAGCGCCCGGAGCTCGACCTCTCGGCGATCCCCGTCCTCCCCGCCTCCCGCGACCCGGAGGCGCTCCTGAGCCGAGGGGACCCCGCGCTGCGCACTCTGGTGACCGTCCACTACTCCTGCCTGGAGCGGGACTGGATCGGAGCGGACGACCGCTACGAGCGGACGAGCCCGGGAGTCCTCCACCGCACCCTCGACGGCCTCGCCGCGGTCCTCGTCACCTCCCGCGCCGTCGACGGACGGCTCTGGGTCGAGGACGTCGGCGGCACCCCCGAGATCGAGGAGGAGGCGATCACCGTCCGCCACCCCGACGGGACGGTGCAGGAGGCCGGGATCGCCTGGCGCGGACCGCGGGAGACCGACCTCGCCCTCCTCCGCCTCCCTCGCTTCCCCGCTGCCGCCCCGACGATCGCCCCTCGTCTCCTCCCGCCGGAGGAGCTCGCAGGACCGGTGGAGCTCCTCTCCATCGATCCCGGCGGGGGCTGGCGGCGGGTGCTGGCGGAGTCCGATCCGACGGGCGCGCTCGCCGGGGTCCCCGCGGAGACCGCGGACAGCGTCGTCCTCCGCGCCGGGGTCCCCATCGGGCTCTGGCGCGCCGCCCAGGGGCGCGCGAAGGCGCGGTGGATTCGATTCGACGAGCTCCCTCCCGGACTCCGCCCCGCCCCGAGTTCGCCCCCCGCGCCGACGGGGAAGGCCGACGGTCGGTGAGCTCGCTCCTCGAGCTGAGCGACTACGCGGTCGGCTACCGCGACGGGAGTCGCTGGCGCCCCATGGTCGATGCCGTCGATCTCCGGCTCCCCCGAGGGGAGCTGCTCCTCTTCCTCGGCCCGAGCGGAGGAGGCAAGTCCACGGTGGTCGATGCCCTGCTCGGGCTCGACGACCCGTGGGACCCGCGCATGATCGTGCAGGGGCGGGCGCTCCTCCTCGGGGAGCCGGTCACCACTCCCCTGCGGCCGCAACTCCGCGCCCGGATCGGAGTCGCGTTCCAGGACGGCGCCCTCCTCGATGACTGCTCCCCCCTCGACAATGTGGCGCTCGCGACCGGGCTCGGCCGACGGGAGGCGCGGGCGCGCGCCCGCGAGCTCCTGCGAAAGGTCGGGCTGCCCGAGCCCCCCCGCGCGGTCGCCTCCCTCTCCGGCGGACAGCGGCGTCGCGTCGCCCTCGCCCGCGCCCTCGCCGGCGACCCCGACCTGCTGGTCCTCGACGAGCCGACCGCCGGACTCGACCCGGCCTCCGCCGCGCTCATTGCCGCGGAGATCGCCGCGGTCCACGCCGAGCGCCCGGGGCGGAGCACCATCGTCATCACCCACGACCGTGAGGCTTTCCTCCCCCACGGCGATGCGGTCCTCGAGATCGACCCGCGCCGGGGAGCGCTGCGCCACCACCCCCTCGAGCCCGCGCGCGCCGAGCCGCCTCCCCTCGGGGCTGCCCCGACCGGGGAGCCGGTCACCGCTCCGCTCACCCTCCTCGATCGCTTCGGTCACTTCGTCGGGGACGGGCTGCGCACCCTCGGGCGCCTCCATCGCGCGCCGGTCCGCATCGTTCGGGCCCTTCGCCCCCACCATCTCGAGCTCTTCCCTCGCACCCTCATCGAGACCCTCGTCGCCCCGGCGCTCCCCCTCGCGCTCGCCGCCGCCGCCGGGGGCGCGCTCGTCCTCGGCTTCACGCTGGAGAACTCACCGCTCGAGGGCGCGATCCAGCACCCGCTCCTCGCAGGAGCCGGAGATGTCCTGCTCAGCGTCGCCCTGCCGCTCCTCACCGCGGTCCTCTTCGCCGCCCGGGTCGCGGCGGGGGGGGCCGCGCGCATCGGAGCCCTGAGCCGCGCCCGGGTCCTCGATGCCCTCCCGTTCATCGGAGTGCAGCCCGATCGGGACCTGCTCGCTCCCCTCCTCTACGGCTCCATCCTGGGGATGATCCTGCACACCGCGGGCGCGATCGTCGCGGGGAGCTGGGGGGCGCTCTGGATGGCGGAGTCGATCACCGGCACGAGCCGCTTCGGGGTGGCCCAGTCCCTCTTCTCCCTCGTCTCGGCGAACGATCTGCGCTGGGCGCTCGGGAAGGCGATCCTCTCCGGCTGCGTGGTCGCGCTGATCGCCTGGGAGTCGGGCTCCACCCGGAAGGAGTCCGCCGCCGCGGTGGAGCGCGGGACCACCACGGCGATCACCGTGGCGACCCTCGCCGTGCTGCTCCTTCACCTGGGCCTCACCCAGCTGCAGCTCCTCTCCGGTCCCTGAGGCGCGCCCCCCGGCGCAGGCGCGCAAGTCACCATTCCTACCGGTCTTTCCTGTCTGGTAGGTTGACCATCTCCAAGGGGTGGGGCTACCATCGGAGCGTCGACTTCCGGGAGATCGGTCCGGTCGGAGCCCTGTTCGTTGGGTCCCGCTCCGCCCCGCGCCATCCCCCTCTATCAACATGGTCCCGCCGGACCCCTCGATCGACGGAGAAACCAATCGAGCGCTGCTCCCTGCGGAGCATCGCCCGAGGAAGGATGCCCGCATGCGCATCGATCGCACCCCGCTCGGGAGGCTCTGCCTCCTCGTCGCCCTCCTCGTGTCGCCTCTGGCCGCCGACCCCCTCGGAGCCCAGGTCATCAACGAAATCCGGATCGACCAGCCCGGCAGCGACAACGACGAGTACTTCGAGCTGTTCGGACCGGCGGGCACCTCCCTGAACGGCCTGACCTACCTCGTCATCGGGGACAGCTCCGCCGGGAGCGGCTCCATCGAGGCGGTCGTGAACCTGGCCGGTCAGTCGATCCCGGGCAGCGGCTTCTTCGTCGCCGCCGAGAGCACCTTCACCCTCACCAACCCGAACCTCACCACGAGCCTCAACTTCGAGAACAGCGACAACGTGACGCACCTCCTCGTCGAGGGCTTCACCGGCGCGAACGGGGACGACCTCGACACGAACGACGATGGCGTCCTCGATGTCACGCCCTGGACCTCGATCCTCGACAGCGTCTCCCTGGTCGAGACGACGAACGTCCCGGCGGATGGCGAGTGGTACTACGGCGCGAGCCAGGTGGGACCGGACGGCGTGTTCGTCCCGGCCCACTCCTACCGCTTCCCGGATGGGACCGGCGCCTTCGAGATCGGCATCTTCGATGTGGCCGTGGCCAGCGACACCCCCGGTGGACCGAACGCGGCCCCTCTCACCGAGGACTGCGGCAACGGACTCGACGATGACGGAGACGGCCTCGCCGACTGCGCCGACGACGACTGCGCCTGCGATGCGGCCTGCAACCCGGTCCCCGCGAACGACGACTGCGCCAACGCCCAGGTCGTCGGAGAGGGAACCTTCACCTTCACCACCACCGGCGCCTCCGACGACGGTCCGACCACCTGCGGCGGAGTGCTCAGCCGGGATGTCTGGTTCAGCTTCACCGCGCCGTGCACGGGGCTGACCACCTTCACCACCTGCGGCACCGCGAGCGTCGGCTTCAACCCCCAGATGGCGATCTACGACGGCACCGGCGGCTGCACCCCGAGCGGCTCCACCTGGATCGCCTGCGACGCGGGGAGCTGCATCGGCTCCGGCGAGCCGGAGATCATCCTCGATGTGGTCGCCGGGCAGACCTACCTCGTCCAGCTCGGTGGTTTCCTCGACAGCTGCGGGACCGGTGACCTGACGATCACCTGCCCCTCCCCCGACTGCCATGTCGCGCCGAACCCGAACTACACCGAGACCTACGCCGGCGCTGCGGCCTTCACCAACGCCCCCGCGGCGGACATCACCCAGAGCCCGGTCCTCTTCGACTTCGTCACCGTGAGCGGCGTCGGCACGATCACCGATGTCGATGTGCAGGTGAACTGCACCCACCCCTTCGTCGGGGATCTCATCGTCGACATCTTCTCCCCCGCGAACACCTCGGTCCGGGTCCACTCGGCGGGGAACGTCGGCGGGAGCGGGAACATGGATGTCCGCTTCGACGACGAGTCGGCGAACGGCTACGACACCGTCTCCCTCAGCGACGGCCTGAGCTGCCAGCCGTTCTCCCCCCTCTCCCTCTTCGACGGCGAGAGCGCCGACGGCCCGTGGGGCATCACCCTGCAGGACGACTTCCTCGTCCCGGGGGATCCCGCGCGAGGGACCCTCGACGCGTGGAGCGTGATCTTCCCGGCCGCGGATGCGATCCCGGACAACCTCGCGGGCGGGATCGACGCCCAGATCGACTTCCCGCCGACGAACCTCGACGGCGTCGGAGACCTCGACATCGAGCTCGACATCACCCACCCGGCGACCGGAGACCTGCTCGTGAGCCTCAGCTCGCCGAGCGGCACCACCGTCACCCTCCACGACCAGACCGCCGGGGTGGACATCCTGGGTCGCTACGACGATGCGACCGGGAACAACGACGGCTACGGGAACCTCGTCCCGGACGGACCGGGGACCCTCGCCGACTTCGACGGACAGCTGGTCGGCGGCTCCTGGACCCTCAACGTGCAGGACCTCGTCCCGGGGACCACCGGCGCGCTGAACTCCTGGTCGATGCTCGTCTGCCCGCAGTCGTGCGCACCGGTCACCGGCCTCGCCGGCACCTCCGACTGCGCCGTCGGCGCCGTCACGCTGGATTGGCTGAATGGGGAGACCTACTCCTCGATCGAGGTGCTCCGCGACGGCGTCCTCCTCGCCACCATCGGCGGGACCGACACCACCTACACCGACACGGCGCCCCTCGAGGGGTTCCACGAGTACGAGGTCCGGGGCAGCTGCCCCGCCGGCGGCGCCGGTCAGGACTCCCGCTTCGTGAACCACATCGGCTACGCGGGTGAGACCACAATCGTCCTTCAGCTCGAGGGACTCGTCGACCTCGGCGACCCGGGCGCGATCGACAGCGGCGCGGCGATCGAGGCCGCCCTCCTCGCGAACGGCCTCACCTCGGTCAAGCGGATCAGCATCAACCCCCTCGACTATCCGTGCCTCCTCGACCCGGCGATCACCTCGGTGTGGATCGCGGCGGGCACCTACCCGAACAACTACCTGCTCACCACCGCTCAGGGGGACCTGATCGCCTCGATGAGCCAGGCGGGCGTCGCGATCTACCTCGAGAGCGCGGATCACTGGGGCTTCTCCCACGACATCTCCGCCCTCGACCTGCGCGATGGGGTCGACGACCTGATCCACAACGACGACATCGCCGACGGGGACGACTCCTTCGCCGGCATGGACGGCCTCGACTCGGGGAACGGTCTCGACTGCAGCGCCTACTCCAACGTGGTGTACACCCAGGAGTCGACCCTCACCCTCGGGGAGCAGACCGACCAGTTCGCGATCGCCACCACCGACCCGGAGGTCACCTCCGCTGGGGCGATGTGGGCGCTCGATGACGCCCTCGGCACCCCGTACTTCACCGGCCTCTTCACCGACACCACGACCGGCGGCGACCTCGTCCTCCAGTCCTGGGAGCTCGGCGGCTTCAACGGGGATCAGACCGCGATCGTCGGCCTCTACCTCGACGCCCTCGGCCTCGGGTCCGGTCCCACCGGCGGCTTCGACCGGGGGGACTGCAACGCGGACGCCGCCCTGAACATCGCGGATGCGGTGTTCGTCCTGAGCGCGCTCTTCTCCGGCGGAGCCTCGGGTCCGTGCCTCGACGCCTGTGACGGGAACGACGACGGCTCCATCAACATCGCCGACGCGGTCTACCTGCTCTCGACCCTCTTCACGGGAGGGGCGAGCCCGCCGGCTCCCCATGGGGCGTGCGGGGCGGATCCGTCCGCGGACGCGCTCGACTGCGCCAGCTTCCCGCCCTGCCCCTGATCGGAGGGACGGAGCGCGGAACGGGCGCGCGGGGGTGAGGAGGGTCGACCCTCCTCACCCCCGTTCTCTTTCCGCTCCCCCTCTCGTAGGATCGGCGGCGAGGCGAGATGGGGGGATCGGTTGGGGGGCACGGCGATGGTCGAGGAGCGAGGGGAGGCGGCGGAGACCCCGCCGCGGCGGAGCCTCATCGGCCGGGCCCGGGGCCTCGCCGGGCTCATCCTCCTCTCCCGACTCCTCGGCGTCGTGCGGGAGCAGTTCTTCGCGCGCCTCTTCGGGAGCGGCCTCCACGCCGACGCCCTCGTGGTCGCCTTCCGACTGCCGAACCTGCTGCGGGACCTCGTGGCGGAGGGAGCCCTCTCCGGGGCGCTGGTGCCCTCCCTGAGCCAGACGAGGAAGGAGTCCGGGGCCGCAGGGGTCAACTCCCTGACGCAGGCGCTCCTGACCCGCCTGAGCCTCCTCACCGGCACTCTCTCGATCCTCGGGATCATCTTCGCCCCCGCGCTCATCGACCTCTTCGCCGGGGGGTTCCTCGAGGGGCCCGCCGGAGCGGAGAAGCGGGCGGAGACGATCCGCCTGACCCGGATCCTGTTCCCCTTCCTCTGGCTCGCCTCCCTCGCCGGGGTGGCCCGCTCCGTCCTCAACCTCGAGCAGCGCTTCCGGCTCCCGGCCCTTGCCCCACCGGCCGCGAACCTGCTCGCCATCGTCGTGGGCGGGGCCCTCCTCCTGAGTCACCCCTCCGGCTCCACCTCCGCCACCGCCTGGGCGCTCGCCCTCCTCGGCGGCGGCGCGCTCTCGTTCCTGATCCAGCTCCCGGTCCTCCGACGAGGGGGGCTCTCCCTGCGCCCCTCCCTCCGCGTCCGTCACCCCGGGCTGCGCGGGATCTACCGTCGCCTCCTCTACGCCGGAGTCGCGGCCGCGGCGGTACAGGTGAACATCCTGGTGGGGACGAGCCTCGCCGCGTTCCTGGAGGAGGGATCGGTCTCCGCCCTGAACTACGCCTTCCGGCTCATCTACCTCCCGATCGGGCTCGTCGGGGTCGTGATCGCCGCCGTCTCCACGGTCGACATCAACCATCGGATCGCCGGTGAGGATCGAGCCGGGGCCTCGACCGATCTCGAGGGGGCGCTTCGCCTCGCGGTGCTCCTCTCCCTCCCCTCGGCGGTCGGTCTCTGGATCCTCGCGGAGCCGGTGGTGCGCCTGATCTACGAGTACGGGAGCTTCACCCCCGCGGACACCGCCCGCGTCGCGATCGCAGTGCAGGGATACGGGGTCGGCCTCCTCTTCTACTCCCTCGCGAAGGTCCTTTCCCCCGCCTGCACCGCGGTCCGACGGGAGCGGGCCCCCGCCGTCGCCGCGGTCCTCTCGTGCGTCGGCTACGTGATCTGCGCCCAGCTCACCTACCGGGAGCACGGTGTCCTCGCCCTCGCCCTCGCCGCCTCCGTCGCGGCGGTCCTGAACTGCACGATGCTGCTCCTCGTCCTGCGGCGTGAGCTGGGCCCGCAGTTCCACTTCTTCCGGGGAATCTCCCGCGCCGCGCTCCTCACCCTCGCGATGGCTCCGGTCTGCCACTGGACCTGCCGCGGTCTGGACCGCCTGTGGGGAAGCGAGGGGTTCCTCGCCCGTCTCGGGACGGTGGGAGGAACGGTCGTCGCAGGGGCGATCATCGTCCTCGGGGGCGGTCTTCTCCTGCGCGTGCCGGAGGCCCGGGAGTTGCTGCGGATCCGGAGTCCGAAGCCCGAGCCCGGAGCCGCTCCCGAGCTCCGCTGACCCCGCCTCGATTCGGTTGGCCGACCGTTCGCCGATGCCTATGATCGGGCCGGAACGACCGGCTCCCCCGGTCGGCCGGGACGCCCCTCCGCCCCCTTCATCCATGGCCCCTTCATCCATGGGCCGTGCCCGACGGGCGATCCCCCCGATCCACCCCCGGACCCCGCATGATGCTCCTCCCCGAGGAGCGGAAGAGGAGGGATGCGATGTCGAGTCCCGAAGCCCCCACCGGCGGCGCCTCCGGCCCCGTCCCATCCCTCGACGCCCGGGTCGCCGAGCAGGCCGCCCTCGGGCGCACGGTGATCGACGAGATCGGCAAGGTCCTCGTGGGCCAGGAGATGATGGTCTCCCGCCTGCTGATCGGGCTGCTGACCGGCGGACACGTCCTGCTCGAGGGGGTGCCCGGCCTGGCGAAGACGCTCACCGTCCGCTGCCTCGCCGACTCCATCGACACCGGCTTCTCCCGCATCCAGTTCACGCCGGACATGCTCCCGGCGGATGTGATCGGGACGGAGATCTTCAACCCCCGCGAGGCGACCTACTCCGTGAAGAAGGGGCCGATCTTCTCGAACCTCGTGCTCGCGGATGAGATCAACCGCGCCCCGGCGAAGGTGCAGGCCGCGCTCCTCGAGGCGATGCAGGAGCGCCAGGGGACGATCGGGGGGCAGACCTTCCCGCTGGAGGAGCCGTTCCTCGTCCTCGCGACCCAGAACCCCGTCGAGCAGGAGGGGACCTACCCCCTCCCCGAGGCGCAGGTCGACCGCTTCCTGATGAAGGTGCGGGTCGGGTACCCGACGAAGGGGGACGAGCGGAAGGTGCTCGACCGCATGGCGAGCGGCCAGCCGATCCCCGAGGTCCGCAAGGTGGCGAGCCCGTCGCAGATCCTCGAGGCGCGCCGCACCATCGAGCAGGTCTTCGTCGACGACAAGGTGCGCGACTACATCGTCGACCTCGTCCACGCCACGCGCGAGCCGACCGCGGCCGGCCTCGGCTCCCTCGAGGGGATGATCGAGATGGGCGCGAGCCCGCGCGCCTCCATCAGCTGGATGAAGGCGTCGAAGGCCCACGCCCTCCTGCAGGGGCGGAGCTACGTCACCCCCCACGATGTGAAGACCCTCGCCGGCGACATCCTGCGCCATCGCATCGCCCTCAGCTTCGAGGCGGAGGCGGAGGGCAAGGACCCGGACAGCATCATCGGAGAGATCCTCGACGGGATCCTCGTCCCCTGAGCGAGCCCGCCGGGAACCCCGGGCGAGGGACGGAGTGCGCGCATGCTCCCCAGTGAGATCATCCGCCGGGTCCGCGAGATCCAGGTCCGGACCGGTCGCCAGGTCGCGGATGTCCTGGCCGGGGAGTACATCTCCGTCTTCCGGGGCAGCGGCATCGAGTTCGACGAGGTGCGCCCCTACCTCCCCGGCGACGATGTGCGGACGATCGACTGGAACGTCACCGCCCGCACCGGGGAGCCCCATGTGAAGCGCTATGTCGAGGAGCGCCAGCTCACCCTCTCGTTCCTCGTCGACATCTCCGGCTCCCAGGAGTTCGGCTCCGGGGCCCGCTCGAAGCGGGAGGCCGCGGCGGAGCTCTCCGCCCTCCTCGCCTTCAGCGCGATCCAGAACGACGACAAGGTGGGGCTCACCCTGTTCCACCACGACATCGAGCAGTACATCCCCCCGCGCAAGGGTCAGCGTCACGCCCTCCGCGTGGTGCGCGAGGTGCTCGCCCACGGCAGCGTCGAGCGCCGCCGCCCCCGCGCGCTGCGCCGGGGGCGCCCGGCCGGGGCGCCGCGGCGCCGCGGCCGGTCCGGTCGACGCGGGACCTCGATCCAGGGCGCGCTGGAGTTCTTCCTCTCCGTGACCCCGCGCAAGAGCGTCTGCTTCGTGATCAGCGACTTCCTCGACGAGGGCTGGGAGTCCGCGCTGCGGTCCGCCAACCGGAAGCATGATGTCATCGCGGTGCTCATCACCGATCCCCGGGAGCTGGAGCTCGCTCCGGTCGGGCTCATCGAGCTCGAGGACGCCGAGACCGGGGAGCGCCGCCTCGTCGACACCGGCAAGGGCGCGTTCCGCCGGGAGGTCGCGGCCGCCTCCCGGCGTCGAATCGACGCCCTCCGGGCGCGGCTGACCCCGAGCGGGATCGACCTCATCCATGTCGATGCCGCGACCTCGGTGGTCGATCCCCTCGTCCGGTTCTTCAAGGCCCGGGAGAGGAGGCTCCGGCGATGAGCCCCCTCCGCCGCGCGCTCCTCCTGACGCTGCTCCTCCTCGTCGCCGTCCCCGGGTCGAGCTCCTGTCCGGCCTCGCAGGACGCGACCGGGGTCGCCGACCCGCCGGAGGAGGCGGCCGGGGAGCCCGCGGGGATCACGCGGGAGACGACCCGAGGCCCGGTCACCGCGGCCATCTCCCTCGCCCCCGCCACGCCCCGGATCGGGGATGTGATTACCCTCTCCCTCGAGGTGACGGCCGCCGCCGACGTCGAGGTCCTCATGCCCGCCTTCGGGGAGTCCCTCGGGAGCTTCTCGATCCTCGAGTTCGCCCCGCGGGAGGAGCTCGCCGCCGACGGTTCGATTCTCCACTCCCAGCGCTACTCCCTCGATGTGCCGAACTCGGGCGAGTGGCGGATCCCGCCCCTCATCGTCGAGTTCGTCGACGGTCGCGAGGGGAAGCGCCCCGCACCGGAGGGAGAGGATGCCTACGAGCTCCTCACGGAGGCGCTGCCCTTCACCGTCGCCTCCGTCATCCCCACCGACGCTGCGGCGGAGCTCCGTCCCCCGCTCGGTCCTCTCGACCCCCTGCCCACCGCCCTCGAGCGCGCGACCCCCTGGATCGGCCTCGCGCTCCTCCTCCTGGTCGCGCTCCCCCTCGGCATCGTGCTCATCGTGCGGGCCCGCCGTCGGGTGCGCCGCCGCAGCGCCTACGACCTCGCGGTCTCGCGCCTGGGCGCGCTCGCCCGCGCGCCGCGGGGGACGCCGGAGGAGATCGACCGCTTCTTCGTCGAGCTCTCCGCCATCGTCCGGCGCTACCTCGAGGACCGCTTCGAGATCCGCGCTCCGGAGAGCACGACCGAGGAGTTCCTCGACCGGGCGAGTCGCTCCGCCTCCCTCTCCGATGAGCACGGGGACCTCCTCGACCGCTTCCTCCGTCGGGCGGACCTCGTCAAGTTCGCGCGGACGATCCCCGGAGAGACGGAGATCGAGGACTCCCTCGCCTCCGCCGAGCGCTTCCTGGAGGAGACGCGCCATGACGCGCCGCTCCTCGAGGTCGCCGAGGGGAGGGGCGCGTGATCGTCGCCACCTCGTGGGAGCTCCGGGACCCGGCGCTCCTCCTCCTCGCCCTCGTGGTGCCGGTGCTCTGGCTCCTCTGGCGGCGCTCCCCCGGCGTGGTGCTCTTCTCCGACCTCCGCATCGTCGAGAGCGGTCCCCGCGGGTGGCGGGTGCGCCTCGCCGGACTGCCGGCGCTCCTGCTCGCGGTCGCCGCCATCTCCATCGCGGTCGCCCTCGCCGGGCCGCGCCGCGGAGATGCGACCACCCGGGTGAGCCGGGATGGGATCGCGATCCAGATGGTGATCGACCGCTCCGGCTCGATGGCGGCGCTCCCCGCGAACGACCCGACCAAGAACCGCCTTCAGACCTTGCAGGAGGTCTTCCGGCGCTTCCTCCTCGGCGATGGAGGCGCACCCCGCCGCCCCGACGACCTGATCGGCGCCGTGGCGTTCGCCCGGTATCCCGACAGCATCTGCCCCCTGACCCTCGACCACGCCAGCCTCGCCCTGATCGTCGATGACCTGGAGCCGATCCTGGACGAGAGTGAGAGCGCGACGGCGATCGGGGACGGGCTGGCCCTCGCGGTGGAGCGCATGCGCGAGCACCCCGCCCGCTCGAAGGTGGTCGTCCTCCTCACCGACGGCAGCGACAACGCGAGCCTCATCGATCCCCTCACCGCGGCCCAGCTCGCGGTCGACCAGGGGGTGCGGGTCTACACGATCGGAGCCGGTCGCACCGGCAGCGTCGTCTACCGCTTCTTCGACCCCGGGCTCCAGCGGGAGCGGGAAGTGGAGCGCTTCGAGCGGTTCGACCCGAGCCAGCTGATGGAGATCGCGGAGCTCACCGGCGGCCAGTACTTCGCGGCGGAGGACGAGGTCGCCCTCGAGCGGGTCATCCGCGAGATCGACCAGCTGGAGCGAAGCGAGATCACCGAGACCCGCTACCTGCGCTACACCGAGTACTTCTCCTCCTTCCTCCTCCTGGCCCTCGTGAGCCTCGCGCTCGGGGGGCTCCTCGGCGGTACCGTCCTGAGGAGGCTGCCATGAGCGACTTCCGCTTCGCCGAGCCCCAGTGGGTGCACGCCATCTGGGGGGTGCTCCTCCTCGTCGGGGCCCTCGTGCTCCTCGAGCTTCGCTCCGGGCGCTCCCTCGATGCGTTCGTGGGGCGGCTGCTGCAGCCCCGCCTCGCGGCCCGGGCGCCCCGCCGGCGGCGGCTCGCGCGGATCGGGCTCCTCGGGCTCTCCGGGGTGGCGCTGGTCCTCGCCCTGATGCGCCCTCAGCTCGGCCTCACCTTCGTGAGCACGCCGAAGGCGGGAGCGGAGATCTTCTTCTGCCTCGATGTGTCCCGCTCGATGCTCGCGGAGGATGTCGTGCCCAATCGCCTCGAGCGCGCGAAGGACGAGATCGAGCAGCTCCTGCCGCTCCTCGACGGGGACCAGGTGGGGCTGATCGCGTTCGCGGGGCGCGCGTCGATCATCTGCCCGCTCACCCCCGACCTCAGCTTCTTCCGGCTCGTCCTCGACGAGGTCTCCGCCAACTCGGTCGGTCGGGGCGGGACGCGCCTCGAGGAGCCGCTGCGGAAGGCGGTCGATGCGTTCGGGCTCCGGGAGGATGCTTCGAAGATGATCATCATGATCACCGACGGTGAGGACCACGACAGCTTCGTGGAGGAGGCGGCCGTGCTCGTGAAGGAGCGCGGCGTGCGCTTCCTGGCGATCGGCATCGGCGACGAGGCGGGGAGCCCCATCGAGATCACCGATCCTCGGACCGGGGCGCGGGAGCCGCTGCGGGATGGGAACGGCGCGCCGGTGCGCTCGCGACTCGATGGGGAGACTCTCCGGGCGATCGCGACCGAGTGCGAGGGGCGCTACATCCTCGCGGGGACGAGGGCCCTCGACCTCGAGGACATCTACGAGCGCTCGATCGAGCCGATGATGCGCAGCTCCAGCGAGAGCGGTGGGCGCTCGATCCGGCAGGAGGCGTACCAGTGGCCCGCCCTCCTCTCCCTCCTCGCCCTCTTCGCCGCCGCCCTCGTCACCGGGCGGCCGCGCCCTCCCCTCGCCACGATCGCGGGGCTGCTCCTGCTCCTTCCCGGCCCGGCCCTCGCGCAGGATGCGACGACGGTCGGCGGCGGCGAGGAGAGTCCCCCCCGTCTCTCGGCCCCGGAGGAGAACGAGGGAGCGGAGGGCGGCGTGGCGGGGAGCGCGGCGGAGAGCGAACCGCCACCCCCGTCGGCAGCCGCGGAGGCCGGGCGGGTGGAGCCCGAACTCACGCCCCGGGAGCTGCACAACGGCGCGCTCGAGGCGCTGCAGGAGGGAGACCTGGAGGCGGCTCGCGCGCTCTTCGAGCGCGCGGAGGAGGCGTCCGGCCTCGATGCCCTTCTCCGCTACCGCTGTCGCTACCACCTCGGATGGCTCCATGTGGAGGAGGCGAACCGGCTCCTCGGTGGCGAGGAGGCGGAGGGGGCGATCGAGGAGCTGGAGGCGGCCGCGAACCGCTTCCGCGACGCCCTCCGGGTTCGCCCCGAGGGAGAGGAAGCGCGCCACAACCTCGAGGTGGTGCTCCGCCGCATCCGCGAGCTCCGCGACTCCCTGCGCGCCGAGGAGGAGGAGACCCTCGAGGGTCGCCTCGACGGGCTCATCGAGCGCCAGCGGGAGCTCCTCGCGGAGATCCGCTCCCTCATCGACGGCGAGGTCGCGAACCCGGACGCATCCCTCGATGAGCGGGCGCGCCGACGCTACCGCGCGCTGTCGGTCGTGGAGCTGCAGCTCCTCTCCGACCTCGGCGTCCTCGCCGGAGACGCGGAGGAGGAGCGCCGCTCCATCGAGGGGACTCCCGAGGAGGAGCGCACCCCCGAGCAGGAGGTCCGCCGGAACCGAATCGAGCGCCTCGTCGAGCACCTCACCCGCGCTCAGGAGCGCCTCGGTCAGGCGCGGCGCACCCTGCGGCGCCAGCAGGGGGAGCGGGGGGCGCGGCGCGCCTCCCTCGGCCTGAGCGCCCTGAAGCGGGCACGGGAGCAGCTCCGAGAGCCGCTCGAGGTCCTCGATTGGATCCTCCCCGACGCCCGCTCGCTCCTCGAGCAGGGGACCCTCCTCGCGGTGAGCTCCCTCCCGGACCTCACCGGGGAGCGTCCCCCTCTCCCTGCGTGGATCGGGGCGGAGTCCCTCGGGGAGGAGTCGACCGAGATCGGAGAGCGGGTCGGCGAGCTCGCGGACATCTTCCGCGGCGCCGCCTCCGCGGACGCTCCTCCTCCCGACCCCGCCGATCCCGAGGCGGCCCAGCGGGAGCGGGCGATCGCGATGGTCCGCGAGGCGCTCCCCTCCCTGGACTCCGCCACCGCCGCCTTCGACGAGGCGGCCGTCGAGTTCCCCGCCGAGCGAGCGCGCGAGGGGGCGCGCGCGACCGGCCGCGGGGTGGCCGCCCTGATGGAGGCGCGGGAGCTGTTCCTTGATGCGAAGGGGCTCATCGAGCTCCTCTGGCAGAGCGAGAGCGCCGTGCTCCAGGCGCTGCGCGGCGAAGAGGGGGACGATCGGGAGTCGCGCCTCGCCCTCCTCCCCGAGGCTCGGGCGCTGCATGAGAAGGCCGAGGCGCGCCTCGGTCGGCTCCGCTCCTTCATCGAGGAGGAAGCGGCCGAGGTGGAGGAGATGCGAGCGGCGGTCGATGCCGCGGATCCCGCCGCGCCTCCCGCCGAGGGAGCCCCCACCGAGGAGCAGGTCACCCGCATGGAGGAGCGCATCGACCTCGTCCAGAGGCTCCTCGAGGAGGTCGAGCGGACCACCTCGACCGCCCGCGCCACCTTCGATGAAGAGGCGGAGCGGGAGGAGTCGGAGATCGACCTCGACCGAATCGCCGCGGATCTGGACCGCGTGCTCCCCCCCCTCGAGCTCCTGCGGCGGATCTACTTCACCCTCATCGAACATCTCCGGGACCTCACCCGCCGTCAGCAGGAGCTGAACGACCGCACCGCGGATGGGATCGCCCTCGCCCGCGGCACGCCGGAGGAGGCGGGGCGCCACCTCATCCCGCTCCGTCGCGACCAGGAGGAGCTGCGGGCGATCGCGACCGAGCTCGCGCCCGCAGTGCGGGAGCAGGGGGAGCAGATGCCGGAGTCCGATGGAGCATCTCCACCCGGAGGAGCCCCGGGCGCCGGAGGCGGTCCGGGGCGGGCGGAGTGGCTGCGGGCCGCGGAGCTCATCGAGAGCGCCGCCGGGGAGCAGGGGACCGCCCTGAGCAGCCTCTTCACCGAGCCCCCCGAGGGGGAGAGCTTCCCCCTCGATGCGGGGGAGGCGGCCCAGCAGGCCGCCCTGGAGCAGCTCGCGGAGGCGCTCTTCCTCCTCGATCCTCCTCCGGAGACCGACCCCGGGGAGGACTCCGGGGAGGAGCAGCCCTCGGAGGCCTCCGCCGGAGAGGAGGGTCGACCGGAGGGCGGAGATCCGGGACAACTCCTCCAGGAGGTTCGGGACCGCGAGGCCCAGCGGCGCGCCGAGCAGCAGCGCGAGGGCGGTGCGGACCCGAGCGTGGAGAAGGACTGGCGATGAGACTCGATCGGCTGCCGCGAGGATGGACGCTGCTCCTCCTCGGCCTCCTCGCCCTCTCCCCGGGGGCGGAGGTCGCGGCGCAGGAGCCGGCCCGGGGTGAGCTCCGCCTCTCCCGCGGCCCGTACTACGTCGATGTGCCGATCACCCTCGAGCTGAGCGTCACCGGCATGAACGGGCCGGAGGAGCCGCAGGTCGAGCCGGGCCCCCTCCCGGCCGGGGCGACCCTCACCGGCCCGAGCTACAGCCGGAACTCGATGCGGACCGTCCGCACCGGTCCCGATGGTCGGCTCGTCTCTCAGAGTCGGATCACCTGGACGATGCGCTACCAGTTCTCCGCCCCCGCCGAGGGGAAGGTGCGGATCCCGGACTTCCGCGTGACGCAGGGCTCCAACGCGACCACCGTCTCCGGCGCGGTCATCCCCCTCTCCGTGATCCCCGTCTCCGATCAGGTCGGCGTCGAGGTGGTGCTTCCGGAGCGGGCGATCTACCCGGGGCAGCGGGTGCCGATCGAGGTCCGGATGCAGTTCCGCACGGAGCTCGCGAACACCAATGTGGAGTACGCCCTGCGCGTCCCCTTCAGCGCCCTCGAGCCGCGGTTCAGCTTCGTCGACGCCGAGCTCGCGCGTGGGGACAAGGGGCTGCGGATCGAGACCGGCTCCGGCACGGTCGAGTTGAAGCGGGAGACCCGCTCGCAGCAGGGGTCGGACCGGGGATGGACCTGGCTGGTGGCGGAGCGGGAGCTCGTCCCCCTGCGCGCCGGCACCTTCGAGCTCCCCGCGAGCACGCTCCTCTGGGTGAACGGGAAGCGCTGGCGGCGGACGATGTTTGGCCGCGAGGCGACCGAGACCGAGCTCCTCCTCGCCAAGGGGGTCCCCCGCTCCATCGAGGTGCGTCCGATCCCCGAGCAGGGGCGCCCGGCGAGCTTCGCCGGCGCGGTCGGCCGGGGGTTCACGATCGGGGTGGAGGTGGACCGCAGCGTGGTCCGCACCGGAGACCCGATCCAGCTCACCTTCCGCCTCCAGGGGGACGGGAACCTCGCGGCCGCGGGGCTCCCGGACCTGTACGGGGCGGGGCTCCCCGAGCGCGGGTTCAGCTACAGCGGGGGGTCTCCCCCGGGGCTGCTCGAGGAGGGCGGGAAGGTCTTCTCGGTGACCGTCCGCCCCACCGACCCCGCGGTGAACGCCCTCCCCCCCCTCGAGTACTCGTGGTTCGATCCCGAGACCGCCTCCTTCCGCACGACGCGCACCGCGCCGATCGCCCTCGCGGTCGAGGCGGGGGAGGTCGTCGGCGCCGAGGCCGTGGTCGGGGGGCCCGAGCCGGGCGAGGGCGTGGAGCGGGAGGAAGCCCCGGTCCGCGCCGGCGGGGCGCGCCCCCGCTTCGTCCTCGATGGCGCGGACCTCTCCCTCGAGAAGTCCGCCGCGCGCCTCGCGATCGCGGAGAGCGACCGCTTCGGCGGAGCCACGGCGCGGGGGGGGCTCATCCTCCTCGGGCTCCTCTCCCTCCTCGCGGCCTTCGGCTCCCGCGTCCGCGACCGCGTCCCTCCGGAGGTCCGGGCGCGAAGACAGCGCCTCGCCCGACTCGCCGGGGAGGTGGAGGCCGCCGCGACGAACCCCGGCCCGGATGGAGCCCGCGCCCTCGTCGGCGCCCTCCGCGCCATGGCTCGGGAGGTCCGACAGGGAGGCGGCGGGAGCGTCGAGGGGCTCGAGGAGTTCATCCGGATCAGTGAGGAGGGGATCTACGCCCCCGATGGCGAGACCCGTGGCGACGAGGAGCGGGGACGCCGAGCGCGGGAGCTCGCGCGGCAGCTCGAGGAGGCGGGACGATGAGCCGCTCGAACATCCCGAGGCTCTCCCGACTCGGAGCGCTGCTCGTCCTCCTCCTGCTCCCGACCAGCGCTCCCGCGCGGGATGCCCGCACCCTCCTGGAGGAGGTCCTGCCGCCGGCGATCGCCGAGTACGAGCGGGCCCTCACCCTCTCCGACCGGGATGCGCGGCTCGAGGGTTTCGAGCGCGCCCGCCTCCAGTTCCAGCGGGCGATCCGGGAGGGCACCGCCGAGAACGCCGACCTCTGGACGAACCTCGGGAACGCCGCGCTCGGCGGCGAGAGCCTCGGAGTGGCGATCCACGCCTACCGCACCGCCCTCCGCCTCGACCCGGACCACCGGCGCGCGGGGGGGAACCTCGCGCACGCCCGCCGCCTCCTCCCCGACTGGGTGCCGACCCCGGCCGAGGGGGGCGCGCTCGACACCTTCCTCTTCTGGGCGCAGCGGCTCTCCTCCGCGGAGCGCGGCATCCTCGCGGCGGGCGCCCTGCTCATCGCCGCGCTCCTCCTCTCCGTCGGGATCGCCCGTCGTCGGGGCGGCCTGCGGACCCTCGCGGTCCTCCCCCTGCTCGTCGGGGTTGCGCTCCTGCTCACCGGCGGCGGCACCTCGCTCGACACGATGGAGGCGGTCATCATCGTCGAGGACACGGTGGCCCGCGCCGCCGACTCCCGCAGCGCCCCCGCGAAGTTCTCCGAGCCGCTGCCCGATGGGGTGGAGGTGACGATCCTCGAGGAGCGAGAGGGGTGGCGGAGGGTCGGGCTCTCCGATGGCCGGGATGCTTGGGTGCCGACCGCGTCGGTCGCCCGCCTCGGGGAGCTCCCCTAGGGGTCGATCGAGAGGACGCGCTTGTCGAGGAGGCGATCGCCGAGCTCGACCCCCGCGAGGAGCTCCGCGATCCGCTCCCCCGCCGTGCCGTCCCCGTAGGGGCTCTCGACCGTCGGGAGCACCGATCGGAACTCCTCGGAGAGCACCCGCTCGATCGCCGCGAGGATCCCCTCCGCCTCGGGCGGGGCGCCGATGACGCACGCCGCGCGCTCCCGCCCCTGCTGGCGTCTCCCGACATCGACCGCCGGAATCGGGATCGCCGGCGCCTCCATGATCCCGCTCGACGAGTTCCCCACGATCGCCGCCGCCTCCCGCAACAGACCCCAGTACTCGAGGTGAGGCAGGTTCACGAAGAGGTGGGTACGGGGGCGCTCCTCGGCGAGACGACGCGCCCGCTCCTGCAGGGCGTAGCTGCCGGCGTCGGCGTTCGGGAAGCAGAAGACGAGGGGACGGTCGACCCGGCGGAGGGCCGCGAAGAAGGCATCCGCCTCCGCCGCGGGGTCGGGATCCAGGGTCACCGGGTGGTACGCGACGACGAGGTGCCCGGGGTCGATGCTCGCTCCATGCCGCGCCGCGACCTCCGCCGCGGCGGGGATCTCGCTCCGGCGGAGGTGATCGAGGCTCGGCGCGCCGACCCGATGGACCCGCCACGGCTCCTCGCCGAGGGAGAGCACCCGCGCCTCCGCGCGCCGGGTGGGGACGAGGTGTAGGTGGGCCATCTTGGTGAGGGCATCCCGGACCGCCTGGTCGATCGCCCCCTCCGAGAGCTCCCCTCCCTCGATGTGCGCGATGGGGATCCGCAGGGCGAGAGCGACCGAGGCGGGCGCGAGCATCTCGTAGCGATCCGCGATGATGAGGAGCAGATCGGGGCGCTCCGCCGCGAGGATGTCGGCGAGGGACAGGGTCGCGACCCCGATCGTCTTCGCCATGCCGACATCACGATCGCTCGAGAGGAGGCACTCCACGCGGTGGGCGACCTCGAAGCCATCCCGCTCGATCTCCGCGATGGTGTCCCCCCAGGTCGGGGAGAGATGAGAGCCGAAGGCGATGAGGCGGAGCTCGACCCCCGGCCGCGCCGCGAGCTCGCGCAGCGGCCAGACGAGGTGACCGTAGTCCGCACGGGAGGAGGTGACGACGGCGATCCGGCGGGGAGCGGCGGTCAACGGCTCATCTCTCCGCCTCGAGGTCGAGGTAGTAGACCGTGCGATTCTCGTTCCAGACCGATGGGATGTGATGGACGCGGATCCACTCGCTCGCGTTGCGCCCGACCGCGTGCCCGTCCTCCACCTCCCCGCCCTCGGCGAGGATGTAGTGGGCGACGTTGTACGCCCAGGAGGCGACCTCGTTCTGGTCCTTCGGCGAGCCATGGACCTCGAGCTCGTAGTGCCCGAAGGACTCCATGCCGCTCGTGCGCAGGGAGTGGGTGTCGTCGTCGTTGCGGATCACCTGGAAGTCGACCCAGAGGCGCAGCGGCAGCTCGCTCGGGGACATCCCATCGGAGGAGGCCTGGAACGCCTCGGGGGAGTGCACCGACGGAGCCCCCGCCCAGAAGACCCCCAGCGCATCGAAGGCGCGGGAGAGCATCGAGACGACCCGCGTCAGGAAGAGCGCCCGCATCGTCGGCTTCCCCGACTCCGGCCCCTTCACGGCGACCACCAGATGGGCCCCGGCGCGCTCGAACGCCGCGGCGCCCTCCGGCCAGTACCACGCTCCCCGGAGGGGACCCTCCGTCACCGCCTCGGGGACCGGCTCGGGAACGCCGACGATCCGCAGGCGCTCCTCCCCCACCGCCCCGGCGAACCCCTCGGTGACCCGCGTGTCGCGATCGAAGGTCTCACCGAAGACCGGGAGGAGCACGCCCTCGATCGCGGTCGGCAGCTCATCGGGGAGGTCGGAGAGGGCGAGGATGGCGAGGAAAGAGGTGGACGCTTCCATCGGATCTCCTGAGGTTCTGGGGAAGGAAGACTGTAACGGACGAGCGCCCCCGGCGGAACGGATCCCCCCCCCCCGATTGGACTCGGGAGCGGCGATCGGGGAGACTCCGTCCGCGATTCCACCCAGGAGGGAGCGTTCCTTGTCCGATGATGCGCGACGACCCGAGGAGGAGCCCGACCCGCGCTTCGAGGCCGGTGCGCGCCGGGTCCGCCGCCTCGCCCTCTTCAGCGGTCGGATCGTCCTCCTGCTCCTGATCCTCCTCTTCCTCGGACAGCGCTGGCTCCTCTTCCCGCGGGACGCGAGCCCCGTCCCCCTCCCGGACGGCGGCGTCGGCGCCCGCGTCCGCGCGGTGACCCTCCGCACCGAGGACGGCCTCGACCTCACCGCGTGGTTCCATCCCGGATCCCCCCGCGCGCTCGTCATCCTCTTCCCCGGGAACGGCGGGAACCGCGGGGGGCGGTACGAGTTCGTCCAGATGATCCGCAACCAGGGCTGCTCGGTTCTGCAGGTCGAGTACCGCGGCTACGGGGGGAACCCGGGGAAGCCGAGCGAGGCGGGGCTCTACCTCGATGCCGAGGCCGCGCTCGCCTGGGCGCGGGCGAAGCTCGCGGCGGAGCGGCCGGAGCTCCCCACCGAGCCGGCGCTCATCCTCATGGGCGAGTCCCTCGGGACCGGGGTCGCGGTCGAGATGGCGACGCGCCACCCCGTCGACGGCCTCGTGCTTCACTCCGGCTACCCATCGATTCCCGCGGTGGCGCGGGCCCAGCTCGGGGGGCTCCCCATCGGTTGGCTCGGCCGTGACCGCTTCGAGAGCGCGCGCAAGATCGGGGGCCTCACCTGCCCGAAGCTCTTCCTCCACGGCAAGGAGGACGCGGTGATCCCCCTGCGCCTCGGCGATGCCCTCTACATCGCGGCCGCCGCCCCGAAGGAGCGGGTGACGATCGAGCGCGCGGGGCACAACGATCTCTGGATCGCGGATGTGGGGCGCTACTTCGGTCGGCTGCGGAGCTTCCTCGAGAGCTGCACGGAGAGGAGCGCTGGGAGGAGCGCTGGGAGGAGCGCTGGGAGGGGCCCTGGGAGGGGCGCCGAGAGGGACACGGAGAGCGGCGCCGCGCGGGAGTCCGCCATCCTCGAAGGGTGAGAGGCCGCGCGCCCCTATTCCCCCTCCGCCGGGGACCACTCCCCGGCGTAGAGCGTCGAGAACTCCGCCCACTCCGCTTCGACCCCCGCGAACTCCAGCCCGATGAGCTGGCGGATGTGCAGGAGGTCGTGCGCCACCCAGGAGGCGAGGAGGTCTCCCCCCCTCAGGACGAAGCCCCGGGGGTGGGTGCGCTCCCGTTCGAGCGGGGCGACATCGAGGGACGCCAGCCACTGGAGCGAGCGCTCCCGCTCCTGCGCGAACTCCGCCACGACCGCGTCGAGGGTGCGTGCGCGGAAGTCGAGCTCCTCGACCCGCCCTTCCGGATCGATGGGAGCCCACGGCGTCTCCGGCTCGTGCAGGAGGAGATCCAGACGCGGGCGGAAGTCCTCGCGCTCCTCGCACAGGAGGTGCCCGATGACCTCGATGAAGGACCACCGCGCGGGGTCGGGGCGCCAGGTCGGATCGACCGGGGGCTCCTCTGCGAGGCGCGCGATGATCCCCGCGCTGCGTCGCAGGTGCACGATCGCCTCGGGAAGGCCTCCGCTCATGCCTCCGCCGCTCATGCCTCCGCCCCGTCGAGCCGCTCGAGGAGCTCCACCGCCGCCACGCCGTCCTCGACGACGCGGATCAGGTCCTTGTGGACATCGTGGATCATCCGCTCCTCGCGCATCCGCTCGATCTGGGTGAGGTAGCCGGACCAGAAGCCATCGAGGTCGACGATGACGAGGGGCTTCTCGTGAAACCCGAGCTGGTGGGCGGTGAGGAACTCCGCGAGCTCCTCCAGGGTGCCGAATCCTCCGGGGAGGGCGATCGCGGCATCGGAGCGCTCGATCATGATCCGTCGACGCTCCTGCATGTCGCGGGTGATGATGAGCTCGTCGCTCTCCTCGAAGGTCAGCCCGTCCTCATGGAAGAAGCTCGGGATGACGCTGACCACCGAGGCGCCGGTCTCCTTCGCGCCCCGGGCGACCTCCTCCATCGTGCCGATGTTCCCCCCGCCGTAGACGAGCCCGTGCCCCCCGGTCCCGATCCGACGACCGACGGCGCGCGCGGTCTCGAAGTAGGGGCGCGGAGCCTCGAGGCTGGCGGAGAGGTAGACGCAGATCTGCACGGCGGGGTCCTTTCGGAGCGACGGAGCGGGAGGCTCGGGTCGGGCGGCCCCGACGGAGAGCCCAGAGTATCCGAAGCGGCCCCGGGGGGCACCGAGGCGGCTAGCTCCCCCGTCGTCGCAGCCGCAGCTGATCGACGGCGACCGCGCCGATGATGATGTGCCCGACGATGATCTCCTGGACGTAGTTGGGGAGGCCCATGGCGGTGCAGCGGTTGCGAAGGAAGGTCATCAGGAGCGCCCCCATGAAGGCGCCGAGGACCGAGCCCTGCCCCCCCGACAGGCTCGCGCCGCCAATGACCACCGCGGCGATCACATCGAGCTCGAGTCCCAGTGCGCTCGTGGGATCCCCCTCCGTCAGGCGGACCATCGTCATCAGGCCGGCGAGCCCGGCGAGGGCGCCGGCGAGGGTGTAGATCCCCAGCTTGGTGCGACCGATCCGGATCCCGCAGAGGCGGGCGGTCGCCTCGTTCGAGCCGATGGCGAGGGTGTACCGCCCGAAGACCGAGCGCCGCAGGACGAGCGCGGCGGCCCCCGTGACCCCGAGGAGCACCCAGACTCCGATGGGGAGCCCGAGGAACGCGGGGGCTCCGCTCAGCTCGGGGTAGGGGCGCAGCCAGAGGTCGAGGCCATCGAGGTCGTCGGGGCGCACCGCCGCCCGGCCCGAGAGCCACTTCGCCATGCCGCGATAGAACCCCATTGTCCCGAGGGTCGCGATGAACGGGGGCAGGCGGAGGACGTTGATGAGGAGGCCGTTGTAGAGGCCGCAGGTGGCGCCGGTGAGGAGCGCGGCGAGCACGGCCGCCTCCCCCCCGTGCCCCCCGTGGAGGGTCAGCGCTCCGGTGACGCTCGCGAGGGCGATGACCGACCCCACCGAGAGGTCGATCCCGGCGGAGATGATCACGTAGGTCATCCCCGCAGCCGCGAGCCCGACCGGCACCGTCTGCACGAGCATCAGGCGCCAGGTCTTCGGGCCGAGGTTCTCCGGCGCGAAGGCCGCGAACACCGCTCCGACCACGATCATCCCGATGAAGGGCGCGAGCGCCCCTCGGAGCTGTCGCGCGAGGGCGCCGGGGGTCCGCTGGGGCTCGGAGGTCCCGCTCATCCGATCACTCCTTCCCCCCGACCGCCGCGACGGTGAGCGCGTGCTCGCTCCACTCCTCGGCGGGCCGGAGCGGCCCCAGGAGGCCTCGGTGCATCACCCCGATCCGGTCGCAGACCCCGAGCAGCTCGGGGTTCGAGCTCGACACCACGACGACTCCCTTCGGGGGCTGCTCCCCCTCTCCCGCCGCGAGCGCGCCGATCAGGCGGTAGATCTCCGCCTTCGAGCCGACATCGATCCCCCGCGTCGGCTCGTCGAGGAGCAGCAGGTCGACATCATGATGAAGGAGCCGGGCGAGGGCGACCTTCTGCTGGTTCCCCCCCGAGAGGGACTCGACCGGCTGGTCCGGCCCCTCGCAGCGGACGGCGAGGCGCTCCACCCATCGCCGGACCGCGGTGCGCTCCGCTCCCCGGTGGATCAGCCCGCGGGAGGTGAGGCCATCGAGCCGGGAGAGGGTCGTGTTCTCCGCGATCGAGCGGGAGAGCGCGAGCCCCTCCTCCTTGCGGTCCTCGCTCGCGAGGCCGACCCCGCGCCGCAGGAGCTCTCGCGGGGTCGGGCGCAGGATCGCGCACCCCCCCACGCGCACGCGCCCGGAGCGCACCGGGTCGAGCCCGAAGATCGTCCGCAGGAGCTCGGTCCGGCCGGAGCCGACGAGCCCCGCGATCCCCACGATCTCCCCTCGATGGACGGTGAGGTCGACGCCGGAAGGGAGCGGCTCCCCGCCGAGGCCGTCGAGCTCGAGGAGGGGGTCTCCGCGCTCGCGGGGGACCCGCGGAAACATCTCGTCGAGGCGACGCCCCATCATCGTGGTGACGAGGTGATCGACCGTCACCCCGGCGACCGCGCCGGTCTCGACGAGCGCGCCGTCGCGGAGCACGGCGTAGCGATCCGCCACCCGCAGCACCTCCTCGAGGAAGTGGGAGATGTAGACGACCCCGATCCCCGCGGCGCAGAGCCCCTCGATCACGGTGAAGAGATGCTCGATGTCGGCAGCCCCGAGGCTGCTCGTGGGTTCGTCCATGACGATCACGCGGGCGTCCTGCACGAGGGCGCGGGCGATCTCGACGAGCTGACGCGCCGCCGGAGGGAGGCTCCCGGCGGGAGCGTCCGGGTGGATGTCCGGCCGCTTCAGATGGGCGAGGGCGGCGACGACGCGCTCCCGCGGCGCCCGCCGGTGGAGCCACCCCGCGGTGTGCGGCTCGGTCCCGAGGAGGATGTTCTCCGCCACGGTGAGGTGCGGGGCGATGTTCAGCTCCTGGTAGATCATCGCGACCCCGGCCCGGCGCGCCTCGAGCGGCCCCGCCGGTCGATAGGGCCGCCCCTCGAGGGTCATCGAGCCGCCGTCGGGGAGGAGCGCCCCGGCCAGGACCTTCATCAGGGTCGACTTCCCCGCGCCGTTCTCGCCGATGAGCGCGAGGACCTCGCCCCGGGCGAGGTCGAGGTCCGCGCCCACGAGGGCCCGGGTCGCCCCGAACGCCTTGTGGACGCCGCGCATCGAGAGGAGGGCCTCACCCTCCGGAGCGGAGGGGGGGCTCACTCGTCGAGATACTCGGAGAGCGGCGGAGCGACGAAGGGCTGCAGCTCGGGGTCGTTGATGTTGTCCGCCGTCACGAAGGCGACCCCGGTGTCGACGCTCGGCTCGAAGGGCTGCATCCGAAGGGCGGCGACCGCGGTCTTCGTCCCCTCGTAGCCCATCTTCATCGGGTTCTGGACGACGAGGCCGTCGATCTGTCCGACCCGGAGGGCATCGAGCAGCCCCGGGCTCGCGTCGAAGCCGACGAACCGCACCTTGCTCGCCATCTCCCGCGCCCGCAGGGCGAGGAGCATCCCGAAGGTCGAGGACTCGTTCGGGCAGAAGATGCCGTCGTAGCTCCCGGACTCGAGGAGGTTCTCCGCCTCGCGCTGGGCGCTGTCCCGGGTCGCCCCGGCGTAGCGCTCCGGGTCGATGAGCGTGATGCCGGGGAACTTCCGGATCGCCTCGACGAAGCCCTCCTCCCGCTGCTCGGTGCTGGCGGAGCCCTCATCGTAGCGGAGGAGGAGGACCTTCCCCCGCCCCTCGAGGATCCGCCCGAGGTTCTCCCCGGCGAGCTGGCCCCCGCGGTAGTTGTCGGTCGCGACATAGGCCGCGAAGTCCTTCCCCATCTCCCCCTGGAGACCGCTGTCGATGACGACGACGGGGATCCCCATCCCCATCGCCTGCTGACACGGCGCGACGAGGGCCCGGTCGTCGAGGGGGGCGAGGACGATCGCGTCGATCCCCGTGGCGGTGAAGTTCTCGACGAGGGCGAGCTGCTGGGCGCGGTCGTCCTCCCGCTGCGGTCCCTGCCAGACGATCTCGATGCCCTCGAGCTCGCGCTCCGCCTGGATCGCGCCGGCGTGGATCGACTTCCAGAACTCGTGGGTGGTCCCCTTGGGGATCACGGCGACCCGGAGCGCCTCGGCCTTCTTCTCCGCGGGGACGGAGGCGGTCTCGGAGGTGCAACCGATCGGGAAGAGGAGGGTGACGAGGAGGAGAGCCGCGAGCCGCGGCGCGGGGATGCGGGGGGTCATGGGAGGTCCTCTCGGAGGGGAGTGGGGTCGGGATGACCCGGGTACCTTAGTCCCCTCCCGCGCAGGGGGTCAAGGTCGCCTCTCCCCCCCCGCCGCCCTCCCCGCGCCTTGCCCTCCCGTCCCGCCTCGGACTACGATCTCCCGGCGCGGACACACCATGCCGGTGTGGCGCGGAAGGGGGTCCTCATGGTCGGTCTCTCGGAGCTCTGGCTCCCCATTCTGGTCTCCGGGATCGCGGTCTTCTTCGTCAGCTCCCTGGTGCACATGGTCCTGCCGCTGCATCGGTCGGACTACGGTCGGCTCGAGGGAGAGGCGGGGATCCTCGCCAGCATGCGGGAGGGGGGGGTCGGCCCGGGCCACTACATGTTCCCTCACTGCAACTCGATGCAGGAGTACGGGACCCCGGAGCACATCGCGAAGCTCAAGGAGGGGCCGGTCGGCTTCATCACCGTGATGCCTCCGGGCCCCGTCCGGATGGGGCGGCAGCTCGGGATCTGGTTCGCCTACATCCTCCTCGTCTCCGCCGTGGGCGCCTACCTGATCGGGCTCGCCACCCCGGCGGGGGCGGAGTCGAAGGAGGTCTTCCGTCGCTTCGCGACCTTCTCCCTCGCCGTCTACGGAATCGGGGCGATGCCGGAGTCGATCTGGAAGGGGCTGCGCTGGGGGATCACCGTGAAGTTCATCTTCGACGGGCTCCTCTACGCCCTCGCCACCGGTGCGGTCTTCGCGACGATGTGGCCCGCCGCGGGGTGAGCCCCGTCGCTGTCGCACCGGCGGAGGAGCCCGGGACGGGCGAACCGGGTCACGGAAGTGGAGACGCGGCCGGTCCCCCCTCGGGGGACCGGCCGCGCTCCATGGGGGCCCGGTGAGCTCCCGCCGGACCGATCAGTCGCAGGCCGGCGCGCTGTCGCAATCCAGCGGGTCATCGGTCGGGTCGATCCCGCACTCGATGGCGGGCGCCGCCACCGGCGGTCCTCCGTTGAAGAGGGTGCCGAGGAGGTAGATCGGATCGGCGATGTCGACGGAGCCGCTGTCGTTCACATCGATGGCGTCGATGCAGGTCGCGGCGGTGCCGAAGATGTAGCCGAGGGAGAAGACCGCGTCCGCGATGTTCACCTGACCGTCGTGGTTCGGATCCCCCCGGAGGAACGGAGTCCCGAGGAGCGGGTTGAAGGTCACGGTCCCCGGCCCCTCCCCGACCGGCAGGGAGGCCCCCCCCACCACCATCGTCGTCTCCACCGGCGGTGATCCGAGGCCGCTGGCGATGTTCCAGCTCGCGACAACCGGGGCCGCGAAGCCGTCGAAGCTCGCCGGCACCGTCTCGTAGGTGACCCGGAGCAGCTCCTCCGGCGCCGCGAGCGCGATCGTCTCGAGGCCGATGAAGCTGTAGACCACGCCGATGGTGAAACCACCCGACGGGAGTCCGAGGTTCGCGAACTGCGGCCCCGCACCCCCGTCGAGGGCGGCGAGGGAGCCGACGAGCTCGACTCCGGTGGCGGTCGCGAGGCTGGCATCGTGGGCGACCCCGAGGCTGAAGCCCTGGGTCGGGCTCGGGAAGGTCGGGCTCGACGGGTCCTCGGAGAAGGTCACCCCCACCGCGAAGCTCGCCGCCCCGCCCTGGACCGGCACCTCGACCGTCGGGGAGCCGGGCACCATCGTGAAGTAGACCGGCTCGATGAGGATCACCGCGCACGCGATCGTCGTGGAGAGGGTGCCGCACTGGCCGATCAGCTCGTACTCCCGCTGCCCGGCGCTCACGGTGGCGTCGTTGTAGGCGGTGGCGGAGCCGGGGAGGGTGGCGAGGACGCCGCCATCCCGGCGGAGCACGATGGTGTCGTAGGCCTCTCCGTTCGACCAGCTCAGGTCGGCGGAGAGCCCGGGGCCCTGCTCGCACACGAGCCCGAGGAACGGCTCGCAGACGCACGCCGGAGTGCCGAAGCAGTCCGGATCGACGCAGTCGATCGAGCCGTCGAAGTCATCGTCGATGCCGTTGGTGCAGTCCTCGGGGGGCGTGAAGAGGGAGAGGCTGAGGACGCCGGTCCCCGCCTGCCCCGCGACCGAGCCGCCGACCCGGACCCGCACCTCGACCCCGGCGAAGACGACCGCCTCGAGGACCGAGCTCCCCCCCGCGCAGCCGGCCCCATCCCCGTTGCAGGCAAGGGTGGAGAGGGTGCCGCAGCCCCCGACGAAGAGCGCGAGGTCGGTGTCGAAGGAGGCGGCATCGCAGGTCGCGACGGTGAGGATTCCGTTGTCGCCGGGGGTGAACGAGAACCAGATGTCCCCACCCCCGAAGGAGCCGAAGGAGGTCCCGGCGCAGGCCCCCGCCTCCACCCCCTCGAAGCTGATGTTCGCGCCGGAGGTGTCGAAGGGATTCGCGCCGAGGGTGGCGGGGAGGGGCGCGATGCAGTCGTCTCCCGGCCAGAGGCAGGCGGGATCGCTGACGCAGTCCCCATCGGCGCAGTCGACGGGGCCATCGAAGTCATCGTCGATCCCGTTGTCGCAGATGTCGACCGAGGGGATGTAGTCGAGGCTCAGGTCGCCGGTGTAGGCGGCCATCGTCCCCCAGGACCCGACCCGGATCGTGTACTCGACTCCGCCCGTCACCGGGAAGAGGGAGATGAGCGAGGTGTAGTACCCGCACCCGCCGGTGTCTCCGTTGCATGCCACGGGGACGAGGGACCCGCAGTCCCCGGTGTAGATCGCGAGGTCGGTGTCGAAGCTCGCCATGTTGCAGGTGGAGAGGGTGAGGTCTCCGTCCACCGGAGGGGTGAAGGTGTACCAGATGTCCTGATAGAAGCCTCCGAGGGAGTTCAGGGCGCAGAGGGACCCATCCGGGTAGGGCGCCACCGAGTCGGTCGCGTTGATCGTGTTGTAGGAGGTGACCCCCGCCCCGATGGCGATCCGATCCACGCACTCGTCGTTGGCGGGGGGCGGTCCGTTCATCCCGCAGGGATCGAGGGCGGCGAAGTTCACCGCGAGGAGGGCGGCCTCGAGCTCGAGGAGGTCGCTCGCGGAAATCGTCTCGCTGGCGACCCCGCCCGTCCGCGGGTCTCCGATGGAGGAGCCGAGCAGGTCGCTCCCCGCCTGCAGGAAGAGCGGGTGCGCATCGAAGAAGAAGCTCGCCGGAGTCAGGTAGACGGTGAGCGCCCGGAACCAGATCGCGCCGGCCCGGATCGCCCCGATGCCGTTCACCGTCGTCCCGTCGTAGGTCTTCCCATCGACGAGCATGGCGAAGGCGTGGTTCGGGATCCCGCTCCCGATGTGCACCCCGCCCCGGTCGAAGCCGGGAACGCAGGGGTAGAGGGCGTCGTTCACCTTCTCCGGGTGGTTGTGGCACGCGGGGAAGTACATGTCCCGGATCGCGCCGAAGGAGGTCTCCTCCCCCATCCGCCAGCGGACCGAGGCATCGCCGCACGAGTTGCGGAGGTCGTTCGGGGCATCGACCCCGCCGCCGGTCGGATTCATCGGCCACGCGGGAGTGCCCCCGATCGCGCCCGCCACCGTGGCATCCCCGTTCCAGAGGTCGACGAGCTCTCCGAACACATCCGAGAAGGACTCGTTCAGCATGCCGGGCTGGTTCTGATAGATCAGCCCGGCGCTCGTGCCGGTGACCCCGTGGAAGAACTCATGGGCGACGACATCATCCGTGAGGAGCCCGTCGCAGAAGCGCGCGCGGGAGCCGTTCCAGGTCGCGTTCGGGCAGATCGCGTGCTCCCAGTGTCCGGTCACCCGCAGCGGCATCCCCGCGCCGTCGACGGAGTCGCGACCGTAGCCATCGAAGAGGAGGCGGTAGGTGTCCCCCGCGAAGTCGTAGCCCGCATCGAGGATCGCATCGCCGGTGGGCGCGCCTCCCTCCGAGCGGACCACCGGTCCGTTCCCCCCGCCCTGGCCGCTGCCGTCGCTGATCTGCCGATCGATGACATTCGGGAAGGCGACCCAGCGATCGAGGACGACGCCGGTGATCGCATCGACGAGGACGTTCTCCCCGCGCTCCTCGGCATCGAGGACGACCATCTTCCAGGCGAGACGGACGCCCTGCGGGGGATCCCCGTACCAGCCCGGATCAACGAGGACGAGCGACGGGAGCACCCGGACATCCTCGATCACTCCCAGTCTTCCTCCCGCGAGGAAGAGCGCATCCTCGGCCGTGAAGAGCGGGTCGACCGGGGTGTCGGGGTGGATCGGGTAGAAGTCTCCGTTCACCGCGGAGAAGGTCCCGTCGGGGTGACGATGGACGATGAGCTGTCCCGTGAAGACGGGGATGCCGCGGTGCACCTGCTGGTACCGGTGGTGATGCTCCCCGAGGACGCAGGCGGTGGCGGACATCAGGGAGAGCTGGGCCTCCGGGTCGGTCACCCCGAAGAGCGCGCCGTGACTGCGGAGGATCGCGAGGGGATCCTCGCTGGCGGGGACCGGGAGATCACCGCGCTCCGGTCCGCTCAGGTAGGTGAGGAGGCCGGTGATCGGAGAGCGCTGGGACTCCCAGCCGGACGGCACCGGATCGGAGGCGTCGACGGGCGCGACCGCCCCTCGGAGGAGGAGCACGGCGGTGAGGATGACGAGGCGGGCGGGCGGCAACCGCATCGAGGGTTCCTTCCCGAAGGAGGCTGAGGGTTCGGAGGGGTATCGATCCCGGGGTCTGCCTCGAGGAGCGACCTAGAGGGGCGCGGCCGGGTCATCTTCGGAGAAGGCACCGGCCCTGGAACGATGGTAGGCCCTCCCGAGGGTCGGGACAAGGGAGGGTCGGGCGGTCAGGGGCGCGGCCCGAGGGTTCTCTCCATCACCCAGGTGGTCATCACCCGCAGCCCCTGAACGCTCGTCGACTTGATCGGCTCGACGAGGGCCCCGCCGAGACGCTCGGTCCAGTCGAGGAGCGCGGGGAGATCGACGAGGAAGCGCTCCGAGGCATCCGGGAGGAGGTAGCGCCCGCCGCCGCGCGGGATCACGCCCTCCTCGATCCCGATGGTGGTGGCGAGCCGGCAGAAGAGGAGCCCCCCCGGCCGCACATGGCTCCAGGTCGCGGAGAGCATGCGGCCGAAGTGCGCGGCGTCATCGGCGAAGTGGAGCACGGCGTTCGAGATGACGAGGTCGGCCCACTCCTCCTCCAGCCCGCACTCCTCGATCGTCGCCTCGACGAAGTTCTCGGGGGGGAGATCGGGGCGCAGCTCCGCCGCGATGGCCCGGGCGTGCCCGATGCGGTACGGGTCGGGGTCGACGCCGCGCACCTCGTAGCCGGTGCGCAGGAGGTAGACGAGGTTCCGGCCGCTCCCGCAGCCCGCGTCGAGGACCCGGGAGCGACCGACGAGCCGCCCCTTGTGGATGAGATCGAGGAGATGGATGTCGATGGGGCCGAGCTCCTCGGCGAGCAGCAGGTGGGGGTGCAGTCCGGACATCGCCTCTCCTCTCCCGGTGGGATCGTGCCCCCTCCCCCCCGCCGGGACAAGCGGCTCCGCGCCCGGGTCCCTTGCCCGTTCCGGCCCGCCC
>Ga0181573_10000222_pt1 | contig 60055 bp, 30 predicted proteins | sample 101ome_25_FD_148643 | JGI IMG/M metagenome (GOLD analysis project Ga0181573, IMG submission 148643) | Coastal salt marsh microbial communities from the Groves Creek Marsh, Skidaway Island, Georgia - 101409BT metaG (spades assembly) | ecosystem: Environmental > Aquatic > Marine > Intertidal zone...
GATGACGGGCGGCGGCGAGATGCTTGGCGAGAAGGACGACCTCTGGCGCGAGGTGCTCGATAACCCGGACGCGTGGTGGGACAACCGCGAGCGCAAAAACGCGCCGGGGGGTAACCCGCGATACCCCGACTTTAAGCACAAGGAGACGCAGACGCCGCTGTGGATCGAGTCCAGGGACACGCCGCGGTGGGCGATCGACGCCCTCGTCGGCGGCGGCGGCGGCGCGATGATGGCGGCTGGCGTCGGAGCCGGAGGGTTCGGTCAAAGTAACGGTCAAGTAACGCCCGTGACGGACGCGGACGGCTTTGAGCCGTACTACGCGGGTAACAGTTCCACCCCCGGCGGCGGCGGCGGCTACGGCGACCTCGCGGGGTCGGGGTCACCCGTCGATTACTCGCGACCGTACGGCGACGTCGCGTACGAACCCGCGAAGCCCTTCGACGACGATGAACCCCCGTTCTGAATCGAGGAGGACGATTGATGACGACGGCTCGAAGGACGTGTTAAACCTTACTCTTAAAATTTCAATCTCGCGCAAACGCGTCTCTCGTGTACCCTCGGTTCAAGCTCGACGGGTTCCTCGTGCCGACTTTCTTCATCTTCACGTAATAAACTCACGCCTTCTCGGCGCGCACGCCGCGGTGAACCTTGAGCGCCTGCTCGATGTCAGCCTCCGCGCACCCCGCCCCCTTGAACTTTTCCACGGCGACGTCGAGCAGCGGCCGCCACTCCTTCCCGAGCCTGGCGCGCATCTGCGACTGCTCGAACAGGGTGTTTCCCCACATGACCTGAACCTGCGCTCGCATGCTCGGCTGCTCCGCCTCCTCCTCCTCGCCCTCCTTCTTCTCCTCCTCGGGCTCCTTCTTCTCGGTCGGTTCGGGCTTGGGGGGATCCTCCGGAAGAATCGCGAGCACGGCGTCAAAGTCGGAGCACGCCCCGGAAAACTCAGCCTCCGCCTCGTCGCTATCCGCGTTAGCCTCCGCCTTGTCGCCGGCGCCGCTGAGGCCGGCGGCGGCGCAGAGCAAACGCGCGCGCTCGTAGCGCCTCTGCGCGAGCGCGATGGTGGCGTCGTGAAAGTCGGGCTTGACGACCAGAGCCGCCTCGTACCGCGACTTGGCCTCGTCCAGACGGTTGATCACCTCGTCGCGATTGTCGGCGGTGGCGACGGCGGCGCCGGGCGGGCCGCCCTCCTCGAGTGGGGGATCGCGGCCGCCGTCCATGGCCTTGCGCGCGGCGCACATGTGCACGTTGCCCCAGTTGAAGAGGGCGAGCGCGGCCGCCTCCTGGAATTTCTTGGACGCGTCGTCGAGGACGCCGTCGGCGGCTTCGAGGGAAACATTCGGCTCGAGCGCGTGGTTGCACTTGTCCAGACCCTGCGAGGTTTATCGGGCGGGTAGGCGGTTAGGCGGTTAGGCGGTCAGGCGGTTAGGTGGTTAGGTTTAGGCGGTGGTGGGTTCGGCGGAGCGGCGATGGGCGGGGTCTCGTCTCCGAGTCGGGTTCGAGCGAGAGATGGGAGCGAGACGCCGCCCGGAGCTCACGATAGGAGCGAAAGACGTTTATCAAGTTTGATCGTCACCGGTGAATCCGCGAAAGTAGTAGATTGACGGTTTCGTCATCGCCCCGGGCGGAGTATACGGGCACGAAAAGAACGCGAAAGATGAGATGAACGTTCGGGCGGGGTTCAAACGAACGACGTACCTCGGCGTGAAGATCGAGGTGCGCCTCCGCGTCGACGCCGAGGTGCTCGCGGAAGAGCGCGGCGAAATCGAGGATCCACTCGTCAATCTCGACAACCTCGTTGGGCGCGAGCTGCTGCCCGCTGGTGCTTCCTCCCTCGGCACCCTCGGCACCCGTCGCCGCATCGTCCTCGCACGCGGGCGCGTCCAGCCGGGTGAGCTCGGAGATGATGAGCCTCACCGGGTGGAGGCCTCCGTAGACGTTCGCCGCGGGTTTGCCCTTGTTATCGCCCCCTTGCGCGGCGGCGACGGCGGCGGCGAAATCGTGCCTGCTGGAGATGGGCTTGAGGGTGCCGTCGGGTGCCGAGTACCTGACGGTGAACGCGGACGCGTCCGGGAACTTCTTCTGCAGCGCGCTCATCAGGTCCTTGTGCGCGATCATCGTCGGCACGACGAACGTGCGAACGTCCGCGCCCGCCACGGCTTTCACCGTCACCGGCGGTCCCCAAGAGCGCTGCTGCGCCTGGCGACGAGCCTCAGCCTCGCGCCTCTGCTCGAGGATGAGCGCCGCCTGCTTCTTGCGGAGCTCCTCCTCGGCGGCTTCGGCTTCGGCTTGTTGGGCGCCCGCCTTCTTCTTGGACGGCTTGTCGAGGGACATGCCGCCGAGTCCGGCGACCGGCTTCTTGGGCTCGAAGGATTCCAGCAGAGCCTTGGCGGCGTCGTCGGTTCCGTCCATCGCGTGCGCCGCGGAGGCGTCAGCCTTGGCCTTCTTCTCCTGCCCCGTCGCGAGGTACGCCCTCGCGCGGGAGACGAGCGCGTCGACGTTCTTCGGGGAGATCTTGAGCGCGCGGGTGGCGTCAGCGACGACGTCGGCCCAGTGGCGCAGCGCGAGGTGACACTGCGATTTCGCCGCGAAGAGATCCGCCGCGACCGGGTTTGACGCGCCGACGAGCTCGATGCACTGCTGGTACGCGGACGCGGCTTTGGCGAAGTGCCTGCCGTCCTTGAGCTTCTGCGCCTCGTCTGTCGGTGGGCGACGCGGGGACGCGCGAGGGTCAGCGGGGTCGGCGGCGAGGCGTCCGCGCGCGATCGCGATCGCGGAGGGTCGAGGGGTCCGGTCGGGGGTCGAAGAGGTTCCGAGAATCGTCGTCTCTTTTATCGGGAGGGGGGACGTCAGCGCGCGGGAGGGGGGCGCACCCTTGAGTTCGACGGCGCGCTGCGCGAAGACGGCGTCGTCGTCGTCGAGGACCTGCTTCTTGGCCTTTCCCATTTCGGCGGTTGTTTCTGCGAAGGGGCGGGTGGGAGACCTTCGTCAGCGGCGCCGTGACGATAAAGCGCTCAATCGTTGCTTTATGGCCTATCCAGTCGGGCGGAAATGAATGCCCTAAAACCTGAGAGAGGCGGCGCGCGAATGAGGGCGTCGCGCGGGAAGATCGCGCGCGGCGGTCCCTCGGGATCGCGTCGGGGATCGGGCGAAGCGCGAGCGTACCTCCTTGACTCGGCGTGTGCGCCGGGCGTGGGTGTAGAGTGGGCGGCGCTTGGGAGAGCGGCGAGAGGAACACGTCGAGGACGTCTCGGAGCCGCCGCGACGCGAGATTTCCTTTTCTTTCCGATGATGAACGACCGGGGATGAATAACTCGTCGTTTTCGAGTCAACGCCGGCCGGACATGTATCTGGGGTCGGTTGCCAAAAAAAAGCCTCGTCGGCAACCGTTGCTGTGGACAGGAGTTTTTTCGTGCCCACTATCGACGCTTCCCGCAGTGGCACCGGCGCAGCGGCGCAGGCTCCCTCCGATGGCGGCGAGATCGACGGGCCGGTCGGAGCCGACGCTGCTCAAGCGGCGCGGTCGCACGCTCCGATCCAACACCGTCGGCGAGCGCGGCGTGTGCCTCCTCCTCCTCCTCGGCGTCACCGCGCTCGCCTCGTCCGCGCTCATGTCCCGCATCCTTCCGCACGTGCTCGCGTGGAGACGCGCGAGCGCGTGCCTGCCAACCGACTCGTCGCGACCCGGCGCGGCGCCGTGCCCGCCCGAGGCGTCGCATCCGACGCTGGACGTCGTCAGCGTCGCGGCCAAGCCCACGTGCGTGACCAGACTCGCGGTCGCCGCGCTCAACCAGTACGTCGGCCCGAGGCGCATCGTCTTCGTATCCTCGAACGACGCGGCGTGCGCGAGGCTGAGCTCGTTCGCGAGCAACGTGGAGTGCGTGCCGGAGGACGACCTGATACCCGGCGTGACGAAAGCCGCGGTGGACGCGGAGCTGGCGCGGCTGTACGGCGGCGGGGGCACGGCCGGCGGCAACTACATGGGCAGATCCAACGGCGGTTGGTACCTGCAGCAGCTCGTCAAGCTCGGCGCGGCGCGGTATCTCCGCGGCCTCAGCGAGACGTTCCTGGTGTGGGACCCCGACATGATCCCGCTGTGGCCCGTGCGCGTCTTCGGCGACGTCGCGTCCGCGGCGAACGGCGGCAAGCGAAGGGCGTTTCGCCAGATCGGCGGATACGTCATCAGGGCGTACGAGTCGTCCTACGAAAAGCTCGTGCCCGGCGAACGCGTTCAGTACGCTCCCGACGGCAGCAGCTACGTGACGCACCAGATGGTGATGGAGAAGGCGTACGTCGAGGAGCTGCTCGGGGCGTTCGGGGAGGCGTGGGAGCGGAGGCTGAGCATGGAGAGCGCGGTGAAGGCGTCGGCGGCGGCGGCGCACGGGGCGCGCGGGGCGCACGGGGCGATCGGGGCGAAGGATCCTCGCCCGAGGGTCGATCCGGGTGGGGAGTTGGACGGCGGCGACGACGACGACGTTGACGTCGACGACGGCGACGACACCGGCGGGTGGAGGGACGCGGACGACTTCGTGCGGCGGCGGCGGCGGCGGATCGCGATGTTCGAGGCGTGGCCGGAGGATCGCGATGTTCGACGCGGCGGCGGCGGGAAGAGAGCCGAGCCCCGACGCGCGGGCTCGTTCGAACGCGTCGGGGGACTCCCGGACGGTGACTCACCGGGTGCCCACCCGTCGGGTGACTCACCGGGTGCGATCTCGTCGGGGGCCGCCGTCCGGTTGACCGTCAACGCGGCGCCGCGTCCGATGCCCGCGTGGGCGTCGGCGGTGCTGGCGAGCCTCCCCGAGGACTCGCTTGCTTTGGGATTCTCCGAATACGCCGCGTACGCGTCGTGGGTCGCGACGAGGCACCCGGAGAGCGTGGAGGTGGCGCCCGCACGCACGTGGTCGCGTCACCCGTTCGGGCCCCTCATCGGTTCCCTCGGGGTTCGGGCGCAGCGGATGGCGAACCGCGACGGGCTGTGCTGTCCGGGCCCGGCGGCGGTGCGAGCGATGAAACTCCTGGTGAGTTTATTTTTTATTTTCGTATGGGCAATTAGTATGACATCGTGTTTTGTTCACAGGGGTACCAGTACGCCGGGTTCGAGATTGGGCACGTCGGGTCGTGCGGACTCGACCTGCCGAGGCACAGGGACTCGTACGGGCTCTAGCCAGCCGGTGGGGGTTTGTTTTGCGGAGAGTAAGGCACGACGCGGCGATGGTCGTGTCGTGATACCGTGTAATACTCGTAACTCGTGATGCGGTAATACGCGTGACTCTTTAAGGTAGTAGAGAAACCGGACTCACTCGTCGGGGTTTCATCGCGATTAATAGGTTATCGCGTCGCGATTGATGACAACGCATCGGTTCGGGTGTTGGCTCGTGCGTCACTCGCCGTTCGCCTAGGCCGCCGTGAGGGAGTCCTCGAGCTTGAACAGTCGCAGGCGGCCGTCGGTGCCGCCGCTGACGATGCGGCGGGGGCCGTGAAAGTCGCAGCCCATCGCGCGCTCCCCCTCGTGCGCTTTGACGGTGTGCAGCGGGAGCTTACCGCGAGTGTCCCAGAGCTTCACGGTGCCGTCGTAGGAGCAAGATACGAGCTTATGCTCGTCGCCCGGGCACCAGCGCACGGAGACGACCATGCCCTGTCATCGCGCGGGAGGTTGGAAGAGGAACGGGGGTGGGTCTTTCGATCAGCGTCGGTTTTTGGTTTTGGGTTTTGGGTTTTTGGTTTTGGGTTTTCGTCGGTTGCTTCGGGGTTGATTCGGCGGTTCGTTCGCGGGCGTCTCAGGAAAAAATTAGAGTGATTGTTTTGTCCCCCACGTCGTCGCCGACTCGGGAAACGAATGTGGTCTCATCACCGACGCCCGCCGCCGCGCCGAAACGTGCCTCGAAAACGACCGAAACAAACGGGACGAGAAGAAAAAACCAAACTCGAACAAGGCGAAGCGGGCCGATCGATCGATACGCACCGTGTGGGACATCAAGGAGGTGGTCGCCCCCGTCGTCGCCCCGACCCTCGGGTCCCACATGTGCACGGCCTTATCCCCGCCGCCGCACCACGCCACCCGCCCGCCGCCCGCCACGCACGCCATCCCCATGATCGCCTTGGGCACGTCGTAGGATTGCGTGTTTTTACCAGTCTCGACGTCCCACGATTTCAACGCGTGATCGAAGCCGCCGGACCAGACGACGTCGACGCTCTCCCACGCCACCGCGCTGACGCTGTCGGTGTGTCCGTTCAGCACGAGCTCCTTTCCCAGGGGCGCGAGGTGTTCGGGCGTGGGCGGGGGTTCGTCCACCCCGGGCACGAGAAATCGGGGCGCCGGCTCGGCGTCGTCGCCGTCGTCTCCCTTGCGACGCTTGGACGACTTCTTCGTCTTTCTTCTTATCGCGCTCACGTTCTCATCGAAGGCGAAGCCGGCGTCGCGGTGCCACACGCGAACGGTGTGGTCGTGCCCGCACGACGCGACGCGTTCGCCCCCGGGCGCGGACGCGACGCACTTCACGGCGCCGACGTGACCGACGAAGAGATTGCACGTCTCGTTGTTCGCGATTGCGCTCGCGCCGCCCCGCTTGGCGTCCACCTCGACGCCCCAGGCACGTATCACGCCGTCGTGGCCGCCGGCGACGACGACGCAGCCGGTGCTTCCGTCCGGGTGCGAGTCCGGGGCGGGCGGAAGCAGGCACACGGTGGTCACCGCCGCGATCGACGCGCCTTCGGGGACGGCGACGTCTGGCGGCGATAGACGGATCAACTGCGCGCCACCCGGGGTCCAGAGGCGGGCGGTGCCGTCGTAGCATCCGGTGGCGACGGCGGCGGCCCAGCTGCCGTCCACGGCGCTGACCCAGTCCTCGTGCTTGCCGGTGGCCTCCTCGGACGGTGGCGCGACCGCGGGGATGTACTCAACCTCGAGGGCGGACTCGGCGGAGATTGCTTTGCGTACGACGAGCTTCTCCAGCGAGGTCCTGACGAGCTCGCCCTGCACGAGGAAGTCGAAGGGCTTGGGCGGGTCGAGGTTCAGGAGGTGGTTGATCACCTCGGAGAGGCCGTACCGCGTGAGCTTGCCCGGCACCGCGATCGGCGTCGGAGCGATGCGATACTGTTCCGGCAGCCGGGTGACGAACTTGCACGAAATCTGAACCTCCTCCGAAGTCATCTTCGCTCGACGACGATGACGATTCGCGCGGCGCGCTCCTCTCCTCTCTCGTTTTTCTTCGCGCTGTTCCGGGCGAACGATGCGGGTTCACGCGCCGCGACTGGACGATGCGATGTCGGTATCCTCGCGCGGGGTTTCGACGTGGAACCCGCGCGTCTGCCAGTGATTGATTGGAGGCGGCAGGAAAGGAAAGCGCCGGCGCAAAAAAGCGGCGGTTCTGTTGTTGCGAAGAGCGCTCTCGCGAGAAATCCGCGACTGGACGCGCGACACGCAAAGAACCAATTTTCCGAGAGTTTTCTCGAGAGACGAGGAGGTGCCTCGCGCGATCGATCAGATGGATGGCACTCGTTGCCGACGCGGTGCGCGGTGCCAGCGGGGCGCCACCGGTGCAGGGAGGCGCGATGAACCGCAACAGGCGCGCGAACGCCGGGCCGGTGGCGACCACCGGCAACGGCACCTACGGCCAGTTCTACCAGCGCGACGCCTCCGGAGCGTACCCGGGCGATCTGAGGACCATGGGCGTGGGTGGGGTGCCAGGCAGGCGAGTGCCACCGTTCACGGGCGCCTCCCCCGGCGCGAACGCGTCGGCGGCGCCGGGCCGCGGCCAGCCGTTCGCCGCGACGAACGCCAGGGTCACCGCGACGACCGGTACGTCCGAACGAACCCGACGAACGAACCCGAACCGCTCGCGACGACCGCCGCCCAGAGATCCCCCGCGTCGGTCGCGCGCTGCCTGCGTCGCCCAGAGATCCGGATTCGACATTTCCTCGTCGCGCGCTCCTGAAACTCTATAGACTATCATCCGCTGAACGAACCCCCGCGACCGACTTCTCAGGCAAACGCGCCGTCGCGTCCATCGTGCGCACCTCGCGCGACGCCACCGGGAACGAAGCGCCACCTCCGATGAACGACGCCCTCGTCAGGCGCACCGTCAACCAGCTCTCCGTCAACCAGCTCTCCGTCAACCGGCTCTCGCTTCACGCGACCGTCCCGTCGGACCCGCGATCGAGCGCGCACGGGTTCAAATCGTCCCAAACGTCGTTCGACGCCACCACCGCGATGCCCCGTCGGAAGTCCCCGGAGGAGAGCGCGTCGGGAAGACCCGCGTGGGACTCCTCGGCGAGGGGACCGCTTCGCGGCGGCGGCGCGTTATTGGCCGCCAACCAAAACTCCTTCGCCGACGCCGCGTCTATGCGTCGCGACCCGACGCCCGCTCGTGCCACGCTCGCGTCGAAGACCGGGGACAGGGCGGCGGCGTGGTTGAGCGGGGCCCCGAACGAGAGCGTCACGGGGAGCGTCACGGGACCCGCGTCGTACGTCACCGGCCGATTGAGCCCGTCGGCGTCGATGAATTATTCTTCGAGTACGTCGCCGGGCTCCTCCGGGCGGGCTTCGCCGACGTCTTACCCGGACGCGTACCCGTCGCCGCGCGGTTTCGGACCGAAGGAATTAAACCGGGTGGGTGATTCGACGAACGGGTCCGGGTCCGGCATGAACGATGCGTCCAAGTTTGGTACTTACTCCCGCGGGTCGAACGGCTGGGGTAAACGGGGAGACAAACAAACAAACGCGACAAACAACGCGAGAAATACGCTCTCGCCCGGCTCGGACTTTTCCTCGTCGCCGACGCGCTCGCCTACGGGGTTAACGGGCGGCTTCGGGAGGTCCACCAACCCGTACGCCGCCAGGGGTGGTGGGAGCGTTACGACGAGCGTTACGAGCGTTACGTCCGGAACAGTCCAAAAGTCGGTCCCCGTCGGCGTCGCGTCCCTCGCGGGGGGCAGCGCGGGCGCCGCCAAGGAAAACCAAGACGCGCACTTTCACCTCGACCGACTCGGATCCGAACCGTCACCCGGATACGAACCGTCGGGATCGTCGCACGAAGGGTTACCAGCGGACGGGGCGCACGACTTTGCCGCGGGCGTCCTGGACGGGCACGGCGTCGCGGGCGCCAAGGTGAGCTCGTTCGTGCGATCGAAAATCGCGTCCGAGATCGAGGCGCAATCGAGGAGCGCGGGGTTTTCGGCCGATAAAGACTTGGTCAACGACCCGCGGGGCGCCGACGCGGGCCACGTCAGCGCAATCTCCGCCGCCACGGTGGTCACCGTCCTGAAAGACGCGTTCGGCACCGCGCAAAAGTCGCTGCTCCGGGCGCACGGCGCGGATTGCGCCGAGAGCGGCTCGACGTGCGTGGTGTGCGTCAGGCGAGGGGACAACCTCATCGTCGCCAACGTGGGGGACTCGCGGTGCGTCCTGGGTCGTCGCGTCGTCGCGGGTTCGAATCCCGGCGCGGGCGGCGGCGGCGGGCGGGACGCGCCGTTCGCGAGCGGCTTCGGACGAGCGAGCGGCGGCTCGAAGGGCAGCTCGTCTTATGTCGCGATTGACCTCAGCGTCGACCACAAGCCCGACAGGCCGGACGAGGCGGCTCGCGTCGCTCGAGCCGGCGGCGTCGTCGAACCCGCGCGGGCACTGCACGGCGGGCACGCGGGGCCCGCGCGGGTGTGGCGGCGGTTCCCTCGCGCCGGCGGTTTGGCCGTTTCTCGAGCGTTTGGGGATTCGCAGCTGACCGCCGCGGGCGTCGTCGCCACGCCCGAGATTAAGAGCCGACGAGTCGCGGCCGAGGACGCGTTCGTGGTGCTCGCGTCGGACGGGGTGTGGGACCACGTGTCGTCCGCCGAGGCGGTGCGCATCGTCGGGGAGTGCGTGGATTCACAGGCGGTGACTCACCGGGGGGCGGTGACTCACCGGGCCGGGGCGGGCGGGAACGATGTGTGGGCGAGAGCCGCGGATGCGGTGGCGAGGAAAGCCGCGGAGGGGTGGCGGCGGAGTCTGGGCGGGGTGTACCGGGACGACATCACGTGCGTCGTGGTGCCCATCCTGCACTGAGACGTTCGACGCGTTCGTCACAGTCGAGACGGAGAGAGCGAGCGCGACGCGGAACAAAAGAAACTCTGATTACGGGATACTTGTAAACTTGTGCCCACGCGTTTAGGCGTTCCAGTCGGCGACGACCTGATCGTTACGCCGGTCGCCCGCCGTCGACGCCTGCTGCCGCATCTTCTGCTGCGATTTCTGCGCCGCACGCCCCACGGCGCTGGAGTCGTACGCGCGCTGCCGGTCCTCCGCCGCCTCCGCCGCCGCGCGCCTCGCGCGCGTCGCCTGGAGCAGCTCCTCCTCCTCCCTCATTCGCCGCGCATCCTCGGACTCGCCGCAGCAACACGAGAACGGGTTCCAAGCTCCTCCCATGGGGTCGCAGGGCGGCGGCGGCGTCTCACGGAAGAAGTAGGTCCTACCGTGAGACAGCCTCGGGCGTCTGCGCACGCTCGTCGTCGGCGTCTGCGCGTCGTCCGTGCTCCGCGTGAGGCGAAGTGATGAAGTGCGAGATCTCGAACGCGCTCTTCGTCTTCACCCGAGATGAGAAGCTGCTGACCTGGCACGATCGCTCCCAGACCCGTCGACACCCGGGAGTGCGAGGCATGACGTCGGCGCCCTGCTCGGCCGCGACGACGCGCGCGACGATCCGCGCGAGGAACCCGCGAGGATCCGCGTCCCGCCGCGCCGTCGCGCCGATCGCGACCGCGCGTGCGACCAGTCGCGACGACGACCCCGCGCCGTCGTCGTCGTCATCATCGTCGTCATCGGATAAATCGCCGGTGTCACCGCGGCGTCGTTCCCATCGCCGCGTCGCGCTGGCGTCGCTCGCGCTCGTTCCCATCGCGGGCGGCGCGTCCCTCCTCTCGGCTCCCTCGCCCGCGCGCGCCGATCCGAACGGCCCGTTCTGCGACTTCACCCAGACGCTCCCGTGCGACGACTACCCCACGTACGAGCGCACCGACTCCGGATTACTTTACAAGGAGGTTCGTCTCGGCGAGGGCGCGCGCGTGGAGACCGGCCGGGAGGTGGTGGTGGACTGGGACGGGTACACGTTCTACCTGTCGCACGTCGTCCAGGCGAGGAACCTACCGAAGGGGGGCGACTTCACCGGCGAAAACCCCGACGCTTTCCTGAGGTTCACCCCGGGTGCGGATGTACCCACGGTGATTCCCGCGTTTGAGGAGTGCGTCAAGGGCATGCGGGTGGGCGGCATACGACGCGTCATCGTCCGCCCGGGCCCCCTCTCCTACCCCGGAACCCTCACGCGCAGGGGCGGGCGGTTCGACGAGGGGATCGGCCCGGTGCCGAGCTCGCTGTCGGGGAAGAGGGCGCTGGAGTTTGTGCTTCGCAACACGGCCAACGTGGACCAGAGCCTCCTCTTCGACGTGGAGGTGATCGCGGTGGCGGGGGACGAGACCAAGAGAGGGCTTGGGAGGGGTCCGGGGCGGTGGGCCGACGGCGTGAAGGGTTCGCTGACGTGAGCGTCGTCGTTCGTTCGTTGAAGTAGAACTATCGTGATTCTTGTTACATCGTTCGTGATACAATCGAATTCGTCTCCGCGTCGCCGTCTCCCCGGGTGTAAACCGGTATAATACCTTCGTAAAAGTGTACGCCGCGCGACGAACGAACGAACGTTTTTACCAAAACGGGCACCAGCCGATGTACGACTGGCACAGGTTCTCGTGGCTCGTCGCCCCGACGATCAACCGCTGCACCTGCGCCTCGATCCCGTCCGGCGTGGAGTTCTCCACGTCCTCGGCGCCGTTGCGCCCGTGCGGACCCGGCGAGTGACCCGCGAGATGCCCCCCCGGCGCCCCCGCCGCCGCAGAACTCGCCGACCCGTCCCGACCCGTCAGCTTGTGCGACATCCGACGCATCACGCTCACCGCGCGATCGTTGAGCACCTCGTTGGCGTCGACGTTGAGGCCCTCCACGGCGTCGAGCGCGGTGACCCTGTCGCGGCGCATCTCCGACGCGGCGGCGTCGCGGACCACGGCGTACTCGTCGGCGTGCGGTAGTATCCCTATCCCGGGGGTGAAGACGTTCCCAGGAGGTTCCCGACTGTCCCTCCCGGACGTCGCCGACTCGGTGGACCGGCGCATCTCAGCCTCCGCCGCCGCCTGGTACGCCGCGGCGGTGGCCGCCTCCTCGAGCGCGCGCTGGTCCACGGCGAGTTCGGAGACGTCCGCGGATATTCCGGGATACTCCGTCGGGTGAGGCGGGTGATTCGTCGGGTGGTGATTCGTCGGGTGGTTCGTCGGGTGGTTCGGGTGGTTCGGGGTACCGACGGGTTCGACGCCGCGGGGCGAATGATTCGCCGCGGGCGATCGCGCGCTCGATCCCTCCTCGCCCTCGGCGAGCGGCGGCATCGGTGGAGGCGTCGGCGCGCGTCGCGCGTCGTTTTGGCCGGCGCCGGAGCCGTCGTGTTGGCCCCCGTTCGATTGGCCGGGTGACTCTTTTTGCGCCGACTCTTTTTGCGCCGACGACTCTTTTAGCCCCGACTCGCTCCCCGAGCCCGCCGCCGAGTGCCCGCTCCCCGACCCGCCCGGACCCGGCGTCTGCGTCGGCGTGGGCGCGCCCGACGAGTTTGTCCCCCCTCCTCCCGGTTTCTCCCCCACGTGCACCGCGCTCGCCGTCATCACCGCGCCCCCCGGTTGCGCGTTGGCCGTCTCCCCGGGCGCCGTTTGGTTCAGCAGGCGCCAGTTGATGAGCGGGTCGTGAACGAAAGCCTCGAGCATCGCCATGACGCTGTCTTTGTTGGACCTGAGGACGGACATGACGCCCTCGCACGTGCTGCGAAAGTTGCCCTCGATGCCGCTCACCTCCATCGCGCGGACGAGCATTCGCGTGAGCCGAAACGGCACGCGCTCGGGGAACTTTTCCCTGTGCATCGAAGCCTCGAAGCAGTCGCCAAAGTCGATGTGCAATATCTTGCCGCTGTACCGGTCAAGCATGAGGTTGCTCGGGTGCCTGTCGCCCAGGCCGAGGAGGTATCCCACCATGGACATCACCGCCAGCGAACGCGTGTACGTGGTTCGCCTGTCGAGCCACGTCTCCGAAGACCGAGACTTGAGCCACAGGACCCGCGCGAGGTCGTTACCCGGGGTGTTCTCGAGCGCGTGCTCGAACACCTCGATCTGCGTTCACGCGGCGTTTAGGGTTTATGCGGCGTCAGGGTTAAGGGTAACCACGAGCGGGGTTTAGGGTTTGCGTGTTTTTTTCTCTCGTTCGCGTCCGAGGGAACAGTGAGAAGAGAGACGGGGCGCGGGGGGGAAACGGCGGGCGGCGGCGTGTCGCTCAGTCCCTTAGATGTTCTATCCGCCCTCACAGACGCCGCGCGGTAAGCGACGGCGGTTCAGCATGGTTGTGAGTAGATTTCATCACAGCAAACACGGCGCCGGCGAGGCCCGGAGACGGGCTCGAAGAGAGAGAGGGAGCGACGGGAGGAAAAACCGATCCCCTTTGTTTGGGGGATGGGTTGAAAAAAAAAAGAAAAAAAAAAGAGTCTTCGCGGCGACGAGCTCGCGATTGCTCACCTTGTTGACCAGCGGCAGGTGGTCGTAATCCGGCGCCATCGCGAGCATCAGCCTGTGCTCCAGGTTGAGCGGAACCTTGTGCGCGTCCCTGTGCTCGCGAATGAGCGCGTGGAGGGTGTCGCAGTTGGGAACCCAGCCGATGAGCCCCGAGTTGGGCGACAGCGGCACGACGGCGTATCGAGCGATGCCGAGGTCTCGCGTCGCCGTGCTCGGCGTGGAGTTTAGGAGCATGTTCACCAGCCCGAAGAGCTGCATGACGCGCTCGTCCTGTCGCAAGTCCTCGTGCCCCTTGAGCAGGTACCCGTAGTCCTTGCCGTCGCTGCCGTGTATCTGCAGACGGCGCGGGCGCTGCTTGCTGGTGATGACGTGCATCGTCGGCGCGAAGGCGGCGATGGTCACCGAGCCGCCGGGAACGCCGGGCATGTAGTTGCCCGGGACGCACAGCTCCAGCTCCCTGGCCGCGAGCAACCGCGGGGAGACGTACTGCAACTCTAGCGTCGTCAGCGTCGGGAGCTGCTTGTTGATCCTCTTGAAGACGTGGTAGTACAGATCCCACGCCTGGTTGAGCTCCTCCTCGCGGCCGGTTTCTTTGTACTTTTGGCACCAGTCGTGCGCCTCGCTGAGCTCTCGGCCGTAGGCTTGCACGAAGGAAACCTCGTGCATCGTCTCCGCGCCGAGACGCTCGATGATGTGGTGCAGCGGCGCCAGCACGCGGAGCATGCCGTCGACGTTTTGCTCGCCAAAGTACAGCTGCGACGCCTCCTCGAGCGCCTCGTGCCAAGCCTCGTGCCACAAAATCGCCACGCGGATCAGCTCCAGCGACACAACCTGCGCCTGCTCCACCAACAGCGGCGAGTGCTGCCTCAGGTTATCCAGCACCACCATCGCGGCGGAACGCCTCGTGGCGCTCTGCGATTTACACGCGACGAGCAGCGGATACAGCAGCGCCTGCGGGTGCTGCCTGCCCACGCGCACGAGCAGCTGGTGAATCAGCGATCGCACCGGCGACGAGTTGCTGTGAATCCTCGCGACAATCTGGGGAATCACCGCGAGCCACGTGTCGATGGAGACGTGACCGAAACCCTCCATGAGCGCCGCCTCCACCTCGGGCGCCGCGCCGTGGTTGAACCACAGCGTCAGCAGCCTCAGGATGTCCTGCAGCGGGCCGCCCTTGCGCTTCTGCTGCCCGACGCCTCCGAGCGCGATGGATCGGAAAAAGCCGGAGATGGCCGGCGCGACGTGCCTGTTGGCCAGCGCCGGCGCGACCCTCTGGTAATGCTCCATCGCCGCCGCGTTGAACAGCGCCCAGTTGTGCCACGCCTTGGCCCAGCCGTGGCACGCGTCCGTGGCGGTCCTGAACGCCGTGAGGACATCCGTCAACGTGGAGTCGTCCATATCGTCGGCGATGGCCCACCGCCACTGGCCCAGCCGGAGAAACGACCTGGCGACGAATTTAAAGTCCGGTCGCGGGCCCGTTCCCATGTTGGCCGCGGCGCTCATGGCCCTGCGAGTGGTGGTTCGGTTTCGCGAAAGCGTCGGCGTCAGTCGGATCGTCGCCGGGGAGGATGCCGGGTATTTGATAAAACGGGAAAACGAGCAGGGGTCGTCGTCGTCGCCGCGGTTCTCGCCAGCCGCGCTCGCGAGTCAGTGTAACTATGACAAAAGGTAAATCATCGAGCTTTTACGCGGAATCGCGTGGTCCAGCCTTTTGCGGGCGACCCGCGAGGGGACGCCCGGCCGGTCCGGCATGAATCAAGGTAATACGTTAACATCATCCTCAGCGGCAAAGCCGGCGAGACGCCGACGGGGGACGACGACGACGACGAGAGGAGGAGGGCGAAAGGGTGAAAGAAACGCGCGGGCGGGGCGACGCGGGCCGAAAAAAGATCCACCGTGGGGTTGGTCGAGGGGTGAGTCTCCCCCAAAACCAAAACCAAAACCAAAACCAAAACCAAAACCAAAACCAAAACCAAAACCAAAACCAAAACCAAAACCAAAACCAAAACCAAAACCAAAACCAAAGGGGTAAGTCTCACCCGAGCTCCCCCACGAGCGATTGCAACCGCGCGAACGCGTCCCTCCTGTTCCCCAGCGACCACTGGTGCTTGACGTACGCGAGCATAACCTCCGGCCTGCCGCTTCCCGCGCCGTATCCCGGCTGCCCCGGCGCGCGACTCGCCGGATCGTATCCCAACAGCCGGAGCAGCGTCCGCTGCGCCTGCCGCGTCCGACCAGCTTTCCTGTTGAGGCTGGCGAACTTGAGCCACGTCGACGTCTCCTCCGTGGCGGGGAGGACCAGCGATCGAACCGCGAGGAGCGCCTGCCACACCTCCACCTTTCGCTGGACGCCGTAGATGCGATCGCGCCACATGCGTCGAATCGTCTCGCGGCGCGTCGCGACTCGGCCGGCGTCGAAAGAACCGGGAATCGAGCCCCCAGCTCCCGGAATTGAACCCTCGCCGACGGAATGACCGGCCCGGGGGTTACCGCCTCCATTACCGGCGGTGTACTCCTCCAACACCCGCCCCAGTTCGGTGTACTCGATCACCTCCTCCAGCTCCGTGAGCTGCTGCACGCGGATCATGCCCCCGTAGCTTCGATCGTACGATTCGGTGACCAAAGCCGCGAGCTCGGCGCCCAACGCGTCTCTCGCCGACGCGATGTGCTCCCTCGCCTCGTCGACGTCTCCGCGGTGCACCGCGAGGATGGCTCGAAAAAAGTCCACGTCCGTGGCGAGGCCGATGGCGCCCCGTCCGGCTTCGTCGTCGATCGAGTTCATCTGCGCGTTGCGAGCGGAATCGCGCAACGCGCTGGACGTCTCGTCGCCGAGGCCGATGATTCCCCCCCGCAACACGTTATCGTCGACGGGGTTTAAAAACCTCGCGCTCCCCGCCCGGCCTCCCAATCCGCCGCCCTTTCCGCTGGGACCCGACGGTAACGATGCCGCCCTCGCGTCCGCCAGCGCCTCGGAGTACGTCTCCATACGGCCCCAGTCGCCGAGGTGCCACGCGGCTTGCGTGGCGAGCGGCGCCATCCTCCCTCGTAACACGGCGTCGCCGCCGGCGCCCACGCCGCCCGCGCCCGGCGCGCCAACCCCCGCGCTCAGCTCCCACTCCCTGGCGCAGAGCTTGGCGAGTTGCTCCCACTCGGCGAGCGCGGCGAGGCAGCGCATCTGCCCGAGCGTCGCCTCCCGTCGGGCCTCGAGCGCCGCCTGCGCCGTCGCGCGGTTCATCACCATCGACGCGAGGGTGAGCTCGTTGTTTGACCCGAAACCTAAACCCCCGCGTTTCTCGCCAAAGCTGGGCCCGCGGCTGGGAGGGTGCGCAGTAGGGTTTAGACCCCCAGAGTTGGTCGAGGAGGCGCTCCCCTGGGAGAGCCGCCTGAGGGCTTCGTCACCGACCGCCGCACTGGTAGGGTTCCCCGCTCGGTCCACTCCCGCGTCCCTCAGCGTCGCCTCCGCCGCTTTGGCTTTCCGCGCGTGCGCCTCGAGCGCCTCGTCCCACCGCCCGAGCTTCTCGTACCACCCCTCCTTTATGTCCAGCCTCAGGTGCGCCTGCGCGTACACCAACACCCCCATCGCCGCCTCCGGGAGCTGGAGCTGGTTGTTGATGGCGATGATCGCCTCGACGCACCCGGCGGGGTTGGAGACAAACTCCGTCTCCTTGTAGTGCAACGCCTTGGCGTACGCCCTGCACCGCTCGGCGATCATGCCCAACGTGCGAATGTCCACCGGCAGCGGCTTCTCGTCGTGCTCGCAAAACTCCGCGAGGTTGAGCAGGGTGGTGACAATCTCCGGCGGAATCGTGGGCGAGCCGAAGGCCGCCTCCAGGGATCGAACGAGCTGGTCCCTGTGCACCGCCGAGAGCTCGCTCCAGCACGACACGAAAGACGCGCAGAACAAATCCCTGGCCAGGTGCGGCTGGACCATCGCGAGGTCGATGCACGCCCTCAACGCGGGGCTCGGCGATTGCTTCAACAGCTCCACGGAGAGGTGGCGCATCCACTCCAGCCAGTCCTCCTTCGTCGACCGCTGCGACGACTCCCACGCGCGTCGAAGCGCCGACTCGTCCACGACCAAACCCGCCGCGGGGTCGGCGAGGGAGAGGTGACGGAGCGAGTACCCGCCGTGGAGAGAGTTACCGCGGATGTCCACGTCGCGGTTAGAGTCGCGCGAGTGGCGTCGACGGCCGCCGCGGGTGGATTCGCCCGGGTCCGTCCCTCCCGGTGATACGTCGGTGGCGGAGTAAAAGGCGGACGATTGCGCAAAGGCTCCCCCCGATTGGTCCGCCGTCACGGACCCGCCCGGGGTCACTCCTCCCGAACGGGTCCCGCCGGTTGGAGGACCCGTGTTGACGCGAGCGTTCGCCGCGCCGGCGCCCCCCGCGACGCGTTCCGCCTCGAGCCTCTCCACGATTCTCTCAAAGATGGGATCGCGCATCGACCGCTTCTTCACCGTTCGCCGCACCAGCGGCAGGAAGAGGAGGAAATCCTGGCCCAGCGAGTTGGCCAGCGACGTCAGCGCGACGAGCGCGTCGCGCCTGAGCTCCTTCACCGGGCCGTCGAGGACGCGAACCAACGGGTGGACCACCGCGCTGGCGTGATCGGCGAGTTGCATGCGGGGCAGCAGGACGGTGAGTGATCGGAGCACCTGCGCGCGTATGGCGGTGGGCACGGGCGCGACGCCCGGCCGGAAGAGTCGAACCAGCGCGGGGAGCATGAGGTGCAGGTGCTCGTCCACCGCGCTTCCGAACGCCTCGAGGGCGTGAAGCACCGAGGGAACGGCAGCGAAATTGCCGCCGCGTTCCGCGGCGGCCAGGACGGCGATCATCCTCGGCAGCAGGTCGGGGAGGTGCCTCCTGAACTCGTCGTGCAGCGCGGCGGCGAGCTCTTCGCACAAACGAAGCGTCTGCCTTAAAAGCTGGTTCGGACCCCAGAACGAGTGCACGATGTGCAGTATGTCGTCCAGGTACCGGCGGACGTGGCCGCGGATGATGGCGACGAGCGCGGTGAGCTGCGCGAGCATAAACTCGCGCAACCCATCCTCGCACGTGTTCATCACGTTGATCACCACGGGCATCACCGCGGGGAGGTACTGGACGCAGTTCAGCCCCAGCGCCTTGAAGATGTACATGATCGACCTCACCACCATGTGATGGTGCGAAGCCATCGACGGGTCCCTCAGCACCCTCAGCAGCGCGTTGAGCGCGACGGTCGGGTAAAAGTTATCCGACGCGGTGGTCAGGTTCGTCGCCGGCAGCGGGTCGTCGCCGTCTAGACCCGGGAACCCGCCACCGACGGAAGCCCCCGTCTTGTCGATAGCCTTGGACTGCAGCTCCTCCGGCTTCTTCACCTCCCCCGCGCGCCCGACGCCGCGGACGCCCTCCATGGACAGCAAACCCTGGCCGTGGATCCGTTCCTCGTTCTCCCTGTGCGCGTGGGGGTCGAGGGCTCCCAACACGCCCAACGTTCGCAGCAGCTCCGCTCGCACCGGCCCGGTCTCCTCCGCCAAGACTCGAAGCATCAGGGACAACAACCCGGGGTGCTCGTTGAACGGACGTATGACAAAGCCGGTGGACTCGATGAGCTGGCCCATGGTCACGATGGCGACGTCTCGCGTGCTCCCCACCCGGACGCCGTCGATGATGAGCACGAGCAGCTGCGGAATAAACGAAGCGACGCCCTCGCCGCCAACCTGCGCGAGCTCGCCGATCGTTCCGAGCACCGCAGCCTTCTCGCGGACGCTGACGATGTGCGTGGGGGCCCGGCGGGCGTTCTCGCCGCCGCTCGATGATGAGCTAGCCCCGGCGGTCGACGTGGCGTCTCCCGATTGGCCGGCGCCGAGGGCGAGAGCGCTCGATTGACCGATTCCGTTCGTCGGCTGATTCGAGGGGTCCGCGGGGTCCTGGCCGTTCCGCGCGTCCGCCGCGCCGAGCTCGACGATCTTGCCGGACTTACCGATCGTCTCACCGTTCCGGGAGTGACCGGAAACTCCGCCACCCGCGCCGTCCCCGCCGGCCGAACCCCTCTTCGACAGATCCTCCGGCCTCCGAAGCTTGTTCATCAGCACGCGGAGTATGGGCGAGATGTACGGCGTGACCAGCCTCTCGCACGATCTCACCAACGCCGCCATGTTCCGCGCCCCTTCCTCCCTCATGTGCGACTCGGTGGAGTGCTCCAGCTCGGCGAGGAGCTGCAGCAGGTGTCGTCGCAGCGCCGGCAGCGCGTACGCGGGGTTCCTCGGCGCTAAACGACCGACGAGTCGAATCGCGATGAGCCTAACCTCCGGATTTTCGTCGTTCAACGTCACGAAGAGAGCCCTGAGGGCGTCGGCTTGGCCCAAGTGCGAGTCCGTGGACGGGCACGGCCGGCAAAACGACGCGAGCACCGCCTTGCGCACCCGATCGTCGAGGTCCGAGACGGCGACGGCGAGAAGCCTGGACATGATAAACTCCTCCGTGCCGGCGGACCAGCCGTAGGACTGCGCCGAATGCGACGAACCAAACGACGCGTCGCCGTGCGAAATCGCGCGGTGGTGGTGGTGAACCGAATGCGCTCCTCCGACCCCGTTGTTCATCGCGCCGGCGCCGTTGTGATCGAACCCGCCCCGCGTCCCGTTCCGCGAACGCGCCAGCCCGTCGGACCGAACTTCGAGCAGCCTGCAGCAGGTGAGCGCCGCCTCGCGCCGGGTCGCGGGGTCATCGTCGTCGAGGTACTCCACCACGTTCCTGCGCACGAAACCGAGCAGCACGGACGCGCCAAAGGGAAAGGTTCCCAGCGTTCGCAGCGCCAGCTGCACGCGAGCCCGGTGCGCTTTTCGCCGCGCGGCGTCGACGGTCTTGTCCTTCGATCCGCCGCCGCTAACACCGATGCCGAAGATCTGCTTCATCGGGGACGCGAGCGGCGACGACGCGGCGAGGGTCGGCCCGGGCCCGGGTTGGTGGGTCTGCGGGTTGGGCGGTTGGCCGGCCAAACCTGGCACTACTCCGTTGACCGACCCGCCGGCGGGCGAACCCGGCACTACTCCGTTGAACCCACCCCGGGCTGGCGACGAAGACCCGGACACGCCCGGCTGCAAACTCTCGCCCGGGGGGGGCGCGTTAACCGCCGCGCGTGTCCCCCCTCGCTTGGGCGTCCCCGGCGCGGACGCCGGCGTGGCGTACCCGGAGCCCGCGGGGGATCCAAACCCTGAACCCTGTCCTCCTTCCGACCCAAACCCTAAACCCTGGAAGACGACGGAGCCCTGCCTCGAGTGCGCGCCTCCGGCTGGCCCGCCCGGCGCATTCGACCCGCCGTGCTGCGACCCGCCTCCGGCGCCAAACACGCCGGAGAAGGCCTTCTTGAGCTTCGAACCCACGGATGCGCCTCTATTATCGTTCGTCGATCGTTCGGAGCTCGCGTCGCCCAGGTTGCCGCCCGGTATCGAAGCCCCGGCGGCGCTCAATCGGCCCGTCAGCGCCGACTCCTGCAGGCCCACCGTCTCCGGCGAGAGCACGCCGGAGATGACCTCGATGAGCTTGCGCTGAATCGACGGGGTGAGCGCGGGGAGCGCGTTGGACACCCCTTCCAGCGCGTCCACCAGCGGCGCGCTGAGCCCGCCGGCGAACATGGCGGGTAAGAGGGTTCGAACGTGGGGTTCCCAGGCGACGCCCATCGACCTCGCGAGCGCCCCCGCGCACAGCAAAGCCTCCGCGTGCCCGGGGTCCACCCTGACGCCGCCCTCCGTCGAGGCCGCCGCGGATCCCTTGCGCAAACCGCGGCTGTTTTTTTGCGCAAACTGCACGCACGTCTCCTGGATCACCGCGGCGATTTCGGGGAGGTACCGCTCAAACGCCCGAGCCGCGCGGCCGGCGCCGGCGGGCTTACCCGGATCGCTCATGCCCCCCGACGAGCGAGCGCGGGGCAATCCCTGGGAATTTCCAGCCGCCGCCGCCGCCGCGGCGGCGCGCGCGAGGTACCCGACGCCTCCACCGGCGCTTCCCGACAAGCTTCCGGACAAGTTTCCGCTTGGCGAGCGCGAGGGTGCACCCGACAAACTTGCGCTTCCGTCGCCGCTCACGTCGTCGCCGACCTGTTGCGCGACACCTCCGGAGTGCGTTCCGTCTTCGATCGATCCTTTCGATCCGTCGGCGTCGTCGCTCGCGAGCGCCGCCGCGAGGTCCCCTACGGCCATGAATCCTGTGAACAAAACACGACGTCAGACGAATTGCCCATACGAAAATAAAAAATAAACTCACCCGCGTCTCGCATCTCCGGCGAACGAATCGTCGCGAGCAACAACGCCGCCGACGCGGAGAGGTACGACTCGGCGAACCTCGCGGGGGAGAAGGCGGCCAAACGCGGGATGAGCTCCGTCACGCTGCGTCGCACGATGCGCTCCTTGCTCTCGTGCAGTCGAAGCACGGTTTCGGCCACTTCCTTGTACCGAGACAGCATGAATTCGCCGGTGTGCCGCAGCATCTCGCCGAACGCCAACAGGGACCCGTGCGTCCGCTCGACCGACGGCGCGCCGCCGTGCGATCCTCCGCCAGGGTCAAGGTTGCCCGCCCCCTTACCCGCCCCGAGTAAACCCCCCTGGGTCTCTTCGTACAGTCGGTAGTACCACTGCACCCGGTACCGCGTCTCTCGCTTCTCGATCACCACCAGACACTCCCGAAGCGCCCTGACCGCCGCCTCGCGTATCGCCAGCGATTGGTCCCTCAACGCGGGCCAGATGGCGTCTATGAACGCCGGGACGTGGACGTTGAACACCGTGGGCGCGTTCCTCGCCAGCTCGCGGAGGATGAGAACCGCGGCGTACCGACGAGCCTCCACTCGCTCGTGGTCGCGAAGCCACGCGATGGAACGCTTCACCTCCATGTCGACGATGTCCGCGGTCAGGGCGCCGCCCACGGAGACGAGGTGGCCGAGCGCCCTGGACGCCGCCTCGGCGAGCGCGGGTTCGCACGTCGGGGTGATGACGTCCCTCAGGTAGGTGGCGAATCGGTTAATCTTGCCGACGTTTTCGCCGAGCTTGGCGTCGGTGAGCTGATCGATGGCGTACACGCCCCCGAGCCTGTACCGCAGGTCCGGCGAGTTTATGAGGCGAAGGATCCGACGGTACAGGTCCCTCATGTACCGCGCGAAAGCCTCCTGCGGCTTGTTTCGAGCCTCCGCCTCGACGTGCTCGCGAAGCGACAAGCCGACGGCGCCGCCCGCCCTGCGCGACAACCCGTTAAATTCGTCGACGCCGTGAGCTCCGTGCGCGCCGATGCCGGTACTACCGCCGATGCCAGCTGTGTGTGCGCCGATCCCAGAGCTGCCCCCGCCGCGAAGCTGGCCGCTCGCGGCGCGAAACCCGCTCGAGACGCCGTGGATGCCGCCCACGCCCATCCCCGACGATTTGTACAGACCCGCGGCGGAAGATGCGGATCCCCCGAACCGAATCCCCGCGGACGACGCGAACGCGGCGTCGAGGTCGTGCGCGCCGCCGTGGTGGTGCCTGTGATGGTGCAAGAGGTGGTGGTTCGCGGCGCCCGGCGCCTCCTCGTCCGACGACGCCGACTCGACGTCGTCGTCGCCGGCGCCTCCTCGTCCCGCGACGGCGGCTTTGATCGCGAACGGCTTTGACCACCCGGCGCGATCCCACGGGTTGGTCCCCGTGAGGCCGCGCGAGGAGGTTCTTCCGCGGGCGCCGCGCGCGCCTCGGGGTTGACCCGCGTGGCACAGCTCGGTGAGGAGCTTGTCCAGCGTGTCCATGGCGTCCGGGGAGGAGGACGCGCCCTTTCCATCGCGGTGTCCGTGTCCTCCCCGACCTTCGCGGTTTCCGCGCGATGACGACGCGTCGGCGGCGTCACGCGCGCGGCCCGTGCCGCCCGCCGCGCCGCCGCGCGCGGTGGATCCGGGCTTGGCGCCCGTATCGCCCGCGCCGCGTGACATCATCGCCCGCGGGTTCGTGCTACGAGCCGCCGCCGCCGGTCGCGCCCCCCGGGGTTAACACCAGAATCCGCCCCCGCCGAGGTTTTTACCTTTAAGAGTTAACGCGCCGAGCGTGATGCGCCCCGTCCCGTGGGGTCGCGAGAGGATCGGTCCCGATCGTCGCGCGCGCCCCGAACGTTCTCTCGCAGTCGCCGGAGAGACGTCGCGCACCGCCGCGATGTCGAGGGGCGCTAGTCGCCTCCTCGCTGCGTCCTCCCGGTTTGCCCTACGAATGTTAAAATCTCACGCAAAAGTCACGTGTGCCTCTGTCGTGACGAACCGCCAGTTTATTGAAGAGTTAGGGTTCGCGACCTTTTCGGTACCCGAGCATTAACGTGGCGACGGTCACGCGAAAACGACAAATAAGAAATACGAAAACATTTCGACGAGGTTAAACAAAATACCCACGTTATCGCAAAACGATTTGCCGTTAAAAAATGTCACTCTCTCAGTCACGTCTCGCCCTCGACCTCCTCCCGCCGTCTCCACGTCCACGTCGCCTTGAGCCACCCCGAGGGCGTGTCCTCCATCGACGTGAACCCCATCTCCCCGCTCGCCGACCCGAGCACCGGCTCCGTGGGCTCCGGCAAACCCTTGACGTCGCACGTCGCGGTGTACATCGCGTACCTCGATCGCAGGCCGGGGTACGACAGCGAATCGCGATCGACGAAAGATTCGCGAACGGAAGTTTCGTCGACGCGCATCGCGAATGTCGCGACGTCCACGGCGCTGCCGAGCTCCTCGTCGACCGCCCGGGTGCACGCGACGCGCCAGTCCTCGTCTCTTAAGAGTTTCTCCGACAGCGGCGTCCGCCGCTCGCGCGAGCGCCCCGACTGCCACTCCTGCCTCGCCTCGATGAGCACCATGCCCGGGCGCCTGTCCTCGTCCGTGACGAGCAGACGGAGCACGCGGACGTCCCGTCGCGGGGCTCGCGTTCGCGGGTCGAGCACCAGCGTCGTCTCGCCGCGTTCGACCTCGACGGCGAGGTCGACGAGGGACTTGGCGCCGTCCCCGCCGAACGCGTCGACGTCGACGCCGTTGGAGACGAGCCACCGGCGCAGCGACGCGACGTCGTCGGCGGTGCCCGTCCAGCCGGTCTCGCCGGTCGGGTCCGGCGAGGTTTCCTCTCCGGGTTTCTCCGGTGGGGACGGCGGGTCGCCCGCCGCCGCGCGCGCCGCCGACATCGTTCGTCGCGGCCTCGACCGATCGTCGCGGTCGAAGCGCGCCGAGGTGCTGCGCGTCGACGTGGACGAACGCGAATGTGCCGAAGCGCAGCGTCTCGTGGGTTGGTGCTGGCGATGATTACCCCCGGCCCCGGCTCCTCGCGCGCCGCGCGGCGCCCGTCTGCCCAGCGCGGCTGTCGCGCTGACCGTGGAGAACGCGATCGCGCGTCGCGAGAGCGCGACCCACATCCCCCGAGGTCGCCCCCCCCTCGTTGTGAGCGGACGATGCACCGGGGCTGTTGGAATAATCCTAATCCCCTCGTCGAAATGCAGTTGTTGCCAACTCACACGCCGTGCTCTCGGGCGTCGGGACGCGACTGGTGTCCGGCCGAGCAAGATGCGCCGTGGGAAAACAAGACCGAGCCTTCGACGAGTTATTCCGGACGTCGACCGACCGTTGAATCAGTACGTTTATTAGCCCAGAAATCAGTCAAAGGACATCTTCTTCACAAGACTCCGGTCAACAATGAAATCCATCCCGTGCGATGCACGGGATACAGCCGCTTAGTCTGGGACTCACAGCCCAGCAAGTGGTCTTCATGGTGTAGTTGGTTATCACGTCAGTCTAACACACTGAAGGTCCTCGGTTCGAACCCGGGTGAAGACATTCTCTTTTGCTTTTTCCCGAAGGCGCTTCGGGCCAATCGGACGACGCGCGCGACGTCCGCGCACGTTCCCGCGACTTCTCGCATCGATCAGGAGGGCTGGAGGCGTCGGCGGGCTCGCCTCGACGCCCCAATCGCTGGGATTTTGGCCCACCTGTTTTGTCCCTGTGTTTTTTTTCGTCCCTTCGAGAGTCACAAGCAGTGTTGGAAGAGTTTACAAGTATTCCCATTTTGAACGAAAAACAGTTGCCTCGTGCCAGTGCAGCGCCGCACGACCCGCGTCCCCGTCCCCACGAAATGAGCGACCAGGGCCAGAGCGCCTTGGAGAGCGCCCTCATAGGGTGCTTCGGCGGCCTCTTCGCCACCTTCTGCGTCTACCCGCTGGACCTCGCAAAGTCCAAGGTGTCCGCGCACATCAGGCGCAAGGACGATAAGGGGCCCAAGGTGACCTCGATCGAGGTCCTCAAGAAGATCCTCGCGGAGAAAGGAGCCGCGGGGCTTTACGAGGGCATGGGCGGCAGAGCGCTGCAGTGCTTCGTCGAGGACTTCGTCTTCTTCTGGTGCGTTCACCGTCGCCGACCGCCCTCTTACAGATCGCCCCTCCGTTCCCTGGGCGAGATTTGAAAAAAAGAAAGTAACCAACTCGCGGTGAAACCCAGACTGACGATCCCGCGCCGCACGCATCCCCCGCCACGCGCAGGTGGTACTCCTCCCTAAAGACGTACGCGCAGAACCGCGTGACGCGCAAGGAAGGGCGCGCTCGCCCGCTGACGATCACGGAGGGCCTGGTCACCGGCGCCATCGCCGGCGTCATCAACAACGCGTGCACCATCCCGTTTGACGTCGTCGCGACCAATCACCAAATCTCCGGCCTCGACCGCGCGAAGCGGGGCGATAAGAACGGGGGCAAGGGTAACCACAAGAAGGAGTCCACGATCCAGGGCCTGATGTCCACCGCGAGGGAGGTGTACGCCAAGGGCGGCTTGCCCGCGTTCTGGGCGGGGCTCGGGCCCAGCTGTTTGCTCGTGGTCAACCCCGCCATCAACTTCGCCGCGTTTGACAGGCTGAAGCTGCTGTACAACCGGGGCTTCAAGGGCGGCGGGGGCAGGAAGCTCACCGCGAACGAGGCGGCGAACATGAGCCTCGGACCCCTCGAGGCTTTCTTCATCGGCGCCGCGTCCAAGGCGATCGCCACGTCGATGACCTTCCCCCTGATCCGCGCCAAGGTGCTCATGATGTCGGCGGATAACAGCAAGGAAAACGGCGACAAGAAGAAGAAGGGGAAGAAGGACGACGGGCGCAAGTCCCCGGGCAGGACCGATCGTCGCGGTCGATCGCCCTCGCCGGGCAAGGACCTCCCCAAATCCAAACCCGAGGAGTTACACGAGCGAATAGGCGCGCTCACGGAGAAGGTGAGAGCTCGCCTGGAGTTTGTCGACGTGCTCAACGACGCCATCAAGGCTGAGGGGATCGGCGGGTTGTACAAGGGCCTGGGGGTGCAGCTGAGCAGGAGCGCGGTCGCGGCGGCGATCATGTTCATGACGCGCGAGCAGCTGGACGCGCTCACCGCGGGTACGCTCCGTCGTATCAAGCGGTCCGTCAAGGCGTGAGTGTGGGGGTGTGTTGTATCAGCTGCGCGTGTGTAAACCCAGGAGAAACTCAGTTTTCGTGCCGTTCTCACATGCGCGACGCGAGGTCTATCCACCGCAGGTGACGAAGGTGCCGACACACGCGATGGCCTCGGCCTCGCTCGCCTCCGCGGCTCACGCCGCGGTGCGACCCCGCGTCGCGTCCAGGTGCGACAGATCCCTCTCTCCGTCCCCTCGCGCGCCTCCTCCCGCGCGCGCCGCCGACGACCGAGACGCGTACGCGTCGCGCGCGTCGACGTGTCCCACGAAGATCTCGCGGCTCACCTCCTTGCCTGCTCCGTTCGCTTCCCCTCACGGCAGACGCGGTCGCGCCCCATCCCGCGCCTCGGTCCGCGCGCGCGCGGCGCCCACCGCGTCCATCTCCACGTCTCCGCTCAGCGACACCCCCGCGGACGCCCCGTCCGACCCCTTCGCGGCGCTCCAGGGCGCGCTCGTCCATCACGCCCCGACCGGCGACCTCGTCGACCTCGGCGCGCGTCTCGACGCGTCCCCGGGCAAGACCACCGTCGTGGCGTTCATGCGCTCGTTCGGGTGATTCTTCTGCTGGGAGCTGGCGATACAGCTCCGGCGGGACGTTAAACCGGTGCTGGACGCGGCGGGCGTGGACCTCGTGGCGGTGTCCATCGGCACCCCAGAACGCGCCAAGGCGTTCGTGACGGAGACTGGGTTTCCGATTGAATGCTTGTACGCCGACCCGGACAACGCGTGTTACGACCGGTTGAAGCTCAACAGGAGCCTGAAGAACTTCAGCCAGAAGAGCACGCCGGAGGGTTTGAAGGCGCGGTGGAACAAGGACGGCGCGAGGGACCTGTTCGACGTGTTAAAGCGGTGGAAGCCGTGGATCCCGCCAAAGCCCGAGCAGGGATTCCAGCAGGGCGGAACATTCGTGTTTGTCGGCGACGAGTGCGTGTACCGGTTCTACGATCCGAGCACGGGCGTGAACGCGCCGTTCGACGATTGGCTCATCGCCGCGGGGTGCGAGCCGTTGGGTGAGAACCAGCCGGCGCCGGTGCCGAGGGAGCTGCGTGCTGACGTGGAGGGCAAAGACGCGGGGCGGTGACGAGCGAGTGTTTCTTTTTGTCATTTTTTTCTCCGCGCCAGCTGTGCGCGCGATCGGCGCCGACCGGTGGAACGATGACGCCTCCGCGCGAAAGCATCCCCCGTGGATGCGAGCGGGGGCCGATGACGCACGAGCGCGTTCATTCACCGGGCGGCGACGACCGCGGCGGGCGCGAAGACGTGGGCGAACGCGGCGAGACTTGTTAAACAACTGGATTTGTACTGAAAACAAAAACGACGATGACTGACTGCTCAGTGCGTCGCTCAGTGCGCCCCGGACGCCGCCTTCTGCTGCGACACGCGCATCATGTACCTGGTTCGGGAGCGGGGGACGGCGGCGTCAGCGAAGCGTCGTTTCGGGCGAGGGGAAAAACGCCGGCGACGGCGAGCGGGCGAGCGCCTCGTGTCGTCGGGGAGACGACCGGAGCCCGCCCCATCCTCGGTGGGGTTCTTTCGCGGCTTGCGAGGGGGTGACGAATTTTTAGGGGTTGGGTCACGCCTCGCCGGGGGCGCGGCGCGGCGACTCACTCTTTGTACTGGCACTTCTCGTACACGTGCCTCTCGTGCTCGCACTTCCACGGCAGGAAGTAGCTCCGCTTTCTGCACTCGTTCAGCGGTATGAGCAAGTGCGCGCAGAAGTCGCGGTACGCGAGGTCGATCTTGGCGTCGCTCAGCATCTTCTGAGTCGCCTGCATCGCGCTGCCGCCCATGTCTTCTCTGTCCCTCTCTCCGTGTGGGTGTCTCTCTCTCTCGTTCCTTCTCTGGTCCCTCTCAGCGGCGTGGATGGAGGACGCCGCCTCGACCCTTGATGACGCGCGGGACCGTGACCCGACGCTCGAGGTGTGTGATGAGCTAGCGCACGGGTTCCAGTCTGGAAAATCACGGCGAGGAAGCTAGCCGAGCGGATTGGAGTTTTTTTTTTCTCCCGCGATCCGGCTCGCTCGATTAGGATGCCGACAACCGCGCCGGGCCGTCACAAAACGCGCGCGACCGGGCGAGGAGGAACCCGCCGCGTGCGACAGAGGCGCCTGTATCGGTCGACTGAACGAGCGAGGAACGCTCCAGGGGCTCGAGCTAGTCGAGGACCCGTTCGCGCGGCGCAACCGCCTCCGTTCTCCGGGAGGCTCGGTGACACCGACGCGACAGTCAAAACCGCACCAGGGAGACGCCCAAATAAGGCAATCAATTCCCTCGCTCGGCTTGGGGGTCGCCGGCTGGATAGGGAGAGGGAGAAGAGGAGGGAGATAGAGGCGCGGGGTCTGGTGATCACAAACGATGGCGGAGGAGGAGGACGAGGAGAATAAGGTCCCGAAGGTCGACCCGATCGTCTTCCTGCGCGACTGGTTCAAGACCCGCGTGCTCTCCTCGCTGAAGTGCAAGGAGGACCTCGTCAATGGCCTCATCGACAAGGAGCCGAGCGCCACGGCGGTCGACTCGTTCTGGAAGGAGAGCGAGGTGCAGCGGCTGATCGTGTACTTCAAGGATGCCGAGCTCCTGGCGGTGCGTGCGCTGACGCGTCCCGACATCCCGCGAACGATCGTCGCCCGGTCCCCCATTTTTTCCTCTCCCGTTCGCCCCGATCCAGCCCAAACGTCACAAAATTTATTACTTCACCCGCGGAGCCCGCCCTCCCATCCATCTCGTCGCGCGATCGCTGACCCTCCGAATCCGTCCCAAACAAACCCGGAACGAACGCGACGCAGACCGTGAACCCGCCGGACCGGTTCAAGAAGAAGACGCTGTGCTTCCTGAAGCTCGCGCCCGTCAAGCTCGACCCCGACAACGTCGACCAGAAGGTCATCTTCGGAGATTTCGGCGACGTCCCGCTCGAGCACCTGTCCACCGTGGCGCAAGAGGTGTTTTTGCCGGTGCTGACGAACAAGCGGAACCAGCACGGGTGGCCGGAGGTGATCACGCGCGAGGTGATCGAGAACATGCACAAGTTCATCGCCAGCGTGTACGTCACCATCGGCCAGACGAAGGGCAAGACGCTGCTGCCGATGCCGCCGTCAGACGCGGACACGTCGGACACAGCTGGCGGCGCGTCGAGCACGACGGATCAGATCCACGTCCTGGAGTCCGCGATCGTCACGTGGACCAGGCAGATCAAGAACGTGCTGAGGACGGATCCGGAGCAGGCGCTGATGAGGGACGACGGCGAGCACCCGGGGCCGCTGACGGAGCTGGAGTTTTGGGAGGACAAGGCGGCGAACCTCAACGCGATTCACGAGCAGCTCTCCGGGGCGAAGATCCGCAAGGTGGTCAAGGTGCTCGAGCTCGCGAAGAGCTCGTACTTCCCCGCGTTCCAGAAGCTCTGCAAGGAAGTGGCTCACGCCAGGGTGGAGGCTAACGACAACCTGCTGTTTTTGAAGCCGCTGGATAAGTACTTCACCAAGCTGCAGAACAACCAGGACGAGTTCGAAGGCCTCGTGGAGCTGTTCAAGCCCATCATGCACCTCGTGATGCTCGTGTGGAAGCACTCGCACCACTACAACACCCCCGGGCGCATCGTCGTGCTCATGCGACAGATTTGCAACGATCTCATCATGCAGTCGCAGAAGTTCCTCCCCGGCGGCGAGATCTTCGGGTTGGAACCTCCGGAGGCTGTCGAGAAACTCAAGCTGCTCCTGCGCGTCCTCGGCTCGTTCAAGTCCTTTTACTTCGAGTACAAGGGCAAGACGACGCGCGAGACGCCCCAGAATCCGTGGAAGTTTCAGAACTCGGCGCTATTCGCCAGGCTGGACGCGTTTCTCGAGCGGTGCCACGACATCCTCGACCTGACGCAGACGGCGCTGCAGTTCAGCAAGCTCGAGCGCGTGGAGGTTGGAGGCACGAAGGGCAAGGCGCTCTCCGCGAACGTCCGGCAGATCCACGCCGATTTCGTCGAGGCGTTGGAGAAGCTTCACCAGGTTGAGTACGACGTGATGGACGTGGAGTCGAAGAAGTTTGACGACGACTTTTACGAGTTCCGGTCCGCGATCAAGGAACTCGAGAGGAGGCTCGGTTCCGTCATCATCCAGGGCTTCGAGGATTGCGTCACCGTCGGCACCGCGTTTAAGCTCTTCGACTCGTTCGAGGGTTTGCTGGAGCGCGAGATCATCATGGCGGATCTGGAGAAGAAGCAGATGGAGCTGGTGCGCTTCTTCGGCGCCGACCTCAAGGAGGTGGAGTCCATATTCAACTCGCAAAGGGATAAGCCGGTGGTGGGCAAGAACCTCCCCCCGTGCTCGGGCGCGGTGAAGTGGGCGCGCGCGCTGCACGAGCGCGTGAAGGACCCCATGGAGAAGCTCGCGTCCCTGAACAAGCTGGTGATGGAGACTGACGAGTCCCGCGAGGTGACGGAGCTCTACGAGAGAATCGCGGTGCAGTTCGAGGAGTACGAGACCGAGGTGCTGAAGAACTGGGCCAAGGAGGTAGACGCAACGGGCGAGGAGAAGCTCAAGCTCAACTTGCTCGCGTACGACGAAAAGGCTGAGATCCCCGGGATTTTGCGCGTGAACTTTGACCCCAAGCTCGTGAAGCTGCTCAGGGAGACGAAGTATTTCATGCTGCTCGACTCCAGCGTGCCCGCGTCCGCTCGCAAGATTTACGAGCGGAACGAGACGCTGCGTCAGCAAACGGGTAACCTCGACCTCATCGTCGGCACCTTCAACAACATCCTACGCACCCTGCTCCCGGTCGAGCGCCCCCTCGTGGCGTCCAAGATTGAACACATCGAGGAGATGCTCCAGAAGGCCATCACGACGCTCAACTGGAACTCGCACAAGATCAACGACTACCTGGCCGAGGTGATGACCGCGGTGAAGGAGCTGGACACCATCTTGAACTACCTCAAGAACAGCGTGGAGAAGACCCAGAACGTCCTGAGGCAATGGGAGGAGAACCTCATGATTGACCGTAAAGACGGCAAGACGTACGCGGTTGACGAGTTCAAAGAGATGCAGGAGAAGCTGCAGGCGGAGCGCGACGAGAAGATCGCCGACGGCGGCGTGGAGATCACCAAGTTCCTCCAGATGTCCAACAAGAAGGTGAACGTGCCGAGGGCGTCCAAGGCTTGGCGCGAATACGTCGAGTACGTCAACGAGATTGTCATGGAGGGGTACGCCAACGCGATTCTCGCTTCGCTCAAGTACCTCAACCAGCAGGTCAACTCGGAGATCCTCGCGGAGACGGAGCAGGCGCCGCTGCTGGAGGTTTCCCTGGAGCTCGCGGTGCCGGACGTCCAGTGGTCGCCGGAGATTGGCGAGAGCGGCGATCCCGACGGGCCGGGCGTTCGCGATTTGATCAACGGGTGGGTCCGAGCGTTTCAAAACACCGGGACGCTGGTCCGCCGCCTGGACATCGGCGAGGGCAACTACATGAAGGAGCTCGAGGAGGACTTCTACATCCTCGACGGCGTGTCCGAGCTCCAGGCGGTGATCCTCGCGAACGAGGCGGAGTGCGTGGCGTTCAAGGAGAGCTACAACAAGTACGAGTACCTGTGGCGCAACGACCTCAACGCCACCTTGGCGGAGTTTGTCGAGACCAACGGCCAGGACGGCGACGATCCCGAGTTGGACGTCTTCGACGCCGAGATCGCCAAGTACAAGGCGGTGCAGGAGGAGATCGCGCACCTGACCACCAGCGCGGTGATTGGCTGGATCCGAATCGACGCCAAGCCGATGAAGCAGGCGCTCGCCACGTGGGTCACCAAGTGGGTGTTTCTGTTCACGCACTACCTCAGCAACAAGGTGGTCAACTCCATGTCCGAGCTCTACGAGTTCATGGCGCGCGGCGATGTGGTGCTCGCCAAGGACCCGACCGATGCCAACAAGGAGCTGGACGACGCCGGCCGCGACGAGCTGCTGTACGAGATTATGGGTTACATGCGCGACTTGCGAAAGCGCCAGGATAAGACGGATGGGATGTTCGAGCCGCTGGTGGCCACCGTGGCGTTGCTCAAGACGTACGGCATCAGCATCAGCGAGGACGTCCTCAAGCAGCTCGAGGAGGCGCCGCTGGCGTGGAGCGCGCTCAAGAAGAAGAGCCTCAACGTCAAGGAGAAGCTGAGCATGATGCAGCAGCTCGAGGCTCGCAAGATTCGCGAAGCCTCCGACGCCTTCGCGAAGAAGGTCGAGGATTTCCGGGAACTCTTCCAGAAGCTCGCGCCCTTCTCCGTCAAGGGCAAGATCACGACCGACGCCATCGAGCCCGCGTACGCGGCGCTGGACCACTTCCACCACGGGAAGAAGGACAGAGAGTACGTCTTTGGCTCTCTCAACGATGTCGTCGCGGAGAGTGCGGAGCTCAACGAGAAGCAGGACCTGTTCGAGCTCATCGTCACCGACTACGTCGCGCTTCGCAAGTCCAGCGAGGATCTCACCAACCTGAAGCTCCTCTGGGACATGATCTCCTCGGTGATTTACACGTTCACCTCGTGGAACACCACGCTGTGGGACAAGATCGACGTGGACTTCTTGGTTGAGGAGACCAAGAAGCTGCAGAAGGAGACGAAGCAACTGCCCAAGGGTTGCGCGCAGTACGACGTCTTCCGCACGCTCGGCGATCAGGTCAAGGCGCTGCTCACCTCGCTGCCGCTCGTGGCGGAGCTGAGGCATCCCGCGATGCGGGAGAGACACTGGAAGCTCCTGCAGCAGGTGACGGGGAAGAAGTTCACGATGGACGAAAAGTTTTCGCTGGGCGACCTCCTCGCGCTCGAGCTGCACACCTGCGCAGACAGCGTCTCCGAGATTGTCGAGCGCGCGCAGAAGGAGCTGGTCATCGAGAAGCAGCTGGTCAAGATCGAGAAGGACTGGGCGGGTTTGCACCTCGATTTCGTCCCGTTCAACCCGGACTCGGACGTGGTCAACATCGTCGTCGACGACCTCATCGTCGAGGCGCTCGAGAACGACAACCTGCTGCTCCAGAACCTCGGCTCGAACAAGTACGTGCAGGGCACGAAGTTCCAGGAGATCGTGGACGAGTGGCAGAAGAAGCTCGGCACGGTGGACAGCGTGCTGTCCGTCTGGGCGGACGTGGCGAAGAAGTGGAGCATGCTGGAGAGCGTCTTCATCGGGTCGCAGGATATCCGCGTGCAGCTGCCGGAGGATTCCAAGAGGTTCGACGGCGTCAACACGGAGTTCACGAACATGATGCGGGACGCCCCGGACGTCACCAACGTCGTCGAGGCGTGCAACGTCGACGATAGGCTCGAGAACCTCGAGCGGATGCTGAGTCTGCTCGAGATGTGCGAGAAGGCGCTGCAGGATTACCTCGAGACGAAGCGGATCGCCTTCCCTCGCTTCTACTTCGTCGCCCCCGCGGATCTTCTCGACATCCTGTCCAAGGGTACCAACCCGCAGCAGATCCTGCGGCACCTGTCCAAGTGCTTCGACAACATCCACAACCTCTCTTTCGAGCCCGACGAGATGGGCAATCCGTCCAAGAATGCCATCTCGATGTGGTCCGGCGAGAAGGAGAACGTCGCGTTCGCGGGCAAGTGCATGTGCGAGGGCCCCGTGGAGCAGTGGCTCAACGTCGTCGTCGAGACGATGCGCGCGGCGCTCTTCCACGAGTTTAAGCTGTCCGTGCCCAAGTACGATCAGATGCCGAGGACCAAGTGGATGTTTGAGCAGTCGGCGCAAAACACCATCACCGTGTCGCGCCTCATCTTCACGCAGGAGGTCAACGAGGCGTTCGACAGGCTCGAGGACGGCGACGACAACGCGATGAAGGACCTGCTGCAGAAGCAGCTCGACCAGCTCAAGGGGATCATCGAGGCTGTCAACGGCAAACTCGAGAAACTGGACCGCAAGAAGGTGCTGACGCTGTGTACCATCGACGTGCACGCTCGCGATACCTGCCAAAAGCTTATCGACGAAAAGGTGGACGTCGCGGACGCCTTCCAGTGGTCCTCGCAGCTCCGCTACGGCACCAACGAGAAGACCGGCAAACTCCAGATCAACGTCTGCGACGCGGAGATTCCGTACATGTACGAATACATCGGCTCTCCCGGATGTCTCGTCATCACGCCCCTCACCGATCGATGCGTGATCACCCTCACGCAGGCGCAGAGGCTCGTGCTGGGCGGCGCCCCCGCGGGTCCCGCGGGTACCGGCAAGACGGAGACGGTGAAGGACCTCGGCCGCGCTCTCGGCATCCAGGTGTACGTCTTCAACTGCTCGGACCAGATGGACTACAAGGCTATGGGTTCCACCTACAAGGGTCTGGCGCAGACGGGCGCGTGGGGATGCTTCGACGAGTTCAACCGAATTCCCGTGGCGGTGCTCTCCGTGTGCTCCACCCAGTACAAGACCGTGCTGGACGCCATTCGCGCCAAGAAGAGCCAGTTCATGTTCGAGGACGTGGAGATTTCGTTGAGGCCGTCGACCATGGCGTTCATCACCATGAACCCCGGCTACCCCGGGCGCGCCGAGCTGCCCGAGTCGCTCAAGGCGCTCTTCCGCCCGGTGTCCATGTGCGTCCCCGACCTCGGCATGATCTGCGAGAACATGCTCATGGGCGAGGGCTTCCAGATGTCCAAGCTCCTCGCGCGCAAGTTTGTGATCCTCTACAGACTCTGCCAGGATCTGCTCTCCGCGGCGCCGCATTACGACTGGAAGCTCCGCGCGATCAAGACGACGCTGTACGTCGCCGGCGGTTTAAAGCGCGACCAGCCGCACCTCACGGAGGACAAGGTCCTGCTCCAGGCTTTGCGCGACTTCAACCTCGGAAAGCTCACCTCGGACGACCACGGAATCTTCATGGGCTTGCTCAACGACTTGTTCCCCAAGATGCTCGCCGACGTTCCCCGACAGCGCGACGAGTCCTTCGAGGCTCAGATTACCAAATCCGCGATTGAGCTCGGATACCAGCCCGAGGAGATGTTCGTGCTCAAGATCACGCAGTTGAGGGAGATCTTCACCGTGCGATGGTCCGTGTTCCTCCTCGGTCCCGCTGGCTGCGGAAAAACGGCGGTTTGGAAGACTCTGCTGCACGCGCAGAACGAGTACGGGGAGAAGGGCAAGGCGGTTCCCGTGAACCCCAAGGCTGTCTCGCGCAACGAACTCTACGGCTTCCTCCACCCGGCGACTCGCGAGTGGAAGGAGGGCCTGATGTCCGTGACGTTCCGCGACATGAGCAACAACACCTCTTACGTTCACCAGTGGATCGTGTTGGACGGCGACATCGACGCCGAGTGGATCGAGTCCATGAACACCGTCATGGACGACAACAAGATGCTCACGCTCGCGTCCAACGAGCGCATTCCGCTCACGGGCACCATGCGCCTTCTCCTCGAGATCAACCACATGTTCCACTGTTCCCCGGCGACGGTGTCTCGAGGCGGCGTCATCTACCTGAACCAGGACGACATCGGCTGGAAGCCCATGGTCGACTCCTGGATCGAGGCGCGAGAGGCTACCGAGTACAGGCCGATCCTCATCGAACTCTTCGACAGGTACATGCCGCGGTCGCTGGAGCACTGCCGCCGCGCCTTCCGCACGATCGTGCCGTTGGTGCCCATGAACATCGCGGGCACCGTGTGCAAGATTCTCGACGGGATGATCCCGAAGGAGGCGACGCGCGGCGCCCCCGCGCCCGACCGCAAACTCGTGGAGATGCAGTTCGTGTTCGCCGCGACGTGGGCGCTGGGCGGCGCGATGCTGGTGGACAAGACGGTGGACTACCGCGCGCAGTTCAGCAAGTGGTGGGTGGCGGAGTGGAAGAACGTCTTGTACCCCGAGGAGGGGTTGGTTTTCGACTACTACGTCGACCCGGTGTCGATGCAGATGCGACCGTGGGAGGAGAAGGTGGAGGGCTTCGGCTACAACCCGTCCGAGGCTTTCGCCAACATATTCGTGCCGTCCGTGGAGTCCACCAGGCTCTCCTACTTCCTCAACAGCTTCATCAAGAACAAGCACTACTGCATGTTCGTCGGCAACGCGGGTACGGGCAAGACGGCGCTGATGCGCGAGACTCTGCGCGCGCTGGACTCGGAGAACTGGTGCTTCAGCACGATCAACATGAACAACTTCATGGACGCGCCCGCGCTTCAGGTGATCATGGAGCAGCCGCTCGAGAAGAAGTCGGGAGTTCGCTTCGGACCGCCCGGCGCCAAGCGAATGGTCTACTTCTTCGACGATCTCAACATGCCCTACGTGGACAAGTACGACACCCAGACGCCAATCGAGTTGGCGCGTCAGAACATCGACTACAAGGGCTGGTACGACAAGCAGAAGATCGTGCTCAAGGAGGTGCTCAACTGCCAGTACATGGCGTGCATGAACCCCACCGCCGGTTCTTTCAACATCACGCCGCGCATGCAGAGACACTTCGCCACCTTTGCGGTGCAGATGCCGAGCAAGGCGGTGATCAGCACCATGTTCGCGCAGATCATCGACGGGCACCTCAAGAACTTCGATCCGGACATCTCCAAGTACGCCCAGAAGGTTGCCGACGCCTCCATCGAGCTCCACAACCTCGTCGCCAACACCTTCCTGCCGTCGGCGGTCAAGTTTCACTACCAGTGGAACCTCCGCGAGTTGTCCAACATCACCCAGGGCATCTGCCGCACGCTTCCCGAGTTTTACACCAACCCGGCGGACCTCGTGCGGCTGTGGATCCACGAGTGCGAGCGCGTGTTCAGCGATCGCATGACGCTCATCAGCGACATCGAGAAGTTCGACACCATGCGCGTCAACGTGACCAAGAAGTACTTCGAGGATCAGGACATGGATGCGATCGAGGCTCGCCCCATCTCCTACAACGCGTTCATACAGCACGACTCGCAGGACAACGGCGCGTACTGCCCGGTGGACACGTACGAGAAGCTGAACAAGACTCTGGTGGACAAGCTCAACGAGCACAACGAGAGCAACGCGGTGATGGACCTCGTGCTCTTCAACCAGGCCATGGACCACGTGACTCGAATCACTCGCATCTTCGATCTCCCGCGCGGCAACGCCATGTTGGTCGGCGTCGGCGGCTCCGGCAAGCAATCGCTCGCCCGACTCGCCACGTTCATCTGCGGCTTCGAGGTTTTCCAGATTTCTGTCACGTCTTCCTACGGCATGGCCGACTTCAAGGTTGACCTCTTCGAGCTGTACAAGAAGGCTGGCGCCAAGGGCCAGCCGGTGACGTTCCTGATGACCGACGGCCAGATCGTGCAGGAGCGCTTCCTCGTGTACATCAACGACCTGTTGAGCTCGGGATACATCCCGGACTTGATGTCCAACGAGGAGAAGGAGGAGATGTGCAACGCCGTGCGCAAGGAGGTGAAGGAGGCTGGCATCCTGGACACGCCGGAGAACCTGTGGGATTTCTTCCTGGACAAGGTGAGGAAGTACCTGCACGTGTGCCTCTGCTTCTCGCCCGTCGGCGACAAGTTCAGGATCCGCGCGAGGAACTTCCCCGCGCTCATCAACTGCACCGTCATCGACTGGTTTCAGCCGTGGCCGCACGAAGCGCTCGTCTCAGTCGCCGGCAGATTCCTCTCGGAGATTCCCGAGATCGAGCCCGAGCTGCTGGAGAACCTGCAGTACCACTGCGCGCACGCGCACATGTCCGTCAACGACGCCTCCAACGCGTACCTCGACGAGGACCGCCGATACTACTACACGACGCCCAAGTCGTACCTCGAGCTCATCTCGTTGTACAAGGACATGCTCGCCAACAGGCGCCAGGCGCTCTCGGAGGCGAAGGCGAGGCTCGAGAACGGCGTGGACAAGATCGCGTTCGCGTCCGCGCAGGTCAACGAGCTGCAAGTGAACCTCAAGCAGGAGCAGATCATCGTCGAGGAGAAGAAAAAGGCGACGGACCAGCTCATCGTCTCCATAGGAAAGGAGAAGGCTGTCGTCGACGCGGCGGTTGAAGCCGGCGCGGCGGATGAGGCGGAGTGCGCCGCCATCGCGGAGGAGGTTTCCGCCGTCCAGGCCGAGTGCGCGGAAGACCTCGCCAAGGCGGAGCCCATCATCCAGGAGGCGGAGGCTGCGCTAAACTCGCTGGATAAGAAATCGCTCGGCGAGCTCAAGGCGTACTCCAACGTGGACAAGATGATCTCCGCCGTCACCGCCGCGGTGATGATCCTCTTCGCCAAGGGTAAGATTCCCAAGGACGTGTCCTGGAACGCCGCGAAGAAGTTCATGGGCTCCGTCGACGGCTTCCTCACGTCCCTAATCAACTTTGACAAGGACAACGTCAAGGAGGAGTGCGTCGCCGAGGTGGAGACCAAGTACCTCACCATGCCCAAGTTCACGGTGGCGGACATCGAGAAAAAATCCGGCGCCGCCGCCGGTCTGTGCAGCTGGGTCATCAACATCTGCAAGTACTTCCGCATCTACCAGGAGGTGGCGCCCAAGCGCGCGGCGCTCGCGGACGCCAACGCCAAGCTCGACGCCGCCAACGAGAAGCTCAGCGGCATTCGAGCCAGGGTCAAGGAGCTGCAAGACAAGGTTGCCGCCCTCGAGGATAACCTCATGAAGGCGACGGAGGACAAGAACAACGCCATCGCCGCCGCGGAGAAGACCCAGCGCAAGGCGGACCTCGCCGATCGCCTCGTCAACGGCCTCGCGGGCGAGAACAAGCGCTGGGGAGAGTCCATCCAGGAGATGTCGGTGTCGTACAGCAAACTGGTGGGCGACGTGCTGGTGGCGTCCTCCTTTGTTTCCTACGCGGGCGCCTTCAACGCGAAATTCCGCAAGTCCCTGGTGCACAACAAGTGGCTCCCCGACCTCGTCGAACGCGAGATTCCGATGACCGCCGGGGTGGTTCCCCTGGACGTCCTCACCACCGACGCCCTGAAGGCGCAGTGGGGCATCGAGGGCTTACCCACCGACCCGCTGTCCATCGAGAACGGCGCCATCATGACCGCCGCCAAGCGATGGGCGCTCATGATCGACCCCCAGCTCCAGGGCATCAAGTGGATCAAGGAGAAGTGGGGCGACAAGCTCAAGATCATCCAACTCTCCAAGCCCAACTACATCGCGGACGTGGAGCACTGCATCGAGAACGGCATCCCGCTGATGATTGAGAACCTCCAGGACGACATCGACGCCGTGCTCGACCCCGTCGTGGCTCGACAGACGATGAAGCGCGGCCGCTCGACGGTGATGAAGCTCGGCGACAAGGAGGTGGACTACGACCCGAACTTCAAGCTCTACCTCCAGACGAAGCTCTCCAACCCGCACTACAAACCCGAGATTGCGGCGCAGACGACTCTGGTGAACTTTTGCGTCACGGAGAAGGGTCTGGAAGATCAGCTCCTCGCGCTCGTCGTCGAGAAGGAGCGGTTCGACCTGCAGGAGCAGTCCTCCAACCTCGTCAGACAGCTCGGAGAGTACACCGTGCAGCTCACGGAGCTCGAGGATAACCTCCTGGTTCGCCTCGCCAACGCCCAGGGCGACATCCTCGAGGACATCGCGCTCATCGAGAATTTGGAAGAGACGAAGCGAACGGCGAATGAAATCGCCGAGAAGGTTGCGGTTGCGTCGGAGACTCAAATCTCCATCAACCAGACCCGCGAGGTGTACAGACCCGTCGCGGCGCGTGGCGCGCTCTTCTACTTCCTCATCGACGTGCTCAACGTGCTCGACCGCGTGTACCAGTACTCGATGGCGAACTACATCTACATCCTCAAGAAGGGGATGGATATCTGCCCCGGCGGCGGCGACGGGGAGCAGTGGGTGCCCGAGGAGAAGAAGCTCGGCAAGGAGCTGCCCGTCGAGCAGCGCGTCCCCGCGCTCACCGAGAGCGTCACCTCCGCGGTGTTCGGGTACATCTCCGCCGGTCTCTTTGAGCGGCACAAGCTCATCATGGCGACGCAGCTCACCATGGGAGTCCTTCGGCAGCAGGGCAAGCTCGACGCGGAACTCTTCGACTGGCTGCTCCGAGCCCCGCGGTCCGAGGGCATGGACAACCCGCTGCCGGAGTGGCTCGGCGAGGCCAACTGGGAGATGGTCAACTCCATCCGCGAGTTTGAGCAGTACGCCGCGCTCGGGGATGACCTCGTGGGCTCCGCCAAGCGCTGGCGCGAGTGGATGGAGCTGGAGCGACCCGAGGAGGAACCGATGCCGGGCGACTGGAAGAAGATGGAGCAGTTCGAGCAGCTGCTGCTGTTCAGGGCGCTGCGACCGGATCGCATGTCCAACGCGCTCGGCACCTTCGTCAAGAACACCCTCGGCGAGCGGTACGTGACGTCGGATCCCTTCGACCTCGCGTCGTCTTTCGAGGATTCGGCTCCGGGCACGCCCATGTTCATCTTCCTCTCCCCCGGCGTGGACGTGGCCGCCGCGGTGGAGCACCTCGGGCGCAAGCTCGGGTACACCGCCGACAACGGCAAGTACGCGAGCGTCTCGCTGGGGCAAGGCCAGGAGCCCATCGCGATGAACAATCTGAAGAACTTCCACAAGAGCGGCGGGTGGGTGCTCCTGCAGAACATCCACCTCACGATTGACTGGACCAACGGCCCTCTGGAGAAGACGGTGGACAAGCTCGCCGAGGGGGCGCACGAAAACTTCAGGCTGTTCCTGTCCGCGGAACCCCCGCCCTCGTTGGAGCGCGGCCTCGCCATCTCCCTCCTGCAGAACAGCGTCAAGCTGACCAACGAACCCCCCGAGGGGATGAAGCAGAATTTGGCCCGCGCGTACAACAACTTCACCGAGGAGATGTTCGAGGCGTGCGCCAAGCAAGGGGAGTTCAAGGCGATCATCTTCGCGCTGTGCTACTTCCACGCGGCGATTCTGGAGCGCAAGAAGTTTGGCGTGGGCAACCTCCCGGACGCGGCGTCGGGCATCGGGTGGAACATGAACTACCCGTTCAACACGGGCGACTTGCTGTGCTGCGGCCAGTGCGTGAACAACTACCTGGAGAACAACAGCAAGGTTCCTTGGGACGACCTCAAGTACATCATCGGCGAGATCATGTACGGCGGTCACGTCGTCGAGGACTGGGACAGGCGCACGGTGGCGATGTACCTCGAGTCCTACTTCAAGGAGGAGCTCCTCGAGGGTATCGAGTACTTCCCGGGCTTCCCCTCCCCGCCCAGCGGCTTGAACCACAAGCAGACCGTGGCGTACATCGAGGAGAACTTCCCCACGGAGACTCCCCTGGCTTTCGGCCTCCACCCCAACGCGGAGATTGGCTTCAAGCTGCGCGAGGCGGAGAGCCTCTGCGCCGCCATCCTCTCGCTCCAGCCCAGGGACGGCGGCGGCGAGGAGGGTTCCTCCGTGGAGGACAAGGCCAAGACGGTTTTGGACGACCTCGTGGACCGGCTTCCCGAGCAGTTCGACATGGAGGACATTCGGGGCCGCACCGAGGAGATCACGCCGTACATCATGGTCGCCATCCAGGAGGCTGAGCGCATGAACGTGCTCCTCGCCGAGATGAAGCGCTCGCTCGCGGAGCTCGACCTCGGGTTGAAGGGCGACCTCACCATGTCGGACCCGATGGAGAAGCTCATGCACGCGCTCGCCGACGGAGCCGTGTACGCCGGCTGGGCCAAGCTGGCGTACCCGTCGCTCAGGTCGCTCGGTTCGTGGGTGAACAACCTGGAACGCCGCGTCGAGCAGCTCGCGCAGTGGTGCAGCGACCTGCAGCTCCCCAAAGCCGTCTGGCTCTCCGGTCTCTTCAACCCGCAATCGTTCCTCACGGCGGTTATGCAGACGACGGCGAGAAAGAACGACTGGCCGCTCGACAAGACGGTGGTGCTCACCGAGGTGACCAAGAAGCAGCCCGAGCAGATCGAGGGACCGAGCCGGGAGGGGGCGTACATTCACGGCCTCACCCTGGAGGGATGCAGGTGGGACGAGAAGGCGGGGTGCCTCGACGAGTCCAGGCCCAAGGAGATGTTCTGCCCCATGCCCGTCATCATCATCAAGGCGGTGACTGTGGACAAGGCGGAGATGAAGGACGCGTACCAGTGCCCGGTGTACAAGACGGAGCGAAGGTTCAGGGAGGAGGTGTTCACCGCGCAGCTCAAGAGCAAGCACGGGCAGATCAAGTGGACGCTCTCGGGCGTCGCGCTCTTCCTGGACATCTGCTGACGAGCGTGACGACTCGTCGAGAAGAATAGACGATCGCGTCGTGTTTTATTTAACACGACGACGGAGGAAACGAAACGAAAGAGAAGGTCCGCGGCGAAGGGTTCAGCGAGGCGACGCGTCCAATCTCTCGCGGTGACGGCTTCGATGGAGTGGAGCCGTTGTAAACCCGCGAGGAAGAAACACGCGCGCCTCGACAGGCGCCAGATGGGCGACAGAAAGACCGACGCCGCGTTTGACCGGCGGCGAAGCCGCTCGAGGAGAAGCTTCGTCAGACGCCACTAGTAGCTAGGATTACTTCAATCAGATGATTTACACATTCAGGAAAACGACGCGACACTCCCGTCCCGCGCGCAGCCGTCGATCCGGCCCGTCACAGTCCCTTGGGCTTTGGAGGTTTCCTCCCCTTCCTCTTGACGTCGCTGGCGATCGTGAGATTTTTCGCATAGTTTTTGGAATCCTGCGACCCGGTTGGCGGTGGGGGATCGTACGCGTCGTCGTCGCCTCCTCCACCTCCGCCTCCGCCGGATCCCTGGCCGGCGACGAACGCCGCTCCCGCCACCGCGATGAGCGCGACGATGCCGAACGCCCCGCCGCCGCCGCCGCCGTCGTCGGCGAGCGCGGGCAGCGCCGTCGCGAGGCTGACCGGGATGCCGCCCAACGCCGCTGACGCGAGTCTGCTGGCGCCCTCGTCGATGGAGGGTTTTCGCGCGGGATCCGCGTCTCGCTTCGTCGCCGCGCGGGCGGCGACGCGAGCCGGGCGGACGGCGACCTGCTCGGACGACGGGGGCGCGTGTCGATGGTCAGCGGCGAGAGCGAGACGTTCGTTTCGCGCGTGCGACGCGTCGGGGAGAGACGCGCGGAGACGAAGCCATTGGACGTCGTGTCGGGCGGGTGTACAGTCAGACGGTTGGTTCCACGACGGCGGTGCGGTGGGGGTGGGAGACGGGGGCCGCGGCGTTACCTTGCGCGGGGCGCCGAGTCGGACGGCGCGCGCGCTCAACGCGCTCGTCACCGTGGTCATGGTGCGTGCGTTTCACTCGACGCTCTTCGAGCTATGGCGCCGCGGCCGACGAGGCTGGCGAGCTGGGCCCGCGAGCGCCAACGTCAAATTCCAAACGAGCCTTTTTTTCAACACGTGCCAGGTGCTTTTCCAGCCAAGGAGCCTGCTCACGTGTCGAAAATCGCCAGCGATTTTGCGCGGCTCCCATTGGCCGAGGAGATAGCGCGAATTTTTATTCAAGGACAAACCCCATCGACGCAGCAGTCATCGCGCCAGTCATCGACGTGATTTTAGTTAGGGTAAACAGCGCTGGGTGACTGCTGGCGGATGACTCATCACGGCTGTTTTGGCAATCACGTTGTGCTGTTTCGCCCCATCCCGGTTGCCCAGCCTGTTGCCCTCCGCGCTTCAACCTCCACGGCCGGACCGCGTGACCGCTCATTGGCCCAAGCGCCGCGGATATCGCGTCGCGGCTCACATGGCAGCAACGATGGCCTCGACGGCGGTGGGTGGCGCGATCGGGTCGCGCGCGGCGGTGACGCATCGAGGGGTGACCCGAAATGCGTCCACAGGGTCGACCAGATCGCTAAACCCGACGTTGGTCCGGCGCGACTCCCGCCACCGCGCTCAGGTCGCGCGACCCTTCCGCGCCGGTCGACGCCAAACGTCAACGCGCGCGGCGAGCGGCGAAGAGGCCGGCATGATCGAGTCGATGGGCCAGTTCATCGGCGTCGGTCTCGGCGTCGTCGGGCTATCCTTCATCGCCGGCGCGCAGAGCAAGGGGGGAAACGACGACCCATCGGCCGACCGCCCGCCCGCCCCCGCGAAGGCCGCCGCCGCCGCCGCCTCCGCCCCCGGCAACAACAAACCCGCGATGCCCAAGCAGACCATCGCGGGCGGCGTCGCGGGCGCCAACAACAGGAAGAAGCAGTTCCCCGGCATGCCCAAGCCCGCGGCGGTCGCGGCGGGGTCGGGTTCGGCCGGCGCCCAATCATCATCGTCGTCGTCGAAAGGAGGAGCGCCCGCCATCCCGAGCATCGACGTCGCCAACACGATGAAGGAACTCATGGGCGCCGCGGCCGGCGGCGCAGGTTCCGGTAAGCAGAAGTACTCGTACAAGTGGGGCGCCGCGGAGGCGACGGGGCCGCGCGAGTACATGGAAGACGCGTGGGCCGTGCGCGATTCGGGTTTCCCGGGTGGGTACTTTTTCGCATCCGTCATGGACGGACACGGGGGCGAGGCGTCGAGCGCGTGGCTTCGCGAGAACCTGTTCAAATCCCTCGCCGCTCCCTGCGAAGGCGCATCACGGCGCGCCACCGAGCCCGGTACGCTGGTGCAGGACGGCACCAAAGGGGGCGGATACCTCGCCGAAGCCTTGAGATCCGGGTACGAATCCGCGGATGAATCGCTCATCGATCACATCGCGCGACTGGGCGAACCGGAGTGCTGGAGCGGGTCGACGTGCACGTCCGTCCTCGTGCGCGACGACCGGATCGTGTGCGCGAACGTGGGCGACTCGCGCGCGCTGCTCGTGCGCGCCGGCAAGGGCGTCGAGCTGACGCAGGACCACAGGCCGGTGGGCACGTCCAGCAAGGGGCGTCAGGAGATGCAGCGCGTGGTAAACTGCGGGGGTTGGTCCGTGGGCGGGCGGGTGTGCGGCATCCTCGCGGTGTCGCGCGCGTTCGGCGATTACGAGTTCAAGGGCGGGAGGTTCGACCTCCTGGAGGACCTCAGCGAGGAGCCCCTCGCGAAGAAGGCGACGCTCAAAGATCCGCCGGTGGTACCCACGCCCGACGTGTTCGAGTGCGCGAGGGACGTGGAGTTGGACGAGTGGCTCGTCATCGCCAGCGACGGCCTGTGGGACACGGTGAACAGCCAGCAGTGCGCCACGTTCATCAAGCAAGAGCTGAAGAAGACGCCGGGGATGGGCGCGGACGAGCTCGCGAACGCGCTGGTCAAGAGGGCGATACGGTTCAGGACGCAGGACAACGTCGCGGTGGTCGTCGTCGACCTTCGCCAAGCGTGATCGTAAAATCAATCGCAAACCGATCTATTTGGTGGGTTCCCTATTATGATAGTCGGGCGTGGAGAGGAGAGGGCGGTGCGGGGTACAGGGGCCGAGACGGACCCCCGGTGTAGTATAACCTGTGATGTGCATTCGAAACTACCTACGATTGACGTTACAACGCGGTCGTCGCTACGGTTCGACACCCGCGAAAAGCTCGAGGACTAATTTAGGCTAATCTTATTCGCTACGAAATCACGAGAAGTAGAGGCCCGCACCCGTCGCGAACGCCGCGATCGCGATGAGCCCACCGCGGATGGCGTCGTCCGAGATGTCGAACGGCACCTGCTTCGGGGGCGCGTCCGGGTCTTCCCACGTCCCAGCCGCGATCGCCGCCGCCTTCAGCTGTTCCTTCTTCTCCGTCATCACCCTGTGCATCATAGCCTTGCGTCGCTTCTCGAGCGCTTCGCGCTCGGCGTCGCGGAAGTACTGCTCCGCGCCGACGCGCGCGGCGGTGGTGGGCTCGAGCATGGCCTTTCGCGCGAGGTCATCGTTGGCGATGCCCGCGCGCGTGGCGAGTCTCCTGACGCACGTGCGCAACATCGGAGTGACAATTCCGATGTTGCGCAGTCACTCCGATGTTGCGCACGTACGTCTAAATAAACGGGCGGTTAACGGCATTTAGCTCAAATCGGGCCCGTTTCGTGACTGCGACGCGGTGAATTTCCAGGCGAGAATATATTTCAGCGAATCCGTTTCGGATAATGGCGTCGAAAAGGTTAATAACCCTCGAAGGCTCGAACGCTCGCTCGGAAGCGCCCGCGCCCATCGAACGACGATGGCCGCAGCGATGATTCGACTCGGCGCGATGACCGCGACGACCCCGCATCCCGCCGTGATCCGCCCCCGCGCGACGGCGTGCCGCGGAAGCAACCCCGACGCGCTCGTCCGCCTCGCGACGGTGAAGGGGTCCACGACGCGAAAAACCGCATGGATGATGAATAATGCGTCGACGCCCTCATCGCGAGGCGCGTCCCTCCGCCGCGCCGCGGTGGGCATGCCGCAGCCGCCGTCGACCGAGGAGGACATCGATGACGACTTCGTCCCGTCCCAGCTCGGCATCAAGGACATCATCTCGCTCTGGATCACCCAGATCCTCCAGACCTACGGCGACGAGGAGTCCAAGGACGGCGCGCCCGTGTGCGAGGGTTCGGTGGACGACCTCGTCGGCGGTCCCATCTTCCTCGCGCTCTACCCTTACTTCCTCAAGTACGGCGGGGTGTTCAAGCTGGCGTTCGGGCCCAAGGTTTTCATGGTGCTGTCCGACCCCGTCGTCGTTCGAGAGGTGCTCAAGGAGAAGCCCTTCGCGTTCAGCAAGGGCGTCCTGGCGGAGATCCTCGAACCGATCATGGGCCAAGGGCTCATCCCGGCCCCGTACGCGGTGTGGAAGAACCGGCGCAGGCAGCTCGTGCCGGGGTTCCACAAGGCGTGGCTCGATCACATGGTCGGCCTCTTCGGCGATTGCTCGGCGCAGCTCGTCAAGAATCTGGACGCCGAGATTGCCAAAAATCCCAACGGATCCGCGATCGTCGACATGGAGGAGCGGTTCTGCTCCGTCTCGCTCGACATCATCGGCCTCGCGGTGTTCAACTACGACTTCGGATCCACCACGCGCGAATCCCCAATCATCAAGGCGGTGTACACGTGCCTGCAGGAGGCGGCGCACCGGAGCACGTTCTACTTCCCCTACTGGAACCTTCCCCTCGCCGACGTCCTCGTCCCGCGGCAGCGCGAGTTTAAGAACAACATGAACCTCATCAACGAGACCCTCAACGGACTCATCAAGAAGGCGCAGGCGTTCGAAGGCACGGAGGACCTCGAGGAGCTGCAGAACCGCGACTACAGCAAGGTCAAGGACCCGTCGCTCCTGCGTTTTCTGGTGGACATCAGGGGCGCCGACGTCACGGATTCGCAACTCAGGGACGACCTCATGACGATGCTCATCGCGGGGCACGAGACGACCGCGGCTGTGCTGACCTGGTGCCTGTACTGCCTCGCGCAGGACCGCGATTTGATGGCGAAGGTGGTGGCGGAGATCGACGACGTCATGGGGCCCCAAAACGACGGGGAGACGCCGACGGCTCCGAACTACGAGCAGATTCAGAAGATGGAGCTGGTCCGTCTGTGTCTGGCGGAGGCGCTTCGGCTGTACCCCGAGCCCCCCATTCTCATCCGGAGATGTCTGGAAGACGTCCCACTTCCAAAGGGCGCGGGCGACGCGAACGTGACCCTCATCAAGGGCATGGACGTGTTCATCAGCGTGTGGAACCTTCACAGGCACCCCGACTGCTGGGAGGAGCCGCTCAAGTTTGACCCGACGCGGTTCAAGCGACCGTTTCAAAACCCGGGCGTCAAGGACTGGGCCGGGTACAACCCCGATCTCATCAGCGGTTTGTACCCCAACGAGGTGACCAGCGACTTCGCGTTCATCCCGTTCGGCGCGGGCGCGCGCAAGTGCATCGGCGATCAGTTCGCCATGCTGGAGGCGACGAGCTGTCTGGCGATGACGCTGCGAAGGTACGACTTCGAGATGACGAAAGACGCGAGCGACGTCGGGATGGAGATGGGCGCGACGATTCACACCGCGGGGGGACTCCCGATGAAGGTGACGCGCAGGTGAGGAGTCGGGTGAGGAGTCAGACGAGCGTCAGCGCAGATGAGTGAGTTAACCACCGCGTGTACGTGTTTTTTTAAAAGTTGTCAATCTCAGGGGTATCGTCGGGGACGTAGTCCATCTCCACCTCCTTGAGGAAATCCTCGTGGAGCTGCTGGCCGCCCTTCTCCGCCAGCGTGTCCGCCTTGTCAACCTCCCACGCGTGCGCCACCTCCTCCCACGACGCCAGCGCGGCCGCATCCTCCAGCACGCACTCGCCGTCCCTGATGACCAGCACCCGATCGTCGCTCGCGTCCCCGCCCGCCTCTTCGGCGCCGCGAACAGTCACCGCCTTAAGTTCGCCGTCGGCGTCGAGCGTCAGCACGGGTTTGGTAAAGTCCAGCTGTCGATCGTGCGCGTACCTCGCGTCCATCGGTCGACGCGCGTGCACCAGGTACGTGCGCACCGTGTTCGCCACCCTGGTGTCGTACTCCGCGGGGCCGCCCCGCGGCGAGTGCTTCTCCTCCTTGATCACGACTCGCTCCGTCCACGGCACCTCGTGGTAGTACGCGGGCGCGAGGTTGAGGGACATCGCGGCGCTCGTGTCCACCCGCGTCGCCTCGCCCACGAACCGCCCGTCGGACTCGCGCCGTCTCGCCATCATGATCTCGCGAAGGTCCAACCGCCCGTCGTTCGTCTTGGCGACGAGGTAGTCGACGTTTTTCATCCGCATCGGGTGATAGGCGTCAAACGCTCGAGGTAACCCGGCCGGGATGAGCTCCTTGAAATCTTCTTCGTCGACGTCGCCGCCCCCCCCGAGGGTGAGTTCCGCGCCCCCCTCGCTCTGCCTCGGCATGCGCGACAGGTCCGGGAAGTCCCTCGGCGTCACCGGCGGTTCGTCCCTGTCGCGCTCCAGCCCCATCTCCCGCGCCAGGTCCTCCTTGGTCCAGCTCCCGTCCACGAAGGACAGGTACCCCGCGCTGCGACTGAAAAACTCGCCTTGGCCGACAGTCTCCGCCTGGCCCTCCGCGACGAAACCCTCCATCCCGGGCACCGCCTCGAACCCCGGCGCCTGATGCGCGAGGCTTCCGTCCGACATGGCGTCGAACACCGACCGCGCCATGGACGCGTCGTCTGACACGTCATATGACACGTCACCGTATCCGTCGTCCGACTCGCGGCTGCGAACCCGTCGACGCATTCCCTCGCGCGAATCCTCCCACTCGAAATCGTCGAGTTCGGGCGCGGGCCGGAAGTAGTCACCGGACGCGTCGCCGTCGTCCTCGTCCATTCGCGCGTCCCCTTGTTCGTCCACTTGGTGGTCCCCGTCCGCCGCTTCCAGTTCGGGCGTCGCGGGGGCGGGCGACGAGGAGGTTTCCCCCGCGCTCTTTTGACCGTCGGTTTTTTCCCCAACCTTCTCGGAGACTTCCTTCTCCGAGGAGGAGTTACCGGCCGCCTTGGACGAATCCTCGAGGAGCGTCCGGCCGGCCAGTGCCGCGGCGGCGTCCGCCGCCTCCGCCGCCTTGGCACCCCCCGTCGTCCCCACGCTCACCGGCGCGTTCACGTTCGCGGGTTTGCGTCCCAGCAGGGTGAGAAAATCGCAATCGCGGGTCAACGCGTGTTTTAACCCCGGGGGCGCGGGGGTGCTCTTGGCCACCGCGACGACGGCGCGAATGACCGCCTCGACCGGCGCGGGCGAATCCCCGCCCGCCGCGGCTAACGACCCCAGCGTGTAGTACGCGTTCCGCTCGGGGCACCACACCATGACCGCCGGGCACCCCCGCGCGAGCGCGTCCTCGACCCAGCACACTTTCCAGCTTCGACCGACGGCGGTGAGCGCGGCGTGCGAGGGTTCGTACTTGATCTCGAGCCGTTCCATCGCGTCGAGCCAGTCCTTCTTGACCCACTCGCGCGTTTCCTCGTCGGGGGGCAGCGGCGCACCCGCGTTGGCCGCCAGAGCGGCGACCGTGCTACGCGAGACGGCACCCGCGGGTCCGTGAAAGTCGAACCCCGCGCGGTATTCCGCGTAGAGCGAGGGGGCGTCGACCCCAGCGCCGACGCACCACTTGGCGACGCACGACTTCGGGTTCGGGTACGAGTACGCGTTCGTCCGTGTGTTGTCGCCGGTGTTGCCCGGTGACTCACCGCCCGGTGACTCACCGCCCGGTGACTCACCACCCCGGTTGGCGGTCTTGGCGGCTTTCGCGGCGAGGGTCGGGTCCGTCGCGATTGCGATTTGGTCGGCGAGGTCCTTCTTGGAGCGGCTGACCGCGTCGAACGCCTTGACGACTTCGGCGGCGGGGCGATCGGCTTTGTCGTCCGCGGCGCCGTTCGCGATGTCCGCGATCGTGTAGAACCTCCTGACGCCCGGGACGTACATCAGAGCGACGCCGTTCGGGGCCCAGCACACCCGAAACCCTCGCATCCCGGGCACGACGGCGAACGACTCGGCCAGGTTGACGCCCGCCCTCGCAGCCATCTCCGCCCAGTCCTCCTTCCGCCAGTCGCTGTAGCCCTTCAGCGCCATGCCCTTCCGCTCGCACGCGGCTTTGACGATCCTGCGGCCCTCGGTGGAGGACGGCGTGGTGAACGACCAGCACAGACCGGTGAGATCGTACAGCTCCACCGCGTCCCATCCCGCGCCGCCGCTGTCCAGAGGGTACGGCCCGTCGCCGTCTCGCGCGGAGAGATGCGACGGCGTGAGGACGACGTCGTTCTTGGGCGCCGCCTTGCGAGGCGGGGCCATGGCGACGACGCGAACGGGACCCGGGCGGCGGGACGCGACGGACGGAGGACGCGATCGGAGCGCGTTCGGGGCGAGGGACGGGGCGCGACGCATCTTCGAACGCAAAGGATGCGGCGACCCGGTGCCAACCCGACCGGCGGCGGCCGAATGAATCATCGCGGCGGCCGACATGCTGCGCGCGGCCGATGGAGACGGCTCGTGACCCGACGCTGCGCGTTGCGGTGGCGGTGTGCGAGCGACGCGGATGCGCTGTCGGCGGTCGGTCGAGCGCTCTCGCGTTGTGGGACGCGCCGCGCGCTCTCGGGGCCGACGGTTATTAGGGTAAATCGCTTTTTGACTGCCCTTTTTGTGATCCCGTCTGCGCAGCAGTGCGTCGTCGGCGGTCTTGATTTCCCCCTCCCGCGACGGCCGGGGTTCACTCGCTCGAGCGCGATGTCCCGCGCCGCGATGATGCGCTCCTTGGCGCGATGGGCGACCGCGGGAACGGTTGGAATTCCCCCGCGCGCCGCCGCTCGCCGCGTCTCAGCGTTCGGCGGCGCGTGGAGGGTTCGACCCGGCGCGGGCACGACGAGCGTCCAGTCGGACCCGTCGCGGCGACGGGTTTGCCCGGCGGCGAGTCACCGGGGGGTGAGTCACCGCGCGTCGTCGTTCGTCGCCGCGTCGTCGGCGGGGGCGTCGCCGGGAAGTAAGGGGGTGTACGACGACCCGCGAACGTACGAGCTCGCGTTCGGGTTCAGGGAGTTCGACAAGGAGGCTGCGTTCCTCGCGTCCCTCTCCAAACGCCTGGGCACCGGGCGCGATCCCGCGTCGTTGCTCGAATTGGGCGCGGGCCCCGCGTGGCACTCCACCGCGGTGGCGTCTCTGTGCCCCGGCGCCGTCGCCGTCGCGGTGGACAACTCCCCGGCCATGCTGGAACGCGCGAGAGAGCGCGTGACGGAGTGCGCGCTGAACGAACGCGTCGCCGTCGTGGACGGCGACATGACGAAACTCGACGCAAAGAAATGCGTGGAACGAGCGTTCGAGATGGCGCCGCGAGAGTCCAAACAGGCCGTCGCGCGGGGGTTTGACGTGGCGTGCGTCCTCCTCGGAACCGCCGCGCACCTCGTGCACACCGAGGACGCCATCGCGTGCCTCCGGGCGATCCACGACGCGCTCGCGCCGGGTGGCGTCGCCGTGCTCGAGCTCGAACATCCGTACGATCTCTTCGAGGGACAACTCATGGACGCGCAGGGAGACGCGTGGGACAGGGAGGACGCGAGCTCGGGGGTCAAGGTGCTCGTGGAGTGGGGCAGGGAAGGTGACGCGTTCGACGTCCAGACGCACGTCGTCGAGCGCACCGTGGGGTTCAACGTCTTGGATTTGGCGACGAATGAGCCGGCGAATGGGTACGAGGCGGTGGAACAAGTCGTGCGGTGCCGCGTGTTCACGGCGCCCGAGGTGGACGCGCTCGCGAGGCTCGCGGGCATGCGGGTGTGCGCGACGTTCGGGGACATGGACGAGCGCGTGCCGCTGGACTCGGAGGAGGCGCACAACATGCTCGTGGTGCTCAAGAAGGATCACCAGTGACGGCGAGTACGTATCTCGGTTTGCAAACGTCAGTCACCTTTATAGTCTACGCTACTTTTGTGCCACCTTCGTCGACTCGACGCGCCGCTCACGCGAGGAAACGCTCGCGCACGCGCCGCGATCGTTCCCCGCGCGCCTCCCTCTCCCCAGCCTCCGCCCTCAGCCGCTCCCCCTCCGCGAGCGCGTCCCGCAGCGCGAGCAAATCGTCGCCGCTGTCCATGTCCAACGCCACCGCCCCGGACGTTAAACCCGCGATCGAGACGCCGAGACGTTCCGCGAGATCCCGAGCCTCTTCGTTGAGCCGCTCGCACTCGGCGGCGTACGCCACGCGATGGTCCGGGCGCAGACGCGTCGACGGACCGACCGACGAACCCCCCCCGCCCGCGTCGCCGCGCTTGCCCCCCGTCGCGCGTACCCCGCGTCTGATCTTTCGAGCGAGTTGCAACGCGGCGTCCGATTCGTCGTGCCGCGACGCGTTTCTCGAGACGCACACGACGGCGAAGAGCCGGGCAACTCCGGAGAGCGCCTTGGACACCAGCCGCGTGAACTTCGAGTCCCGGTACGGCACGTGCGATCTCGAGTCCGCCAGGGCGTCGACGCACCGCCCGAACGCCTTGACCGCGGCGTCCTCCGCGGCGCCCCCGCCGCCCGACGATCCCTTCTTGCGGTCGATCCCGGCGACGTCGGCGACGGTAATCTCCGAAGTCGTCTCCGTCTCCGGAAGCCAAACCCCGCACCCGGCGGGGTCAAGCCGCCCCCGCGCGCTCCGCCGGGTGATCCGCAGCGCGAGCAAACAGTGCACGCGCTCGCCCGCGAACGACCCGTTCGACGCGGCGAGCGCCGACGTGGCGCGTCCCGATTCGCGAACCTCGCGCTCCTTGGCCCGGAAACCGTCGGAAGCGAGCGCGACGAGGCGGGCGCAATCCTCCGCGTCTTCCGCGACGATCTCGACGCACCCTTCGGCGTAGAAGCCCCGGGTGGGGTGCTCGCGAACGTTGACGCCGACGGAGGACGTCGCGCCGTGGAAGACGGCCGAGACGGCGCCCGCGCCCCCGCCCCTTCCGCCGCGTATGTCGTCCTCCTCGCTCGTCGATTTCCGCGGAGCTTCGTCTTCGTCGTCGTCGCGATGGGCGCCGCTCGCGAGTTCGATTCCCGCCGCGAGCGCGTCCACGAGCACCTCGTGCGTCTTCCTCCTCGCCACCGGTACCCCGGGCGCCACCGGCGCGGTGATGACGTCCGCGATCGCCGACACGGCGACGGTCACGACGTCTCCCGGGTGCGAAGCTTTCACTTCGTCGACGGCGTCGAAAACGACCGACGCGACGTAGCCGCACGCCCCGAGATGGTCGGCACCCCCATCGGCACCGTGCCCGCGAACGAGCCGCGACTTCCCCGAGCCGTGGATGCCCGTCGTGATCAGCGCGCACGACACGCCGTCGAGCACCGCCGCGCGCGTCGCCGCCGCGAACCCGGTTTTGTCGAAACACTCGTTCGAATTCGAGACGACAGTCGACAGATCGTACGTCTTCTTGAGCGTCGTCCTCGGCCTGTTGAGCGTCACGCGGACGCCGCCGCCGCCGCCGACGTCGCTCGTGGATTCTTCGATGGCGAGGCAGGCGTCGGCGAGTTTCAAGTCCGGCTCATCCCCGGCGTGCACGGCGACGACGGCGGGTTCCGAGTACGTGACCACAGGCGGCGAGTCAACCCCAGGCGACGCTCGCGAAGCGGTGCGTCGAGTTCGCGCCGATTCCGTCGTCCCGGGCTCGAATCCCGGCGCGGGCGGCGGCGGGGTTTTGAGGGCGGTCGACGGCGTCGACGCGGGTGTGGTCGGGTGCGCGAGCCGCGGTTGGCGGCGGTCGGTTTTCGCGCCGTCGGCTGCGGGGGTTCGTCCGGTGGAGGCGTCGTTCGCGTCGTTTTTATCGTTAGGCGGTGCTCGTCCGGGGTGCTCGAGGTCGGGGGATCGAATCCCGTCGTCGTCGTCGTCGTCCGCGCGGGGCCGGGGTTCGTTGGACGCCGCGGGCGGGCGTCCGAAGCTGCCGCGCGGGTCGAACTCTCGCCACTCGTTCGACATCGCGAGCGCGTTCGGAGATGCCTCGTCGAGGTTGCGGAATCTGAAAGTCTCGGGATCGGGCGCGAGGAGCGAGGGGCGTCCGCCGCGCACGGCGGCGGTCGCGGGCTCGGTTCCCGGCGCGGTCGTCGCGTCGTCGGCGGCGCGTCGACCGGACGCGGGCCTGGCGGCGGAACGCCGCGCCTTGAGCGCCGCGAGCTTGTCCCCCGTGCTCGGCCTCGCCGGCGTGGCGCGGGGCTGGCTTTTCGGGGATTCGTTCTCGTTCGAGATCCCGCCGGCCGGTGAGATGCCGCCGTGCGACGCGCCGCCGCCGCCGCCGCCCGATGACGACGACGCGCGCTTCTGTCTGAAGCGCTCGAGCGACGACGCGGGGCGGCGCGTGCCCTCGTCGCCGACCATGCCCGCGCGCTCGCCTCACCGGGTTGTGGGCACCTCCAACGGTCGCGTTGACTTTCTTGGTCCTTCCTTTTGCTCGCTTGGCTGATGGCAAAATCCACGGAGCAGATGACCAACCCGCCAACGCAGCCAACGCTGCCAACGCGGACGAAGCTCACTTCGTCGCGGGCACCATGGGCGCGGGTGGCAAGATCGCGCTGTTGACCGGCGCATCCACCGCGTTGGCCGGTACGTCCCGTCATCGCCGTTCCGTCGCCCTCCGAGCGTCCCGTCGCGTCCCGCGGCCGGCGCCCCAAACCCGTCGGCGCCCCGAATCCTCGCCCCTCGTCGCCGTCAAACCCTCGCTCACCCGCGCGATCCCATCCTCCCCTCGACCCGTCGACGCAGCGATACCGAAGGACAAGGCGCAGGGCGGCGCCGCCGCGGCGGGCGCGATCGGATGCCTCGGCTTACTCGTGGGCGTCTACCGCATGCCCCTGAACCGGTGCAGGTGCACCAAGGCTGAGCTGCGAGACGAGGGGTTCACGCGCAAGTTGCGCCACATGCACTGCGCCAGGTGCCTGAAGAGGACGAACAAGGGCGTGGTGGTGAGCTTCCTGACGAGCCCGCTGTATTGCGCGGGCGCGGCGGCGATGGCGGCGCAGGCGGCGCAGGCGGCGGGAACGCCGGTGCTGAGGGCGGTGCGGCCGGCGTGGAGGAAGGTGCGAGGCATCGCGGCCGGCGGGGACGGCGCGCCGTAGGCGGGGTTGTAGTATTATCATCGTGGGCACTCTCTCACCCGTTCTACCCGTCGCGTGCGTGAGTCAGCGGGCGATTCAAAAATCCAACCCGCAGCCAAACAGCCCAACCAAAGACCAAACAAGTCGAAATTTTTGAAATTCGAGCTCTCATTCCGCACCTCGCGCGCTGACCCGCCGATGAGCGCGCGCCTCCACGCGCCGTCGCCGCCCGGCTCGCCGTCGCGGCGTTCCGTGCCGGCGATGAGTCACCGGCCGTTCAAAAAGCGCGACTGGGACGCGGAGCTCGCCAAAATCGGCGTTCCCTCGGACTCGCCGATGCGACTGATTCAGCGACGCGCGAATGGCGACGGGGACGGGGTTATTGGTATCAGGGACGAGGCGAACAACGACGACATCGTCGCCGCGTCCGAGGGGGACCGCGCCCCGGCCGGAGCCGACGTCGGGGGCGATATCGGCACCCCCGAGGCGGCGACGGGAGACGGTGGCGGCGGCGCCGCGCGGCGCGGGTGGTCCCCCGCGAGGCCGTTCGACCTCGGCGCCGACCGCTCCCCCTTCCTCACCGACGTGGCGCCGTCGCCGAAAGAGGATGACGACCACCTTCACGACGAGCCGACGCGGTGGAGACCCGGCGCGACGCCGCTCGCGGTCGGGGGCATGCTCGGCGACGTCTACGGTCGCGACGACGACGACGACGGCCACCTCGGAGATCGAACCGGGGACGACGGAATCGAGCACGCCGCGCGGGTCTCCACGCGCGGGACGACGACGGGATGGGCCAACGACGCGCAGCCCATCGCCTTTGTCGGGTCCGTCGCGGACGACCCGATCGCCGCGACGTGGCTCCGACGGCTGCGCGCCGAGGGTTTCAACGTCGCCGCGCACGTCGGCCCGCCCCACGCCGTCTCGGAGCTCCCTCGCGGCGTCGTCCGCGCGTCGAACGCCAGGCACGCCGCGGAGCTCGCCCTCGGATTTACGTCGCGAGCGTCCAATCCAAAGGCGTGGGCGCCGGGCGCGCGGGCCAAAGACTGCCGCGACGCGTGCGTTCGCAACCAAGGCGCGCCCCAGCCGAGGCCGCTGCTCATCGCCAGGTTCGCGAACGAGTCGTCCTTCTCGCACGCGATGGACGTGCTCCTCGGGACGTCCGGGGGGATTGGCGGGACGGCCGGCGGGGATGACCTCTCCGGTAAGTTGATCGTCGTCAACGCGACTCCGACGACGGCGGCTGTGTCGCAACGCGTCGGCGCCAAACTCGCCGCCCTGGGCGTGCCGTACGTCCACGTCGCCCTCGCGGGTGGAGCTGCGGAGATTGAAACGGGCGACGCGCACGCGTTCGTGGCGTACGTGGACGGTAAGGTTCCGGCGCACGTGTCCCGACGATGCGGCACAATCGCCGCGGGTCTTAAAAGTCTTAAAAGCCAAGGCGGCGTCGGCGGGGATCGAACCCGCGACGTCGTGGCGGACGAGTGCGAACGCGCGCTTCGAGTGTTGAGTCAGGACAAACCCACGGTGGTCGCCAGGGACGACTGCGCGGCGTGCTGCGACCTGCGACTGGTGAGTTTATTATTTTTTATTTTCGTATGGGCAATTCGTCTGACATGGTGTTTTGTTCACAGGTGGAGACGACGCGGACGATCGCGATGCGCGCGAGGGTTCGCGAAACGTTTCGGTTGGGCGCCAAGCTCGCGCGGAGCGAGTCCGAGCGAGTAAAGCTCACGAGGACGACGGACGAGGCGATCGTCGCGGCGAACGACGCCAAACACGAGGCCAAATACGCGAGGAAGGACGCGGCGGATCGTTCGGGGCGTTTAGAGGAGGCGGAACGGCTCGCGAGTGACCTGAACCGTCAGCTTCGCGAGACGCGGACGACGCTCGAGCTCGAGCGCCGGGCGAGCGCGGCAGCCGCCGAGCGGTGCGCCGTCCTGGAGCGCGAGCTCCTCGCGGCGGATTCCGCGGTCGCGGGTTCCATCCCCGAAGGAGGCGCCGGCGATTTCACGCAATTTCACGCCGACGACGACGAGAACCGCGCGCTTCGCGAGTCGGTGGAACACCTCAGCGCCGAGGTGGCGCGGGTACGATCGACCACCGCGGCGAAGGTCCAAGCGCTGGTGTCCGCCAAGGAAAAGGCTGAGAAGGACCTCGACGTCGCGACCAAAAAAACGCTCGCCGCGGAACGAGCCGAGCGCGAGGCGAAAAACGCTTCGGAAACGCTCCGCGGGGAGACGAACCGACTCGACGAAACGCTCGAAGTAACGCGCGCCTCCCTGGCGTCCGCCGAGCTCGCCCTCGTCGACGAGCGACGCCAACTCGCGCGGGTTTCCGCCGAGCTCGAGTCAACGCGTGACAAACACGAATCGGAGTCGAAGGTGTCGCAAAGTGCGATCGCCGAACTGTCCGAGAGGTTCGAACTTTCCGCCGGAGATCTCGCCGAGGCGAATGCGAAGATGGAGCGTCTCGCGGACGAGACGCGTTCACTTCGGGACGAGTTGGCGTCGGTCGAAAAAGAGCGAGAGGCGTCGGCGGTGCGAGCGGCGGAGTCGATCGAGTCGGCCGAGGCGAAAGCCGCCGACGCGATTGCTCGCTTCGAGGCGAAGGAGAAGGAGCTCTGGGCGCGCGACGCGCAGCTCGAAAAGCGCGCACGAGACGCCGTGCGAGACGCCAAGGCCCACGCCGAGCGCGTCGCCGCTCTGACGGACGAGAAGGCGGCGTTGGCGGCGGAGTTGACGGGCGCCAAGGCGGCGATTCGTCGAACGAACCGCGTCAAGGAGGAATCGACGCGGAAGCTCCGCGACGAGCTCGAGGAGACGAAGAGGGCGCTGCTGCACGCCACGTCCCGACGCGTGGGCAGGCCTTGGGCTTCCGACTCGAGAGAGGGCGTCGCGAGAGGACTTGCTACCGCGAGTGAAGACGCCGTACCCACGGAGGATGACGTACAACGTATGGAGGACAAGTTGGAAAAAGAGCGAGGCAAGCGGGAACGCGCCGAAGCCGCCGCCGCGTCGCTCCAATCCGCGCTCGCGCTCGCCCGCAAGCAGTCGCACGCCGACCACGAACGCTTAAGCGGCGAATGCCGGACCCTTCGCGCGCTCGCGTCCGCGCTGGAACTCGAGCGCGACTCGTTGCGCGTGACGCTCAAGGGACGGGCGGATTTGGCGGCTGATTTAACGGCTCGCGCACAGCTGGACGCGGGAAAAATCGCCGGGCTCGACGCGCGACGCGAGCGCTTAAACCGCGAGCTCAAACGGGAGAAGGACGCGGTGGCCAAGCTCGCGGCGCGCGTCGCGGAGTCGGAGCGCGAGCGCGGACGAGACGGAGCGTTACTAAAAACGGCCGAGGCGACGGCGAGTCGCGTCGCGAAGGAGGCGGAGGCGGCGCGGGCTGAGGTTGAGTCGGCGAGGGCGGAGGCGGCGAATGCCGCGCTCGCCGCGACCGCCGCGCGTCACGAGCTCGAGGTGGCGGCGAGGGCTCGCGACGTCGCGGTGGAAGACGCGGCTCGGTTGAAGGCGCTCGTGGGCGCGCACGAGCGGACGATCGAGGAACTGAGGCGCGAAGTTCGATCGCACGCGACGCGTTCCGAAGAACTCTCGCCGGAGCTCGTCGAAGGAGAGCTCGAAAGAGAGCGCAAACGTTCGGAGGAGCTCGTCAACAAACAGTCGGAGGAGCTCGCGGAACTGCGCGCCAAGGTGCGAGACGCGGAGGAGCAGACGCGAAAGGCGACCGCCGCGCTGGTCAAGACGGAGGCGTGGGCGCGCGCCGCGGAGAAGGCGTTGGCGGCGGAGAAGGCTTCGAGCCCAAAGGTCGCGACGGCGACGGCGGC